>Ga0351885_10314_pt1 | contig 16426 bp, 17 predicted proteins | sample TotcelFGM3001L13_FD_206771 | JGI IMG/M metagenome (GOLD analysis project Ga0351885, IMG submission 206771) | Enriched cells from coal bed in the Powder River Basin, Montana, United States - Total cells FGM rep3 HSBNCT.FGM.300.1.L13 ... | reverse complement strand
GAGAGGCTGGTCTTGCCGGTCCCGGACAGCCCGAAGAACAGGGCCGTACCCCCGTGCCGGCCCTCGTTGGCGGCGCAGTGCATCGACAGCACTTCCTTTTGGGGCAGGTAGTAGTTCAGGATGGTGAAGACCGATTTCTTGATCTCCCCGGCATAGGAGGTGCCACCGATGAGGACCAGCTTTTTGCCGAAATTGACCATAATGAAGGCTTCGGAATTGGTGCCGTCCAACTCCGGCACCGCATGGAAGCCCGGGGCGCTGATAATGGTGAAATCCGGTCCGACATGCACGGGTTCGCCGGGACCCACCGGGGCCGGGAACATATTGCGGGCAAACAGGCTTTGCCAGGCCGTGGCGGTAATCAGACGGATATTCATCTGGTAATTCCGGTCCGCCCCTGCGTGGCGGTCCTGGACGAAGATCTCCTTGCCCTGAAGATAGGCCAGCAGCCGGTAATGAATGAGATCGAATTTTTCCGAGGAAAACGGCTGATTCTCTTCCCCCCAATGAATCTGGGCGGCGCTTGAGGGCTCTTCGACAATGAATTTATCCTTGGGAGAGCGGCCGGTATAGGCGCCGGTGCGCACTACCACCGGCCCCAGGTGGGCAATAAGCCCTTCCTTCTGGTTGACAATTTTTTCGTACAGAGCCGAGGTGGGTAAGTTCCAATGGACCGCCGCAACGTTTCTGATACCCTGATGCTTCAGGTCTTTCTTCATGTATCAACCCCCTGTTGCCTGGACTTGCCAAGCGAGATTATCCGATGATGGGGTTATAGCCAAACTGTTATTCACCCGTTTTAGCTTTTGCTGCCTTAATCTCCCCTCTTTGCTCATGTAACTTGATAAACTTTTTGTTTAATTTATGCGTAACTGCTAAATCCGGAGACGCCATGCCGCTTTTGATCAAATGGGCATTGATAAATATCTTATTCTTTAAATAGACATACGCTGAAATTATCTCCTGATCATTGCTGCCATTTCCTTTCAGGAGAACCTGTTTGCCCAGAATCCGCTGCCGCAAATACTCCAGGGTCTCGCGGCGACGGTCGACCCTCACTCCCAGGAATTTAACCCTATGGCCGTTATCCAGTTTGAGGGTCTGCTCATCAATAACCCCGGTCACTTTGTAAAGAGTGGCGGTTTTTGCCTCTATACCGGGAACCTGCGGCCGGGCCACCGCATCGCGGATGGCCGGATTATAGTCGATTTCCGGGAGTTCCTCAATTTTTTTATTGGGCTTGATTATCTGTATGTCACTATAAAACGGTAAGCGATCACTGCCACCGATCTTTTGGGGCATAGCCTCCAGAAAATCCGGGTTGATTTCGTAGCCCACGGCATTGCGGCCCAAATCCAGCGCCGCCTTGACCGTGGTGCCGCTCCCCAGGAACGGGTCCAGCACCGTGTCGCCCGCGAAGGTGAACATCTTGATCAGCCGCCGGGGCAGCTCCTCGGGAAACATGGCTTCGTGCGCCCCCTGCCGGACCCCGCCGAAATGCCAGTGCCCGGCGAAGTACTCCTTCCACTCCGCCTTGGTCAGTTTCGAGGCCGCCTTGATTTCCGGCGGGACTTTTTTGCTCAACCCCGGCTTTTTAAAGATCAGGATAAATTCGTAGTCGATCTCCACGATGCCGTTGGGGGGAAAGGGGTAGGAGCCCATGACCGTGGCTCCGCCGCTGGGGTTCAGGGTGGTCTTTTTCTGCCAGATGATGGCGCCCAGGAAGTCGAAGCCGATATGCTCGCACTGATTGATGAACTCGGCGTGCAGGGGGATGACCTTGTAGCGGCCATAGACCGCGGCCCGGGCGAACTGGTCCCCGACGTTAATGCACAGCCGCGCCCCCTCCCGCAGGACCCGGAAACACTCCCGCCAGGCGTGGTACAGGTCCTTCAGATACTCATGCAGGCTCTGGCCGTAGCCGATCTGGCCGGGGACGCCGTAGTCCTTGATGTGCCAGTAGGGCGGCGAGGTCACCGCCAGGTCGACGGCGGCGTCCGTTACTTCCGTCATGGCCCGGCTGTCGCCGAGATAGACTTTGGCCCAGTTAGGCATGAATAATCCATTATCACATTGATCGCAGCTTGGGAAGGAGTGAACTCTGGTTCGGCTTCCCCGGATTGCCCGGAAGGGATTGGGGGTGGGGCATGGAGGTTTTCTTTAAGGGCTAAAGGCCGCACTTACGAAGAACACCAAACGAAACCGCCCTCGTATCGCGTCCCGAATAGACTTATCTGCGAGAACCTATATCTGAGCTGACAACCATCAATCCGAGGGCAGATTAAACCTGACACTTGCGACTAAAACTTTACATGCCGTTAAAGCCTTAGATACAGCTATCATATCCATATCAACTCACTTTAATGGATTATAAAAGGGGAGGATAGATAGTGGCTATATGGATTTCTTGGTAATCCATTGATAAGGTTTGATTGTGGCAGGTTATGTTGTAGTAGGCCATCACTGAGGTCGCCATAATGTAACGGTATACCATTATCGCAAAAAACCCAGTCGGAAGAAGCAATGAATTTTTTTAAAAAACCTGAATAAAGCTTTTGATAGCTCTAACACTTGTTGATATTGTAAATTAGATTATAATTGATTAAATCTCTTTATCATTCAAGCTCATACCTAATCCTTACCGATAAAGTTCCTTCAGATAGAAATCTGAATAATTCATTTAATGAGGTCTTAAGGTCGCCGCCGACCTTAATATTTATTCCAATAGAATAATATTTAACCACAAATATATTATTACTGCCTTCCAAAGATGTTGGTAATGATAATATCGCCATTTGAAATACTTTTTTCCATAGAATTGAAACTTTTCGTGCAATCCCTTCAATCAAATTAACATATTTTTCGCCAACTTCCTCTTTAACTTTATCATAATGGACACCAATATCATTAATTATCTCATCCAAAACTCCTTTGCGATCCCCGTGAATCACGATTCTCCTCATATTATTTGCAATATTTTGCCAAAATTCATGAATTGCCTTCCTTGCTCTCTTCAAAGGCTCATCTACTCCATTAGATAAATTTTCTTCAATAATTGGCCCATCGCGTTTTTCTGCTTCTATTACTAATTTGTTAATATCCTCAAGGTTTATTTTAAAGTAAATCATCTAATCCTCCTCAGCTATAAGTATTGTCCTTTTTTTATTCCAATTAAGAACAAATGATACATGGGGAAAATGCTTTATTAAATCTCTACCTATTAATAGTTCCCTTTTGGGATAATTATGAATAAAACCTGATTTTTCCCACCCTTCAACTACACCAATATTCATTAAGGTTGATATTATTATATTTTTTGTCTTTTCTTTAGCATGAAGAGAAATCATTAATGATTTTTCACTGTAATTATTTATTCCCCCAAAATCAACTTCATGAACATCATGCTCTAAGTTATTATCATCTGAAAGAAGGGCATCACTGATAAATGTTCTTTCAGAACCAGTATCAAAATCTCCTTTAACCTTAATGGATGTTTTGTTGTCTAAAATAACAAGTTCAATGTTAGGATAATAATCATCACCACGAGTCATTCGCCAATCAATAGACTCAACAATAGGTGGGCGGAGAAAGTAAAAAGTTGGTAATTGATTCTTATGTTCAATCTGCCTTCGCCATTTCTCAAGCTCTTGCTTATCTTGATTACTTAACAAATACCGCCCTTTATTAATAATTTCGTTAGCCATCATAACTATCCACTCATAATTGTTAAATGCAGTTTTAAGCTTTGTTCTATTAATAGTGCGTATTTTTTTGGCTACCTCTCGTTTAAGTTTGATCGTAAGATTATTAAAAAAATCTAACGATAGAGTTTCAAGATTCAGATATCCTTTACGTATCATACTTAATTTTGCTGATTGTTGTAATATTTCATTAGATTTTTCTAATTCAATATCGCTTTTATTAATTTTATAATCAAAATTACTTTCTTCTGCCAATTTTTTCTTATATTCCGGTTGTTTTAAGTATGCACTAAAGGCTATAGTTGTAACAGATGGATCAATTTTTCGGAGATTTTCTTCTATTTCAATGCCAGTGTAATCATGTAGAGATCTTCCCCAATTAAGATCCAATAAAACTACATCAGGATTTTGCAATTTAAATTTATCAAAACAATCTCCACTTTCGTTACACAAAATAACCTGAAATCCTACCTGTTCAAACCTGTACTTCATACGTTCTTGATATTCAGAATCATCATCACCCCAAAGAAGTTTCGTATTATGTTCGCACGTATTCAATGTAGGCATGAATGCTCTTTCTCCCTATTTCAAATATTTTTGAGGTATTGTTATCTCAAAGCAGGCTCCCGTCTTCAAGCGGAATAGTGCTTTGATCTTTCCTTTATGAGCTTCAATTATAGATTTTGCTATAGCTAATCCTAAGCCGGTTCCGCGCCTTAGAGAAAAATGCTTCTCAAATATTTTGTCACGATATTCATCTGGGATCGCAGGACCATCATTTTCAAATTCTATAACTAAATAAGTTACTTCGTCATCGAGTTTTTGATTAGCTCTAATCGTTATTGTTTTTCCTAATTTTTCCATAGCTTTCACTGAATTAGCCAACAAATTAAGGAAAACTTGCTGTATTTTATCCGTATCACAATCCAAAGTCATATCTTTTGGAATTGACAAATTACATGTTATCCCTTCCTTCATCAATTTTCGTGAAAACATTGAAATAATTTCTTCTACTAATTGCTTTAACTTTACATTGCGTTCAATATGTAATTCTGAACTATAATAAGGAATAGCAGAAAGTTTAGAGATATAAAGTTTTGTAAGATTCTTTAGATTCATTACTTCATCTAAAAAATTTTTATTACCCGGAGCTTGTTTAACTTGTTTTGGGACCCAATCAATTACCGTTCTCAAATAATCAGTTAACCCACCAAAAGTTTGATTAGCATCGTGAGCAAATTGAAGAATCTGTTGATTAAGGAAATTTAGCTCTTTCTCGGCCTCTAATTGTGCAAGTTGTTCATCCAATCTAAGGCGTTGTGCGATATATCTCGCAATAATTTCTATTGAGCGTTCGTCATGTCCACTAAAGTAATTTGCAGGTTCTGTCTTGGTTAACCTTATTACGCCTATTGCATCACCTGAAGAAATTAAACAACAACCAAGGAATGAATGAATCTTATCACCTATAAATAATTCATTTTCTTTAATCTTCGGTCCGGTTCTTTGTAAACCGGGTGCTTTTAAAGCAATCTCTTCTCGATTTGCTAAATTATAAATGCGAAGACATTTAAATTCCTTCGCAATATAGCCAGTTAATCCTTCCCCATCCTCATAAAACGCATCATCATATTGATCCTTATCAAAACCATCAACTCCTGTGGTGGCTTTTAAAACATAAACCCTTCTTTTATCCTTCTCATTTTTTAAAAATATTGAACAACCCTGAGCTTCATAAATATCTTTTATCTTATTAACCAAAATATCATAAGAAAAATCATAATTAAGTAGGTATTGTGATATATCGGCAATTTTATCTATTTCATCAATTATTAATACCTTTTCGATTGTCGCACCTGTTTGCTCTCCTAATATTTTCAATAATGATATATGGTCTTCGCTAAATTGATATTCCTTTACTGAAGTAATTGACAATACTCCTATTATACTAGATTTACCATCATACATAGGAACCGCAATTACTGAAAACGGTTTTGGATCGAAATATGTAGTAAAAATAGATTTAGTTGTTGAGTCATTATCAGATAATGTATTTTGCAGATAATAATCTGTCTTTTTGGTAAATAATTCACACTTCTTTGGGATCATATCGATTGGATGATGCTCATATTTTGTTTTATTTATAATTAGGTTCATGCCCTTTAATTCGAATTTAATTACTTTCTGCTCATCATCTATAACTAGAACAAATCCTCCATCCCCTCCCAAAAACTCGCAACAATGATCTATCATTGATGTCAATAAAGCATTTAATTTAGTATTTTTTCTTATTAAGGAGATAATTTTATTTAATTCTTTTAAACGTAAGTCCATATATAACTCGATAATTTATATAGGATAAAAGAAGTGCCCTTAATGAAGGGAAGTGACAATATAAAAATGCTCATTTATCTCCTAAAATATCTATACTAGATATCAGGCTTCGATATCAAGAAAATTTTTGGAAAAAAGATACCTTGCCACTATAAAACATTTCTCAGCCAAGCCGGATAGTTGAATATATGATCTGGATAGCGCAATGGGGCTTTGTGGGGGAGATTCTCACTTCGCCAGGGACTTCAGGGACTGCCGCAGCAGGTCTTCCAGGCTGCCGGCGCCCAGGGCCTTGGCTGCTTCCAGGGCTTTTTCGGCCAGGTTTTTGGAATACCCCAGGTTGAGCAGGGCCGAGAGGGCGTCCTGCAATAGTTTCTCCCCGGCCGAGGCCGGGCGCGGGCGGCGGGCCGTGGGCAGCTTATCCTTGAGTTCCAGCACGATCCGGGCGGCGGATTTCTTGCCGATGCCGGGAATCCCGGCCAGGCGCTTGTCGTCGCCCGCCAGCAAGGCCTGGGCGAAATCCTCGGGGTTGATGCCGCTCAAGATGTTCAGGGCCGTCTTGGCCCCCACCCGGGGAATACTCAGGAGTTGCAGGAACACCTCCTTTTCCTCCAGCGTGTTGAAGCCGTAGAGATGCAAGGCGTCTTCCTGCATGCGGGTATGAATCTGGAGGGCCACCGCGGCCGGCGGCTCCGGCAGGGCATAAAAGGTCGACAGGGGAATGAAGATGCGGTAGCCCACGCCCCCCACCTTCACCATGATCTGGTTCGGGGACTTGTCAATCAGTTGACCTTCCAGGTAGCCGATCATGGCGAGGCGCCCGGCCAGCGGCTATGGAAGAGGTGGCACAGGCCCACTGCCAGGGCGTCGGCGGCGTGCTCGTTGGCCATTTCGACCCCCAGGAGTTGCTTCACCATCATCTGTACCTGGGTCTTGGAGGCCCGGCCGTAGCCCACCACCGCTTTTTTCACCACCAGGGGGGAGTAATGGAAGATGGGCACCGCTGACCGGGCCGCCAGCAACAGCACCACGCCCCGGACCTGGCCCAGGACGAAGGCGCTGTGGACGTTGGTGGCCAAAAAGATTTCTTCCAGGGCGATGGCCTGGGGGCAATGCTGCCGGATGAGTTCCGACAGGCCGTCAAAAATCTGACAGAGACGGGATTCCAACGGCGGCCGGGAGCCGGGATTGATGCTGCCGGAGGCCAGGTGGCGGACCTGGGTGCCCTCCCCCTGGACCACCCCGAAACCGGTAGAGCGGGAACCAGGGTCCACCCCCAAAATCACCGGGCTCACATCAAGGCCTCAAGCAGCTCGTCCGGGATGTCGAAATTGGCGAACACGTCGTTGACGTCGTCGTGATCCTCCAGCAATTCCACCAGTTTGAGCACCTGTTGGGCAGCCTTTTCCTCCTCGATGTGCACCGTGCTTTTGGGGTGTAGCTGCACCTCGGCCAGGAGGGGCTTAAACCCCCGGGCCTCCAGGGCTTCCTTGACTTCGAAGAACAGGGCCGGGTCGGTGAGCACCTCGAACTGGCTCTCATCCCCCTGCAGGTCGTCGGCGCCGCATTCCAGGGCGGCCTCCATAAGTTTTTCCTCATCCATGCCTTCCCGGTCGAAGACGATGACCCCTTTTTTATCAAACATCCAGGCGACGCAGCCGGGCTCCCCCAGGCCGCCGCCGTATTTGGTGATGAGATGCCGGACGTCGGACACGGTGCGGTTCTTGTTGTCGGTAAGGGTTTCCACCATCAGGGCCACCCCGGCGGGACCGTAGCCTTCCAGGGTCAACTCTTCCAGGGCCGCGGCGCCGCTGCCGCCTTCGCCCCGCTTAATGGCCCGGGCGATATTGTCATTGGGCATATTTTCAGCCCGGGCCGCGGCGACGGCGACTTTGAGCCGGGGATTGCCGGTGAGGTCACCGCCCCCCAGGCGCGCCGCCACGGTGATTTCTTTGGCCAGCTTGCCGAAGAGTTTGCCTCGTTTGGCGTCCAGGGCGCCTTTTTTTCGCTTGATGGTGCTCCATTTGGAATGACCAGACATCTGGGCGGGCTCCTTCTTGACTTATACCAGTTTCATTGCCGTATAACGGATTTGGGGGCCCGGGAACCAGCCGGGGCGCCTCGTTTCTTGAGACCCAAGAGATAAATTTCCCGGCTGGCGGGACGGGATCCGGCCGGCTTTATCGGCCGGCAGACACTAAAGTTCTGCTTCAGAACTGCCGACAAGGTAGGGGTATCCGGCCCCTCAAAGACCTTGACCAGAAAATGGCCGCCTTCCCGGAGCAGCCTCCGGGCCCACTCCCAGGCCAGCGAGGCCAACTCCAGGGACCGTTGCTGGTCCACCTGGCGCATACCCGTGGTTTTCGGGGCCAGGTCGCTCAGCACTACGTCAAAAACCGGACTGATGGCAATTATGGTCTCTAAGCCTATACTTGTGATCTCAGCTTGCACGAAGTATAGGGGCGGGACCACCTCGATGGCCAAAGGGGCCGCATCCACTCCCACCACCAGGCCGCCGGGGCCGACCCGGGAGGCGATATATTGCAGCCATGACCCCGGGCTACATCCCAGGTCCAGGACCCGCTGGCCCGGCTTGATGAGGTGATATTTTTCATCCACCTCCTTGAGCTTGTAGACCGCCCGGGCCACATATCCTTCGGCTCGGGCCCGGCTCCGGTAGTAGTCAGGCTCCCCAGGGCGAGGCATAGGGCTAAACGCCTATCTTAGTAAATTAACTCAATATTCTTTTAGCACAGGTCCCCACTTTTGGCAATGAAAATCCTCCCTGTGTCAAAAATTTGACGGATTTGGGCCCCAGGACCGAAACTTGGCGCCCGCCTCCCGGATACATCTCAACCGTCGAGTGAACGGGGTCGCCCGGGCTCCGAAAAACCTTGCTCGGTAAATAATCCAGTAATTACAAGGTGATAATTGAATCAAAGCGAGGATTTTGTTTCAAAAAATGAACCGGCCCCGGTCATGGTTGGGGCTGTTTACGGAGGTGAACGTGGCCCGTAGCGCCGCTGGCACAATCATTGCTGATTAAGGGAACGAAGGTTGGATTTGGGGGTGAGCCTGGGGGGCCGGGAAGGTGAGAACCCCAGGCCGGGGATCAAAAACCCTGGCCGGCCAGGCCATGGTGGTGGGAAGCAGGTTGAAAGGTGGAGGGTGGAGATGAGCCAGGTATTAACCCCGGAAGAAATGGCGGCTCTGTTTGAGGAGCTGAGGGAGGCTGAGGACGGCCCCGGTTCCCATTACTATCACGACTATCACGCATCCAGGAAGAACCCGTCAAACGACCGGCTTTTCTCTGAATCCGGCCGAATCCACAGTTTTCAAAATCTATCGGCCTGGCTGATGGAACTGGCCGATTTACGATGGCCCCACTTATAAAGGATTGAAAGCATGGAAGCAGAAATCAGACCGGCATCGTATGCCCCTGAAATGCCTGCGGCCTCCCGGGGAATCTCCTCTCCCCAGAGATGGGAGAGGGCGGGCCCCCTCAGGGTTATTTCGGTGACCTCCGGCAAGGGGGGGGTAGGCAAATCCAATGTCGTGGTGAATTTGGGGCTGGCCCTGGCCCAGCGTGGACTCAACGTGCTCCTGATTGATGCTGATTTAGGGTTGGGCAATCTTGATATCCTGTTGGGTCTCACACCCCAGCTCACCCTCCAGGATGCCTTGGCCTCCCAACTCAAACTCGCCGAAGTGATCGTGGATGGTCCGGGAGGTCTTAAAATCCTGCCGGCCTCATCCGGAGTCGCCGACCTGGCGATACTGGATGAATTTCAGAAGCTCTTCCTGCTCAACGAAATGGACCATTACACCGAAGATGTGGATGTCGTGCTCATCGATACCGGGGCCGGCATCTCTCCCAATGTCCTGTTCTTTAATATTGGCGCCCAGGAGCGCATCCTGGTGGTCAACAATCAGCCGCCCGCCATCGCCGATGCCTATGCCCTGATCAAGATCCTGGCGTCTCAGCATGGTGAGACCAGATTCAAGCTGTTGGTGAACGGTCTGGCTCACCCTGGGGAAGCGGCACTGGTCTATCGTACCCTGGTCCGGGTGGCGGAGCGTTTCCTGGGTCAGGAGATCAGTTTGGATTACATCGGCTTTGTTCCTTATGATCAAGCCTTGCCCAAAGCGGTAATGAAACAGCAGCCGGTCCTGGCCCTTTACCCCCGGTCCCCGGCCAGCAAGTCTTTTGTCAAGATTGCCCAAACTTTGTGGGACAACAAGCCACCGTCAGGCATTGATGGCAATATCAAATTCTTTTGGCGCCGTTTACTCTGATCACACTCGGGTTCAAGAAGGCGAGGAAATCATGGAAGAACTATCTCTAGTCCAGGCCAACAGGGAATCAATCCCTGACTATAGCGCCGCAAAACTGGATCCCAAGTGGCAGGAGCAGATGGTGTTGCAATATGCGCCATTGATCAAGTATGTCGCTTCTCGCCTGGCATTGCGGCTGCCGTCCCACATCTCCATGGAAGACCTGATCAGCTCCGGCATCATCGGTTTGATTGATGCGGTCCAGAAGTTTGACTCCTCAAAAAATATAAATTTTAAGACGTATGCTGAATTCCGCATTAAGGGGGCGATGCTGGATGAACTGCGGAGTCTGGACTGGATCCCTCGGTCCGTGCGCAAAAAAACTCATCTGATCGAAGACGCTTACGCCACATTGCAAAGCTCTCTGGGCAGACCGGCTGAAGCCGAAGAGGTGGCTGAATTTATGGACTTGGAACTCGGGGAGTTCTACAAACTCCTGGATGAAACCAAGACGGTTTCCGTGGTGGCTCTGGAAGAAGGCAGAAAAAGCGCTGGTGGGCATGCGGGTTATCTGGAGCATGAGATCCTGGAGACTATTCAGGACGATAGCGCCCGTGATTCGTTATTGGCAGTACATTTTTCCGGACTTCAGGGAATCATGCTGGAGGCCATCGAGGCCCTGCCGGATAAAGAGAAGCTGATGATATCATTATATTATTATGAAGAGCTGACCATGAAGGAGATTGGTCAGATCATGGGTTATACCGAGTCCCGGATCTCTCAGTTGCACACTCAGGCCATGTATCGCCTGAAACATAAGCTCCGGGAATACTCTCAAGATGTTTAGAGCGGTCCTTAAACGACTTATTTCCCGGGAGGCCGAGGTCTGGTGTTTCCGGAATATTCCTCACCTCAGGGGCGCCTGCAACCTAAAATGAACCAGTGAAGATTTTGCCGCCTGCAAGCGGTCCGAGCAGTTCTGAACGGAGGAAGCCATGTCTCTTTTATTTTACGCGGTATGTATCATAGGTGCGGTCCTGGGCGGGTTGGTGTTGCTGGTGCTCTACAGCCTGTTAGTGATGGCCCAAAGAGGGGATGCATGTCTGGAGCAACTGGAAATGGAGATGTTCAATAACCAGCAAGCCGCCCCTCCTCCTAATACCAGCGAAAAACCCGAAAATCTCCGGGTGCCGGCTACCTCCGATCTGTATCATGGTGGCACCGTCTGAAGGCGGGTTTTCAGCCGTCGTTGAGTCGGCTAAGATCCTGGTGGTATCCACCGGCCTCGATTTCCCTTGATTTGCCGGTATCCAGGGTTGTGGAGGAGGCAAGCAGGCTGATAACCATCTTCTGATGGGCGTCTATCCCCGGCAACCCGGCTGCGGCTCAATCAACTCCTGACAACAACCTTAGGAATAACCCGCCCTGACACGGTAGCCGGTTTCCCAATCCTGAAAAACAGTCTTGTTCCCGCTGGATCAACCTCTCCTAGGCCTGCCGCTTTCGGTCGGGGCCGCGCTTCTTCGCATTGCGCCGGTAGCTATTTTCCTCTAAACTGCTCCAGAGGATGTAGGTATTTTACTAAAATAATTTGGACCCTTATGTGGATGGAGAGACTGCCAAGACGGCTTCAGGCTGCCCGGGGGGAAGTGCCGGCGGAATTGGTGCTCACCGGCGGCCGGGTAGCCAATGTCTACACCGGTGAATGGCAGGACACCGATGTGGCCCTGTTCGACGGGATCATAGTCGGCCTAGGGGATTATCCCGGCCCCAGGCTGGACGTGACGGGCCGCTACCTGCTGCCGGGTTTCATCGATGGCCACCTTCATGTGGAGAGCAGCATGCTTACTCCCCGGGAGCTGGCCCGGGCCCTCTTACCCCTGGGCACGACCACCGTGGTGGCCGACCCCCATGAGATCGCCAACGTCTGGGGCGCGGCGGGCCTGGATTATCTGCTGAGCGCCAGTGAAGGCCTGCCGGTGGATTTTTTCTTCATGCTGCCCTCCTGTGTACCGGCTACTCCCCTGGAAACCTCCGGGGCGCGGCTGGAAGCTGGGGATCTGGAGCCATACCGCCGTCATCCCCGTATTCTGGGGCTGGCTGAGATGATGAATTTTCCCGGCCTGGTGGCCGGAGACCAGGGACTTCTGGCCAAGCTCGCTCTTTTCCCCCAGGGGCCGGTGGATGGCCATGCCCCGCTGCTTTCCGGCCAGGCCCTCAACGCCTACCGCCTGGCCGGTATCGGCTCCGACCATGAATGCACCGGTCTGGCGGAGGCCAAAGAGAAGCTCAGGTTAGGGTTTTACCTGATGCTCCGGGAAGGCAGCCTGGCCAAAAACCTGGCCGACCTCATCCCGGCCGTAACCCCTGCCAGCCTGCGCCGCACCATGCTGGTCACCGATGACAGCCACCCTGAAGACCTGGTCCGCACCGGGCATATTAACCACCTGCTCCGCCAGGCGGTGTCCCTGGGGCTGGACCCCCTGGCCGCAGTGACTATGGCGACGCTGAACCCGGCGGAATATTTCCGCCTCCGGGACCGGGGCGCCCTGGCCCCCGGACTTGCGGCTGATTTGGTGGTGGCGGAGGACCTGACGGAATTTCGCATTGACAAGGTGTTTAAAAACGGCCGACTGCTGGTGGATCGAGGCAGGCTGCTCACGGAGCCGGATGCCTCCCCGAGGGCGGCCCCGAGCTCTCCCATGCGGGTGAACCCCCTGAATCCGGAGGCGTTCTCACCTCCGGCGAAGGGAGATGTGGTCAAGGTTATCGGTCTGATACCCGGTCAATTGCTCACCGAAAAGCGTCTCTGCCCCGCGCCCGTCAGGAATGGCCGGTTGGCGGCGTCCCCCGGCCGGGACATTCTGAAACTGGCTGTGGTGGAGCGCCATCACGGTACCGGGAATATGGGTCTGGGATTGGTCCAGGGGTTCGGATTGCCCCAGGGCGCCCTGGCCTCCTCCGTGGCGCACGATTCCCACAATATCGTGGTGGTGGGCGCCGATGAGGCCGACATGCTCCAGGCGGTGCGCCATCTGGTGGACTTGGGGGGCGGCATGGCGGTGGTGGCCGGCGGCCGGGTCTTGGCCGACCTGGCGCTCCCCATTGCCGGGTTGATCAGCCCCTGGCCCCTGGACCGGGTGGCCGCGGCGTACAGCCGCCTCAAGCAAGCCTACCACGATCTGGGGGGCGCCCTACAAGATCCCTTTATGGCTTTGTCTTTCCTGGCCCTGCCGGTAATTCCGGCCTTGAAACTGACGGACCTGGGGCTGGTGGACGTGGACCGCTTCCAGGTGGTCTCTCTTTGGGGCACGGAATGATGAACCGCAGATAAACGCAGATGAAGGGGTGTATTGGCGTCCATCGGCGTTTAGCTGCGGTTAAAAAACGGAGGTCATATGAGCTTAGTGTTGACCGGTTCTCAGGTGATGCAGGTGTTGGATATGGACTTGGCACTGGCCTCGGCCGAGGAGGCCTTCCGGGCCTATGGCGAGGGCCGGGTGAATATGCCCCCCAAGGCCTATTTGACCCTGGCCCAGGGAGACTTCCGGGCCATGTACGGCGAGATTTTTTTGCCCCGGGACCACATCTGCGGCTTGAAGTGGGTCAATGTCCATCCCGGCAACCCCGCCAGAGGTTTGCTGACGGTGATGGCCAAGATCATCCTGAATGACCCGGACACCGGCCTGGAGTTCGCCGACCTGGACGGCACCCATATCACCGACTACCGCACCGGGGCGGCGGGGGGGATAGCCGTCAAGTATCTGGCTCGCCCCGACGCCAAGCGGTTGGGGCTGATCGGGGCCGGGGCCCAGGCTCGCACTCAGTTGGCGGCCATCCTCAAGGTGCGGCCGATTCAAGAGATCGTGGTTTATGACCGCCATCTGACCTGTTCGCGCCCCTTTGCCGAGCAGGCCGCGGCCATGTATGGGATTGCGGTTCGCCCCACGGAAAACCCGGCCGAAGCGGTGGTTGACATGGACATCGTGGTTACCACCACCCCCAGCCGGACCCCGGTGGTTGCCCGGGAATGGGTGTCGCCGGGGACCCATATCAACGCCATCGGCGCCGATGCCGCCGGCAAGCAGGAGTTGGCCCCGGCGATCCTCACCGCCGCCAAAGTGGTGGTGGACGATTGGGCCCAGGCGTCTCACTCCGGGGAAATCAACGTGGCCCTGGCCCAGGGCGAGCTGGCCCCGGAGCAGGTCTATGGCTCTTTAGGGGACATTGTGGCCGGCAAGAAGCCGGGGCGGGTGACTCCAGAAGAAATCACCGTATTTGACTCCACCGGCCTCATCATCCAGGATCTGGCCCTGGGGCTGTTGGTCTACCAGCGCGCCAAGGAAAGGGGTCTGGGAGAGGATAAGGATTTTTTGCAGTGATGTTCAATCAACAAAAATTTCCTCTTTTAAGAAATGTAGTAAAACTCTAAAACCGCTAGAGACAATAAGCTTGTCCATTTCCGAATGCACAGCTTTCTCACCATGAAAAAGATTGCAGCGAACTCGATATAAGGCAGCCAAGGTGTGTGGCCAATCAAGCGGTCTCTCGTCGGCATTCAAATGTCTCTTCCAACAATTTGGCTCAAATTTCTGAACGCCTTTTTTAAAATAAAATTTAATTATATCTTTTCTATCAATTTTTTCATATGAATAAATCGCATTTCTTCTAATTTATTGTGATTTAAAAATTGGCCAAACATCATAAAAGTTACTTGCAAGAATATTAGAGTTATTTCTCTTAAGGAATTCATCAAATTTATTACAAGTTTCATTATGTTCCATTAATGCTGTTTTCCACTTAGAATCTTCGTCCAGTCCTGTAACACAAGCCGCCCAAGCATTGAAAGCAATCCATAAAAAGATAAAAGGCTCAAAACAATGCGCATCTTTTTTATTGCGCATTTCCCAGGCGCGGTTGAACCATCCTAATATAAGTTTTTTCCCCTCTGGATGCAAACGCATGTATCTTGTGAAATCTATATCTACTGATAGGTTTCTATTTGCTGATCTATGCGAAACAAGCTCCGGACAAGTCATTATTATTCTCCTTGTTAGAATATAATCACAATAATTTTAGAAAATCATCCACGCTCAATCCGGATTGTCGAATTATGGCACGCAGAGTTCCGCGGTCCAACTCTTGGTGATCCGGGACGACCAACTGGGCAAATGGTTCGTCCCGGCGCACAATAATATGGCTGCCCTCTTGTCGCTTGAAGACAAACCCTGCTTTTGCCAAGACCTTAAGGCATTCTCGGCCGGAGAGCTTAGGGATTTTGCTCATACAGCCAGCAACATGGAATCGAACCGCTCTTCGGGAACCGGAAGCCCATCTTGTTCCAAAGCCTTAATATATCCCTGGATGGCTTCCTTGATATTGGCAATCGCCTCTACTTTGGTTTTTCCCTGGGTGATGCAGCCGGGGAGACTGGGGCACTCAACCACCCAGTGGTCGTCTTCACCTGGGTAAATAATTACTTGTCGCATGATATTTCCCCTTTACTCCATTTCAGCTAATCCCCAAAAAGGTTTTCACTTTTGCCAGCACCTCCGGTCGGGTGGCCGGGTAGAACTCCCACAGGGTGGTTTGCTGGGGGGCGTCTTTGTCGTCGTCCTGACAGTCGCCGAAGCCGCAGACCGACGGTTTGGCCTTGGGGGACCCCAGGATCTGGGCCAGTTGGTCGGTCACCTGGGTGATCTCTCCCTTGACCGGCCAGACGCTCAGGACCAGATGATCCCGGGCGATGCGCACGGTGAGATTGAAAGCCCCTTCCGGGTCGGCGGGCCCGGCTTCGACGCCCTCGAAGTTCGTTCCCCTTCGGTCTTCGTTGATCGTGAAATCAAATTTTACCGGTAACATTTTTTTTTATCCTTTGCCGGCGCAACGCCGGCAGAGGAGCCCCTCCGGGGTCTCCCGATGCCAGCCTTGAAGCACCACGGCGCCGCAGTGTGAGCAGATACCCAGGATAGTGGGCGGTTCCTGGCCCCAAACCGGCTGTCCTTTTGAGCCCAGCCCCAATTTCTGCCGGAGACGCCGCCACCATAACCGGGGAGATGGAAATTCCATGGGTTGCATTATAGCAGAGTTGCTGCTATTTTCCATAACGCTGGCCG
>Ga0351885_10313_pt1 | contig 16463 bp, 14 predicted proteins | sample TotcelFGM3001L13_FD_206771 | JGI IMG/M metagenome (GOLD analysis project Ga0351885, IMG submission 206771) | Enriched cells from coal bed in the Powder River Basin, Montana, United States - Total cells FGM rep3 HSBNCT.FGM.300.1.L13 ... | reverse complement strand
TTACATGCAGATCGGGATCATAGGGTTACCGCAGGTCGGGAAAAAATCTCTCTTTCAACTCCTCACCGGCGGCAATGTCGCGGCGGCGAAGGGAAAATCGGCAAAGGGCGGCTCTGTCGGGATCGCCAAGGTGCGCGACCCCCGTTTTGAGAAACTGGTCGACATGTACAAGCCGAAAAAGGCGACCCCGGCGGCGATCGAGTTCGTCGTCCTCCCCAAGATCGAGAAGGAATCGATCGCCAGCGGCGAGGCCTTCAGCGCGGTCGCCGAGGTTGACGCCATCTGCCATATCGTCCGGGCGTTTGAAGACGACGCGGTGTTTCACGTCGACGGTGCCGTCGATCCGCTCAGAGACATTGAAACGGTGAACGCCGAGCTGATATTGAACGACCTTATATTCATCGAGAAGCGGCTGGAGAGGCTGGCGAAGGAGATGGTGCGCAACGCGGACAAGCTCAAAGAAAAAGAAAAAGGGTTTTTGCTGAAGCTCAAAGAGTGCCTCGAGGCCGGGAATTTCCTGCGGACGGTGGAGTTCGACGAGGAGATGCGCAAGATGTTCGCCAGCTATCCGTTCCTGACCCGCAAAAATATCGTGGTCGTCCTGAATATCGGCGAGGTGGCCATCAGCGACGAAACGCTCCTCAAGAAGGTTGCCGAAAAATTCGGGCCGCTGGGGATCGGCGCCATCCAGGTCTCCGTGAAAACGGAAGCTGAGCTCTCGCAGTTCGAATCGGCCGACGAGCGGCAGGCGTTCATGAAGGACCTGGGGATAGCCGAGCCGGCGATCGACAAATTGAGCCGCGTCTGCTGCGAATCGCTCGGTCTCATCTACTTCTTCACCGTCGGCGAGGACGAGGTGCGCGCCTGGACGATCAGAAAAGGTTCGCACGCCCCGCTTGCCGGCCGCGCGATCCACACCGACATCGAACGCGGCTTCATCCGCGCGGAAGTGATGAAGTATGGCGACCTTATCGCCGCCGGCAGTGAAAACAAGCTGAAAGAGGCGGGGAAGTTCTACCTCAAGGGTAAAGAGTATATCGTCGAAGACGGGGACATCATCAATTTCAGGTTCAGCGTGTAACTCGACAGCGAGAAGTTGAAAACACAAACGGTAGGGGAGCCGCCGCATGATGACCTATGTCATTACCTATGACGCATCAACCCGTGCGCTGGTGACAAAAACAGCCGGCAGGATGAACGCGCGCGATTTTATCGCGATGGCGGAAGATATCTTGCGGCACCCGCGCCATGTGCCGCACGGGAAGGCGCTGTTCGATCACGAAGACCTGGATTTCGCCGGCGTGAGGGTCGAAGATCTCCAGCAGATACGGGCGTTTCACGCCGGACACGAGAGCGCGATCGGAAACGGCAAATCGGCGATGCTCGTCAGAGCAGGATGTCTGGAAAGGTGGCACCAACTTTGGGCGCAGGGCACGAAGATCAAAACGGGAAACGTCGTCAGGGTGTTCGAGGATCGCGCCGATGCGGTTCGATGGCTCACGGAGTGACGCGTTTTACGGGTGAAGCTGCTGCGGTGCGTTGCTTATCCGGCGATTATCTCCAGTAAAAAATCGGGTATCTGCTGGAGCATCGAACTGTTTGGAAAAGTCGAAAACCAGCCGTTGCTTCAGCACGTTCTCATCATCGCCGCGGGCGACGGCTATCTCAGTATCTCGGTGACCGACGGAACGGTCGCGGCCCTGCGCCAGCCGCTCTACGAGGATTTCTTTAACTGCATTACCGTGCACTAGCGCAAGGGGACGGGTGGTCCTGTCGATGACCGTTCGCCCGTATTGCAATTAAGCTGTTGCATTATTTTTTCTTTTTGAGAGAATGACCGCATATTAACGCAATGCTGACTTACAGCAAAAGGCGATGAGATGAGAATGATAAAGGTTTTTATCGGGACCGCGCTGATTGTTTTCGGATTGTCCCTGCAGGCGCATGCCGCGACGAGGACATGGACGGGGCTCGGAGGGGACAACAAGTGGAGCACGGCGGACAATTGGGATTCAGGCGCTCCGGTGTCGGGAGACGATCTAGTTTTCGAGGGAGAGACACAGCTGGAGAATAAAAATGACCTGGACGCATATACAACGATAAAGAGCATCACCTTTAATTCGACTTCGAACTTTTGGGTCAATTCAAGCATTGGAGGCAGTAACCCGATAACGCTTGGTAATTTCATGGGGAGCGGCATCACCAATTCAGCGGCCGGGGCTCCTTTTTTCGGCCCCGACATGAAGCTGGGTAATTGGACGACGGTTACCAACAACGGCGGATGGCTGACGATGCAGGGCGCGCTCGATACGCAAGGGTACGCATTATCGGTCACGGGTTCCGGTGCGGTTACTATATCGGGGGGCATTAGCGGCACGGGAAATGTCGGCAAGAGCAGCGGATCGGGCACGTTGGCGCTTTCCGGGTCAAATACCTACACGGGGTATACGGGGGTCTATCAGGGCACGCTGAAGCTGAACCAAAGCGGAGTGATCGCCAACACGTCGTCGGTTGTCGTTAGTCGTGTGGGTACATGCTTGTTATTGGATAACGACGTCACGAATGTCAGCAACCGTATTAATGATTCAGCAGCGATATCTCTAGGCGGCGGCACATTTTCTTTACTGGGCAGCTCTTCGGCTGATACGACCGAGACGATAGGGGCCGTTACGCTCGCATTCAACGAGCCGGGCGGCGGGTATTCGACGATCAACGTGACGAGCGGGACCGACCACTACGCCGAGCTGACGGCAGCATCGCTTGCGCGCGGCAACGGCGAAGATGTCGTCCTCTATTTCACCGGCGCGGGGCTCGGCACCAGCGGGAACAACCCACGGGTAAAGTTCACCTCGGCGCCGGATCTGACAAACGGCATCATCCCCTACGCGACGGTCAACGGGACCGATTTCGCGACATATGACGTGACGCTCGGGATCAAGGCGGCGACGCCCGACAAGACAACGATCGACAGCGCGGGGGCGACAGATAATGTGAGGATCTCGGCATCGGAAGCGATCACCGCGGCGGATAAGACAGTAAACTCCCTGATCGTGGACGGCGGCTATACGGTTTCGGGCGATAAGAAGCTCACGATCGGGAGCGGCGCCTTGATGAACAACGGCACGGCGGCGATATCGGTCCCGACGCTCGCGTTCGGAGCCGCGATCGGGACGATCTTCGCGAACGACAACATCACGGTCTCAAGCGCGATAACAGGGGATAGCGGGATCGTCAAGGCGGGGACGGGGAATCTGACGATAAGCGGCGCTAATACCTATTCCGGCAAGACCTCGGTATATCAGGGGACGTTAACACTCGGTGCCGCTGACCGGATCCCCGATGGCAGTTCTGTGTGCGTGCCTACGAATGCTGTTTTTGATTTGAACGGCAATAATGAGACGATTGGGTCCCTTGATTCTGTTGATGCCGATGGAAGCGGCAGCGCTCCCGGATATGTCAAGCTGGGCGCGGGGTCTTTGACGACCGGCGGGGACAACACGAACACCGTCTTTTTAGGGGTCATTTCCGGCGACGGGGTCTTGACAAAAACCGGTTCCGGAACTTTTACCTTGGTCGGGACAAATACGTTCACCGGCGGGACGGTGATCAGCGCCGGCACCCTTGCGACGAGTTTTTGGAACAGCAATGTCCTTCCGGATACGGGGACGGTTGCGATCAACGGCGGGACGTTCTCGATCGGAAACAGTGCCGAAACGGTCGGGGCAATTACGATAAACGGAGGCCTTCTTTCGGGTGCGGCAACGGTTGGCACATGTGCGTAAAAAAAGTGCGCTCGGCGCCGAGCTCCTTCGCGGCCTCGACCCCTTCGCCGACGCTGAAATGGGTCGAATGCTTTTCGTGCCGCAGGACGCCCAGGACCAGGACTTTCAGATTATAGAGCTTACGCATCGATGCATCGGGGATCCGGCTGCAGTCGGTGACATAGGCAAACCCGCCGATCCGAAAACCGGTTATCGTGATCTTGCCGTGACATATCCCGACCGGCTCAACCTTCTGCCCGCAGACTTCAAACGGCTCTCCGGGAATCTCCTTCAGGAGGATCTGCGGGACGCCGCCGCCGATCTGCGGAGGGTTGAACGTGTATGAAAAAATATTCTTGAGGACCGCGAGAGATTCTTTCGCCGCGTAGCACGGGATGGCGCCGCACTGTATCTCGTTAAACCGCCGCACGTCGTCGAGGCCGAATATGTGGTCGGCGTGATGATGCGTGTAGAGGATCGCGTCGATACGCTTCACCCCATAGCGGAGCATTTGTTCTCTGAAGTCGGGCGGCGTATCGATCAGGATGTTTTTCCCGCCCAACTCGATGAGGACCGATGTCCGGAGACGTTTGTTTTTCGGGTTGTCCGAACGGCAGACGGGACAGCCGCAGGCGATGACCGGTATGCCGTGCGATGTTCCGGTGCCAAGAAATGTTATTTTCATACATGTATGGGTTTCAAAATGCCGCCTTCTCTCAAGGGAGAGGGAACCTTATGCAAAGCTCCCCGCGACATACCCCGTCGAGAACGCGGCCTGCAGGTTATAGCCGCCCGTCTTGCCGTCGATATCGAGGACCTCTCCTGCAAAATAAAGCCCCTTTATTTTTTTAGACGCCATCGTCTTCGGGTCCACTTCGTCGACGCAGACACCGCCGCGCGTCACCATCGCCTCATCGAAACCTTTCGTCCCGCTGATACGGACCTTGAACGCCGCCAATCCCGCGGCGAGGCTGCGCCGCTCATCTCTCGTCAGCTGGTTCCCCGCCTTACCGCTGTCGATCCCGCACATCCGTAAAACCGCTTCAGCGCATTTTTCGGGAAGGAGCGATTTTATGCTGTTTTTCACTTTTTTAGAAGGATTTGCGAACACCTCGTGTTTTATAAAATTGTCGTACTGGTCCTGCCGATATCCCGGCTTCACATTGAGCGATATACAGACCTCTTTCCCCGCGTAAAGCTGATCGTATACATCGCCGCTCAGATTGAGGACCACCGGCCCGGACAACCCCTCGTGCGTGAACAGCAGATCGCCGGTATCGCTGATTATACTTTCACCATCCGCCAGGACCGCCGCCTCGACATCCCTCAATGAGACGCCGGCAAGCGATCGCACGTCCGGATCATCCGCCGCGAGCGGCACCAGGGCCGGCCGAAGCGCCGTAACGACATGCCCGAGCCGGGCGGCAATCTCGCAGCCCGCGCCCGTGGACCCTGTCCCGGGATATGACTTTCCGCCGGACGCCAGGACAACGCTCCCGGCCGGGATCTTTTCGCCTGCGGCCGTCACGACGCCGCGTGCGGCGCCGCCTTCCAGGATAATGTCAACGATCTCCGTGCCGGTCATCACCCGGACGCCGTGCCGCAACGCATCGGACAGAAGCGCATCAAGGACGTCCCCCGCCCTTCCGGAGACCGGATAGATCTTCCCTCCCTCTTCTTCCCGCAACTGCACGCCGTGCTGTTCGAGATACCCGGTCAGGTCGGCATTAAAAAACCGCGAGAAGGCGTTGCGCAGGAAATCCCCCGTCCTGAAATACGCCCGGATGAACGACCCGGCATCTCCCGTGTGCGTCAGATTGCATCTGCCGTTGCCGGTCAGGAGGAGCTTTTTTCCCGGCCCGCTCATCTTTTCGATGAGGAGCGCCTTCTTCCCGGCCGAACCCGCGGCGGCCGCGGCCATCAGGCCGGCAGGGCCGCCGCCGACCACGATCGTGTTATAGGTGCTGTGTGTCATATGATTTTTATTGCTTATCCTATGCGGATTATCTATCCTAACAGGGTTTAACACAACCATAAAAAACAAACGCTGCATTGGAGGGTACATGTTCAACACGTTACGCGCTCATATGAAAAAGATCTTCTGGGCCCTCGTCATCCTGATACTTCCCGCGTTCTGCCTGTGGGGCCTCGGCGACTTCATGAGCGACGAGAGCAGGAAACCGGCCGGCAGGATGTACGGCAAAAAAGTGACGGCGGCGGAATACTCCAGCGTCCGGAACGCGTGCATGGTCAACGCGCTCATCCTGTACGGCAAACGCTTCAGCGACCTCACCCAGTATCTCGACTTCAACAAGCAGGCGTGGGACCGGATGCTCCTTCTGGACGAGGCGAAACGGCTCGGCATCACGATCAGCAACGACGAGCTTGCCGCACAGCTCCGCAGGCTCTTCAGCGTCGAAGGGGAATTCAGCAAAGCGCGCTACGAGGAATTCATCAAGAATTCCGGCATCAACCCCATCACGCTCGAGAAAAACGTGCGCGAGACGATGATGATCGGCCGCCTGACGCGGACCATCGCGGACACGGCCGTTATCCCGGACATGGAGATCGACGAAGCCCTTGAGCGGATCAATGAGAAGAGGACCGTCGACTATGTGACCCTCAAGGACGACACCTACAAGAAAGACGACCTCTTCGTGCCGGAGGAGGACCTGCAAAAATACTATGCAGAGAACAGCTGGCAGTTCCGGGTCCCGGAAAAGGTCAGGACCGACTACCTGTTCATCAGCATCGATGATTTCAGGAAAAAGATAACGATGAGCGATAAAGAGGCTGCCGCGTTCTACCAGGCGAATAAGGAGATATTCAAGGACGAGAAGACGGGCGGGATCGTGCCGCTCGAAAAAATTCAAACCGAGATAAAAACGCGGCTGATCGACCAGAAGGCAACGGACCTCGCGTTCGAAAAAGCGACCGATATTTCGATATCGCTCCTCCACAGGCCGGACCTTGCCGCGGCAGGGAAAGAGAACAACCTCCCGGTCAAACACACCGACTATCTCATGCAGGGACAGGACATCCCGGGGATCGACAGCGCGGACGAGTACATCGCCGCCGCCTTTGAAACCCCCGCGGGAAAGATCAGCAACGCGGTCAAAACGGCAAAAGGGTTTTACATCATATGCACCGCCGAGCGAAAACCCTCGTACCTCCCCCCGCTGGCCGACATCAAAGACAAAGTGGCCGCGAAGGTCCGGGAAGCGAAAAACGCCGTCCTGCTGAAAGAGAATGCGGACAACATCGCGCGGGAACTCGGGGAAAAGGTGCGGAAAGACAAGCTGCCGTTCGTGCAGGCCGCCAAATCGATGGGGCTCGACGCGCGTAAGGCCGGCCCGTTCAAGATGACCGATCCGCTCGAGGCCTTGAGCGCCCGCGAGAAAGAAACCGCCTTTACGATATACAAGGGAGAAGTGAGCGCGCCGGTGCGCGGGGCCGACTGCTACACGATCCTGTCCGTCGAAGACATCGAGAAACCGGACCTGGAGAAGCTGAAAGACATGAGGGCAAAGCTGCGCGAGAACCTCCTCAACATCAAGCGCGACAAGATCATCTCGATGTGGTACCGGGCGCTCCGGCAGAAGGCCCAGCTTGTCGATCTGACGGACGTGAAAAAACAGCCGGCGGAATAACCGCCGGGCCGTCATGCCCCGCAGGGCCCGTATCCTTGCGCACCTTCGCCGCGAGCGGCCTTCACGACAAGACGATATCGCACGCCCGCGAACATTGTGCGCATTTCCCCCCGGTGATCCCCGCGATCCGCGTCGTGTATCCCGACCGCTCGATCAAAAGCCGGCCGCACCCGGGACACAGCGTGTCGTCCCATTTCCCGCCGGCGGCATTCCCGATATAGACATACTTCAGCTTTTCCCGCGCGATCGCGCAAGCCTCTTCAAGCTTCGAGACAGGCGTCGCGGGGATGTTCAGTTTATACATCGGAAAATACCGCGAAAAATGCAGCGGGACGAACGGCCCGACTCGGCCGCTTATCCAGTCACGCAGATCCTCGAAATTCTTCCGCGAGTCGTTCAGCGTCGGGATGACCAGATTGGTGAGCTCGATATGGACCTTGTGCCGGCGGCCCAGCTCAACCGTCCGCAATACCGGCGCCAGTTCGCCTGAACAGACATCCTTGTAAAACGCGTTTTCGATCGATTTGATGTCGATATTCATCGCGTCGATAAACGGCAGGAGCTCCTCCAGCGGTTCTTCGCACACGAAACCGTTCGTCACCAGGACATTCTTGAGCCCCGCAGCGCGCGCCAGCCGCGCCGTCTCCAGGACATACTCGAACCAGATCATCGGCTCGGTATAGGTATAGGCGATCCCGAAAGACCCGTCGCGCTGCGCGGTTGAGACCGCCGCTTCGGGGGCGAGCTTTTCCGCCGGTGCCGCCGCATCCTGCGATATCGAATAGTTCTGGCAGAACGCGCAGGCGAGGTTACACCCCCGGGTCCCGAAACTGCTGATGAGCTGTCCCGGAAAAAAATGATACAGCGGTTTCTTCTCGATCGGATCGATGCCGTAGGAGGTCACCTGCGCGTAGATGCCGCTGTAGAGAACGCCGCCCCGGTTCAGGCGCACGCGGCAGAAACCGGCCTTGCCGTCGGCGATCACACAGTTCTTCGGACAGAGACGGCACCGGACCTTGCTGCCTTCCAGTTTTTCGTAATACGCCGCTTCTTTCATACCTGCCTCCAGAATCCCGCGAATAATTATTTTTTTGTGTGCCGTGCCCCGCGCACCGCGTCACGTGCCCCTGTCTTGTCCGGGACCATCAGCCCGGCCCCCGCGAGGACCGCGATCAAGAGTGTATCTTTTTTCTGGCGCTTCTTTTCCCGGCTGATCGCTTCGTTGATCGTCGCGGCATAGGTAAACTCCATCTTCCGCACGCTATTCTTCGGCAGATCGGAAACGAGGTAGAGCCGGACCCCCTTCGGCAGCATGTGCCGGAAACCGATCTTGCAGGTGATGTCGTTGACCACCGTCATCCCGCCGATACCGCCGCCGCAGGAGCCCGCGCAGATAATGGCGCCCCGCGGTTTGACGATCCGTCCGGCGGGCGGCACAACCTTCGTGAACTGATAGAGGTTCACCGCCTCGGGATACCCTTCCGCGCTGATCACCACATCTGCCTCTTCCGTCTTCACTGCGGCGATCTTCCGGCACAACGCGGAACCCTCCCGCTGCGCCCGGACGGGGTCGCCCGAAAAAACCCCGGCAACGCTCCTATCGTGGTTCATCACGACATTGACGGCAAACGATTTCCCGCAGAGCTTTGCCGCCCGTTCGATATGGTCGCGGATGATGTTGCCGTCGTTCACGGCAAGGCCGACGCTCGGATGGTTCATCATGAAATGGTTCATCGCAATATCGGTGCGATGGGCGCAGCCGGGGAAGACGGCCTTGTAGCCGCCGGAAAACCCCGCAAGAAAATGGGGCTTGATCTGCCCGATCAGGATCCGGATATCGGCATCGGCAACGGCCCGGTTGATGCGGACCGTCGCCCTGAACGAGGCCCCAAGGATGAAGAGCGCCCGGCCCAGCGGCGTATACCCGATCTGACGGCACGCCGTCTTCAGGTCGCCGCTCAGGGCCGTCCGCAGAACCTTGATGAACGAGGCCGGGGCCGACCGGGCCGACCGCGACAGGTGTTTCATCGCCTGCTTCGCGAAGAAGAATGATTCTTTCGGCGGAAAATGCCCGACGGTCCGCATGGCATCCGCGGCGCGCGAATTGTGGTTGACGATGCGGTACGCCGTCTGCAGGTCTGCGCCTAATCCGACCCGCGACGGTTCCGAAGGCTCATGGTTCCCGTTCGCGATAACGATCGTGATCCGTGCAGAGTCGACATGCGAAATCTCCTCAAGCACCAGTTTGAGGATTTTCTCCTGCGGGAAAAGCCGCGCCGCGTCGCTGACCACCACGGCGACCCGGTCTGACGGTTGCACGCACTCACGCAAAGGGCGGGAGCCAATCGGCTGACGGAACGAACACCGGACGCTTTCTTCAAGATCGCTTACCGGAGGGGACTGGTTACAGCAGAGGATTTTTACGGCCGCACCGGGAGGCGGCGTCCATGTCAGGGAATGAGGGCCGTAGGGAAGGTTGATTTTTTTCATACATCCACGTCTTCACCCTCTCCCTAAACCCTCTGCCCCCGCCGGGACGGGGCACGCCTCGAGGGCAATTGGGGATATCTTGTAAATCATTCGCGGAACGTACCCCGCAACGAACTTGTCCGGCGCGGAACTCAGGATGACATCCTGCCTGGTGACGCATGTTCGCTTCGCCTATACGTCACGGCCTCATGTCATTTTTTCGCCGCCGCGACAATGAGCGTGATCGGCAGACCCAGAAAACTGTTCCGGTGGGCCACGGAACCGAACCCGGCGTTCAGGAAAAGCTCCTTGAACTCTCCGGAGTTGAGGTGCTTGACGCCGCCTTCGATCCACTCAACGATCCCGTCGTAGATGAACCTGCCGATAAAATTATCCTTGAAGCCGTCGACGATAAGCGCCTTGCCGCCCGGCTTCAGCACACGGCGCATCTCGCGGGCGACCGACCCCTGATCGGGATAATGATGAAACGAATTCGAGCAGGTAATATAGTCGAACGTATTATTGGCGTACGGGAGGCGCTCGGAATCTGCCATCTTGATCCTGATGGCGCCGGCACCCGGGCGGGCGTCTAATTTCTTCTTTGCCGCGCGCAGCATCTCGCCGGACAGATCGATGCAGAAGATCCCCGCGCGCGGAAAATGCGCCGCCATCCGGAACGCGAAGACGCAGGTGCCGCAGCCGACATCCAGGATGCGGGCATGACGGCCGGTGTCTATCTCGCCCATGATCAGGTTGTGCGCCGGCGTAAAAAGAAACCGCTGAAGGATACTGCGGTCGTACTTCCGCGCCCAACCGTCAAACTCGTCTTCGGCCGCTTTCTTGGTCCTGTGCGCTTCTATCGTTTTTCTCATGGTGGGGTCATTCTACTGCAAACAGGCGAAGCGGGCAACCGGAATATCCGGGCTAATCGATATCCGTTACGATGTTCTTCTTCAGGCCGAGGATACTGTAAAAAAGATCGGCATTATTCACCCGCCGGACCGCGCGGACTTCCCTGACAAACCTGGTGCACAGCGCCGGGACACAGCGGAGCAGGGCCGACAGAAGGAACAGGGTCAAGAGCGGACAGCCTTTGATGGCCGGCAGACGCGGCGCAAGGAACGCCCCGCACAACGCGCCGATAAATATCCCGGCGCCGTGGACCACATTGAAATACGCGACGCACCTGCTCCGCTTGGGAGGCGTGACCGTATCGTAGATGAAATTCGAGACGCTCATGTTGTACCCGGCCCAGAAAAACCCCGAAAAGAACTGGACGGCCATCAGGTACGCGGCGTTGTGCGAGAACAGCCAGAACAGCGGGATGACCGGGATGACGCACGCGCAGGTCTTAAACACGCGGATGTTCCCGACAACGTCCGCGTGTTTACCCCACCGCTGCATCATCACGAGGCTCGTGAATGTCGCGCTGAGCGTGATGAGGGTAAAGACGATATAATTGAACTTCAGGTCGCGCAGCATATAGACCGCGAAAAAGGGGCTGGCCATGTTCACCGCGATGCTCATCGCCCCGACGATAAAGACGAACCTGGCATAATTGCTCTTACCGGAACGCCTGATGAAGTCCCAAAAAGTGAAATGCGCTTCGGGCGCGGGATAATGCGGCGGCTCATACATCTTCGTGAGATACGCCCAGGAGACAAACCGGCAGACAAGGGCCGCCGAAAATATTATCGTAAAACCGGCCATGCTCCCTTTGCCGAACAGCCAGAGGACCCCCCCCGCCGCGAAATTGCTCGCGACGACGACAAAACCCAGCGTCTTGCTGCGCCAGCCGAAATACGTCCCCCGGGACCTGACCGGGATATACTTTGAGATCAGGCTCGACCATGCCGGGACGCTGAACGCGCCCATCACCGCATACGCCACCGCGCAGGCGATCAGGACCGGGACGCTCCCTCCGGCAACATAGGGGACGAGGATGATCGGAAGCCACATCAGCGCCTGGAAGAAGACGACAAAATTAATGATCTTCTTCCTGCCCTCGACCATCTCGATCGTTTCGGTGGTATACAACTGCGACAGGGCGCCGATGAACCCGGGCAGCGTCGCGACGAGAGCGACTGCCTGCGCCGACCCGTGCAGTGCGATGCAATAGGCGACCAGGAACAGGTCGCCGAAACCGAACATGATGGAATAAAAGAGGCCGTCTTTGAACGAATATCTGAGGCTCTGTCTGATCGCGCCCGGGTGCATGTGCGTCTCCAAAAAAATCATTCCTGCGCAAGCAGGGGTCCGGCGCTCGCGCCGCCTCTCCGCGCGCGGTCAGGAGTGTGCGCGGGGACGGCACCACGCCGGCCGGGCGCCGCTCAAAGGGTCCGGCCGGCCCGGCTCAATCAGCGGGGGCTGACACCGGCTGCCGGCACGCGGCGCCGATAGTATCCAGGACACCCTGCATGTCGATGTAGATCTCCGTGTCCCAGAATTTCAGGACGGTGTATCCTTCCTTCCGGAACCAGGCGTCGCGTTTCGCGTCTTTTGGGGAAAAAAGTTCCCGGTCCATGGCGCACTCCACGATCACCTTCTGCTCAACGCTGGCAAAATCGACCACATATTCGCTGAATATGACCTGCCGCATGAACTTCAGCGGGGCATACTGTCCGCCTTTCAACTTTTCCCAGAGGAGCGCGACACATTCAGGGATGTTTTCTTCCCGGCACGATTCGACGCAGGTCATCTGTTTCGGCACGCTCGTCATACCACCTCCGTGTTGTCTCCCGTACGGGCGAGAATGAATAGCTGCTGCGTTTACACACTGCCCTCTCTTTTAAACCAGTTCAGCGTTTCCGTCATGCACTCCTTGAACGGCCGCGGCGCGTACCCGAGGTCCCGCCGCGCCTTCGAGATGGTAAATGTCAGGTGCGTGTACATGAATTTAATCCTGAACCTGTTCAATATCGGCGGCGTCTTGATCCCCAGGAGCTTGTTGACCGATTCCAGGACGCCCGCCACCGCCCGGGCGACGCCGATCGGGACCGATTTCGCCGGCGGCGCGTAGCCGAGGGTGCCGCAGATAAGCTCGATCAGCTGTCGGCGCGTCACATTCTCGCCGTCGGTGATGTGATAGATCTGCCCGACCGCCTTTTCAGCCGACGCGGCCTTCATCATCGCGTCGACGAGGTTGCCGACATATACGAGACTGAACGGGCTGTTCCCGCCGTCGATATATTTGTACTGCCCGGTCTTGAGATACTTGAGGACCCGCGGCAGCATCTGGCGGTCGCGCGGCCCGTAGATGTAGGGCGGCCGCAGGATCACGACGGGGAGCTTTTTATCCATATAATATGTGATCGCGAGTTTTTCCGCTTCGATCTTTGTATAGTTATAGTTGTCACCCGTGAGCACATACGGCGCCAGCTCGTCAAGGTTGTCCTGCTTGTCCATGCCGAGGACGACCATCGACGAGACATACACGAACCGCCTCACCCGCGCGGCGAGCGCCGCGTCCATCATGTTCTGCAGGCCGGTCACGTTGACCCCGTACATCTCGTCTTTGCCCGCCCAGTCGCTGACGAATGCGGCGCAATGGAAAACGACCTCGATACCGGAAAGCGCCGCCGCCAGAGACCCCGTGTCGCGTATATCGCCGTACACGAATTCAACGCCGCGCAGTTTTTTCAGGAACGAAAGGTCGCTCTCTTTCCTGACCAACACCCGGACCGCATGATTGCCGGAATTAGTCAACCGTTCCGCAAGGTTGCTCCCGACCAGACCCGTCGCACCCGTTATCAACACTTTCATGTCCGTTCCTTTCCATTAATGTAACGACCAACGTAAAATGACCAGGCCCCCGCAATGGATGATGCGTTATTTCCTTTTTGGTCAGGACGCATCGGCCATCTTCAGTGATGCCTGTAATGCCGGTGCTTCCTGTCGGGCCCGTCAAGGATAAGCGCCATCTGCTTCTTCACGATCTCGGTCTGCTCGTCATCCTTGCTCTTGAAAATGCGCGGGACCTTCATCCAGATCGTTTCGGTCTCCTTCTTGCTCATCTTGACCACCATGTTCCATAGATTATAAATGGGCTGCATGCCGTTCGCCATCTATCAGTGCTCCTTTCGTTGTTCGGAAAATTGAAACAGCGAGGGAGTCCCCTCCCGCTCGGCCATCGTATCGTCGATCTTTCTCATGACATAGCCCTCAAGGTCCGTTTCAAGGATCCTGAAACCGCTGCGGCGTCCCTCGCTGAACCCCTTAAGTTTGCCCGCGCGCAGGAGCCGTCTGACATGTTCCTGGCTGCATTTGAGAATCCCCGCCGCTTCTTTAACGGTCAATAATTTCAAACAGATACCTCGCTAGCCCTCCCGATTAATACGCTCCCCTTGCCGGAGAACAAACCGTAGGGCAATATGCCGCAGTACATTGCCATGCAAACATAAACCCATAGCAATTTAACAATATTTAATAATATTTATCGGAGTTTATATAGATTTATAACTGTTTGTCAATATTTATCTTGATTTATATAGATTTATAATTGCTTATCTCTCTTTAATATTATTTGATATTTTTAAACACAATCATATAATATCTGTTACACAAGGAGGTTTTATGGACATGAAAAAAAGTATCGAGACGTGGTGTTCGTGGCACCGGCATCCGATCAACGCGGTGCTTCACATCATAGGGATCCCGATGACATTTGCCGCCGGGTATGTCGCTTTTGCGTATTCCGTTGTGTTGGGAGCAGGCCTGTTCATCCTCGGATATGCGATGCAGTTTGCGGGACACGCGATCGAAGGGAATGAGGCGGGAGAGGTGAGGCTGTTAAAGAAAATCTTTAAAAAATAAACCGGTTTGGCACCTGGCCGCTGATTCACTGGCCATTAGCGTATAAACGCGGCGCTGCTGAAATAGATCGACCTGAAATCATGGAAGGCCCGGTAGATGAGCGAATAGGCCAGCGGGTGCATCGTGTAGGTGAACTGGTCGACGAGCATGTGCCCCGCCATCGCCAGCGAGACGGTCAGGCCGATATCAACCCGTTTCTTCCACCAGCAGAACAGCCAGATCAGCCCCATCAGTTCCCACGAATGGAGCGGGACGAAAAGCTGGTCGGTGTTGGACCAGTATTTCCCGCTTAAAAAATCTATCAGGCTGAAATCGAACCCGTACACCATAAAGCAGTCGAAGAGATGGTCGACGTCGATGAGGAACGAAACCCCCAACAGGAGGAAGATCAGGCTCCACGCCTGATACCAGCGCCAGATGAGAACGCACAGGAGCAGGGCCACGGCAAGGTGGACCGCTTCGTGCTTGATAAGGAACGACATATAGGGATCGAGGCGTTCGAGCATGGCGAAATAGTAGAGCGAAAAAGATGATTAGTCAAATAATTATACAGTAATAACACCCTTTAAGCCGCGCTCTCGGTTTCGGACATAGGCGCTATATCCCGCGGTTGGGCGGGACGGAAATCGTCCAGAACGTTCATGATCGCGCGCAGTTCTTCCGCCGTTTCCTTCTGCGGAGGGAGGATATTTTTACCGGTCAGAAATATTTCGACTTCTTCGGGAGCCTGGCGCGCCCAGAAATCGACTGTCGCGCGGGCGCTGTCAGCCGCCGCCTTCAATTTGGCGGCAAAACGAGCCCCGTCTTCCGCCCTGGCCGGCGGGACCTTCCCTTCCCGGATCAACGCTATCATTTCTGTAAGCGCCGCCATCTCGTCCCGCATCCGTCCCACCGCCTCTTCCGTTTCGGCCGCAAAGGCGGACAGCGTTTCATACCGCGCCGCATCGCCAAGGCCGAGCGACCCGACAAGGTCGTCACCGTATCTTTCCGGCGCCTGTTCGACATTTCCGGCGTCCGATCGGACAAATTCAAACCGCCCGAAAAGCTTTTCTCCCCGCGCGGAGATCCGGGAACGCTCATCGACGACCCTCCGGCGGAACGCCTCAACCGCGTCGCGCGAGGCCGTGTCCGCCGGCTGGCGCTCCCTGAGCGCCGCTGACATCCCCTCGGAGAAACGCAAGAGCGCATCGCTGATCCAGAGGGCCGTCTGGGTCTTCAGGAAGATTCTGCGCGCAGCGACGGAGGACGTGACCGCACCTCGCGCCCGCGGCCCCAGCGGATAATCCGCTTGCGGGGAAAGGACCCCTTTGCGCGCCAGAATTGCCTCTATGTCCGCGGGCGACGGCGCCGCCCAGAGATCGTAGAGCGCCGCAGATCTCTGCACGGCGTCTCCCAGCCAGGCGACACACCTGTCCCTTCTTTGTTCGTCTTTCATCGCCACCGCTCCGTCGCACAGCAATTTCTTCAGGGCCGCGTACCCGATAATTTCCGCGCGTATTATCCCGCGCAGATCTTCGATATCATTGTCAACCATCTGTTTTACAAAAAAAGCCTGCGACGTTTGATCCAGTCCCAGATCGGACACCAGACGTTCGGTGCGGATAACATCCAGATACAGCCCCGCGCTGGAACCGATATCGGGCGCCTTCTTGAAAAAACTGTTCAGCTGATTGCGCAGATCGTCAAGCTGGCTGATGGAGGCCGGCTTGAGACGTTCGCGTATGCTCGGAGGGAGATCGATGAAACCGGCAGCCGCACCGGCGGTTAGAAA
>Ga0351885_10304_pt1 | contig 17075 bp, 15 predicted proteins | sample TotcelFGM3001L13_FD_206771 | JGI IMG/M metagenome (GOLD analysis project Ga0351885, IMG submission 206771) | Enriched cells from coal bed in the Powder River Basin, Montana, United States - Total cells FGM rep3 HSBNCT.FGM.300.1.L13 ... | reverse complement strand
GGGAAATCTCCCTCCATCCACGGGTTTCATTTATAGGCTAACGTATTCCGAACTTCCCGAAGATCACTTCCCCTCACCCTGCTCCTCTCCCATTGGGAGAGAGGGAAAAAGGTGGGTCCGATTTGAGGCTTGGCCAGCATAAAATTACCCCGGAAGCCTAAGCCCCTGCCTCTCCCTCTGTATATGGGAAGGTTGGGCTTGAGGGGTCGATATTCGGACATTAGTATATTTATATAATCCAGTACAAAGCGAGCTGCATTATCTCTGGCCCAGCAAGTTGTCGCGCTCGGCCGGGGTGAAGAGGCGAATCTCTCCGTAAGCTCCGTCGTAGCCCCCATTGATGTGCACTTTCCCCCGGCGCATCCGGTCAATGCCGTGGGCCAGGAGGATGCCGCCCTCCCGGGCCACTGTCTCCAGGGGCAGGCGGCGCAGTATCTCCAGTTCCGGCCCCAGCCTGGCCAGGAGCCGGAAGTAGGCCTGGCGCACCTTTTTGCTGGACGCGTTGAACCCCAGGACTTCGGCCAGGATTCCCGGCAGGCTGATCAAGGACTCGAAAGGGCTGGCCGTAGCCGGGCAAGCGCCGTTATGGCGGTCGGCCAGGTCCTGGACGCGATGCATCACCCCGAGGGTTAGGGGTTTGCCGCATTGGGGACAGAGACCGCCCAGGCGCGCGGACTCATCCGGCTCCAGCCTGAGGCCGCAATGCCGGTGGCCGTCCAGGTGGTACTTGCCTTCCTGGGGAAAAAACTCCAGGGTGCCGCCAAAACCCTTCCGGGTGCGCAAGGCCCGGGCCAGATCGGGGTAAGTGGGGGCGACGTGAAAGATATTTGCCTCCCGGCCCAGTTTCTGGGGAGAGTGGGCGTCGGAATTGGACACCAGCACGAAGCGGTCCAGTCCGGAGACCCGCCAGTTCATGGCGGGATCGGATGATAACCCGGTCTCCACCGCATGGATGTGGGCGGTGCTCGCCTCGAAGCACTCCTCCAGGGAGTCGAAGCCGCTCTTGCTGCCCAAAACCGAGAACCATGGAGTCCAGATGTGGGCCGGAATCACCAGGGCCTGGGGATCGATTTCCATGACCAGGTCCAAGACGAAACGGGCGTCCAGCCCCAGGATGGGGCGGCCGTCGGAAGCCACGTTGCCCAGGCGGCCCAGACGCCGGGAGAGTTCCTGCGCCGCCGCCAGATCGGGGAGCACCAGGAGCAGGTGGACTTTCCGCACCTTGCCGCCCTTCTTATAAATGGTGCTCACTTCACCGGTGATCACGAACCTGACCGGCGCCGTCGCCTCCCAGTCAGGCCCCTCGAGGTTCAAGGGCAGTGCCAGATCAGGTTTGAGGGTGTAGACCCCATCCGCCGCGGGTTCGAGTTTGGCGGCAATTTCCGCCAGCCACCGGGGGTGGGTGCAATCGCCGGTGCCCACCACCTGCACCCCCTTATAGCGGCCCCAGAGATCCAGGTGCTCCAGGTCGGCGTCCCGGGCGGTGGCGATGGAGAAGCGGGAGTGGATATGCAGGTCGGCGATGACTTCCATTTGGGCATAAACCTTATCACAAAACCCGGGGAACCGCTAATCGCAGGCGGCATTTCTTTAATGCTTATAGATGGCGGTACGGGGAGAATTGTTACCGGCCTTCATACATAAATGTCCGGCTCGGTTTCGTTTCACGGCGGTAGTCAAGGGCAAGGGACAGCAGGCAGCAATCGGTTGATTGGCCGTGAGAAGACCTGCGGGAAATGGGGGCGGGGGTGAAAGACGGGGAATCTGGTAAGCATTTCACTATCAGCGGTCAACTTTATGAATCAATATAATTCCAGTCAATCAATCGTTATCGACCCAACTTGGTCATTCCTTGTTCTTGCTGATAGCTGATAGCCGAATGCTTTCGTTATCATTCAGAGAATTTATGCTCTGGCAGGAGGCAGATAGCCTCATTTTGATAATTCCTTGATCAATGCGGATCGAAAGAGCCGGTTTCACCGGCAACCGGGGCGGGAAAGTATGGAAAAGTAAATGAAATGTTTCACAAGCCGCCAATAAACCAAGCCCCTCCTTAAGAGGGGCTCGTCAATTTAGCCCTTGACACCCAGACTACAGTGAAGCTTTGGTTTTACTGTCGGTCACAGCCCAAATTTGCGGGGTAACTTCCTCAAAATAGGGCTGGAAGACATCCTCGTCCAGGCGCAGCATCAATCCGCCACATTGGGTGCAGAGGGCGGTGTGATCATCCAGACCGGCCACCCGTTGATCCCGACCGGTACAGTCGACACATTGGTATTCATAAATCGGCATAATCCATCTCCCCCTTGCCGTTACATATTGCAACAACTATGCCTAATAATCAAAAGCTTACAACTAAATTATTAATATGTTAATATCACATAACAATTTGTCAACCCTCCCCCAAGTGGTTTTTTTTGAGTTATAATTTTCTGCAATTCTGTAAGAAACAGGTGTGGTTTTTTTTCCCTAGTATATGGAATTTTTTCCCGCTTAATATCCACGCACGTTTCTCAAGGAACGAGGAGGTAACCCCACCGTGTTGCATGACCAGCGACGCACCAAGATCGTCTGTACCCTGGGCCCGGCCAGTGACGGCGACATCCTGCCCAGACTCCTGGCGGCCGGCATGAATGTGGCTCGGCTCAATTTTTCCCACGGCACCCAGGCGGAGCATGGCGCCCGGATCAAGCGCCTCCGGGAGTTGGCCGCCGCGGAAGGCCTGCCGTTGGCTATTTTACAGGACCTGGCCGGCCCCAAGATCCGTATCGGCGAGATACCCGGGGGCGAAGTCACCCTCCAGGAGGGCGGGCTGTTTAGTCTCGGCGCTGGTTTTCTGGAGGCAGACCGGCCCGGGGTTATAGTGGATTATCCGCAGGTTATCACCGAAACGCCCCTGGGCGCCCCCATCCTCTTGGCCGATGGCAATATCGAACTGCGGGTGGAAACCCGGACCGATTCGACCCTCCATTGCCGGGTGGTGGTGGGTGGGGTATTACGCTCCCGCGTGGGGATAAATTTCCCCATGCACTCCGTATCCGTGCCGGCCTTCACCGCCAAAGACCGGGAAGACTTACGCTTCGGCATCTCCCAGGGTATAGACTTCATTGCCCTGTCCTATGTGCGCTCCCGCCAGGATATCCTGGCGGCCAAAGAGTTCATGCGCAGCCTGGGGGCGGATATCCCCATCATCGCCAAAATTGAAAAACACGAAGCCCTGAGCCAGCTGGAGGAAATCCTGGACGAGGCCGACGGCCTCATGGTGGCCCGGGGGGACCTGGGGGTGGATATCTCCCTGGAACAGGTCCCCATGGTCCAGAAGCGCATCATTCACGCAGCCAACCAGGTGGGCAAGCCGGTCATCACCGCCACCCAGATGCTCCTGTCCATGGTGGCCCACTCCCGTCCCAGCCGGGCCGAGGCCACCGACGTGGCCAACGCCATTCTGGACGGCACCGATGCGGTCATGCTGAGCGAAGAGACGGCTGCGGGACAATTTCCGGTAGAAGCGGTAAAGTTTTTGGACCGAGTAAGCCGGGTTACCGAAGCGGAGTTTCCCCACGCCGCCTGGCTCCGAGACCGGACTCTCTCGGGACGGCAGGATATCCCTGCGGCCGTCAGCTATGGCGCCTGCGAAATGGCCCAGAATCTGGAGGCTAAGGCCATTCTCACCAATACTGAATGTGGAGGCACCGCCCGCCTCATCAGCCGGTTTCGGCCCCGCACCCCTATTGTGGGGGTGACGTCCCGGCCGGACACCTGGCGCCGCTTGAGCCTGTCCTGGGGGGTTTTCCCCCTGCTGATCCCACCGATCAAGGACACGGACGAGATGCTCCGGGTGGTGGAAGCCGAGGCCCGCAAGGCCGGGATGCTGAACCACGGCGACCGGGTCATCATTACCACCGGCACCCCCATCGGCACCCGGGGCAGCACCAACCTGATCAAGGCGGATGTCATCTCATGAGAGCGGTCAGCTTTTATTGTGAATATTGTGAAAGTCCAAATCCCCCGAAATCCCCCTTTGCCAAAGTGGGACTTTAATACCCCCCTTTGGGAAAGGGGGGCAGGGGGGATTTTCATCCGGGGTGAAACATTCTTGGTTCATGAACGTTTAGCCAGGATCAAGATTAGCGCAAGACGACCACAAGGGAGGGCGAGCGCCGCCCCCCAGCCCCTGTGACAAGATTGGACAATTTTGTCAGCACCGCGGTCCCTTGACCCGGATAATTTGGCTCCTTATAGTAAGGGTTAAGTTTTTCGATTCTCCCATAATCTGATTTTTTCCGCCGACTTCCACCGGTCTATACAGGAGGACCTCATGGCCGAACCTCTGGGATATTTCACTTTTGTGCTCCATTCCCATCTCCCTTACGTCATCGGTCACGGCCGCTGGCCCCACGGGATGGATTGGCTCAACGAGGCCGCGGCCGAATCCTACATCCCCCTGCTCCAGGCCTTCAACCGCCTGGGCTCCGAAGGCCGCGGCTCCGGGGTTACCCTGGGGATCACCCCCATCCTGGCGGAAATGCTGGCATCCAAGGTTTTTCGCCAAGAGTTCAAGGACTACCTGGACCAGAAGATCAAGGCGGCCACCGATGACCTGGCCACCTTTAAGAAGCTGGGGGATGGGCATTTCGCCTCAGTGGCCCAGATGTGGGCCACCCACTACGGGGAACTGAGGCGGTCCTTCAGCGAGGATTTTGGCGAGGACCTGATCGGGGCCTTCAAGCGGTTGATGGACGCCGGCGTCCTGGAAATTATCACCTCCGCCGCCACCCACGGGTATCTGCCCCTGCTGGGCCGGGACACCGCGGTCCAGGCCCAGGTGAAGCAGGGGGTGGCCACGTACCGCCGTCACTTTGGCCGGGATCCCCAGGGGTTCTGGCTCCCGGAATGCGCCTACCGCCCTCGCTATCCCTGGACCCCGCCGGTGAAAGACCTGCCCGGGGCGCCGGTTCTGCGCAAGGGGGTGGAAGAGTTCCTGTCGGAGAACGGCCTCAAGTATTTCTTCATCGACTCCCACCTCCTGAAGGGGGGAAAGGCCATCGGGGTTTATAAAGACCGGTTCGAGGCCCTGGAGCGTCTGTGGGAGCGTTTTGCCGCCCAGTACCAGGAGCGGCCGGAGGAGGAGGATAAGTCTCCCTACCAGGTCTACCTGGTGAGTTCGGCCCCGGAGACCAAGCGCCCGGTGGCCGCCTTCACCCGGGACCCCAAGACCGGCCTTCAGGTGTGGAGCGGCGAGTGGGGGTATCCCGGCGATGGCAACTTTTTGGATTTCCACAAGAAGCGCTTCCCCGGCGGCCTGCGCTACTGGCAGGTGACCAGCGCCCAGGCCGATCTGGCTGATAAGCAGCCCTACCATCCCGAGTGGGTGGCGGCCCGGATCAATGACCAGGCGGACCACTTTGTCTCCCTGGTGTCGGAAATCCTGGCGGAGTTCAAAGCCAGGGAGGGCCGGGCCGGCATGGTGGTGGCGCCCTATGATACCGAACTCATCGGCCACTGGTGGTTCGAGGGTCCCGAGTGGCTCTATCAGGTGCTCAAACGGTTCCAGGACCACACCCAAGTGAGCCTGAGCCCCGGGGGCGAAATCCTTAAGGATAGCGCTCCCCGGGCGGTCATTTCCCTGCCGGAAGGCTCCTGGGGGGAAGGGGGCTATCACTGGATCTGGCTCAATGAGATGAATGACTGGACCTGGCGCCACGTCTATGCCGCCGAGGAGGCCATGGAGGAGATGGCCCGGCTCTGGGCCGATGACCCCGACCCGCGCCTGCAAGACCTGTTAAAGCAGTGCGGCCGTTCCCTGTTCCTGCTGGAGTCCTCGGACTGGCAGTTTTTGATCAGCACCTTCAGCGCCCGGGATTACGCCGAACTCCGGTTGACCACTCACAATGACGATTTTCGCCGCCTGGCGGCCATGACCCGGCGCTATGCCGGGGCGCGCCAGCTGCCCTCGGAAGACTGGAATTTTCTGCACCTCTGCCAGGAGCGGGACGATGTCTTCCCGGATATCGACCCCCATTGGTGGGCCCAGGTCCAATATCCGCCGGTGGAGAACGAGTGACCCTGAATACATCGGTCCATAATTGCGATAACGTATTTCTTCCTTCGGAAAAATCTCTTCCCCCTCACCCTCTCTCCCATTGGGGGAGAGGGAAAAAGATGGGACCGATTTCAGGCTCTGCCACCATCAAAAACCTGGCGACCTAACCTACCCCTCTCCCCCCGCTTCGGGGGGAGAGGGGTAGGGTGAGGGGGGCTATGACGGTTGCGTAGAGATAAATTTCTGTACTCAGGCAACTGTGGGGCTTTTGCCACAATCGCCGGAAAATTGTGTCTTTTTTACCACACCTGAGGCCGGGCCGAAAATCCGGTTTGGCCTCATCACGCCAAAAGTCTAACTATACCGATTAGTTATCTTTTTAATGGCGAACGACCTCTCATCATAAAATCCTGGTACAGGCCTTGCACCCTGTCCGGGCAAGGGGAGTTTTATCATGTGGCAACAGACTCTGGCGCAGCCGTTGACTTTTTCCGGCATTGGCCTTCATTCGGGCCGGCCGGTGAAGGTGACGATTTATCCGGCTGCCGCCAACCACGGCTTGCGGTTCGTGCGGGCGGACCTGCCAGGCCAGCCGGAGATCCAGGCTCATTACAGCAAGGTGGTGGACACCCTCCGGGCCACTACGCTGGGTGAGGGGATGGCGACGCTCTCCACGGTAGAGCACCTGCTGGCCGCCCTGTTGGGCGCCGGGGTGGACAATGCCCGCATTGCGGTGGAGGGGCCGGAAGTCCCCATCATGGATGGGAGTGCCGGCCCCTTTGCCGTGCTTCTGGCCGCCACCGGGTTCAAGGCGCTGCCCTGGCCCCGGGCCTACCTTAGGGTGCACCGCCCGGTGGAACTGCGGGAGGGGGACCAGTGGATGCGGGTCGTCCCCGGCGAGCCCCGGATCACCTATACCATTGATTTCAGCCACCCGCTCATCAGGCGGCAGCGTTTCACCGTGCCCCTGGCCTCCGAGGCCTTTGCCCGGGAGATCGCCTCGGCCCGCACTTTCGGGTTCCTGAAGGAAGTGCAGTATCTCCAGACCAACGGCCTGGCCCTGGGGGGCTCCTTGGACAATGCCGTGGTCTTGGATGAGGCCGGAGTCCTGAACCCCGGCGGTTTCCGCTTCCCGGATGAGTGCGTGCGCCACAAGATTTTGGACGCGGTGGGGGACCTGGCCCTCTTGGGTCTCCACCTCTATGGCCGCCTGGAAGTGAGCCGAGGCAGTCACGAATTTCACCTCCGGTTTTTCGAGCACCTGATGGCGCAAGAGGCGTCCTGGCGCGTCTGGGTGCCGACGCCTTACACCCAGCAGCAGCAATCCGCCTGGTTTCAACCCACCCTGTGGGAGGGGGCGACCGCCTAATAATTTTCGAAGTGTGGTTATGGGGGGGTAGGGCAGGCCACGGGGCCTGCCCTTTTTTTGTGGGGCAAGAGCTTTAAGCGGTCAGCTTTCAGCTTTCAGCTTTTAGCCAAAAGAACGGCGCGGTTTTATCGATTGGCGGTCATTCCGTCCAGCTTTCGAGGTGTCGGTTGGACCGTACCCCCCGGCGTGGCGCGGGATGGTTTTTTGGATATGGACAGAATGCGGGGTTTTGTCCAGTTTTACCCCTCGTTCCCAAGTTGTACTTGGGAACGCAATTATGGCCCAAGCTGCGCTTGGGCAAGCTGATTGCTGACGGCGCTTTCTGACTAACATAATGATTTCATTAGCAAAGCAAAGCTTTGCACTCAAGCGGGTTCCCAAGCGCAGCTTGGGAACCAGAAGCAAGTGGTATCAGGGCTCGCCCACCGCTTCTCCCACCAGCACTTCATCCTGCCGGGCCGTAAAGCGCACCATCACCCGGCGGTTGTGCAGCGCCGGCGGGCCGGGGAAGGTTACCCGCAGGTAGTGGTCGCTTAAGCCTTGAAGCCACCCCTCCGGCTCCGCCGGTCCCTCCACCAGCACTTCCCGGACCTGGCCCAGTTGGGCCTCAAGAAACTTTTCCTTCTGGGCCTGGCCTAACTCCCGCATGATCCGGGCTCGCGCTTGCACCAGGTTACCCGGCAAGGGCGGTAAATCGGCCGCGGGGGTGCCGGGCCGGGGAGAATAGGGGAAGACGTGGAGGTAGGTCACGGGGAGTTCGGCTACCAGGGACCGGGTGGCCTCGAAGTCGGCGGCGGTCTCGCCGGGAAATCCCACCAGGACGTCCAGGCCCAGGCCGGCGCCGGGAAAGCGCCGGCTGATCTCCCGGACCAGGTCACGAAACTCTTCCGGGCCGTAAGGGCGGCCCATGGCGGCCAGCACCGGGGCGGCGCCGCTCTGGAGCGGTAAATGGAAGTGGGGGCAAAAGTCCCCCCAGGCCGCCAGCTCATCTATGAGTTCCGGGGTCACCATCATGGGCTCCAGGGAGGAAAGCCGCACCCGGAAGGGCCAGGCCTGGTCCGCCAGACGACGCACCAGGGCGGCGAGGCTCACGGGAGGGGCGTGGTCAAGCCCGTACTGGCCCAGGTCCACCCCGGTGAGGACCACTTCCTGGTAGCCCAGTCCGGCCAGGTCCTGAAAGGCCGTTAGCACCGCGGCGGGCTTCAGGCTGCGGCGTGGGCCCCTGACCTGGGGCACGATGCAGTAGCGGCACCGGTGGTTGCAGCCTTCCTGAATCTTGAGCCAGGCCCGGGTGTGGTCGGGGGTGGGGTGGACTTCCCAGGGTTGGAAGGGCGGCGCGGCGGCGAAATCTTCCACCCACAGCCCCGGTCCGAGCTTTTCCAGGTGCAGCGACCCCTTTTCGGAAATCACTTCCTCCCCCTCTCCTGGCGGGAGGAGGCTGGGGGGAGGGGGATTCCCACCCCCACCCCCACCCTCCCCCATCAAGGGGGAGGGAGAATCGGGGTCAACGACTAGATGCCCGGGGAAATCTCTCAGGAGATGGGCCAAGTCAGCTTTTTCCTGGTTGCCGAAAACGGCCTGCACCCCCGGCAGGGCCGCCACTTCCGCTGGGGCTCGCTGTCCATAGCAGCCGGTGACCCAGATGGGTGTTTCGGGGTGCTCCCGGGCCAGGCGGCGGATAGCCTGGCGGGCCTGCTGGTCGGCACGTTTGGTGACGGTGCAGCTGTTCACGATCACCAGGTCCGGGTCGGCCCCCGGGGCCGCAGCGCGCCACCCCAAACCCGTGAGCTCTCGGGTCATTCCGGCCGTGTCACACTGGTTCACCTTGCAGCCGAAGGTGATGATATGGAAAAGACGGTTCCGGGTTCCGGGTTCCGGGTTTTCGGTTCTCGGTTTTCGGTTTTCGGTGGTCATTTTCAAGGGCTTCGGCTCAAGGAATCTAACTATCAAGTATTAATAAAAGTTTTGAAAAAAGAACTGCAGGCCTCGATAAAAATTTTGTCTCTGCCTTTTGCCGGTGCGGTGCACAGGCTGGAAGCCTTTGCCACCAAAGGCGACGGGCACGGAGGCCCACCCCATCAACCTTTTCATGTTGTTGGGGTGGGCCATGCCCACCCTACATTTTTGCTGACCCCTAAACCCTGACCACCGGCCTTGACTACTTCAGCCGCGCCTCGATCCAGCCGCCCCCCAGGAGGCGGTCGCTGTCGTAGAAGGCCACGGCCTGCCCCGGGGCCACCGCGGACTGGGGCGTTTCAAAGGCGACCAGGACCGAGCCGCCGCCCTGGGGGGTAATCCGGGCCCGCACCCCGGGATGACGGTAGCGGATCACCGCCGCAGCCTCGATCTCGCCGACCGGGGGCGTGATGAGCCAGTTCATCCCGGAGGCCGTGAGCCCCGGGGAGAGGAGTTCCATCCGATATCCCAGCACCACCCGGTTGGTTTCCGGTTGGATGTCGATGACGTAAAAGGGTTCACGGGCGGGGAGGCCCAGGCCCCGGCGCTGCCCCACGGTATAGCTTTCCACCCCGCGGTGCCGACCCAGGAGCCGCCCTCGGGAGTCGACGAAATCGCCGGGAGACCCTAAGATGCCCCGCCGGGCCTGGAGGAAATCCCGATAGCCGCCAGCCGGGATGAAGCAGATCTCCATGCTCTCCGGCTGGTCTTCCCGGACCGGCAATCCCGCCTGGCGAGCGATTCGCCGCACCTCCTCTTTGGTCATCTGCCCCAGGGGGAAGAGGAGGTTGGGCAGCAGGCTGAGAGGCAGACGACTGAGGAAATACGACTGATCCTTGCGGCGGTCCACTCCCCGGAATAGGGCCGGGGCGCCGTGGTCGTCCAGGTTTAGCCGGACGTAGTGCCCGGTGGCCAGGCGGGTGCCCCCGTCTTTTTGGAGGAACTCCCAAAGGTAGCCGAACTTGATGGCGGCGTTGCAGCGGACGCAGGGGTTGGGAGTGCGGCCCCGGGCATACTCCGAGACAAAATAATCCACTACCTCCCGGGAGAATGCGGCTTGCAGGTCGAGCACCGTGAGGGGAATTCCCAGGGAATGGGCCAGGGCTTCCACCCGGTCCGGCGGCGGCGCCGAGGGAGACAAGCGCAGGTGGATTCCCTGGAGGTTTAGGCCCTGGCGCTGCAGGAGGGCGGCGGCCACGGCGCTGTCCACCCCGCCGCTCAAAGCGATGACTACTTTACGGCCGACAGAGGCAGACATGAGCCAAGATGTTTAACCCGCAGAAGAATGTCAATTTTTTGTACCCTGATTCTTATTATATAATTAATTGATATAGTTGGGGATATTATTTTTCAGGGGAAGGTTGGCTTTTTTTAGGTTTAAGAGTTAAAACATTTGCTGGGTGGGGGTGTTACAAAAGGTTAAACCTCCCAGGAAGTTCAGGGCCACTCCGGCCTGGGGGCGGTTGGGCGTTGGGGGATCAAAGCGAATTACCTCGCCGGTAGCTTGGAGGCAGGAGAGGTCGGGATTTTCCAGGTAAAGCAGGGGAGCGGAAACGGTAAGGGAGAGGATCTGACCCGGTTGGAAGAAAGCGCCTGAATCTACATGGAAATAGGTGCCGCCGAGGCTGATGTCCCGAAGAACGCCTTGACCCTGGCAAGGGGCGTCGGTATCGGGCAGGCGGGTATGATAGTCCACCGGGAGGGAGACCGTAATCCGGTTAAATCGTCGTCGTTCCAGAGGGGAGGCCATGAACTATTCTCTAAAATACATTAACTAAATGCTAAAATATTTTAAAATTGTTGCAGGGGTTGTGCCATTTCGTGCAAGAGTTGGAGCAGAAATTGTTCCGGCAACCCCGGCCAGATAATCCTTGACGGGTTTCCGCCTATACTTTATCATACGAAAAAAATTATCAAAAAGTGCCGCGGCAGCCGGCCTGAGTGTCTATCATGTCCCACATCGTGGCGATCATCAACCAGAAGGGCGGAACGGGGAAAACCACCACCACCCTTAACCTTGGGGCCGCTCTGGCCTATCAGGGATACCGCACCCTTATTGTCGACCTGGACCCCCAGGGCCATACGAGCATCGGTATCGGCATCGAGCCCGACGCCATCGCCGGTTCCATGGCGGATATCCTCCTGGTGCCCAAAAAGCGCATCAGTGAGGTGGCGATGCCCACCTACATCCTGGGGCTGGATATTGCCCCGGCTACCATCCATCTGGCCCGGGCGGCGGAGCAGGTCTATACCCGGGTATTCCGGGAAGCGATTCTGGCCAATGCCCTTAAAGATGTGGATTATGACTTTGTCCTGATCGACTGCCCTCCCTCTTTGGGGGTACTGACCACAAATTCCCTGTATGCGTGCGACTTTATCATCATTCCCTGCCAGATATCCCGCTATTCCCTGGATGGGCTGGCCGACCTGCTCACCACCGTAGAGACCGTGAAGAACGTGTCCATGGAGGACCTTTTCCAGGAGGATATGTTCCGAATTTTGCTCACCATGTTCGATAAGCGTAACAGCGTCACCAACGAATACATCCTGGAGCAGTTAAAACCTTATCGGGAAAAAACCTTCACAACAATAATCATGAAAAATGAGGCCTTGAACCAGGCGCAAATAGCTCAGAAGGCGATCTTCGATTACGAGCCCAGGTGTCCCGGGTCCTTGGATCATGCCAAACTCTGCCTTGAATTTCTGGAAATATGGCGAAAAAGAAACAGTTTGCCGGCAAAAAGACCAAGCTTGCTTGGCTGCCTCTAACCCAGGCGCTGACCAGCCAGGCTGAGGGTGGGGCGACCGCGTCGCCGCCGCGGCCGCCATTATCTCTCCTGGCTTCCGAATCCCTCACGTGGGATGAAATCAACGCCGGCCGCGGGGGACCGCTGGCCGCCGCTTTCCTCTTCCTGGTCCGGGAACTGGCCGATCTCAGGTTAGCAGTGCAGTCCTCGCCGAGGCCGGGCGAGGCCAATTATCGAATTTACCTGCCCGACCGGGTGCCCCAGCCTCCCGAGATCATGCAGGCTCTGCGCCAGGCCCGGGAAAGCCTTCAGGACCTGCAGAGCCGGTTGTTCCCTTTATAATCACGCCAAGTCTTACCCTGAGCAGATCGCTCCGACAACGGCTCGGGTTGGCTCCCCGGAATTCTCCCGTTACACCACGTTGCCGTCATACGAGTAATAATCCGATTTGCAGGAGTGGTGAGGGCACCGCTCCTAGAGAGGCTGCGATCATACAGCCAAAATTACCTATGACGGCCACTTGGTATTAAGGGAATTTTTCCCGCTAAATGACCGGGAACCTGCCTTTATAACTTCTGCAATTTTGAGGAAAGCCGATGGAGGGGAAGGTGAAAGAAGGGCCAGGGGGGGTCTTGTGACCCCTGGCCCCCAAAATGAGATTGGCTGAAATTAAGCTGGTCGGTTTCGATGCTCATCATCCAACAGCGCCACTTAAAAAGAAAAACGGGGCGGAAGGGGCCCGAAGGCCCCCAACTTTACTTCGTTTTCGGCTGTGGCACCATCGGCGGGGGGCTAGGTGCAGGCGGCGCAGTACCGGTTGCTGCAATCTTGGCCTGGAGTTTCTGGATATTTTCCTGGATGATCGGAGCTATGGAGCTCTTTTCGCCTACCTCGCGCAGGGGTTTAACCGCCAGACAGCCACCGCCGGCAAAGCAGGTTTGCGATACCTTGTCGAGATATTCGTCGGCATGTTTGGAGGCGCGATTCAGCAGAGCGAGAGCGTCGTTCAGTTTGCCTTCCCGCTCCAGCAAAACCGCATTGTTGTTAAAGGCAAAGGAGTTGTTAGGATCGGCTTTCATCGCCTTGTCAAATTCATTCTTGGCGGCTTCATATTTGCCTTCCCGGACGAAATCATAGCCTGCGGCTATGGGGGTGTAGACGTCCATGGGCATCATGGCGCCGCCTTTGGGCTGAGCCATGGCCGGCATAGCCATGCACAGGCAGAGAGCCGCCACTACGGTTAAGATTACATATTTACGGGTGTTTCGCATAATATCTCTCCTTAGGATTTAGAGCTTCAAGTCAAACCGCCCCGTTCGACCTGCATAGATAATTAAGGATTTTTTCATCAATGTCAAGAAAAGTACGGTCCTAAACCGCTATTAAGGTGGTTTTCCAGGAAAAAATTATGCTGAAGGAAAGCCTCGAGCTCTCCGATGCGCCCCTGGTATTGCGGTAATATCGAGCCCCTGGACCGAAGGCCCCGAGGGTCTGGTGGCTTAACCCGCCGGTGCCGTCATGCCATGCCCCGGTCCTCGAATGGCGCTTCAACCCGTCATGCCGAAGCGCTCCCGGATCACCGGCCGCCAGCGGCGGGGACCCTCCAGGTCCAGGTTGACGGTGATGATGGCCTCGGTTTCCCCGCCGCACTTGACGATCCACCCCGTCAAATCATCCCAGGCCCGCACCTGCCGGGCCAAGGCGGCGTTATCCTCCGGGGCCGGAGGTTGGATGGCAAAGGAACGCCCTCCCTGAAGCGGGTAGTGGCGTCCGGCAATCTCCACCGCCGCCGCCGCGGTATTCACCCCGACCACCGGCAGGTAATAATCGAAGGCCCGGGTCAAGGCCCCGGTCTGCCAGTGGCCCCGGAGAATGGGGAAAATGGCGGGATTGACGATGAGATCCACCCCGGCGCCCGCCAGGCGCCGGGCCGCCTCCGGCTGGCCCCAAAAATCGATGCACACCGGGACGCCCAGGCGTCCGAAGTCGGTGTCCCACACCTGCCACCCCTCGCCAGGGACCACGTCGAAGCCCCGACGCTCCAGGTTGCCCAGGGTGTGCTTACGCTGACGGCCCAGCAACCGGCCCCGGCGGTCGAACAGGGTGGCGGTGTTGTAGCGCTTCCCGCCGGCTTCCTCCACCAGCCCGGCGATGATATGGACCTGGAGGCGGGCTGCCGCCGCCGCCAGTTCTTCCTCGCCCCGGAAGGGAAAATACTCGGGAAAGCAGATCAGATCAGCTTCCTGTCCCTGGCAGCCCTGAAGCAGCGTCAGGGCCCGGGAGAGATTCTCCCGGCTGTCCAGGCGGGGCGCCGGTAGGGCCTGGATGAGAATGATTTTTGCCATGCCGTTTTCCTTATAGTTCGGCCGCGAGCCGGGTCAGGCGCGGGAAGGCTTCCGGGCGCGCCTGCAGCCGCCGCTGCAGCGCCTTAACGGCCGTGGGGATGTAGCGGGCGAACTGATCCTTGCCCTTCACTTTGGTCAGGTAGCCGTAAGCCCCCAGGACCTGGAGGTTGCGGCAGAGCGCCAGGTGGTAATATTGCTCCCGGAAGGCCGCCGGGTCCACTTCCAGCCGGGACGTAAGCAGCGTGAGGTAGTAATCCAGGAGTTCGTCCTGCCAGGCGGGACTCAGGTTGACATACGGGTCGATGAGCAGGGAGGCCACATCGTAGCCCAACGGCCCCAACCTCCCCCCCTGGAAATCGATGACCCGCAGGCGGCCGCTGGTGATGAACAGATTCCGGGACTGGAAGTCCCGGTGCAGGAAGTAGTTGGGGCCGGGGGGCAGGGCCCCGGTGAGGAGACGTTCGAAGTCCGGCGCCAGGTCTTCCAGGCTGATTTTCAAGTCCAGATAGTTGTTCAGAAAGGCCCGGACGAAATAACCGCACTCCCGTTCCCACAAGAAGGGCCGGTGCAGCACCGGGGTGTCGAAACACCAGGAGGTGTCGAACCCTTGACTCCCCTTGATCTGCATGTCCAGCAGGATTTTAAGGGCCTGGCGGTACCAGTGGCGAATCTGGCTCTCCTGGGGCTGCCGCTTGATGACGGACTCCAGGCTGATGTCCCCCAGGTCTTCGATCATCATCCAGAACTCTTCCCGGCAATAGGTGTAAATCTCGGGCGCCGGCACCCCTTGCGCCCGGAGGTGGCGGCCCACCAGGTAGTAGGAGTCGTTTTCATTCACCTCCCCTCCCGGCGGGAAGGGATGGAACAGGAGCACGACGGTGGGGGATCCCAACAGGCGGTAGTAGCGGCGGTCGGAGCCATCGCCGGCCAAAGTTTGGGGGGAGGTGAGGCTGACGTTCCGGGCTGTCGCGGCGGCCGCCAGGCGCGCGGTCCAGAGATATTCCGGCATAACTATCCTCCAGGCCTCCGGGGGCTTTTATCTATCGATGATCTTTACCATGAACGTTATTATGATACCAGCACCTGCCCCCGGGCGGAATCTTTCACCTGCACCCCGGAGGCCACGATGCAATCTTCCAAGCGGATCCCTGGGGCAATGACGGCCCGCTCCCAGACTACGGTATTCTTCAAAAACGCCTCCTCCTCCACCACCGCTTTTGCCCCCAGGCAGACGCCGCCGCCGAATTGCGCCCCGGCCCCGATCCTGGCGCCGGGGCCGATGAGGGGGTCGGTGAGACCCGGGAAATATCGCCCCAACTTGGGGGAGGCGCCGGCCAGGAGCCGCTGGTGAGCCGCCAGGTAATGCTCCGGCGTGCCCAGGTCCTGCCAGAAATGGCCCGACACCGTGAGGCAAGCCAGCCGCTCCCCCGCCGCCATGGCCTCCCGCCAGGCCTGGACCAGATCATAGGGTTTTCCGGCAGGCGGCAAGTAGTTCATCATCCCGGGGGCCACCACCTGGACGCCGGTATAGGCCAGGGGTTTTTCGTCAGCGCCTCCGCCGGGCGGCGAAGCGCCGATGCTCACCACTGTCTCCCCCGCCACCCAGACATTGTTGTAGGCCGGGCAGTCGTGGAGCACCAGGGTGCTCACGGCCCCCGGTTGGTGGGCGCGGTAAACCTCGGCCAGGTCGAGATCGGTCAAGATATCGGCGTTGATGGCCAGAAACGGCCCCTCCCGCAAGATCTCCCCCAACTGCCGCAAGCCCCCGCCGGTTCCCAGGATCTCCGGCTCGTGGCTGACGCTGAGCAGGAAACTCCAGGGCTCGGCCCGCAAAAAATCGTGCACCTGATCCGCCAGGTGATGGGTGTTCACCGCCACCTGGAGACAGCCGGCATCCTCCAACTGCGCCAGCACCAGCCCCAGCAGGGGCCGGTTCAACACCGGCAACAGCGGTTTGGGACAGATATCCGTGAGCGGCCTCAACCGCGTCCCCAAACCCGCCGCCAACACCGCTGCTTTCACAGGCGAATCTCCTCTGGTTGATGAGGGGTAGGGGATAGGGGCGTATGGCCCCCATCCTCAAGCCCTTACATTTTAACTATGTAGGGGCGGACCTGTGTGTCCGCCCTTGCAGGGGCTCAAGTTTAGTCCCCCTGCACTATCCGGCAATCCACGCACCAGCAGCCCAGGGGCGTGGCCACTACGGGGTTGAGGTCCAGTTCCCGGATTTCCGGGTAGTCCACCACCAGCCGGGAGAGGTTGACCAGGGCTGCGGTTAGGGCACGCAGATCAACCCCGGCCTGTCCCCGGAATCCCTTGAGAATGGGGAAGATTTTTAAGGCCTGGAGCATCCTGGCGGCTTGGTCCGGGGTTACCGGCACCAAGGCCCGGGCCACGTCCCGGAGGACCTCCGTATAAATCCCCCCGGCCCCGGCCACCAGCAGCGGCCCGAACTGCGGGTCGCGTTTGAGTCCCATGAGCAGTTCCACCCCCTGCACCTGCTTTTGCACCAGGATGCCCTGGAGCGTGCCCCCGGGGGTGCGCCGGTGAAACCGGGCCTCCAGGTCCCCATAGGCCTGCCGCAGTTCGGCCCCGGTGGTAACGTTGAGGCGCAC
>Ga0351885_10168_pt4 | contig 17114 bp, 8 predicted proteins | sample TotcelFGM3001L13_FD_206771 | JGI IMG/M metagenome (GOLD analysis project Ga0351885, IMG submission 206771) | Enriched cells from coal bed in the Powder River Basin, Montana, United States - Total cells FGM rep3 HSBNCT.FGM.300.1.L13 ... | reverse complement strand
ACCAAGGCGACGATCAGTAGCTGGTCTGAGAGGATGATCAGCCACACTGGGATTGAGAACGGCCCAGACTCCTACGGGAGGCAGCAGTAAGGAATATTGCACAATGGGGGAAACCCTGATGCAGCAACGCCGCGTGGGTGAAGAAGGCCTTCGGGTCGTAAAACCCTTTTCTAGGGGATGAGGAAGGACGGTACCCTAGGAACAAGTCTCGGCTAACTACGTGCCAGCAGCCGCGGTAAGACGTAGGAGGCGAGCGTTATCCGGATTTATTGGGCGTAAAGGGCAAGTAGGCGGTTGTCAAAGTTGGGCGTGACATCTCCTGGCTTAACTGGGAGCAGTCGTTCAAAACTAGGCAACTAGAGGGCAGAAGAGGAAAGCAGAACTCCTGATGTAGCGGTGGAATGCTCAGATATCAGGAAGAATACCAGTGGCGAAGGCGGCTTTCTGGTCTGTACCTGACGCTGAGAGGCGAAGGCCAGGGTAGCAAACGGGCTTAGATACCCCGGTAGTCCTGGCAGTAAACGGTGGATACTAGGTATCAGGGGTTAAGGCCTTTGGTGCCGAAGCTAACGCGTTAAGTATCCCGCCTGGGAACTACGGCCGCAAGGTTAAAACTCAAAGGAATTGACGGGGACCCGCACAAGCAGCGGAGCGTGTGGTTTAATTCGATGCAACACGAAGAACCTTACCTGGGTTTGACATATACGTAGTAGGGAACCGAAAGGGGACCGACACTTCGGTGAGCGTATACAGGTGCTGCATGGCTGTCGTCAGCTCGTGCCGTGAGGTGTTAGGTTAAGTCCTACAACGAGCGCAACCCTTGTTGCTAGTTACAAGTTACTAGCGAGACTGCCGGCATATAACCGGAGGAAGGTGGGGATGACGTCAAGTCAGCATGGCCTTTATATCCAGGGCTACACACACGCTACAATGGCCGGTACAGAGGGCAGCGAAGCCGCGAGGCGGAGCGAATCTCACAAAGCCGGTCTCAGTTCAGATTGCAGGCTGCAACCCGCCTGCATGAAGTTGGAGTTGCTAGTAACCGCAGGTCAGCAATACTGCGGTGAATACGTTCCCGGGTCTTGTACACACCGCCCGTCACGTCATGGGAGCTGGCAATACCTAAAGTCGGTGAGCTAACCGCAAGGGGGCAACTGCCTAAGGTAGGGTTAGTGACTGGGACGAAGTCGTAACAAGGTAGCCGTACCGGAAGGTGCGGCTGGATCACCTCCTTTCTAGGGAAAAGCAGGGCATCAGCGGTGGTGTCCGCGAGAAGGTCGCGGATTGGGACACTTGTCACTCTTTAGGCGTTAAGGTACGCCTAAAGGTTAGGGCCTTTAGCTCAGCCGGCTAGAGCACTCGTCTGATAAGCGAGAGGTCTCTGGTTCGAGTCCAGAAAGGCCCACAGAGCGATGGGGATGTGGCTCAGCTGGGAGAGCGCCTCCCTTGCACGGAGGAGGTCAGGGGTTCGAATCCCCTCATCTCCACAAGAGGTAAGGGGCGAGCGCAAGAAAGCCCCAAAGCGACCTTGTACCTTAAAAACTGAACAGAATGCAAGTTCTGCGATCGCGGGTTAAGTCAAGTTACTAAGAGCACACGGTGGATGCCTAGGCGCATGAGGCCGATGAAGGACGCGGCAGGCTGCGAAAAGCTTCGGGGAGCTGTCAACGAGCGTTGATCCGGAGATATCCGAATGGGGGAACCCACCCGGGGGAATGCCCGGGGAGCGTTTGATGAATACATAGTCAAACGTGGGGCACGAGGGGAACTGAAACTTCTAAGTACCCTCAGGAACAGAAAGAATTCCCTGAGTAGTGGCGAGCGAAAGGGGAAAAGCCTAAACCTGATACGTGTAAGCGGTGGGCGTTGCGTAACAGGGGTTGTAAGGCTCGCAGGGGGTAGCCACCCTACCCCAAGGAGTAAGAAACCCTACACTTAGGAAAACGGCACTGGAAAGGCCGACCGGAGAGGGTGAAAGTCCCGTATTCGAAAAGTGTAGGGCTCCTAGCGAGACCTTGAGTACCACGGAGCACGCTAATTCTGTGGGAAGCAGGGGAGTCCACTCTCCAAGGCTAAATACCTCATGCGACCGATAGTGAACGAGTACCGTGAGGGAAAGGTGAAAAGAACCGGGGTAACCGGAGTGAAATAGAATCTGAAACCGTGTGCTTACAAGCAGTGGGAGGTCGCAAGACTGACCGCGTGCCTTTTGGAGAATGAGCCAGCGAGTTACTCTTTGTGGCGAGGTTAAGGGGGCGTACACCCGGAGCCGAAGCGAAAGCGAGTCTGAAGAGGGCGAATAGTCGCAAGGAGTAGACCCGAAACCAGGTGAGCTACCCATGGCCAGGAAGAAGCAAAGGTAAAACTTTGTGGAAGACCGAACCCTTCACTATTGCAAAAGCGAGGGATGAGCTGTGGGTAGAGGTGAAATGCCAAACGAACTTGGAGATAGCTGGTTCTCCCCGAAATAGCTTTAGGGCTAGCGTCGGGAATATAAGTATTGGGGGTAGAGCACTGAATTGGCTAGGGGGCGTATAGCTTACCGAACCATATCAAACTCCGAATACCAATACTGGAACCCCGGCAGTCGGACAGTGGGGGATGAGCTTCATTGTCGAGAGGGAAAGAGCCCAGACCGCCAGCTAAGGTCCCAAAATGGTGCTAAGTGGAAAAGGAAGTGGGGTTACCCAGACAGCCAGGAGGTTGGCTTAGAAGCAGCCACCCTTAAAAGAGTGCGTAATAGCTCACTGGTCGAGTGATCCTGCGCCGATAATATAACGGGGCTAAGCATCATACCGAAGCTGCGGATTCGATGGTTAAGGCCGTCGGATAGTAGGGGAGCGTTCTGAGCGAGTCGAAGGCAAATCGTGAGGTTTGTTGGATTGCTCAGAAGTGAGAATGCTGGCATGAGTAGCGAGAAACGTGTGAGAAACACGTTCGCCGTAAATCCGAGGTTTCCGACGCAAGGTTAATCCGCGTCGGGTTAGTCGGTCCTAAGCCGAGGGCGAGAGCCGTAGGCGATGGACAACGGGTTAATATTCCCGTACCACGTCGCAATGTTTGAGCGAAGGGGTGACGCAGGAGGGTAGGTCAGCCGGTTATTGGATTCCGGTGCTAAACCTGTAGGGTGTTGATCCGTGTAGGAAAAACCGCACGGGGAGCCTAAGGGGTGATGGCGGGGCCCAGAGCCCAGAAGTGATTGAGCCCAAGCTGCCAAGAAAAGCCTCTAGTGAGTTGCACGTGACCGTACCGCAAACCGACACAGGTGGATGGGTAGAGCATACCAAGGCGATCGGGAGAACCCTTGTTAAGGAATTAGGCAAGATGACTCCGTAACTTCGGGATAAGGAGGGTCCTTGATGGTGAAGCTGCAAGCCAGTGGAGCTATCGGGGATCGCAGTGAATCGGCCCTACTGACTGTTTAACAAAAACACAGGTCTCTGCGAAAGCGAAAGCTGAAGTATAGGGGCTGACACCTGCCCAGTGCCGGAAGGTTAAGGGGAGAGGTTAGCGCAAGCGAAGCTTTGAGCCGAAGCCCCGGTGAACGGCGGCCGTAACTCTAACGGTCCTAAGGTAGCGAAATTCCTTGTCGGGTAAGTTCCGACCCGCACGAATGGTGTAACAAGTGGGGCACTGTCTCAACAAGGGACCCGGCGAAATTGAAATAGGCGTGAAGATACGTCTTACCCGCAGCAGGACAAAAAGACCCCGTGGAGCTTTACTGCAGCCTGATATTGAGTTAGGGCTCAGTTTGTGTAGGATAGGTGGGAGACGGAGAAACTGGGGCGCCAGCCTCGGTGGAGTCAGCCTTGAAATACCACCCTAACGGAGTTTTGACCCTAACCCTAGCCCGTGATCCGGGTAGGGGACAGTGTCAGGTGGGCAGTTTGACTGGGGCGGTCGCCTCCCAAAAAGTAACGGAGGCGCCCAAAGGTTCCCTCAGGCTGAATGGAAACCAGCCCAAGAGTGTAAAGGCAGAAGGGAGCTTGACTGCGAGACCTACAAGTCGAGCAGGGACGAAAGTCGGGCTTAGTGATCTTACGACACCGCGTGGAAGGGTCGTGACTTAACGGATAAAAGCTACCCCGGGGATAACAGGCTAGTCTTGCCCTAGAGTTCACATCGACGGCAAGGTTCGGCACCTCGATGTCGGCTCGTCGCATCCTGGGGGCGGAGAAGTTCCCAAGGGTTGGACTGTTCGTCCATTAAAGCGGTACGCGAGCTGGGTTCAGAACGTCGTGAGACAGTTCGGTCTCTATCCGCTGTGGGCGGAGGTGATTTGAGGGGAGTTGCTCCTAGTACGAGAGGACCGGAGTGAACAAACCACTGGTGTGCCAGTTGTACCGCCAGGTGCATAGCTGGGTAGCCACGTTTGGCAGGGATAACCGCTGAAAGCATCTAAGTGGGAAGCCCGCCCCAAGATGAGATCACCCATTGCGCAAGCAAGTAAGATCCCTGGAAGACCACCAGGTTGATAGGCGGCATGTGTACAGGCAGCAATGTCTTGAGCAAAGCCGTACTAATGATCGAGGACTTGACTGACCCAAAGCGATTGCAAGAAGGCATTCTGTTCAGTTTTAAAGGTACAAGGACCTTAAGAAGACAGGTTTCTTGGTGATATGAGCGGAGGGGGTATACCCGGTCCCATTTCGAACCCGGCAGTCAAGCCCTCCAGCGCCGATGGTACTTGCCTGGTGACGGGCTGGAAGAGTAGGTCATTGCCAAGAAACCTGTCTTCTTTTTCTGCCTGCGCTTTGCACCCAGAGGGGTGCGCGCATTCTCGTTTTGCCGCTCGCGCTGCCTGTGCTAGAATCCAGCTATCTTGGGGTGTCGCCAAGCGGTAAGGCAGCGGCCTTTGGAGCCGCCATTCGGGGGTTCGAATCCCTCCGCCCCAGCCTGATGACGATAATGGACAGTCACCCATCACTATCCTAGAATATGCCAGACTCGCACGAGTCTGGCGTTTTTCGTTAGGAGGTGCTTGTGCACGAACTCGGTGTGGCCATTCTGGCGGCGGGCCAGGGCACCCGCATGCGCTCTGAGCTGAACAAAGTGCTCCATCCTGTGCTCGGCAAGCCCATGATCCTCTGGTCGGTGGGCTTTGCCCAACAGCTTGGCGCGGGCGCCGTCACGCTGGTGATTGGCAATGGCGCCGAGGCGGTGCAAGAGACAGTGGGCGACGGCGTGCAATACACGCTACAGGCTGAGCGCCTGGGCACCGGGCACGCTGCTTTGCAGGCCAAGTGTTCGTTGGAGGGGCGAACACGCACCGTCTTGGTGCTGTATGGCGACATGCCCACACTGCGCCTGGAGACGCTACAGGCGCTGGTGGCGCTGCACACCGCGCGCCGCCCCGCCGTGACGCTGCTCAGCGTGCTGTCAGATGACTCGATGGGCTTTGGCCGCGTGGTTCGAGACGCGCAGGGCCGAGCGTGCGCCATTGTAGAAGAGGCGGTCGCTACGCCAGAGATCATGGCGCTGCAAGAGCTAAACTGCGGCGTCTATTGCTTTGACGCTGAGTGGCTCTGGCGGCGTCTGCCCGAGGTGCCCCAGACCATGCCCAAGGGCGAGTACTATCTCACCGACACAGTCGGCCTGGCGGTGGCTGATGGTCTGGGGGTCGAGGTGCTGCGGATTAGCGATGTGAGCGAAGTGCAGGGCATCAACACGCGCGTGCACCTGGCCGAAGCGGAGCGCATTCTGCGGCGCCGCATCAACGAGCAGCACATGCTCAACGGCGTTACGCTGGCCGACCCCGACACGGCCTACATCGAGCCGGATGTTCTGATTGGGCCCGACACGGTCATTCAGCCCAACACCTCATTGCAGGGCCAGACGCGCATCGGCGCCCACGCCGTCATCGGGCCCAACAGCGTGGTGCGAGATAGCATTCTGGGCGATCATTGCCGCGTAACGGGCTCTTGTGTGGAGGGGGCGACGATGGAGGATCACGCCGAGATTGGCCCCTTTGGGCATCTGCGCGCGGGCGCGCACCTGGCCCAGGGCGTGCATCTCGGCAACTATGGCGAGGTCAAGGCTTCGTACATCGGGCCGGGCACAAAGATGGGGCATCTCAGCTACGTGGGCAACGCCCGCGTGGGCGCTCATGTCAACATTGGCGCGGGGACAGTGACCTGCAACTATGACGGCCAGGCCAAGCATGAGACGGTCATTGGCGACGGTGCGTTCATCGGCTCGGGGGCGATGCTGGTGGCGCCGGTCAACATTGGCGCGAACGCGCGCATCGGCGCAGGGGCGGTGGTGACTCACGATGTGCCCGCGGGCGGGCTGGTCTATGGCGTGCCGGCGCGCGACCATAGCTCGTCCGACAAGGAGCAGCCGCGTGAAGGCTGAGGCCATCGCTGTCCAAACCCTATCGCCCGCCTGGCGCGAGCTCTTGGATGCAGCGTCACAGGCCCGCGAGCGGGCTTATGCGCCCTATTCGCGGTTCGCCGTGGGCGCGGCAGTGCGCGCGGCTGGCGGCAAGGTCTATACGGGCAGTAATGTCGAGAACGCTTCCTCAGGCCTGACGGTCTGCGCAGAGCGCGTGGCTATCTGGCAGGCAGTGGCGGCGGGAGAGCGTGAGTTCACCGCTCTGGCTGTGATCACCGAACCTGGGGCGACGCCCTGTGGCGCCTGCCGCCAGGTGATGATCGAGTTTGCGGCGGGGCTGCCGATCTTGGTGGCCGACACAGCCGGGCATGCCTGGCTCACTGACTTGCAGACCCTCTTGCCAGACGCGTTTCCCCGCGTCGTCTATGGAGCCGCTAGTGAGTGAATGGCGGCCAAAGATCGCGCGGCGCCAGATCGCCGGGCGCAAGCGCCCCAGGAGAGAACCATGATGGACTATGACACTGACTGGATAGAGCAGATCGTTGCCAGGGCTCGGGCGCTGACGGACGCGTTCACCGCCAGCTATGCCGAGCCAGCGATGGCGCATGTGTCTCGCGCCCAATTGGCCGCCATGATCGACCACACCATTCTCAAACCAGAGGCGACGGTTGACGATGTGGAGGCCGTTTGCCGCGAGGCCATCGCGCACCAGTTTGCGTCGGTGTGTGTCAATGCCTGCCACGTGCCGCAGTGTGTCGAGCTGCTGGCCGATGAGGAGCCGGCAATCTGTGCGGTGGTGGGCTTTCCGCTGGGGGCCACGCTCACCGAGGCCAAGGCTTACGAGGCCGATCTGGCCATCGCCGAGGGCGCCACTGAGATCGACATGGTCATCAACGTGGGCATGCTCAAAAGCGGCGCCTACGGCTTTGTGCTGGACGATATCGCCGATGTGGCCGACATTTGCCACGAGGCTGACGCCATTCTCAAAGTGATCATTGAGACGGTGCTGCTGAGCGACATAGAAAAAGCCCTGGCCTGTCTGCTATTGGCCGAGGCTGGCGCCGATTTTGCCAAGACCTCCACCGGCTTTGCGGGGGGCGGGGCTACGGCCCGAGATGTGGCCTTGATGCGCGCGGCCATCGGCCCTGAGCTGGGACTCAAGGCGGCCGGCGGTATTCGCGACTATCAGACCGCCGCATTGATGGTGGCGGCCGGCGCGACGCGCATCGGCGCCTCTGCCGGCATCAAAATCGTCCAGGGCGCGCCGCAATAGGAGCGGCGATGGCCCAGCCGCGACTCTATCGCGTCGAAGCGATCGTCTTGCGCCAGCAGGACTATGGCGAGGCGGATCGCATCCTCACGCTACTGACGGCAGGCGGCAAAGTGACCGCCCTGGCTCGCGGTATCCGCCGCACCACCAGCCACAAGGCCGGCCAACTGGGGCTCTTTGCGCAGGCCAATCTGATGTTGGCGCGGGGGCGCAACATGGAGACGGTCACGCAGGCCGAGAACCTGGAGCAGCACGAGGGCCTGCATGGCGACTTGCTGCGCTTTACTTATGCGTCTTACCTCGCCGAGCTATGCGACCGCTTTGCCCAACCCGAAGAGGATAGCCAGGCGCTCTATGAGCTGCTTTCGGCCGGCCTGCGCTGGATGGCAGAAGAGTCGCAGCTCTGGATTTGGGCGCGCTTTTTCGAGATGCGGCTGCTGGAGCTGGCAGGCTATGATCCCGAGCTGCACGCCTGCGTGCGCTGCGGGCGCGCGGTCGAGGCGCTGGATAACTATTTCGCCGTGGCCGAGGGCGGCATCGTCTGCACCCGTTGTGGCCCGGGCGATCCGCCTGCGGTGACCATCTCGTTGGGGGCGCAAAAGGTGCTGCGCTATCTGGCCGGCCACGACCCCGATCAGGTGGCGCGCCTGCGTTTGCGTGCAGCCACCGCCCGTGAGCTGGAGGCGCTGCTCTGGCGCTATCTCGAATACACGCTCGAACGCGAGCTGCAGAGCACCCAGTTTCTGCGGCGTTTGCGGCGCGAGCTGGGCGTTTCGGGCCTGGACGAAGCGAGCGAAACTGCTGCTGCCCTGTGACTATTTGACAGCCACCTGCCCTGCCCCTACATTTGAGGGCTAACCTGCTAACCGCGACGGGGGGATCCATGGATCTGCAGCAAGCCACTATGCGACTCAACGCCTTCTGGGCCGATCACGGCTGCCTGATCTGGCAGCCCTATAACGTGCAGGTGGGGGCTGGCACCATGAATCCCGCCACCGTCCTGCGGGTGCTGGGCCCCGAGCCCTGGAACGTGGCTTATGTCGAGCCGTCCATTCGCCCTGATGACGGGCGCTATGGCGAGAACCCCAACCGCTGGCAGCAGTTTTACCAGTACCAGGTGATTCTGAAGCCCGATCCAGGCAACCCGCTGGAGCTTTATCTGGACAGCTTGCGCGCGCTGGGCATCGACACCGCCAAACACGACGTGCGCTTTGTCGAGGATAACTGGGAATCACCCGTTGTGGGCGCGTGGGGATTGGGCTGGGAGGTCTGGCTCGATGGCCAAGAGATCACCCAGTACACCTATTTCCAGCAATCGGGCGGCATGGACCTGGATCCCGTCTCGGTGGAGATCACCTACGGTTTGGAGCGCATTGTCATGGTGCTGCAGGGGGTCAATGGCTTTACCGAGATCGCCTGGGGCGGCCAGGTGACCTATGGTGACATGTTGCTGCGCCCCGAAATCGAGCATTGCACCTACAGCTTTGAGGTCGCCGATGTCGACAATCTGCGCGCCATGTATGACCTGTGCGAGGCGGAGGCGCGCAACGCCCTGGGCCGCGAGCTGGTGATGCCGGCGCACGACTATATGCTCAAATGCTCGCACCTGTTCAACGTGCTGGATGCCCGCGGCGCGGTGGGGGTCACCGAGCGGGCGCGCTATTTCACCCGCATGCGCGACCTGGCGCGACCCATTGCGGCGCTGATGCTGCGGCAGCGCGAGGATCTGGGTTATCCTCTGCTGGGCAAGGTGGATGTGCAGGCGCTGCCTGTGGGCGAGCCGCCTGAGCTGGTGCAACCTCAAGCCGAGCCGCCGTTCGAGCTGCTGCTGGAAGTGGGCGTCGAGGAGCTGCCGGTCGGCGACCTGGACGATGCGCTGACGCTATTGCGCCAGAACGTGCCCGCCGCGTTGGACGCAGCCCGACTCCCCTACTCCGCGGTGCAGGTGGAGGGCACGCCCCGCCGCCTCGTGGTGCGTGTGAGCGGGCTGCCCGCCGAGCAACCCGATCACGAGAACGTGGTGCGCGGCCCGGCAGCGACCATCGCTTAAGATGCCGAGGGGCAGCCCACCAAAGCCGCGCTCGGATTTGCGCGCAGTCGCGGTGTCGAGGCCAGCGTCTTGCAGCGCCGCCAGATCGAGGGGCGCGAGTATGTGGTGGCAGTGATCGTCGAGCGCGGGCGCAGCGCCGCCGAGGTCTTGGCCGAGCTGCTGCCCAATCTGCTGGCGGGCCTTCGCTTTGGCAAGGGCATGCGCTGGAATGCCAGCAACGTGGCCTTTTCGCGGCCCATCCGCTGGCTGGTGGCCCTGTTGGAAGAGGCGGTCGTGCCCTTTGCCTTCGCCGGCGTGCCCAGCGGGCGCGTCAGCCAGGGCATTCGCGCCCTCGGCTCGCCCGAGCTGACCATCGCCTCAGCCCGTGACTATGCTGAAGCCATCGCCGCGGCCGGCATCGCGTTGGCGGTGGAACAGCGCGAGCAGTTGGTGCTGGAGCAGGCACGCCCGCTGGCCGCTCAAGTGGGCGGCGAGTTGGTGGCCGAGGCCGACCTGCTGCGCGAGGTGGCCAACCTGGTCGAGTATCCCTTGGCTATTCGCGGCGCGTTCGATGAGAGCTATCTGCGGCTGCCGGATGCCGTCTTGTTGGCCGTGATGCGCAAGCATCAGCGCTATCTACCGGTGGTGCGCGAGGGCCATCTGCTGCCTTGCTTTATCGCCATTGCCAATGGGCGCACGCTCGACGTCGACGCCGTTCGCGCGGGCAACGAGGCGGTGCTGCGCGCGCGCTATGCCGACGCTGGCTTTTTCTATGATGCCGATACCAAGCGCTCGCTGTCCGAGTTCACCGCCGGACTGAGCACTCTGACCTTCCAGGAGCAGGTGGGCTCGATGCTGGACAAGGTGGAACGGCTCAAGCTGCTGACGCCCGACTTGGCCGATCTGCTAGGTATGGATGCGGCTGCCACCGCAGCCGCGACGCGAGCGGCGGCGCTGTGCAAGAGCGATCTGACGACGCAGCTTGTGGTCGAGCTGACCTCGCTGCAGGGAATCATGGGCCGCCACTATGCCGAGCAGTCGGGCGAGCCCGCTGACGTAGCGCTGGCCATCGCGGAGCACTATTTGCCGCGCTATGTGGGTGACAAGCTGCCCAGCGCACTGCCCGGCATAGCCGTTGGCCTAGCCGATCGGCTGGACACGCTGGTGGCCCTCTTTGCCGTGGGCATGCGGCCGTCGGGCGCTGCTGATCCCTGGGGGCTGCGGCGCGCGGCTTTGGGTCTGTTGCAGTTGCTAGTGGAAAAGCGCATCAACCTGGCGCTGCCTGAGGCGCTTTCGCTGGCCGCCGAACGGCTGCCCATCGAGGTCACCGAAGAGGCCTTGCGTGATGTGACGGACTTTGTCACGCGGCGCTATCAGGGCTATCTGCGCGACCTGGGCTATCGCTACGACCTGGTGGATGCGGTGCTGGCCGAGCTGAGCTATGATCCCTTTGCCGCTCTACAGGCGCTGCAGACGCTGGCGCCGCGCGCCGAATGCGCCGATTGGGACGCACTGCTGGACGCCTATGCGCGTTGTGTGCGCATCACGCGCGACCAGCCCGCGCGCTATGGGGTGGATCGCCGCGCGCTGACCCTGGAGGCCGAGCTGGCGCTGTACGAGGCTCAGGCGCAGGCTAGCGCGCGCCTGGCGGCCCAGCCCGATATGGCTATGCTGCTGGCAATGCTCGATGGTCTGGTCCCCGTCATCACGCGCTTTTTCGAGGACGTGCTGGTGATGGATAAGGACGAGGCGCTTCGCCGCAACCGCCTCGGGCTGCTGCAGAGCATCAGCGCCCTGACCGAGGGCATCGTCGACCTGTCTTTGGTAGAGGGCTTTTAGCAAAAGGGGCAGGTGTGGCAGCATCTGGCTGCCCGGGCGCTGCTGGATATGCAACCCACCGGTCGCTTGCGCGGTCAATATAGATTGTTGCCACCGAATAGGAGAACGTATATGCCGGGCGTGGCCGTGGTTGTTGATAGCACTGTGGGGATGTCGCCTGCCTTTGCGCGCGAGCAGGGCGTGGCCATTGTGCCTCTCTTTATCCAGATGCAGGGGCAGAGCCTGCGTGATGGCCTGGACATCTTGCCTGAGGCGTTTTATGCGCAGCTTCCGAGCTGTAATCCACTGCCCACCACTTCGCAACCGTCGGCGGGCGATTTTGTCAGGGTCTATCGTGAGCTGCAAGAGGCAGGCTATGCGGGAATCGTCTCGGTGCACCTCTCGGCGGGCATCAGCGGCACCTGCAACTCGGCCGTGCTGGCGGCCCAGGAGGTGAGCATCCCGGTCGAGGTGATTGACACGCGTTGCGCTGCCTCAGCCAGCCTGTTTGCCGCCGAAGCGGCGGTCAGAGCGGCGGCGGCTGGCGCAGATCTGCAAGAGTCCGCCGATCTGGCGCGGCGCGTCAATGCGGCGCAGCGCACCATCTTTGCGGTCGATACGCTCGAGTATCTACACAAGGGCGGCCGCATCGGCGGCGCCTCGGCGTTGGTGGGCTCTATTCTGCAATTCAAGCCCTTGCTGCACTTTGCCGAAGGCCAGATCACGGCGCTGGAGCGCGTGCGCACCTCATCGCGGGCCCTGCGCCGCACGGTCGAGGTGATGGTCGAGTGGCTGGGCGCCGACACCCCCGTGCTGGCGCGAGTCATCCACGCTGCGGCGCCCGAACGCGGCGAGCAGTTGGTCGCGTTGGCCAAAGAAGCGCTGAATATCGTCGATATGCGGTTGGGAGATGTGCCGCCCGTGTTGGGGGCCCACGTGGGGCCGGGCACCGCCTCTCTGTGCTGCTGTCCGGCCGAGATCGCCGGCCTCTGAGGCAATTCGCGCCGGGCGCTAGTCGCGGGTGATGATCATCTGCACATCGCGGGGCAGCGCCAGCCCCGCCGCCACCTCGATGGCTTTGATGATGGCCGCTGGCACCGGGCAGGCCGCGTGGCAGCGCGCCGCGCCCGCCGCTTGATAGATGCTGGTCTCGTGGATCGGCCGCCGCAACAGCTCCAGTGCCGAGACGTCGGCCACCGCCGTGCCCAGCCGTATCACCTGAGGGCAGGCCGAGCTGAGCTCGATGTGGACGTTCATATCCTCGTCGGCGGTGGCATGGATTTCCGCATCAAAGCCGCAGACACCTGGTTGCACGTGTACAGTTGCCATGAGCGCTCCTCTGGCTGATCTATCTCCATAGTAAAGCCGACAGTCCTATGTCTCAAGTGGCGCTGTTCTGTGCATTGACAGGCCCGAGTGCCGAGCCTAACATGCACACCATCTGCACGGGGAGGTCGGCATGCTGACTGACTGGTTGCGTCGACTATCGCGCGGCGTTCTGGATCCCACTGCACGCGCGCTGATTCGCATCGGGCTGACCGCCAATACGGTGACGCTGCTGGGCGGACTGTTCAACATCGGGGTGGGTGTCATCATCGCGCTGGGGCATCTGCGCCTGGGCGGGGCGCTGCTCATCGCGGCATCCGCTTTGGACGCTCTGGATGGCGCCGTGGCGCGTCAGTCTGGCAAGGCCACACGCTTTGGCGCCTTTTTCGATTCCACCCTGGATCGCGTCTCTGAGGTGGCCATTTTCGCGGGCCTGTTGTGGCACTATATGGCCCTGGGCCAGCCCGCCAATGCGCTGTTCTCGTTCCTGGCGCTGGCCGGCTCGGTGATGGTGAGCTACACCCGTGCCCGGGCCGAGGGGCTGGGCATCGATTGCAAGGTCGGCTGGTTCACGCGCGTCGAACGCAGCATCCTCACCGTTGCGGCGCTGATTCTGGGTGTCATGCCCTATGCTCAGTGGCTGTTGGCGGCGGGCACCTGGTGGACCACAGTGCAGCGCATCCTGCACGTGCGCCGGGCCGTCAAGGACGAGCCGCTGACCCCGTGAATCGAATTGGCAGCCCGAGCACTTTGTGCTAATATGCTCCTGCCGTGGTGGGCGTAGCCGAGTGGTCAAGGCATCTGGTTGTGGCCCAGAAGACCGTGGGTTCAAATCCCACCGCTCACCCTCAAGCCCCAAAGAGAGCGCTATAGTTGCGCGCTTTTTGGGGCTCTTTCATTGCCCCCCGGGGGCACGCAGTCTGTAGCCATGCGCCTTGGGCGCATCACTGGAGATGCAGATGCTTCGACATGCTCTGCGCCGCTTACTGGCCGCCCTGGTCGTCCTCGTCGTTATCAGCTACCTGTCGTTTCTCGCGCAGGATCTCTCATTGCGCGCTCGCACGCACCGCGCGGCGCCCGCCGGAGAGGTGCTGTGGGAGGCGGCGCGGCAGACCGGCGAGCTATGGGCTAATCTGGCGCGCGGCGATCTCGGCAGCGTAGTGGTGGAGCGTGGCCAGTGGCGCGTGCGCCGTGCCGAGCAGTTTGGCGAGCTGCTCGGGGCCTATTTCGTGCGCAGTCTGGCGCTGTTGCTGCTGGCGATGGCATTGGGGGGCCTGATCGGCGGCGTGGTGGGGTTGCTGGCAGCTGGATGGCGTCGCAAGGGCGTGGCTTTTACGCTGCTCATGCTTTCCATCGTCGGCATCTCCACCCCGAGCTTTTTTCTTGGCACGTTGCTGCAATGGGGCGAGATAGCCCTTTACCGCTCCACCGGCCTGCAACTGCTGCCCGTTGGAGGCTTTGGCTGGGACGCGCACCTGGTGCTGCCGGTGCTGGTGCTGGCGGCGCGGCCAATTGCACAGGTGACGCGCCTGTCGTATGCGCAATTCTCGACGATCTTTGGCGCCGACTATGTGCGGACGGCCCACGCCAAGGGCTTGCGCGCCGCGACCGTCTGGCTCCGGCACATCACCCCCAATGGCGCCACCACTGTGCTGACCGCCATGGGCACCTCGTTGCGCTTTTCGCTGAGCAGCCTGCCGGTGGTCGAGTACATGTTCGGCTGGCCGGGCGTGGGCAAGGCGCTGTTGGATACGATCAACGCGACGCAGATGGGCGCCGCCACGCTGCTCCTGCTCTCGATGGGCGCGCTGTTTGTGGTGGTGAACCTGGTGTTGGATGTGGCCTATCGCCTCATCGACCCCCGCCTGCGCGCTGCCGAGCAGCAGATGCGCCCGCGCGAGAGCTGGCGCGACTGGTTGGGCGGTCTGTTGGCTGACCTGGGGAGCGCCGTGAGTCTGCGGCGCTGGCGCGAGCGGGCCGTGGCGCTGCTAGAGGCTCGCGCCAGAGCGCAGGGCGGGGGAGAGCAGCCTGCAGATCGGGCCGAGGATCGCGCCGAGGCTCGCGCCGAGGATCGGGCCGAGAAGCGGGCAGACGAGCGCGCGAGTGACCGGTACGAGGTGGTTGCTCTGCGCGGTGGACGGCGGCGCGAATGGCTCGCAGCGCTGCTCGCCAATCCCAGCCTGCTCATCGGCGCGGCGCTGGCGCTGTTGCTGGTCGTGGTCGTCGTCTTTGGGCCTGCCCTGGCGCCCTATCGGGTGGTGGGCACCGATCCCGACTATTACTTTCCGGGGACGGAGGTGCGCCCGCCGCTGCCGCCCGGAGAGCGCTTTAGCCTCGGCACCGATGTGCAGGGGCGAGACATTCTGAGCCTGTTGCTGGTGGGCGCGCGGCGCACGCTGGGCATCGCTCTGCTGGCAGTGCTGGCGCGCATCCTGATCGGCAGCCTGCTCGGGTTCCTGGCGGGCTGGTTCGTGGGCTCGGCGGTGGATCGCACGCTGATGGGCATCGCCGAGGCGCTGTCGGCCTTTCCAGCGCTGCTGTTAGCGATGTTGGTGGTCTATGCCATTGGCATTCGACAGGGGCTATCGGCCTTTGTCATAGCGCTGGCCTTTGTGGGCTGGAGCGAGGTCATGCAGACCGTTCGCGCCCAGGTGTTGTCCATCAAGCCGATGGATTACATCGAGGGTGCGGTGGCCACGGGGCTGCGCGAGGGGCAGATTCTCTCAGCCCATGTATTGCCCAACGTCTGGCCGACGATCATCAGCCTGGGGTTTTTGGAGATGGGTGGCGTGCTGATGCTGCTGGGCGAGCTGGGCTTTTTGGGCGTGTTTATCGGTGGCGGCCTGGCTGCCGGAGGCGATGGCGTCCCCACGCTGGTGTACTATGACGTGCCCGAATGGTCGGTGATGCTGGCCAACTCCTGGCGGGGCTTTCGCTCCTACCCGTGGACGATGATCTACCCGGCGCTGGCTTTTTTCGTCGCCATTCTGGCCTTTACCTTTGTGGGGGAAGGGTTGCGTTGGCTGAGCGAGCGGCTGACGTTGAGCTTTGGCAGCCTGTTCAACCGCTACACGCTGGTCGGCGCGCTGGTCTTGAGCGTGGCGGTGTGGGGCGTCTTTAACGAGGCGAGCTTTTACTCGCAGCACAAGAACCGCGCGCTGGCGTTTGATGGGCAGCGCGCGTTGCAGGATGTGGCCACGCTGGCCGGCGAGCAGTTCAACGGCCGCCGCAGCGGCACCCCGGACGCTGATCATGCGGCCGAGTGGCTGGTGGGCGAATTCAAGGCGCTGGGCCTGCAATATGCTGGCCAGGCCACGCAGGACTATACCCAGACGACCAGCGGCCAGTATCGCGATCTGACCGCCATGCCGTCGCTGGTGCTCACGGCGCCTGATGGGCGGCAGATCGCAGCCACGCTCAACCAGGATTACTGGCGCTATGGCAGCGAGCATGATGTTGGGGGCGTGGGCGCGGGCGATGTGGTCATTGCCTCGGACGGTGGCGGCTATATGGTCAACCCGGATGTCGCCGCCTATCGCTATGGCATCACCGTGGAGGAGCTGCTCTCGCCCGGGCGCATCTTGCTCGAACCACTGCCCGAGCTGTCCAGTACGGGCTGGTATCTGACGTACTCGGGCCGGCTGCTGGCCGCACAGGGGCAGCCCTCGGCGCGCTTTGAGCTGCTGGCGCAGACACCGCGCACTACCAGCGAGGTGGCGCCGGTGGTGCAACTCAGCAACGAGCTGATCGCTGCGATGCTGGCCGAAACCGGGCATACGCTGGCCGAACTGCGCGCCAAGCTGGAGGCCGGGACACCTTTCTATCTGGACACCGGCTGGGATGCCGAGTTGAGCCTGCCCAACGAGCATCGCACGGGGGTGCCCGGAGTCAACGTCCTGGGCTATTGGCCCGGCGAGGACGTTGAGCTGGATGCCGAGGCGATCATCGTGGCGGCGCACTATGACGGTCTGGGCCGCCTGCCTGATGGCACGCTCTACCCCGGCGCCAACGATAACGCCAGCGGCGTGGCGACCATGCTCGAGATCGTGCGCTCGCTGCAGGAACAGGGCTTTCGCCCCAAGCGCAGCCTGATCTTTGTGGCCTACACCGATGGCGAGCGGCACCGCGCCATGGACTGGAACAAAGTCATGCAGGCGCGGCTGGGTTTTGACGAGTTCAAGGTGGTGGCCGCCATACAGCTCGGCGGCGTTGGCGCCGGCACGGGCGATCAGGCGGTGGTGTGGCTCTCGAGCCGCGAGCGGCTGACCCAGGTGTTCGAGCGGGCGGCGCGCAAGGTGGGCACGCCCATGAGCACGCGCGCAGCGGGGCTGCACGCCG
>Ga0351885_10301_pt2 | contig 17231 bp, 12 predicted proteins | sample TotcelFGM3001L13_FD_206771 | JGI IMG/M metagenome (GOLD analysis project Ga0351885, IMG submission 206771) | Enriched cells from coal bed in the Powder River Basin, Montana, United States - Total cells FGM rep3 HSBNCT.FGM.300.1.L13 ... | reverse complement strand
GGAGAGGTCCTCCAACTCGGACTTGACGGGCCAGATGCCCAGGCGGTTGGCGAGAGGCGCAAAGATTTCCAGCGTTTCGCGTGCAATGCGCCTGCGCTTGTGCTCCTTTTGGCCGCTCAGGGTGCGCATGTTGTGCAGCCTGTCGGCCAGCTTGATAAGCACGACGCGCACGTCATCGACCATGGCAATGAACATCTTGCGCAGCGATTCGGCCTTGTGGTTGGCAATGCCCGCGCGAGCGCTGCCCATCTCGTTGATGCGCTTGAGTTTGGTGACGCCATCCACCAGCGACGCGATCTCTGCGCCAAACTGCTCGCTGATGTACTCGATTGTGAATTCGGTGTCTTCGGCCACGTCGTGGAGCAGCCCCGCAGCCACGCACTGCGGGTCCATGCCCAACTCGATGAGAATTTGCGCAACCGCGATGGGATGCAGAATGTAGGGTTCGCCGCTCTCGCGCCGCTGGTTGCGGTGTGCGTAACTGGCGAGCATATAGGCGCGCACCAGCAGCATGGTGTCTTCGGCGCGGTAAGCATCGCCCAGCCCATGCAGAAGCCGCTCAATCGCTGAGATTTCATCGGCTTCAGGCGCAATCCGAATGAGCTCGCCCTTCGCCGGCGCCTCGCCCTTGTCGACTTTGTCGGCCTTGTCCTTGGCGACCACCATGGGCAGCGGGTCAACGTTACGCAACGCGACAAAGAGCGGCTCGTAGGCCGCGCTGCCTGCGCCTGCGGGCTTCTGGGCAGGCGGTTGGCTGCTGTTGCCAGAGCCATTTGTTGAGCCTGTGGCGGCGCCTATCTTCGCAACGCCATTGGCGCTGCCAGTCGTGACCGTGCCGTTCTGGTCAGGGAGCATGGAAGCACTCTCCTCGTCCGGGACAACACCCGGAGACTGCGCGAGTCAACGTGGCAAACTGGCCACTGCATACGGCCAGAAAGTCCGCGCGCATCGTCACTCAATTGTAGCGTAAGGTGGCAAGGCTGACAACGGGGGCCAAAATGAGGAAATACGGCGAACTGAAACCTCGGCAGGCGCACTGAAGTGATACCGAAGAGAAAACCACAGCCACTACTACAACTCAACGCAAAGCCACGGAGGAGTGCAAAGGATCGCAAGGGAATTGCAATTAGTCAGGATGGCCGATGTGTTGCAGTACTCACCGTTTCTTTGCTCTCTTCGTTACTTTGCCATGAGATGTTGTATACGGGCCAGTATGCTATCGTGGACGCCCAAACTTCCCGCATTGGAGAAATGCAGGCGGCGCGACGGCGACAACCCTTCAGCGACATCCCCTCAAGGATGCTTGATCGTTGGCAGATACATCCGGAAGAACGTTTCTCCTGGGCGCGTTTCCAGGGCGCCGCTGTCGCAACCCTTGGTCGTGTCCTGCCCTCGCAGTACGAGACGCAGATCGAACTCTACGTCCTCAATGCACGCAGCCCCGCCGATTGCCGGGCTCTCTGTCGTGGGGAAGACCAGCAACATGCCCATCGAGTCAGTGGCGACGCTCAGCGGCGCGCTGCCAAAGCGGTCGGTTGGCGTCGCAGACACCTTAAAACAGCCACGATCCGAGAGGTCATTGCGATCCGAGAGGACATTGCCGCCCAGAGAGTCGAATGAGGGCGGCGGATCGGCAACATCCTCCCCTTGATAGCATGTAAACTCTCCAGCACTATTGATCACCGTGTTGCGCATGGTCAGGTCACCGTTGTTGACCACTTCGCCAAGCCCGCCCTGCGCGCGGCTGAGCATGGTGACGTAGGTGAGTTCCATGCGGCTCAGGTTGACAGGGGTGACCGTATGGTTATGCAGACTGTTGGCGTCAGGGCTCTTGTTGTCAAGGAAGATCGTATTCGTAACGCGCAGCAAACCGTCGTTGTCAACAGTGCCATAGTCAGCTTTTACGGCGCCATAGTCAGCTGTGATCATGTTGGTGATGATGCAGCGGAGGAGGTTGGTTTCACCGCTGTTGTGGAGCGCGGGCGCCGTGGCGCTTGTGCCGTCGCGCATCAGGCATTCATCGAGAGTCGCGCGTGCGCCGGGCAGAACCCGAATCGCGCCCGCGTTGGGCGCGAAGTTTGCGCTCCACGTCGTGTCGGTGAGGTTGGCGCTGCCCGCCAGGTAAAGCGCACCCCCCTCGACAATTGCCTTGTTCCGCTCGAATGTGGAGGAGGTGACGGTGAGTGCTGCACCTGCCGCGATGCTGACTGCTCCGCCGCGGGCTGCCGAGTTGTCGATCAACCGTACGTTATCCAGCATCAGCCGCCCGGCACTGTTGATCGCGCCACCGTCGCCGCTGACTTTGGCGCCTGTGAGCGTCAGTCCGCGCAGAGTCAGGGCCGCTGCCGGTTCAACAGTAAAGAGACGGTTACCGCTGCTCGTTACCTGGACGCTGCCACTGATGGTGAGCGAAATGCCGTCCGTCACCGTAATCGGATTGGTGATGGTGAAGTCAGTCACGCACTCCACGGCAAGGGAACCACCCGAGGGAACCAGCGCGAGCGCAGCGCGCAGCGCTTGCTCGCTGCAGGGTGACTCGACGCCATCTTCGACGGCCTGCACCGGAAGCGACATGAAAACCATTAGCGCCAGAGCAACCGCCGCTGCGCGCACGCAGCCCTGCAAGCCCAGACCAACGACAAATGTGCGCACATTGACGCACACGAAAGCACCATTCTTCAACATGATATAGATCCTCCGCGGGGGGGCGAAAGTCTCAAGCACGAATATACCACAATTTCTGCCCGGGGAGGCGTGCGGCCCCGTGTTTTCCAGCGGTTGCCACCCGTTGAGCCAACGGCTCAGCCTGCGTCTAGGTTCCTGACGCGCAGACCGAAGCGCGCAAACGCCCACTTTCCGCATGTAAGGCGTACAATTAAACCACCACGCGCTTCACTGTGCTGTCGCCAGGTGGCGTGCCGTGTCACACTTCATCTAGTTATGTAAACGCCTCCCCTCCAGCGTTTGGGTCTTTGACGCGCTGTATCCTGTATGCTAACATCCGCAGTACGCCGCGCGAGGCAGCATAGACTTCGTAGAGGCCCTGTTCGCGGGGCCACCACCACATGTCACGCTACGTCTCGCTGCCTCGCGAGCTCCTTGTCTTGAGGAGCCCCGCTCGTCGTTCAGACCTCTCCCATGCCGCTCATCAAGCGCTACCCCAACCGCAAGCTCTACGACACCCAAGCCAAGCGCTATGTCACGCTCGACGACATCGCCGCCATGGTGCGCGCCGAAAAGGAAGTGCGCGTCATGGACAACGACACGGGCGAAGATGTCACCAGCCTCACCCTTACGCAAATTATCCTCGAGCAGGAGAAGAAGAGTTCGGGATACCTGCCCAGCGCCCTGCTTACAAGCCTCATCCGCACGGGCGGCTCCACCTTTGACCAGTTGCGCAAATCGGTGCACAGTGGCGTGGCTGGTGTGGCCAGCATGGGCGGCCTCACCGAACTCACGCGCCGCCGCCGTCAGGAGTTTGAAGCGCAGGTAAGCAACCTTTTTGAGCAGGGCAAGCTCAATGTCGAACAGGCACAGGGGTTGCTCAAGCTCGATGGCCTGGTGAGCGACCTGCTGCATTCGCTCAACGTGCCCACGCAGAGCGACCTGCGTGCGCTCCAGGCGCAGGTCGAATTGCTGACCGCGCGCCTGCAGGATCTGGACGCACCAGGCCCGGACGCGGGCAGTGCACAGCCAGAGAGCCAGGCTGTCCTGACGGACTCATCAGCAGTCGACGCCTAGAGTGCACAGCCTCTCGCCAGGATACATCTCCTCTTGCTTCCCATTCGCACAATGGATGCTTTTTGACCGATGCGGCGCTGCGTGCGGCCGCGGGCCCGACAATGGCAAGCTACTACTACGAGCAGCACAAGAACGACGCTGACTATGCGTCTATTGAACTGAACGGCGTCGCCGGTGACGAACTGGCCGACGCTTTTGACGATCCGGCCTTCGGCCCCGGCTTCAACGCCGAAACGTGGAGCCACATGTCGCGCCCGGTGGCAGGGCGCGACCCGCACGACAAGGTTGCGCTCGTGCTTGCGGGAGGGGGCATCACCGGGGCCGTCTATGAGGTGGGTGCGCTACGCGCCATTGACGATCTCCTCGTCGGTCTCACGGTGAATGATTTCGACATCTTTGTGGGCACAAGCGCGGGCGCGCTCGTCAACGCCTTCATCGCCAACGGCTTCACGCCGCGCGAAGTGATGCAGCTGATCGACAACCGCCACCCTGAACTGCACGGCTTCGGCGTGCAGGATGCCTACAAACTGAACATCGAGGACGCCCTCCGCCACCTGGGCAAGTTGCCCGCCGTCTCCTGGTCGATTGCGCGCAGCGTCGTCACGAACTTCCGCGACCTGGCCGTCTCCGACTTGCTCTGGGAGATGGCGCAATTGCTGCCTACGGGCATCTACAATGGCGACGCGCTCGATACCTATGTGCGCGCAGCGCTTGAAAAACCTGGCTTCGCAAACTCCTTCACACAGCTGGGGAACGACCTGTTCCTCGTCGCAAGCGAACTCGACAGCGGCGCACGCGCCGTTTTTGGCCGCGGCCACATGGAGGATGTCTCCATCAGCCGTGCCGTAGCCGCCAGCAGCGCCGTGCCGGTTCTCTACCGCCCTGTGCAGATCTTCGAGAAGGATTATCTGGACGGCGGCCTCCACGGCAACGCCAGCCTGGACCTGGCAATTGAGGCCGGGGCCAAACTGGTTGTCTGCGTTAATTCCATGGTGCCCTTCGATGCCTCGACCTTGCGCCCCAACGAGCACTACATCCGGCGGCGCGGCCTGCAGGGGATCATCAACCAATCCTTGCGCACACTGCTCCACTCGGGGCTGCGCTACCATATCAAGAACCTGCGCGCCAAGTATCCCGACGTGGATATTATCCTGATTCAGCCGGGACTGGATGACTACGAGATGTTTACGCACAACCCCATGCATTACTCAGGGCGGCTGGCCGTGGCGCAGCATGGCTTCGAGACGGTGACCCTGGGCCTGTTACGCAACATCGACTATTACCGCGCTGTGCTTGCCCGCCACGACATTGCGCTTCACACCGACCTGCTCGAGGCCGAGCTCTCCGGACTGCACACCGGGCGCGCCACCCATCTGGGCATTGTGGACGACCTGATCGTGGAAAGCAACGCCCAGCCGACGCTGCTTGAGGCCATGCAGCATCTCGAGCAGAGCATGGAGCGGCTGCGCACGCACGTTGAGACCGCAGCGCCATGTAAAGTGCAATAACTCGTAATTGGTAAATGGTAAGTGGTAATTGGTAATTGGGTGTGCATTCATGTGCGAACGCACACCCAATTACCAATTACCAATTACCATTTACCATTTACTGCTCTTCACCCACCCCAACTGACCACCTGCTCCACCCCAAAGGTATAGTCGATCGGCACGTCAATCGGCAGGGCCCGCGCATTGCTGCCGTCGGCGTCCATCACCCACAGCCGCCACGCCCCCGCCTCATTGCCCTCAGTTCGATTGCTGAGGTAGACAATGTGCGCGCCGTCGGGGCTGAAGGCGGGCGCCACATTGCTGGGCAGCGTGTCGACCAGTGTCGTTACGGCTTTTGTCAGCCCGTGCATGTTGGAGCCGTCGGCGTTCACAGCCCAGATGTCCCACTGCGCCGCACCCTTCTTCTGGAAAACGATCTGGCTGCCGCTGGGTTGCCAGTCGGGATCCTGGAACTGCGTCATCAGTGGCTCGAAGATGACGAGTTGGTCGGCATCGTCTGTGCCGGCGGCCGTGCGGTGCAGCCCGGCGCTGGACTGGTACACGATGTTGCCGTTAGCCCAGTCGGCCGCCTTGGCCGAGGTAAGCGACGGGATATCGTGGAAATTGTTGCCGTCGCTGTCCACCACCGACAACTTGTCAAAGTAGCGAATCTCCGAAGGCAGGCTCAGGGGCGTGCCGTGCGGCGAGTGGGCGGCCAATTCGTCCTCGGTCAGGCAGGCAGCCCCCATGGGATAGCACTCATAGTATTCATCGCCACGGCCAAAGAGAATCCATTGGCCATCATCGCTCCATTTTGGTGCGCTTAGCCGCCCGCGCTCAGCGAAGATCAACCGTTCGTTGGAGCCGTCACTGTCGATCAAATAGAGGCCCGCCTCGCCCCCTTCGCGTACAAACGCGATGGTGCTGCCGTCGGGGCTGATGGCGGGATCAAAGCCACTTGTCAGGGATTTTGTTGCGCCTGTGACAAAGTCATATGTCCAAATTGTGCCGCTTGGGCTCTGCTGGAAAGCAAGCGTGCCTGAAAGTGAAGCCGCCGCGGCAGACTCTGCCGCGGCGGGGATGATGGTGGCTGCCGGCCCAGCGGAGGCAGCAGCCGGCGAGGCGGTTGATGCCGGCTGCGGTGGAAGTGCATGGGCGGCTTCCACCGGCAGCGTTTGCGGGTCGCCGGTGACGGTCAGGTAGGCCGAAGCCGCCCAGCCGCTGTCGCCTGAGGCGAGCGTCACCTTGAGCCAGTCGGCGGTGGCGTTGCGCGCCACAGGTGTCAGTGTCGTCCCTGAGGCGGCCTTGCCAACGATGGCGTACTCTGTGCCTGGCCCGGCGCGCACGTTCAGGTTGGCTGCGCTGGTTGCGACGGCTACCTCGACTGCACCTGCTGTGACAACCGGCTGTGCATTTGCGGCGGCGGTGGTTGGGCCGACGGGGCCGGTTGTCACCAGCGTCACCGTGCCGGCGGGGGAGACCGCCTCGGGCGCGGCTGCGGGCGCCGCAGGGATGGCGCTGAATCCAGCGGGCAACTTGGCAGTCGCCAGGTCGCCAATCCCATACGCGATAACGGCGTCGCGTGCCACCCAGCCGTTGGTGACACCGCTTTGCACAACCAGCCACTGGCTGTCTATCGAGCGCGCCGTGGCCTTGAGCGAATCGCCGCTGTCGAGTGTGGCCAGCGCTGCACCCGCGTCGCTCAGCAGCGGCGTATTGGCTGCGGACACGATGGCGGGGATTGACGCCGTCGTTCCCATTCCACTGGAGGTGGTTGTGGTGCGCGTGGCAGCACTCTCCAAAGCATTGGGTTGCGTGTTGATGGCGACGGGCGCTGCCTGTGCTGCGACGCTGAGTGCACCCAGACCACCGGTCGCCCCATCAGCCGATGCCACCGCCGCTGTTTCGGACGCCGCACTTGCCCGCATTCTGCCTGTTTGCGCCGGGGCGGCGGCGCTTGCCGTGATGTTCGCTGCCTCACCTTGCGCTGCAGCCACGCTTTGCGTCAGGGTCTCCGAGGCGGCCAGCGCATTTGGGGCAGTGGCGTTGGCCATCAGCCCGAGAGGCCCGCCAGCCGGCATCGCGTCCCCCGGCCCGAAGGGCACAGCCCCGGTCACCGCCGTCGCCCCAGTTGCCATGGTCGCAGCGCCGGTCGCACCTGCCTGCTGGCCGGCCCGGTAGGCCAGCCAGCCTCCACCTGCTAACGCGCCTGCTAGCGCAACTGCAGCAATTGTCCAGAGGAGCGCTCTGCCCCACCCGCGCCCTTCGCGGGCGCTTGCCGCCTGGTCCCGTGCCTCTGTCGCTTCGCCCACAATGTCCGTCGCTTTCAGTTCATAAACGCCCATGATGCTCTCCCTGGCGCGTAACGCGCATGCCCGTCCTACATCCTGCACAATCCATGTGTAGCAACATCTTGCGGCTAGTTGCCCCCCGGCGGTGGGCCGCCTCCACCCATGGGTATTGCGCCACCTGTCATGCCGCCAGGGCGCCCGCCAAAGACGTTGCTGTCGAGGTTGGAAACGAGGCTTCCCACCACCTTGTCGCCCGCCTGAAGTTCACTGGACTGCACAATTGTCCACTCACCCTGCACACCTGCAGTCGTCACTTGCACCGGCGTAGGTGTATTGTTGCGCACGACCATCACCGTGCTCGCCCCTCCCTGTGAGTTGAGCGCGTTGGAGGGGACAAGCCAACTGCCCGCGGTGACGATCTCTTCGCCCGTCAGGGTGGCCACGGCATTCATCCCCGGCAGAACGTTGGTGAGCGAGTCATCGGTCAGCCGCACAGTCACCGGGTAACTAATGGCACTGGCGCTGCTGTTGTTGGTGGGCGCAATCGCCGCGACAACGCCCGCGTATTCGTTGCCCGGCAGGGCGTCCAACTCAACAGTGGCGCTTTGCCCCACCTGCACGCGCACAATGTCGGCCTCGGCCACATCAATCACAAGCTGTAGCTGGGTCGGATCGGCCAACGTCACAACAATCGAGTCGGCATTGCTGCGCACACCCGCTTTCGCGTCGACGCTCATGACAACGCCATCCACCGGTGCAGTGAGGGTGGCAGCCTCCAGATCGCGGCTTGCCTGCTCAAGCGCAATCAGCGATTGCTCGAGGCTGATCTGCTTGGCGCGCAGTGCACTGTCGGTCGCACCGGTTTGCAGGTCATCGAGGGCGGCCTGCGCGGTGGCCACCTGTGCCTGCGCTGCTGCAATCTCCGCCTGCGTGGGCGAAGCAAGCAGCGTATTCAACTGCCCCTGCGCGCTCTGAATCGAGCTAAGCGACGACTGTACCTCCGAGGCGGCGGTGGGTGCAGTGGCCTCGTTGTAGGCTGCCAGCGCCGATTCATAGTCGATTGTGGCTGACTGCAGCGTCACCGATTCGCTGCTCTCGCCGCCGCGCCACGCCACCTGGTCATAGGCGCGTTGCGCATCGGCCAGAGCGATCTCGTACTTGCGCAGCGTGGCGCTCAGTTGCGTTAGCTCATCATCAGTGGGGCCCGCCTGCTTCTCGCCGTAGGAGAGCTGTGCCGCTGCCAAGGTGCTTTGCGCGGCAGCAATCTCCTCGGCCGAGGCGCCCGCCTGCACGTCGATCAGGTTCTGCTGCGCCGTCTCGAGGTTGGCCTGCGCCTCGGCCAGTTCGGCGGGCGTGGCTGGCGTCTGCAGATCACCCAACGCCAACTTTGCGCTCTCCACGTTGAGTTGCGCCTCGGCGTAGGCGCGCTCCAGGTCGGTGGTATCAAGCTGCACCAGCACCTGGCCCGCCTGAACGGCATCGCCTGTGGCAATGGCGACTGTGCGCACAATCCCGCCCACGCCCAGGGGCACGCTGCGCTCGTCCACCAGCTCCAGGTTGCCCGAGGCGCTGACGGCCGCCTGGGCCACGTCCAGCGACTGAATCGCGACGGTGGGCAGGGTGGAGGTCGCGCTGCTGGTTGCGTTGCTCGAGCCGGGCAGGAGCCCGAAATACCACGCACCCGCCGCACCACCGCCCAGAAGCAGGAGTGCGACAAGCAGCACGGTTGGCCAGCGGCGGCGGCGGCGTGTCTTGTTTGTCATGGCATTTCCCTCGATCTATTCCTATTCCAAACTTGGACTACGCATGGATTCGTATCTGCAATCTGACTGTGCTGCCTGCTCTTGCTGTCTGCCTGTGAGTTGTTGACCTTTGGAATGCAGGGAGCCGGGCGGTGGGTGAGGGCTCCCCACAAACCGCTACTCGTAGCGCAGAGCCTCAATCGGATCGAGTTGCGTGGCGCGCATGGCCGGATACAACCCAAACGCGAAGCCGCTGCCCGTACTGACCGCCAGGGCCAGCATCACCGCCCACGGTTCAATCACCACAGCGGTGCTCAGCCCGGGAATCAGCCCCAGGGCCCATGCAATGCTGTAGCTGAGGCCTATGCCGATGAGACCACCAAACGTGCACAGCACCAAAGCCTCAATCAGGAACTGCAGCAGAATGTCCCGATCGTGTGCGCCAAGCGCCTTGCGCAGGCCAATCTCGCGCGTGCGCTCTGTCACACTGACGAGCATGATGTTCATGATGCCGATGCCGCCCACCACCAGGCTCACGGCGCCGATGCCACCCAGCAACGCCGAAAGCGAGCCGGAGACATCGCTGGCCATCTCCAGCAGGTCGGCCTGGTTGGAGATGCTGAAGTCGTTCTCGTCGTCCGTGCCCAGGCCGTGGCGCAACCGCAACACCTGCTCGACCTGCAGTGCCGTGGGGTCAAGGTCTTCCTGCGTATTTACCTGAATGCCAATGCCCGAGATGGTGTAGCTGCCGCGCACGCGCGCCACGTTGAACAAGCGGCCCAGCGCCACATCCAGCGGCACGTAGACCATGCTGTCGCTGCTGCCAAAGCCCGAGCTGCCGCTGGACGCAAGCACGCCTGTGACTGTAAAGAGCGCATCGCCAATGCGGACGCTTTTGCCCACTGGCTCCTGGCCGCCAAAGAGGTCTGTCGCCACGGTCGCGCCCAACACCACCACGCTCTCGTTGGCCTCAACCTGCGCGTCACCGAAGAACGCGCCCATGGACATCTCCAGCCCGTGGATGGTGGCGTAGGCGGGGGTTGTCCCCATGACTTGATAACTGCCGGTGCTCGCGCCATTGGCAAGCGTGGCGTTGCCCGTGTACTGGGGTGCTGCCAGCTTCACGGTGGGGAAGAGATCGCCATTCAGAAGCACGCCGGCGTCCGCCATGGTGAGCGCGGCGCTTGAACTGCTGCCGCGGCTGCCGGCGCTGACGGTCAACAGATTGGTGCCGCTGCTTTCAATGCGGTCGGTAATGCTGGCGGCGGTGCCGCTGCCGATGCCAACGGTGATGAGCACTGCGGCAATGCCGATGATGATGCCAAGCATGGTGAGGATGGCGCGCATTGGGTGTGCGCGTATGCTTTCGAGCGCGACGCCGAAATATTTGATGATCTTCATGGCTGCGCCTCCACAGTCGCTTCGCCTGTGGGCATCCCCATCACATGGCCATTGGTTGCACTTGCATGCGCCCCTTGTGCTTCGGGGATTGAGGCGCTGAGAGGACCCGTGGCGGCGCTGTCGTTGCGGTTCGCCGTCTGCACCCGATCATCCACAACCTCGCCGTCGCGCAGCGTGATGATGCGCTGGGCGCGTGCCGCCACGCCCATGTCGTGCGTCACCACCACCAGCGTAATACCCTGCGCGTGCAGTTCGTCGAAGAGCCCCAGCAACTCAGCACCGGTGTGCGAATCGAGCGCGCCGGTGGGTTCGTCGGCCAGCACGATGCCGGGGTTGTTCACGAGTGCACGCGCGACGGCCACACGTTGCTGCTGCCCGCCCGAAAGCTCTTCGGGGCGGTGGTCAAGGCGATCGCCCAGCCCCACGCGTGTGAGCGCCGCCGCGGCGCGTTTGCCGGCCTCGCGCCCGCTTACGCCTGCGTAGAAGAGGGGGAGTTCCACCTGCTTGTGCGCAGCCGTGCGCGAGAGCAGATTGAAGCGCTGGAAGACAAAGCCAATCTCCCGGTTGCGCAGATCAGCCATGCGATCCTTGCTCAGATCGGCGGCTTCCACGCCGCCAATTCGGTAACTGCCACTCGTGGGCCGGTCGAGCAGCCCCAGCAGGTTCATGAGCGTGCTCTTTCCCGAGCCGCTTGCGCCGATGATCGCGATGTACTCACCACGCGTTACGCGAAACGTCACCGAGCGCAGCGCGTGGACTTCCGTCTCGCCCATGACGTAGGTCTTGGTAAGCGCCGAGACCTGAATGACGGGGTCGGTTTCGACAATGGGTTGCGCATTCATGAGCAGATACTTGTCCTGTTCGTTGTGTTTGTCCGCACTGTGTGGCCGCAGCAGCAATACCTGCCCGAGTATGGCGAAACATTGTGAAGGAATTGTGTTGTGCTTTGGAGATGATTGTAGGAATGGACTAGGCGTCGGCCGCATACCATGCGCGGCGCGGCTGTCTAAAGAGGAAGCCCAACTTCGGGCCACGCCGCGCACGCGTGCTATACTGGCACTTTGCGGCGCGCAGCTGCGCCCACGCAGTTGCGCGGGCACCGGCACTTTGGAGTTCCCATGGCAAAGACAACGGCCCCGGCCACACCGGATACCAGCACGGCAACCGATCCCAAGATCGACGACAGCCTTTCCTACGAGGAGGCCTTCAACCAGCTTGAGCAGGTATTGGCCCGCCTGGAAGCGGGTGACCTGCCGCTCGAGGAATCGCTCACGCTCTTTGAGCAAGGCGCGGCCCTTGCTGCACTCTGTGCGCGCAAGCTCGACGAGGCCGAGCTGCGCGTGCGCCAGTGGCAGCCGGGTGACACCACGGCGCCCGTTGAGAGTTGGCGCGAGGGCGCGTAACCCGCGCCCCGCCGTGCGGTGATTTTTATGATGCATTTTTGAATAATTGCACCCATTCCATCCGAGTTGTGATAGAATGGCACGCACCAAGGGCTGGCTATTTTTGGCCACGCCCATTGATATCCGGATTCGACGCTCGATACCCTTGCAGCGTGTGCGTCGGATTCGCCCATTGACAAATTGTTCGCGGAGGAAGCATGCGACGCGTTGTACTCATTCAACCTCGGCGTGATGGCCGGGTCTTCGGCAAATCCCCCGGCTCCCCCTACACCCTCATGCGGCTGGCCTCACTCGTCCCCAATGAAATGCCTGTGGAGATCTGGGACGAAAACGTGCGCGACTTGCCCATGGACACCCTGCGCGAGGGTGACCTCGTGGGAATTACCTCCATGACGGTGACCATTGAGGGGGCCGAGCAGATTGCGCGCCGCGCCATGAAGCAGGGCGCAGGCGTGGTCCTGGGCGGTGTCCATGCCACGCTCATGCCCGAGCACAGCGAGACATTCACGCACAGCATCATGGTGGGCGAAGGCTACTTCACGTGGCAGCAGCTTCTGCAGGACTTTGCCGCCGACGGCATCAAGGGGATGCAGCCCCGCTACGAGGACGAGACCTGGGCCGACCTCACAGGGCTGGCCAACATCTCCGACCGCGTGATCCAGATGGTGGACGAAAAGAACAACTACTGGACGCCCTATCTCGAGATTACGCGCGGCTGCCCGCGCAACTGCTCCTTCTGCACTGCCATCCGCGTGAGTGGGCGCAAGATGCGCCTGCGCCCGATTGACGAAGTGGTGGACGAAATCCATCGGCGCGGCATCAAGCGCTTCTTCCTCACCGACGACAATTTCGGCCTCAACTTCACCACCGACCCCGACTATTGCGCCCACCTCTTCGAGGCGCTTGCCAAGCTCGACCTGCACGGATGGACCTGCCAGTCGGAGATGAGCATTGCCAAGCACCCCGAACTGCTTGAGATGAGCGTGGCTGCGCACCTGGACAAGCATTTTGTGGGCTTCGAGAGCGTGAACCCCGACAACCGTTCGTCGCTGGGCGGCAAATCAAAGGGGCAGGCCATGGGCGCCAGCGATGCCATCCGCGTAATTCGCTCCTACGGCGTGGGCGTGGTCGGGCTCTTCGTCATGGGCTTTGACCAGGACACCCCCGAGACCTTCCAGGCTATGTGGGATTTCATCCGCAACAGCGAACTGGACAGCGTGAGCACCACCATGCTCACCCCCTACCCCGGCACCCCCTTCCGTGACCAGTTGGAGGCCGAGAAGCGGCTGCTCGATTCGCCCTGGAGCCACTATGACACGGCGCACGTCACATTTGAACCCAAGAACTTCACGGTGGATGAATTGCGCTCCGCCTACGACTGGCTTTGCCGCAAGATCTACAGCCCCTCGCAAATTGCGCGCCGCGGCGTGCGCAGCCTGAGCAAGTATCCCGTTGCCAAGATGGGCAAGAAGGCCTTCGGCAGCTTCAGTACAGACTATGGCTACCGCCGCACCTACGCCTTCCGCAACGAAGTGTAGTCTGCACCAAACGGGCAGGCGTACGGCGGCCGCCGTACGCCTGCCCGTTCCTCATGAACGATTCGGCAAGAATTCCTCGCCGGCTCCTCCTTGATAATCCCGTTGCTGGTTGTTGGGCATGTGCACTGCTGCCGGCGCAGACGCTGGCCGGGTTGTCGGCAGCCATGGTTGGCCCAGCGCACGTGGTATTGATTGCTGTCAACTATGCACTCATGTCTGTCATCGTGAAGTAGTTGAGTCATGCTGCAAAATGAAAGCGGCGCCCCAACTAGGGGCGCCGCTTTCATTTTGCGGGGTGTATAGCATATCTTGTCTCCCGCCTTGCGACTCTCCGCGTGCCGTAGCGCTTGTTTCACGACTGGCCCTTTAGGCCGGCACTTCCATGCGCATGGTTGTCTCACCGTGTGTGGTGGTGGCGACGGTGACCAGGTTCAGTTCGCGGAAGAGGCGCACAGCTGCGTAGTTGTCGGCCTCAATTTCGGCCACGATGATCTCTGCGTGCATGCGCTTTGCCAGCAATACCATGCGACGCAGCAACTCCGTGCCCAGGCCGCGCCCCTGGTAATCATCGCGCACAGTAATCGCTGCCTCTACTTCGGGGGCGTCGGGCTCGCCCGCCGGCCGCATGAGGCGTGCCACAGCCACAATATGCTCGCCGTCGGCGGCCTGCTCAATTGCAACCACGGCGCCGCCCTGGGTGCGATTGTCAACATTGGCCAGCCGTTGGGATTCCTCAGCGAGTTTCCGTTCATCGACTATGTCGAGGGGATAGTGAAAGCGCCGCCGCCTGCTTTCGGGCGACAGACGATTGTAGAGATCCACAAGCAGCGGCGCGTCAGCAGGGCTCATTAACCGGCACTTTAGCGCCGTGCCATCGCGCGTTGTGATGATCTCGTTCTGCTCTTCATAGGCGCCGACGTAGCGTTTGTTCACTTCAGCTTGCCAGTTCTGCACGGGAAGTGCGAAAGTGGGCATCTTCAACTCCTTGATAAGGGGCTTACCCGGCCGCACGATTGACAGGTGACGGCTGAACACCCTGAACGGGCCAAAAACCATCAACGGCATGTGCGGCTTGCCACAATTGCTCGAGATCGCTCCAGGTGAGATCGAGCAGACTGTTGACAGGCAAACAGGGTTGCCCCGGCACGGCCGCCAGAAGTTCACCAAGGACTCTTTTGCCTGCGAGTTGGCCGACGGCAACGCTGGCCATGCCGGCGCGCCGTGCGGCTTCCACACCGGCTACGGAGTCCTCCATCACAATGCAATCAGCGGGGGTAACGCCTACAGCCGCCGCCGAATTGAGAAAGAGCGCAGGATGCGGCTTGCCCCGCGGCAACTTGTAACCAGACATAAGGGCCATGAAGTAATCGCCCAAATCCAGCTTGGCAATGGTGGCGGTGATGTTGGCCATGGTGCCCGATGAACTTACCACCTGGCGCACGCCTGCGTTTTGCAGTTCGTTAAGCCAATGCATTACGCCGGGCAGCGCGGGCACATCGAAGCTGGGCAGCAGGCTGCGGAACATGACTTCCTTGCGGTGCGAGATTTCCTGAATCGCCACGGGGGTTGCCTGCTCGCCCAGCAACTCGATGAGGATTTCGCGGTTATTGCGGCCAAAGTCGGCCAGAAAGGTGGCGTGGCTGTACTCGATTGCCTCCGTGTGCAGCGTGGCCTGCCACGCATGAAAATGCAATTCTTCGGTGTCTGCCAGCGTGCCATCCAGGTCCCACAATACGGTACGCATACGCAATCGAATGCTCCTTGCCTGCTTGACTGATAAGCAGTATACCATATTCTATGACGCACTGCGCCATAAGCACGATTCCAATGTATACGGGGGCGCGCGGCGGCTTGACGCCTGCAGCGCCATCCGCTATAGTCTGGCGCACGCCGCAGCAACGAGCAAGAACCGGAACACCGCTGCGGCGCGCGCCGGCCCCAGAGAAAGGATGCCCGATGGTCGGAGAATCTATTTGCGTCGGTTACCGCAGTCGCCCCCGCGCCATCTGCAGTGCCTCCCCCTGCTCTTGCTCCTGTTGACGCGCCGGTTCATGCCGGCGCTGCCTGCGAACGAGCGCGCACCAGATGCGCGTGCACTTGCAGACAACTTGATCGTACGATCCTCCCCAAATCAATCAGGTGCTCGTGCTGCAGCAGCGCGCGCCTGCACGTTGCTTGCTGCCCGATAAGCTGACGCACATGCAGACACGCTTGCAGCCCTGCCCCCGGCGCATTGGCGGCAAATTGGGCATCCGGAGAGATGCTCGGCTGCGACGACGGATACGGCACGCTGCTGACAGAGCCTGCATGTACACGACCCATTATCGAATCATACATCCGTCTATCCAGGAGAGAGACTATGAGCACCAATCCCGACAACGAGTACGCACACCCCGAGGCGCTTGTCAGCACAGCGTGGCTGGCCGATCATCTGACTGACCCAGGCCTGCGCGTTGTGGAAAGCAACGAAGACCCACTGCTCTACACCATGGGGCATATTCCCGGCGCGGTCAACATCGACTGGCAGAATGACCTCAACGATCCGCTGGTGCGCGACTACCTGAACGCCGAGCAGTTCGCCGCGCTGCTCAGCCGCAACGGTATTGCGCCCGAAACGACCGTCATCTTCTATGGCGACAAGAACAACTGGTGGGCCACCTATTCCTTCTGGGTCTTCCAGCTCTTTGGACACACAAACGCCAGAATCCTGAACGGTGGCCGGCAGAAGTGGGTGGATGAAGGGCGGCCCACCACCAAGGAGGTGCCCACCTACCCGGCGGCGCATTACCCCGTGCCGACGCGCAACGATGCGCCCATCCGTGCCTTCCGGGAAGAAGTGCTCGCGCATGTGCAAGCGGGCAAAAAGCTTGTGGATGTGCGCAGCCCCGGCGAGTACAACGGCACGCTGCTGCATATGCCCAACTACCCGCAGGAGGGTGCGCTGCGTGGCGGCCACATCCCCGGCGCAAAGAGTGTGCCGTGGGCGACGGCGGCTAACCCCGACGGCACCTTCAAGAGCGCCGGCGAGTTGCGCGCCATCTACGAGCAGGAGCAGGGGCTGAGCCCCGAGAGCGATGTGATTGCCTATTGCCGCATTGGCGAGCGTAGCAGCCACACCTGGTTCGTGCTCACCTATCTGCTGGGTTATCCCAATGTGCGCAACTACGACGGCTCGTGGACGGAGTGGGGCAATTCGGTGCGGCTGCCGATTGAGAAGTAGGACTTCGCCTTGGCAAAGCAACGGAGCGGGCGCAACTCTGCGCCCGCCCCGTTGCTTTGCCTCTCATGCCCGCTCTGCGCTACGCTTTCACAATGCAACGATCTCCCGTCGCATCGCACACCAAGGCCCCGCACACCCTGCTATGGCTGGCATGGCTTCTCCTGCTGCCGGCGGGCTGCAGGATGCCTTCCAACGCGCGGGCGGCGCCCGCCACGGCCATTCCACCAACGCCTGCACTCGTGATTGCGCCCATTGCTGCGCCAGATGACCCCGACGCCATCACACTAATCACCTGGAACATGGGTATGGCCGATGCCAACGCGCAGCACCTTGCCGCACAGGTTGCTGCCTTCGACGGCGTAGACCTGTGGACATTTCAGGAGGTGAACCGCACGGACGCCGCCGCAC
>Ga0351885_10299_pt1 | contig 17470 bp, 15 predicted proteins | sample TotcelFGM3001L13_FD_206771 | JGI IMG/M metagenome (GOLD analysis project Ga0351885, IMG submission 206771) | Enriched cells from coal bed in the Powder River Basin, Montana, United States - Total cells FGM rep3 HSBNCT.FGM.300.1.L13 ... | reverse complement strand
TTCTCACGCCCACGCGCGAGCTGGCCGCCCAGATAGACGATAGCTTCGCAACTTTCGGCAGAGCGTTGGGCGTGACGAGGACGGCGGTTTACGGAGGCGTGAGCCAAGGACGTCAAGTGGACGCGCTCAGGCGCGGCGTAGATGTGCTGGTCGCCACGCCCGGAAGGCTGCTCGATCTTATCAGTCAAGGTTTCATCGACCTCGGCTCTCTTGAGATATTCGTTCTTGACGAGGCCGACCGCATGCTGGACATGGGATTCATACATGACGTTCGCCGGGTGGCCAAACTGCTCCCCGAACACAGGCAGACGCTTCTGTTCTCGGCGACCATGCCCGGAGACATACGTAATCTGGCGGACAATCTGTTGAGCAATCCGGCGAGTGTTTCCGTCTCGCCTCCGTGCTCGACGGTAGATCTCATAGAGCAGTCGGTGTACTACGTGGAGAAAGCCGACAAGGGCGCGCTGCTTTCGAACCTTATGCAGAAACCCGAATTCGGGCGCGCGCTGATCTTCACTCGCACGAAGCACGGCGCGGACAAAGTCGCGAAGATGCTTTCGCGCGGCAACGTGAAAGCAGAGGCGATTCACGGAAACAAAACGCAGAACGCGCGGCAGAACGCGCTTGACTCATTCAAGCGCGGGCGCTCGCAGGCTCTTGTGGCCACAGATATCGCTTCGCGCGGGATCGACATAGACAGCGTCACTCACGTCATAAATTTCGATCTGCCCAACGAGCCGGAAAGCTACATCCATCGCATCGGCAGAACAGGCCGGGCGGGAGCTTCGGGCGTGGCGATTTCTTTCTGCGCCGCGGACGAGCGCCCATATCTGAAAGACATCGAGCGTCTTATAAAGAAGTCCATCAAGCGCGAGGAGAATAATCCGTTTGCGTCCACGGTTGCCGAGACGCTTTCTCCCGTCGCAACGCCCTCGCGAGCGCGATACGGCGGAGGATCGCGAGGCGGAGGATACGCTTCGGCGTCTTCCAACCGCAGAGGCCGGTCAGGCGCGCGCTGAGCGGGTAATATTTGGCAATGTTTAAATGAATTTGTTCGCAAGTTTGCGGGGCAACCGTTTTTTGCAAAAACTGGGTTTCGCCGCGCTTCTTTCGAAAAAGCTCTTAATAAGCCGATTTTGTCGAACTTTGTTCCAAGCAAAATCGGTTTTTTATTTTATCCCGGATTCGCCGATAGAGCAGGCGAACTGGGGCGATTTTCATAGTGGCGAACTACTTCTCACGCACAAATGAATTTGTGCGTGCCACCCATCTATATTGTTCATGAACCACATGTTCTATTCACCGCTCTGAACAATCGCGCTCGAATCCTAACGACGGATTCAGGTTTATTGTCGATACAGGCGCATGGCGGCGCTCAGGGTGGGGATGCCGTCGCGCGCTCCGACCGCGCCGCAGGTCAGAAACGCGGCGGCGTTGGCGAACTCGCAACAGCGTTTAACGTCCCATCCGTTAAGCAGGCCGTGAATATATCCGCCGTGAAAAACGTCGCCCGCGCCTGTGGTGTCCACCACGAAACCGGGTTTGGAATAAGCCTGAATTCTAAAAGAACCGTCGCGGGTGGCGCCTGCGCAGCCTTTTTCTCCGAGAGTGACGACCGCCGCGCGGGGGCCTGCGGCGAGGATTTTTCCGCATGCCGAAGCGGGACTGGTTTTCGCGCCGTAGTATCTTCTGACAAACTCGTGAGAGGCGACGAAGTGGTCGACCGAGGCGAAAATCTCGTCCATGCGTTCGCGGGGGCTTCCGGCGTCGATGACGGAAGGGACTGCTCTGAGGCGGGCGGTTTTCAGGGCGTAAATAGCGGCGCGCGCGTCGCGCCCGTCCACGTGCAGGACGCGGCAAGGCGGCAAGGCGGAGCCGGAAACAGCGCGAGGCGGAAGGGGGAGAGCGCCCGTCTGGTCCAGAGCGCAAGCCCGGCTCCCCGTCGATTCGTCTATCCACACGAAAGCCTTGCACGTCCGCGCTTTCTCATGCAGAACCATTCCGTCCGCGCGCACGTCGTAGCGCTCAAGCTCCTGCTGGATGAAAAGTCCTTCGTGGTCGTTGCCGGCCGAGCCGATAAAGGAACAACGGCGTTTCCATTTCGCGAGAGCCACAAGAGCGGTGGGAACAGGCGCGCCGCCCTGCATCGTAAATTTTTTCACTGTGGTTTTTTCATCAGCGTCAGGATATTTGCCAAGCACGCACTGATAGTCAAGCGCGCACAAGCCTATTCCCACGCAATCAAAAACGGCGTCGTTGTTTTTCATCGAGTCTCTCCGGATAGGCCGCAAAAGGCGGGCTTCTCTATTTTCTCACCATCTCGATAAGTTTAACCAGAGGCGGTTTGTCGAGGGCGACCGCGCTGTATATGCAGAGTTCGTGGCAGCAAAAACAGAGGATGCATTTGTCATTGTTTATTCTGCCTGCTTTTTCGTCAAAAGAGATGGCTCCGGCTGGGCAGACCTCGGCGCATTTGCGGCATTTAACGCATTTTTCCTGCTCGATGCGCGGTCGCACTTTTGTCAGTTCGGTAAAAGGGGAGGCAAGCATGGGCATGAGCAGGAATGCGGCCGAGGACGGCTTTTTGGCTTTTCTGCGAACTTTTTCCAACTGCTCTCCAAGAATGTCAATTTCCTTGAGTTTATGCGCGCCCATGCCGCGCCGTCCCGCGCATTCGGTTACGGCGATCTCGCCGGGCGAGAATCCCAAAGCGGCTGCGGCGAAGGCGTCAAGAGCCACCGCGTCCGCCGACCCGGCGATGAATTTCAGAGCGATCGGCCTGCCTTGACTCGGTCCTGTTCCTTCCATTCCCACCACGGCGTCCATTATCGACAGCGCGGGCGGCATTGCAGAATAGATGTCCGCCACCGCCTCTGCGAAATCCCTGTAGCGGGCGTTCCTGTGCGCCGCCACCCTGTCAGTCGTGGCGGTCAGGCCGAACATGTTTTTTATCGCGCCCGTCATCAGCGTCTGCATGTGCGTCTTGAGCTTGCAGACGTTCACAATAACGTCCACCTCGTCCAGATGCTTGGGGATATGGATGTGTGTCAGTTTTTTCGCGCCGGGGATTTCCAATTTTCTGAAGCTGTGTTTTTCAAGCGAGACCAGTTCCGCGCCGGTCTCCTGCGCCACTCGCGGCATGTCGGTTGCGGCGTGCACTTTGCGAGTTCCGCCGGCATGGAAGCCGCCGGGCAGATCGCCGAAGGAGACTGTAGCGCCGAGGTCTTGCAGTCTGCGGATTACCGCGATCAGAACCGCCGTATGAGTTGTGACCGCCTCTTCGGGTTTTGCCGCCAGAAGCAGGTTCGGTTTGACGAACACCTTTTTGCCTCTGCCGACGAATTTCTCAAGTCCGCCGAGCAGTTCAAGCATTTCATCCAGCGCCTTGCCGACCCGCTCCGGATTGTAGTCCTCGCACCTTGCAACAGCCACTTTAGACTTTTCCATGCCGTAAATTCTAACAGAGCGGAAGCGCGGATGAAATATAAAAATAAAAAGGGTGGAAGCGTGTCGGGCGCTTTGACTTTTTGCCTTTCACAGCGCTAGAATCGAGACGTTTCGCAAACTGAAAACGGCGAATCAAACAATCAATCGGAAGGAGAAACATACAAATGGAATACAAGAATCTGATTGCTGAAAAGAAAAGCGGGTACGGACAGATCACATTGAACAGGCCGCCTGTGAACGCGTTGAGCGGGGATCTGGTGGTCGAGATAGGCGCGGCCATAGACGAGTTCGCGGGCGACGCGGACGTCAGGTCGATAATAATCACAGGGGCAGGGGAAAAGGCTTTCTGCGCCGGGGCCGACCTTAAGGCAGGTTTTGGGGACAATCCGGATACTTTCGTGAAACGCGGGCAGGACACTTTCCTGAAGGTGGAGACTTGCGGCAAGCCGGTCATAGCGGCGATAAACGGCATCACTCTCGGAGGCGGTTGCGAACTGGCGCTTTCCTGCACGTTCAGGGTTATCGCTGAAAACGCGATCATCGGACTTCCTGAATCCAATCTTGGGATTATCCCCGGCTACGGCGGCACGCAGAGGCTGTCTCGACTCGTCGGCAAGTCAAAATCCCTTCACATGATGATTTTCGGACAGCACATAAAGGCGGACGAAGCTGTGGCGATAGGGCTTTGCGACAAGCTTTGCGCGCCCGGCGCCGCGCTGGAGTCGGCGGTTGCTCTGGCCGAACTGGCCGCCACTCGCTCTCCCATAGCAACCCGCTCCATTCTCGATTCCGTCAACAGGGGAGTCGAGACGGATATCCAGTCCGGACTTGACATAGAGCGCGCTAATTTCCTCGTCGCGCTTGCTTCAGGCGACGCCCGCGAGGGCATTTCGGCCTTCTTGGAGAAACGAAAGGCTGAATTCAAAGGCGTCTGACGCAAGCGGCATAGAAATCACTGCGAATAGCCCAAAGTGCGGCATTTATGTCACATGTGGTGTGGCAATTTTATCCTATTTTGTCGCAAAAATGGCCTTGATTGAAAAGTGTGGTTTTAAAAACAACAGAAACAAAGAGGTTTTTTAATATTATGATTTTTTATCAGTTGGCATCAATATTGCATAAATATATTTGTGCGGCATTTTTTTGTCAACTGGGCGCCGATGTAGTTGCATAATAATGATGGCAACGAGCGACGATTGGCGCATATTTGTTGATAGGAGATGAACATGAATAGAATAAAAATCACATTGCATAGTACAATGATGTGTGGTAAAATTTTCTAACCGTTTGAGACTTTTTTACTTAATAATTATGGCTTTTTCGGCGAATAAAACAGCATTGAAACAAATCCATTTGAAAAGGGCGACTTTGATATGAGAAGGCATTTTATTGTCTTGTTGTTAATGTTTGGAGCTTTGACAATATATTGCGGAGGGGCGTTTGCGGCGGATTGCGCGAGCGTCGGAGCCGGGCCGGGGGATATCTGCATCGTATTGCAGGACGAGCTTGGCAACCCTGTGGCGGGCGACATCGGCACTGTGGTGGAATTTTTAACCGAGGGCAGCGACGGTTCGCTGGCTAATCCCAATGTTCAGTTTGATTTGTACGACGGACACGCTAATGATTCGAGCGGCAGCCCTGCCGACGGAGTAATACTTGTCACCGCCGCGCAACTAGCGGCGTGGAACGCGTTCAATTTTGCCAATCCTGCGCCGTATGACTGGCGGGTTTTGGTTACTTCGGCGTCAGGCTACGTCAAATATCCGGCGGAGGATTTGGTTTACAGTCAGGCGACGGTGAACACGGCGTCGGCGGACCCGATTCAGCTTGACTATTCGCTGCATGTTTCGCTAGTGGACGAGCTTGGAGCGCCGATAGATTCCGGCGGAGGGCAGATAGAGATCACAGGGTTCGCCGCCTGCAACGGGACATACAGAGACGGGGTTCCGGGCGAAGACAACGACGGAGCGGAGGACGGCGAGATATATGTGTTGTGTCCGGTTGTGAACCCCACCGCGATAGGGGTGGAGGCGACGGCGGACGGTTTCACGGATTTCGTCATTCCGGCGGTAGTGATAAGCAGGGACACGCAGGCTCTGGAAATAACTTCGCAACAATACACTCTGAAAATCAATGCTGGTGACATAGAAGATTTTCTCGGCAACACGATAACGCCCGACGCCGCCGCCGACGTGAGCGGCTGGTTCACGGAATCGACGACTACTGTGGCGAAAGCGCTTGTTGACGGCGGAGACGTGTATATAGCGGCGGACGGCGCGGGCGCCCTAACGATAAGGTATCGGGGCTATCTGGAAAAGACGGTGGCTGTGGCGCCGGTGACGACGGCGCAGACGACGGTGACGTACACCGGGGCGGACGGGCTGGACTATCAGATAGTGGTGAGTTACGGCGGCGGCAACGTGGAAGACGAGCTTGGCGGCGCGCTGGCGTTCGACGCGGCGGACGCGTTTGTGGTGTCGGCGACATGCGGCGGGGCGGCGATACCTTACGACGCGGTCGAGGATGGCGCGGCGTGGTATATAGCGCCTGAGACGACTCCCGGCGCTTTGTATGTGTCCATATCTAAGGCCGGATATGTGGACACCTGCGACAATTCGACAGTAACAACATCATGGACGGCCGCTGACTCCCCGGCGTTTGAACCGGGTGACAGCGACGGGTTGCCGTTCACTGTTAAAGTCGTCGTTGAAGACGAGCTTGGAAACCCGATAACGGGCGCGACGGCTGTGATAACCGGAGGCGAAACGGCTATAGACGGCGGAGCGGGGGACGGCGACGGGATGGCGGACGGAGTCATATATATCGCGCAGGATCCTGCCTTGCTCATCGCGGGGCTGCACGAGATAACGGTCTCAAAGGCCGCTTCGGGTTTCATCGAATGGGCCGACGCGACGAAGACGATTAGCGTGACAGCGCAAACGGAATATACGACGGCAAATCAATATACGGTGAAAGTGACGGCGCTAGAGGATGAGCTTGGGAACACGCTGACGGGAGCGACTGTGACATCGGGCGCGGGCGGAGCGGTGGCCTGCGTCGAGCCGACTGTGGCGGACGGCAGTTACTACTGCGCCGTTCCTGACGGAGAGACTTCGGCGATTATTGCCTCAAGTTCAGGCTACATTACAGGCGGCGCTGCGGACAACGGAGCGGCGGACGAATCTGGAGATCAGGTTCTTCAGGACATGAGCGACGGAACTGGAATCGAGTTGCTTTATACAGTAAAAGTGACGGCGCTGGAGGACGAACTGGGCAATCCGCTTACTGGCGCGACAGTGACGTCTGGCGATGGCGGGTTGGTGGGCTGCGTCGAGCCTTCGGTCGCCGACGGAAGCTACTACTGCGCCGTTCCTGACGGAGAGACTTCGGCTGTGACCGCGTCCAAGACGGGATACATAACGGACACGATTGGCACATCGGGCGACGCGTTGGCGGCAGGGCCGCAGCGCGAGCAGGACATGAGCGACGGTAGCGGGAGCGAGTTGCTCTTCACAGTGATGGTGACGGCGCTGGAGGATGAGCTTGGGAACACGCTGACGGGAGCGACGGTGACGTCTGGCGATGGCGGGGCGGTGGGCTGCGTCGAGCCGACTGTGGCTGACGGCAGCTACTACTGCGCGGTTCCAAACGGACAGACGTCGGCTGTTACAGCGGCGAAGACGGGCTACATAACGAAAACGGCCGGCACATTGGGCGTTGCGGCGGAAGCCGGGCTACAACTCGTTCAGGACATGAGCGACAGCAGCGACAATGAACTTCTTTACACATTGAAAATACCCGATTTGCAGAATGAAATAGGCGACACGCTGCTGGGGGCGACGGTGACGTCGGGCTTGGGCGGAGCTGTGGCCTGCGACGAACCGGCCGCGCCGGACGGCAGTTACTATTGCGCTGTTCCGAACGGGCAGACGACGGCTGTGACCGCCGCGCTCGACGGCTACATCACGCGCGCCGCGACGACGGTCGGCCCGGCAAACGAGAACGAGAGCGTCGCGCAACTTGAACAGGATATGACGGACGGCAACGGCAATGAAATGCTGTTCACGGTAAAGGCGACATTAGAGAATGAAGTTGGCGACACTATAACGGGCGCGACAGTGACATCAGGAGCGGGCGGGGCAACGGTCTGCCTCGAAGAAGCCGTTCCTGACGGAAACTATTTCTGCGCTGTTCCGAATGGAGAGACTTCAGAAGTCACCGCGTCGTTCGCCGGATATGTGACTAGGGTGGCGGCCACAGTGGGGAACGCGAATGTCGGCGTCTCTCAGCTTTTTCAAAACATGACTGACGGCGGTGGCAAAGAGCTTCTGTTTACAGTAAAAGTTTCTCAATTGCAGAATGAAATCGGCGACACGCTCACGGGCGCAACGGTGACGTCTGGCGATGCCGGAGCGATACCTTGCGTTGAGGAATCGCCTGCTTTTGTATCGGCGTCGGTTCCGAGTACCCCTCCGCCTTCACAGCCCTGAGCATCTCCTGATTCAAACCTAATTCTTTAAAACTTGACATAAAACATTTCACCTGCGGCGGTTGCGCCGCCGCTTCCTTCCATATAGGAATATCAACGGTCTCAACCGTTGATTCGCCGCTCTGCCGCCCCCGCGCGCCGAAATACCGCGTTCAGGCGTCAAATCTGCGCCTCGCGACGATCGCTCGTCTTCGAGGTTGCGGATAGTTTTCATTTATCGTTTTGAGGTGTATTTCGGAGAGGAACCCGCTCCAGTATGCCGCTTGCCTTCACAGAATACATACGCCACAGATAATTTTCACAACCGTCCGCGCGGATCGCTCCGCTATTAAAGCATGGCTTATCAAAACCGATATGTAAAGGAAACGCGGAAAATAATCCGGACAGGGGGTTTAAAACAAAAAAGGGAAACCTTTGATTGAGATTTCCCTTTTGAGATTGCTGTTTAGTTATCTTGACGCGATGCTCAGGCGGGTTAGCGCGCGCAAAAGTGCGGCCTCGGCCCTTCTGATATCCACGTTTTCGCGTTTTCTCAGGCGTTCTTCAGCGCGTTCTTTTGCTTTTCTGGCGCGCTCGACGTCGATTTCATCCTTCGACTCGCAGGTCTCCACCAAGAGGGCCGCCTTGTTGCCGCGAACCTCGAAGAAGCCGTTGCTGACAGCGAACCACTTGTCCGCGCCTTCGGCTGTGCGGATGTGAAGCGGGCCGAAGTCCAACGCCGCCAGCATGGGCGCGTGGTTTGCCAGCACTCCGAAATACCCGTCCGTGCCGCGCGCGATGAGCGTTCTAACGTCGCCTTTGAAGGCCGACTTCATCGGCGTCATGATGTCGAGTGTGTAGTTTTGATCCGCCATGACTTTGAATCGGTTCCCTCGCGCGCGTCGCCGCCCGGCGTGGGACCTTTCGGTGTTTTATCCTCTCAACTGCTTCGCTTTTTCGACGGCTTCTTCTATCCCGCCGACCATATAGAACGCCTGTTCCGGCAAGTCGTCATGCTTGCCTTCGATGACTTCCTTGAATCCCTTAATCGTCTCTTCGAGGGGCACGTATTTGCCGGGCTGGCCGGTGAACGCCTCGGCCACGAAGAACGGCTGGGAGAGAAATCTCTGGATCTTTCTGGCGCGGGACACCGTCAATTTGTCCTCGTCGGAAAGTTCTTCCATGCCGAGTATGGCGATGATGTCCTGAAGGTTTTTATATTTCTGAAGGATGTTCTGCACCTGCCGGGTGACGCCGTAGTGTTCGTTTCCGACGATGTTCGGGTCGAGTATGCGGGAGGTGGAGTCAAGCGGGTCGACGGCGGGGTAGATGCCGAGTTCGGAGATTTGTCTGGAAAGAACGGTTGTGGCGTCAAGGTGCGAGAAGGTCGTGGCCGGAGCCGGGTCAGTAAGGTCGTCTGCGGGAACGTAGATGGCCTGAACGGAAGTGATGGAGCCTTTCTTGGTGGAAGTGATGCGTTCCTGAAGGGCGCCCATTTCGGTTGCGAGAGTGGGCTGGTATCCGACTGCGGACGGCATGCGTCCGAGAAGAGCGGAAACCTCGGAGCCGGCCTGCGTGAATCTGAATATGTTGTCGATGAACAGGAGAACGTCCTGCCCCTCTTCGTCGCGGAAATATTCAGCCATAGTGAGAGCGGAGAGAGCGACGCGGAGTCTGGCTCCGGGCGGCTCGTTCATCTGCCCGAACACGAGGCAGGTTTTGTCGATAACGCCGGACTCTTTCATTTCGAGCCAGAGGTCGTTTCCTTCGCGTGTGCGCTCGCCGACTCCGCCGAACACGGAGAAGCCGCCGTGGTGGGTGGCTATGTTGTGGATAAGCTCCATGATAACGACGGTCTTGCCGACGCCCGCGCCGCCGAAGAGGCCGACTTTTCCGCCCTTGGCGTACGGCTCAAGCAGATCGATGACCTTGATGCCGGTCTCGAACACTTCAGAGACGGCCGTCTGTTCCTCGAAGGACGGAGCCTCGCGGTGGATCGGATATTCCATGCTGGTCTTGAGTTCGCCCTGTTCGTCGATTGTTTCGCCGAGCAGGTTGAACAGACGGCCGAGAGTCTCGCGACCGACGGGAAGCATGATTGGCTTGCCCGTGTTCACCACTTTGTCGCCGCGCTTGAGTCCGTCCGTGGACTGCATGCTGATGGCGCGGACAATGTTGTTGCCCAGATGCTGCGCCACCTCGACGGTGATGGTCGCTTTGGTCGATTTGTTCTCGACCTTGAGCGCCGTCAGTATTTCGGGCAGATGTTCGGGCGGAAACTCCGCGTCGATCGTCGGTCCGATTATCTGTACAATTTTTCCATCCGGTAATGCCATCGGGTCACCTCGTCCGCGGGGCGCCTGCGCCCCTGCTGTTTACTTCTCTAGCGCTTCGGCGCCTCCTACTATTTCAAGCAGTTCCTTCGTTATCGCCGTCTGGCGCGCGTTGTTGTATTTAAGCGTCAACAACCTCACCATCTCTTCGGCGTTGTCCGTCGCGTTCGTCATCGCCACCATGCGCTGCCCCTGCTCGCTGGCGAAACTCTCCACTAGCGACGTGATGATTCTTGTGTAAAGATATTTCGGGAATAATATCTCCAACAAAGCTTCTGAGGTGGGCTGATAGATGAAGTCCGCCGCAGGGCCTTTGCGTTCCGTTTCCGATTCCGCCGACTGTATCGGCAACAGAGGGATGTTCGTCTGCTTGCACACCGCAGGCGACACATACTTCGAATATAGCACGTTCACTTCGTCCACTTCTCCGGCAATGAAGTCCTCCGCGAGCTTGTCCGTGATTTCCTTAATTTGTTTGTGGTTGACCGTCTGGTCGATGTCCAGCATTGAATATTTGACGTTTCCGCCGCGCCTTTTGTAATAATTGACGCCTTTTTTGCCGATGATATATAACAGGCAATTGTCGCGCCCGTTTGCGTTCAGCCAGTTGTCGGCCTCTCGCAGTATGTTGCCGTTATAGCTTCCGCAAAGGCCGCGGTCTGAAGTTATCAGCAACAGGCCGCGCTTGCGGATTGTACCGCGAGTCTCGGCGAGCGGGTGCGGCACGTTCTCTGGCGAGATCGCGAATCCGTCCAAGAAGCTTTGCAATCTGTCCGCGTACGGGCGCGCCATCATCGCGCGCTCTTCGGCCTTGCGAAGCCTCGCCGCCGCGATCATCTTCATTGCGCTCGTGATCTTCTGCGTGTTCTTGACAGCGACTATTCTGGTGCGTATTTTCTTCGGATTTTCAGCTATGGCCGTTCACACTCCCCGCCGCTCCGTCGCCATCCGGCGTCCGCGCTTTATGCCTTAAATTTTCCTTTGAACTCTTCCACCGCTTGTTTCAATTTCGCGGCCGTGGAGTCCGTCAGTTCTTTTGATCTCCCGATTTCTGTCGGGATGTCAGGATGCTTCTCGCTCAGGTATTGAAGCAGTTCGCGCTCGAAGCGTTTAAGCGCCGACGTGGGAATGGTGTCGAGCAATCCGTTGACGCCGGCGAAGATTATCGCCACCTGATCTTCGATTTTCATCGGGACGTACTGATCCTGCTTGAGAATCTCGGTCATCTTCTCGCCGCGCGTTAGCTGGGAGAGAGTGGCCTTGTCAAGATCGGAGCCGAACTGAGCGAACGCCGCAAGCTCGCGGTACTGAGCAAGATCAAGGCGGAGCCGTCCGGCGATTTTTTTCATCGCCTTGGTCTGAGCCTTGCCGCCGACGCGAGACACCGAGAGGCCGACGTTGATAGCAGGCCGCTGTCCGGCGTAGAACAGGTCTGTTTCTAAGAATATCTGTCCGTCCGTGATCGAGATAACGTTGGTCGGGATGTACGCAGAAACGTCGCCCGCCTGAGTCTCAATGATCGGGAGAGCGGTCAGAGAGCCGCCGCCCAGCTTGTCGTTAAGTTTGACGGCGCGTTCGAGAAGGCGGCTGTGCAGATAGAAAATGTCGCCGGGGTACGCTTCGCGTCCGGGCGGCCTGCGCAGCAGAAGCGACATCTGCCTGTATGACGCGGCCTGTTTGGTCAGGTCGTCGTAAATCAGTAGAACGTGCTTGCCCTGATACATGAAGTGCTCGCCCATCGCGCAACCGGCGTATGGGGCGATATACTGCAACGCCGCGGCGTCCATCGCAGTTGCCGCCACTATCGTGGTGTATTCCATGGCGCCATATTTTTTTAGTATCTCCACAACCGAAACCAGAGTGGACATCTTCTGGCCGATGGACACGTAAATGCAGTAAAGGTCGTTGCCTTTCTGGTTAATGATGGTGTCGATGGCGATGGCGGTTTTGCCCGTCTGGCGGTCGCCAATGATGAGTTCGCGCTGCCCGCGCCCGATGGGAATCATCGAGTCGATGGCTTTCAGGCCGGTCTGGACAGGCTGGTTAACCGGCTGTCTATCGACAACGCCGCAAGCGCGGAACTCAATGCCGCGCGACTCGCTGGACGAAATCGGGCCTAATCCGTCGAGCGGTTGTCCGACAGGCGAAATGACGCGTCCAAGCACGGCGTCTCCCACGGGAACAGAGGCGATTCTGCCCGTGCATTTGACGGTGTCGCCTTCCTTGATGGTCCTGTCAGAGCCGAAGATAACAGCGCCGACGTTGTCCGTCTCGAGGTTGAGCGCCATGCCCATTATGCCGCCGGGGAACTCGAGCATCTCGCCGGCCATGGCTCCGCTCAACCCGTACACGCGAGCGATGCCGTCGCCGACCTGCAACACCGTGCCGACATTCTCCATCTCGACTTTCGATCGATATTTTTCAAGCTGCTCCCTTATTACAGAGCTTACTTCTTCCGGTCGAATACCCATCAGCCTGTCACCTCGTTATACTCGGGCGCTTCGCGCGAGTCAGAGCCGCCCGCCTCCGTTGCCCTGCGGCCGAAGCCGCCGGGTCGCGCCTCGCTTCTATAGCCTTGCCGCGCCGAGAGCCTCTTTCATTCTTTCAAGCCCGCTCCTGACGCTTCCATCGTACACCATGTCGCCGATCTGCACCTTGATGCCGCCGATCAGCGTCTTGTCAACCACTTGCTCAAGCTCAATCTTCCTTCCGGCGTCCTTCTCAAGCCCGGCTGTTATCGCGGATCTTGTCTCAGGGGTCAGCTCGTACGGCGTGAACACCGTAGCCTTCTGTTTCCCCATGTGCTCCATAAGAAGCGCGCCGAAATCCTCGAGTATCATGCGTAGGTACTGCTCGCGCTTCTTCTCGATGAGAAGGCAAACGAAGTCGTAAACCGCCGCGTCAACCTTGCCGGAGAAAAGGGATTCCGCCACCTGAAGCTTGTCGGCCACGCCTATGGCCGGGTGCGCCATGAAAGCGTCAACGTCGGCGTTGCCATCCAGCGTCTCGACAGCCCGCGCGAAGTCGCGCTCCACGGCCTCAAGTTTTCCGGCTTCTCTCGCCAGAGCGAACAAAGCCCCGGCGTATCTTGCGGATATGGCTCTTTTAAGCATCCCCGCTCTCCGATTCCTTTATCAGTTCAACGAGTCCAATTTGTCGAGGAACTTCCGCGCGAGTTGTTCGTTGGCGTCGCGGTCGATCTTCTCTTCGAGCACCTTTGAGGCGATATCGATGGAAAGGCCGACCGAATAGTCGCGAAGCTCCATGCGCGCTCTTCTGCTTTCCTCGCGGATAGCGTTTAGAGCTTTCTGTTTCTCGACCTCGGCTTCGTCGCGGGCCTCTTTGATGATCTGTTCGGACATCTCGCGGCCCCGCTTCAATTCTTCTTCCCTGTATTTGCGCGCTTCGTCGTCTATCTGTGAAATGCGGTCCTTATAATCGGCCTCGAGTCGCTCGCCCATCTTCTTGGCCTCTTCGGCCTTGCCGAGCATGTCTTCGACCTCTTTTTCCCGCGATTCCATCAGGTTGAGAATGGGGTTCCACAGGAACTTCCTCAACACGAAGAACAGCAACAGAAAACCGACGATCTGAATGGCTATCTGTGTGGGCTTTACGCCCAGCGCTTCAAATATTTCCAGCACAGTGCACCCCCCCGGCGTCCGCAATGCGAATCCGGACGTCCGCCCGCCGGCGGCGGATCAGTCCGCTCAAAGGCGCGTCAGACTTTGCCCATGAGAAGAAACACAACGACGAGCGCGTAAATCGTGAGAGCTTCAATCAGAGCCGCGCCGATGATCATCGCCGTCTGTATCTTGTCGGCGGCTTCGGGCTGTCTGGCGATAGCTTCCATCGCTTTTCCCACTGCTTGGCCGAGACCCACGCCCGAACCTATGGCGGCGAGGCCGACACCCAGCGGAAGGGCCAATCCTACGAGAGCTCCAGCGTCCATTATTCTATGTCCCCCTTTCTCATTTCTTCCTTAATATCTCATCCCCCTCCCGCGCCGTCGGCGCCTTCAGGGGTTGATTTCACTTTCAGTGGTCGTGCCCGTGATCGTCGTGCGCGGACATCAGCGTTATGTACACCGCGCTCAGCGTGGAGAACACCACCGCCTGTATCAGCCCGAACAGCAACGCGAGCGGGAAGAACAGCGCCTGCAACGGTATCGGCAACCACCACGGCAGCGTTATCACCATTATCACAAGCGACGCCAGCACCGCGTCCTCCGCGGTTATGTTCGCGAAAAGCCTGAGCGTCAGCGACACCGGCTTCACCAGTTCGCCGAGCACGTGCAACAGCAGGTTCAACACCATCAGAAACTGATCCAGCCCGATGATGCCGGCCTTTTCTCCAAGAAAATGCTTGCAGTATTTTTTCAACCCGTTCTGCTTGATTCCGTGATACTGCACGAGGAAAAACACGCATATCGCCATCGCCATCGGCATGTTTATGTTTGCCGCTATTGGCGATTTCGCGAACGGAACGAGTCCGATATAGTTCATGAAAAGTATGAAGATGAAAAGCGTTCCGACGAAGGGGGTGAACACTCTGCCGGATTCCTTGCCCATTATGCTCCCGTAGTAGTTGTGCATGCCGCGCACGAACACTTCCACAAGAGCCTGAAATCCCTTTGGAACCTTCTGAAGTTTGCTCTTCACTCTTATCGCGAGAAGAGCAAGGACGAGAATTATGCCGAACGAGAACGCCACGTTGATGAGGTCGAAATAAGTGAGTCCCCACAGGCCGTGCCCGTAAGCGTCGTCCCAGATGCTTATATGCTTGAGGTGAAGCACATAGTCGAGAATATTCTGAAGCTCGGGGACATGAACACCGCCGACGTGCTCTGCGGCATGTCCCGCCGCCTCCGTCGCGTGTTCCGCCGCGTGCCCTGCGTTTTCAGCAACGTGTTCCGCCGCTGTCGTCGCGTGTTCCGCCGCTGTCGTCGCGCTCATTGTTCAGTCTCTTTCAGTTTGTTTATCTGCTTCATTCCCTGCGCCATCATAATCGCCAGAACTACTGTGAAGCCGGCCAAGGCGCCGAAACCGTCGAAGATTTTATAGTACAATCCGGCCAAAAGTCCACTGACCATCGCCGCAAGCGCCACTCCGCTCGCGACAGCCGTCCGCGTTTTTCTTTTGTCCGCTCCCCCGATGAGACTTTTTACCAGCCGCTCAACGCACAAGAGGTTGAAGGCTCCGAAAACAACTCCGGCGATAAAACCCGCCGCGAACATGTGCGGCAGCTTCTCCCGGTACAATATCATTGCTATCGCGGCAGGCGTCGTCACCCAGAGAACAGATATAATAATATTTTTGATGAATGATGTTTTGCGCTGTTTTCGTTCCATTAGCCATAGGTCTCATAATCAAGCACGTGAATCATTTCACAAAAGCGCGGCCGTGTCAATATTTTTACTCCAATTTTTTTATCTGCTCGAACACAAGTTTGAACCCGGCCGCCACTCCGAACATCACGCTCACGGCCAGCAATATGTTGTTTTCCGTGTGAAACACGCTTTCCAGCCCGATTCCTATCAGATAGCCGACCAGAAGCCCGGCCAGCATGGTCATCGGAATCCCCGTCCATAGGGCCACCCGCTGCCGCATCTTAAGCTTGCTCCGGCCCTCGGCTTCGGCGGCTTTCTTTTTGTCTTCTTCTTCCGTCATGTCTATTCCCGGCGGCGCGTTGCTATTTGACGTTAGTTCCCCTCGATGATCGCCACCACTTCCGCTTTTTTAAGTTCCATCGATTCAACGTCTGCGGCCTCCAAGTTCAGGCGGAGCAGAGGCTCGGTGTTGCTCGCGCGCACGTTGAACCGCCAGCCGTCCAGCTCAACGCTCAACCCGTCAAGGTGGAAAACCCTTCCCGCCGCTCCGTACTTCTCTTCAAGTTTCTTCAGCACGGCGTCTTTGTCGGCGACCTCGAAGTTGATTTCGCCGGAATGCGAATACCGCAACACAGGAGCAGCCAGCTCGCTCAGCTTCTTGCTGGTCTCCGCCATCAGGTTCAACATGCAAATCAAAGCTATCGCGGAGCTTTCCGTGAAGTTGTGCGCCTTGAAATAGAAATGGCCCGAAAGCTCGGAGGCGAACACCGCGTCGTGTTCTCGCATCTGCCGCTTGATGAATGCGTGCCCTACCCTGCACATCACCGGTCTTCCGCCGTAGGTCTCTATGTCTTCCGCCGCCGCCATCGTGCTACGGAGGTCGTACAGCACTGCCGCGCCCGGCGAGGTCTTCAGCAGGTCTCTGGCGATTATCGCCCCGGCGACGTCCGCCCTAACCGTCTCTCCGCGCTCGTCGATGAACATGCACCTGTCCGCGTCTCCGTCTATCGCCGCTCCGAGGTCCGCCCCAGTCTCCAGAACCTTCTTCTTGATGTCAACCAGATTTTCTTCCAGCAGCGGGTTCGCCTCATGGTTAGGGAACGTCCCGTCCGGCTCCATATATAAAGGAATGTATTCAATATTCATTCCCTCGAATATTTTCGGATAGGTGTAGCCGCAAGCCCCGTTCGCGCCGTCCACCACCACCTTCAGCTTTCTTCCGCCGTCCAGCCGGGCGAACGACCGGGTGAAAGATGCGAACTCTTCCAGAGCGTCTTTCTTGATAATCGCGCCTTTGCGCGCTGCGACCGCGAAACTCTCTTCCAGAACTATCTTCTCCATATCTTTTATTCCGGTGTCGCCGCTGATGGGGATAGAGTTCTCGCGACACATCTTGAACCCGTTGTAAGCGGGCGGGTTGTGAGAAGCGGTTATCATAATCGCGGCAGGCTCGTTCCGGGCGGCAAAATAGAGCATCGGAGTGTCGCTGCGCCCGATGTCAATCACGTCGGCCCCCTGATCGTTTAAGCCGCGCGCCAGAGCCTCGAACATCGCGTCAGCGCTCGCGCGGGCGTCCCTGCCCACCACTACCCGGTCGCATTTCAGAAATGTCACATAAGCCCGGCCTATCTTATACGCCAGCGCTTCGTCCAACTGGTCGGGCACTATTCCTCTGATGTCGTACGCCTTGAATATGCTCATTGAGTCTTCCTCCTATAATCTGTTTTCGCCGGACTCCGAAACGCGCCGGGCGGTCACAACCTCTGATATTTTTTTCTGCCTGTCTCGTAGATGTCGCCGCTGAGGACGTCGTTGGCGACAATCGCCGGGAAGTCCTCCACGACCAGTCTTCTGACCGCTTCCGCGCCGAGGTCCTCGTAGGCAATAATTTCGGAT
>Ga0351885_10297_pt1 | contig 17515 bp, 11 predicted proteins | sample TotcelFGM3001L13_FD_206771 | JGI IMG/M metagenome (GOLD analysis project Ga0351885, IMG submission 206771) | Enriched cells from coal bed in the Powder River Basin, Montana, United States - Total cells FGM rep3 HSBNCT.FGM.300.1.L13 ... | reverse complement strand
AAGAGGACCTTGCATTTGCCGCAGACGCCCTCGCCGCCGCAGGAGGCATTGATGTGGACCCCGGCCAGAAGGGCGGCCCGCAACAGATTCTCCCCGTCCGGCACTTCCACCGTAATCTCGTAAGGCTTGAAGGTGACGCGTTTACCCAAGATGCGATCCTGTTCGGCGATGAGATAATTTGACCCCGGCAGGGCAACCCTGCCCAGGGTTTGGGGGCGCTGCTAACTTTGGCATTCTATCACAGGGAAGGGGTAAAAAAAAATGTTAAATTACCGGCGGATGGTGCGGGCAACTACATGGGGTCGGGTCACCGGCTCAACCGCCGTCAGATGTATGTCCGAATCAGCCGCGGCCGGTGGCAAATAATCTAGCGGGTTGTCAAAAAATTTGGCAGGTTTAGGCAAAACCCGGGGATTCGCAGGATATGCCGGCGATAGGGGTAATCGGTAGTTATTTCAAGCTTATGAGGCTATTGCCCGCCGTTCCGGGAGACAGGGGAAAAATTTATTTCACACAACCGGCGGGATCCGGAGCCCCCGACGCCAGGGACCCCCAAAGGCCCCGATTAGTAAGAAACCGTCTCGCTCAGCGGCTGCGGCGTCGGCTGGGCGCCTGGCCCGGAAACCACACCTGGGTATGGGCCACCTGAGCCGCGTGGCAATATGGGAGCAAATGTGGCAATTTTACCCATAATTATTAAATAGCTTCAATATCAATAAGATATGTAAACAGTCTTATTTCCGCTGCCCCAAAATCCCCCGCAATCTCTACTCACAGCTTGAACTTATTTTCCCAAGGATGAGCCTGGGCGCGGGGTTTCCTCCGCCCGGTTTCAGGGCATAAGCCTTGCATTAATAAAACGGGAACCCATCAACAACCAATCACAATGGCAGTAACCCGATTCGGGAATTCCGGGACGCCGATGATGCAGGAAAAGGGTGGCACACTTTTGATCGCCGAACGCGGCGGGGCCTTGTCGCAGAATCTGGATTTCTGGGTCACCGGACAGGGACACCGGCTCAAGGCCGTGGACAACATCAAAGACCTGCTCATGACCCTGCAGAATGAAAAGATCAGCGTGCTGGTGATGGATGTGCGCCTGCCGGAAGACCTGGGTTATGAAGCCATCTCCATCATCAAGGGCCTGGACCGCAAGCTGCCCATCATCATTACTGCCGATGAAAACAATCCCGAACAGGAAAGCCGCATCCGGCAACAGGGGATTTTTTACTATCATGTGAACTCTTTTGGCCCGGATGACTTGATGTTAGCCATCTCGAACGCCATGGTGCGATCATCCCAATAATCTCAGAGAGGGACCGCGATGCCATTACAAGAGAAATTGACCTCCGGCGAATTCGTTATTCTGGCGGAGATCGAACCGCCCAAAGGCACGGATGTTTCCGACATGGTGGGAGCCGCCACCGGCGTCAAACGTATGGTGGACGCCTTTGTGGTCCCGGAGATGAACAACGCTGTGATGCGCCTGAGCTCTCTAGGCGGGGCGCTCCTGCTGCAAAGCAAGGGGATGGAAACGGTGGTGCAGGTGTGCTGCCGGGACCGCAACCGCCTGGCGCTGCAAGGCGACCTGTTGGCGGCCCAGGCCCTGGGGGTTGCCAATGTCATGGTGGTGTCCGGGGACGAGATCACCCACGGCGACCATCATCAGGCCAAGCCCGTGAACGACCTCAATCTCCTGGAGCTGCTGGCGGCCATTAAGACCATGGAAGGCGGCCGTGACCTGGCCGGGGTGGATCTCAAAGGCTCGCCGCAATTCCTGGTGGGCGCTACCGTCAAATTGACCAATGATGCCGGGGCCTTGAAGCAGGAACTGGCGGATCTGGACAAAAAAATTGCCGCCGGAGCCCGGTTTTTTACCACCCAGGCGGTGTTCGAGGTGGAGGCCCTGGAAAAATTCCGTAAGCAGATGGGCAAGCGCCAGGCGGCCATCATTCCTACGGTGATGCTCTTGAAGAGTGTGGGCATGGCCCGCTACATCAACGCCCACATGGAGATGAAAATCCCGGAAGCCTTTGTCACCCGGATTCAGAAAAGCTCCGACCGGGTGCGGGAGTGTGTGCAGATAGCCTCGGAATTTGTGGCTGCGGTCAAAAAACAGGGATTCCCGGGAGTGCTCGTCTCCACCGTCGGGTGGGAGGACAAACTACCGTCGATCCTGGCGGCGGCCGGTTTATAGGGGACTCCAGAGAATTTTAACCGGGTTATAAGGGATAGAATCATGCCCCAAGAAAAAGACGTGACGGCTCAGGAATCAACCCAGCGTTCCGGCAACGTGGGCGCGGTGATGGTGGTGGGCGGCGGCGTCGCCGGCATCCAGGCGGCCCTGGATATGGCCAACTCGGGCTTCTACGTTCATTTGGTGGAAACCAAGCCGGCCATCGGCGGGGTTATGGCCCAGTTGGACAAGACCTTCCCCACCAACGACTGCTCCATGTGCATCATCTCCCCCAAGCTGGTGGAGTGCGGCCGGCATTTGAATATTGAGATTCATACCCTCACCGATGTGGCGGGGATCGAGGGGGAGGCGGGAAACCTCAGCGTCACCCTGAAGAAACAGCCCCGCTATGTCGATCCGGCCAAGTGCACCGGGTGCGGCGAGTGCGCCAACGTCTGCCCGGTGACCATGTCGGACGCCTTTAACGCCGGCCTGGCCGACTGGAAGGCGGTCTACCGCCTCTATCCCCAAGCGATCCCCGCGGCCTTCGGGATCAAAAAGCTGGACCGCGCCCCCTGCACCCTGACCTGTCCGGCGGAGATCAATGTCCAGGGCTATGTCCAGCTCATCAAGATGGGCAAATACACCGAAGCCGTGAAGCTCATCATGGAGCGGCTGCCGATGCCCGGGGTTTTGGGCCGGATTTGCCCGCACCCCTGCGAGGACAAGTGCCGGCGGGCCGAACTGGATGCGTCTGTGGCCATCTGCAACCTGAAGCGGTTTGCCGCCGACCAGGTGGACCTGAGCACCATCTCGCCGCCGCTGGTGGAGGCCAAGAGCGATAAGGTCGCCATCATCGGCTCCGGCCCGGCGGGGTTGGCCTGCGCCTATCACCTGGCCCTGAAAGGCTACCGGCCCACCATCCTGGAGGCCCTGCCCAAGGCCGGCGGCATGCTGCGGGTGGGCATTCCCGACTACCGCCTGCCCAAGGACATCCTGGACAAAGAAATCGACAACATCCTGCGCCTGGGGGTGGAACTGAAGACCAACACCGCCCTGGGGCGGGATTTTACCGTGGACGGCCTCCTGCAAGAAGGCTACAAGGCCGTGTTTCTGGGGATCGGCTGCCATGTGGGCAAACCCCTGAGGATTCCCGGCGAGGACGCCGACGGCGTGATCCAGGGCGTGGAATTCCTCCGCCGGGCCAACCTGAAAGAACCCCTGACCGTGGGCAAACGGCTGGCGGTCATCGGCGGCGGCAACGTGGCCATTGACGTGGCCTGTACCGCCCGGCGCCTGGGGTCGGAAGTGACCATCGTCTACCGCCGCTCTCGGGAAGAAATGCCCGCCTTCGCCCATGAAGTCGAACAGGCCACCTGCGAGGGGGTGGAGATTGTTTTTCTGGCCGCGCCCTTAAAAACCGTGGTCGGCAAAGACGGCAAGGTCACCGGTCTCATCTGTCAGAAGATGGAGTTAGGCGAACCGGATGCCTCGGGCCGGCGCAAGCCGGTGCCCATCGAAGGGGCCGAGTTCGAGCTGCCGGTGGATATGATCGTGCCGGCCATCGGCCAGGAAGCGGCCCGGGGGCCTCTGGCCGACTGCGGCGTCAAGCTGTCCCGCTGGGGCACCATTGAAGTCAATGAAACAACCTACGAGACCTCCCGGGCCGGGGTCTTTGCCGCCGGCGATGTTCACACCGGCCCCTGGATTGCCATCGAAGCGGTGGGCGGCGGCATCGAAGCCGCGGAGTCCATCGACCGCTATCTCCGGGGCGCGGACCTGGCGGAGGGGCGCACCGAAGGCGAGGCGGCCCACAAGCGTTGGGCCGAGATTCCCAAGGACGAGGAAGGCCAGCCCCGTGAAGTGATGGCGGCCCTGCCGCCGGAGCATACCTGCGCCTGTTTTGATGAAATTTCCCTGGGTTACACCGAAGAACAGGCCCAGCGGGAGGCGGCGAGATGCCTCAACTGCGGGGTCTGCTCCGAGTGCATGCAGTGCGTCGCCGCCTGCCAGGCCGGGGCCATTGACCACACCATGATTGCCGAAACCAAAGAGGTGCAGGTGGGGGCCGTGATCCTGTCGCCGGGATTTCAGGCCTTCAGTCCCGTCAAGTGCGAGACCTACCATTACTCCAGTCTGCCCAACGTGGTGACCTCCCTGGAGTTCGAGCGGATTCTCTCGGCCTCCGGGCCTTTCGGCGGCCACCTGGTTCGGCCCTCGGACCACGCCGAGCCCAAGAAGATCGCCTGGCTTCAGTGCGTGGGCTCCCGGGATGTCAAATATCACACCTACTGCTCCTCGGTCTGCTGCATGTATGCCATCAAAGAAGCGGTGATTGCCAAGGAGCACGCCCCTTATCCGCTGGACACCGCCATCTTCTTCATGGACATGCGGACCTTCGGCAAAGACTTCGAACTCTACTATAACCGCGCCAAAGACGAACACGGGGTGCGGTTCATCCGGTCCCGCATCCACAGCATCGATCCTTTGCCCAACGGCGATTTGGCCATCCGGTTTGCGGATGAAAGCGGCGAAGAGAAGACCGAGACCTTTAACCTGGTCGTGCTTTCCGTGGGCATGGAGGTGAGCCAAGGGGCCAAGGACCTGTCTTCGACCCTCAAGATTGACACCAATACCCACGATTTTGTGGCCACCTCCCCCTTTGCGCCGGTGTCGGCCTCTCGGGACGGCATCTATGTCTGCGGGGCCATGCAGGGTCCCAAGGATATTCCCGAATCGGTCATGCAGGCCTCGGCTGCGGCCGGGGCGGTGAGCGCTTCTTTGGGGGACGTCCGCTGGACTGAGACCAAGACCCGGCAGGCCCCCACGCCCAAGGACATCAAGCCGGAAGACGCCCCCCGTATCGGGGTGTTCGTCTGCAACTGCGGCATCAACATCGGCGGCATCGTCGACGTGCCGGAGCTCTCGGAATACTCCAGGACGCTGCCCAACGTGGCGTATGTAGAAGACAACCTGTTCACCTGCTCCCAGGACACCCAGGTCAACATGACCCGAATCATCGAGGAACACAACCTCAACCGGGTGGTGGTGGCGGCGTGCACCCCCATCACCCATGAGCCTCTGTTCCGGGAGACCCTGATCGACGCCGGTTTGAACAAGTATCTGTTTGAGATGGCCAATATCCGCAACCAGGATTCCTGGGTGCACATGAAGGAGCCCGACAAGGCCACGGACAAGGCCAAAGACCTGGTGCGGATGGCGGTGGCCCGGGCCTCCCTGCTGAAGCCGTTGGCGGAAAAGCCCCTGAGCATTAACCAGCGGGCCTTGGTCATCGGCGGCGGCATCGCCGGCCTCAACGCCGCCCTTAATCTGGGCGACCAGGGATTTGAGACCATCCTCCTGGAGAAGGAGCCGCAGTTGGGCGGCATGGGCCGCCGGGTCCACAAGACCATCGAGGGCCTGGACGTCCAGGCTTATCTGGACGGGCTCATCGAGCAGGTCAAGGGCCACGCCAAGATCCAGGTGCTTACGGGCGCCCTGGTAGTAGGGTTTAGCGGCTACAAAGGCAACTTCACCACGGAAGTGTTGGTGGGGCCCGGCATGTATGAGCGGAAAATCGACCACGGGATCACGGTGGTGGCCACCGGCGCCCATGAGTATCACCCCAAGGAATTTCTCTACGGGGAACATGAGCGGGTGATGACCCAGCTGGAACTGGGCGATTTTCTCCATAAAACCAAGGATGAGGCCGCCAAGTGGGACCGGGTGGTGATGGTGCAGTGCGTGGGTTCCCGGAATGAGGAGAGCCCCAACTGCAGCCGCATCTGCTGCCAGGGGGCGGTGAAGTACGCCTTGCAGCTTAAGGAGCTCAACCCCGACATGGACGTGGTGATCCTCTACCGGGATATGCGCACCTACGGGTTCATGGAGGATTTTTACCGGGAGGCCCGGGACAAGGGGGTGCTCTTTTCCCGGTTCGATCCGGATAATCTGCCCCAGGTCAACAACGACAACGGCCAGTTGAGCGTTACCTTTGTGGATCACGTGCTGGGCCGTCCGGTGAGCATGGCCGTGGACGCGGTGGTGTTGAGCGCCGGGGCCCGGGCTACCGATACCGAGGAATTGGCGTCGCTCCTGAAAATCCCCCGGAACGCCGGCGGGTTTTTCATCGAGGCCCACGCCAAGCTGAGGCCGGTGGATTTTGCCTCGGAAGGCATCTTCCTGTGCGGCATGGCGCATTCGCCCAAGCTTATCGGCGAGAGCATCGCCCAGGCCATGGCTGCGGCGGCCCGGGGCGGGGCGTTCCTGGCGGACGTCAACCAGACTATCAGCGGGGTCACCGCCCACGTGGAGCCGGACCGGTGCGCCGCCTGCCTGGTGTGCGTCCGGACCTGCCCTTACGGCGTGCCCCAGATCAACCGGGACAACGTTTCGGAGATCAACGAGGCCCTGTGTCAGGGCTGCGGCACCTGCGCCTCGGAATGTCCGGCCAAGGTCATCCAGGTGGCCCATTATGAAGACGATCAGATCAGCGCCAAGATCAAAACCTTATACTGAGGAGTCCGATGATGGAACCGTTTGAGCCGAAGATTGTCGGGTTTTGCTGCCACTACTGAGCGTATTCCGCCGCGGACCTGGCAGGTTCGATGCGATTGCAGTACCCGCCCAACGTGCGCATCATCGAGGTCCCCTGTACCGGCAAGGTGGATGTCATGCACCTGCTGATGGCCTTTGAGTACGGGGCTGATGGGGTCATTGTGGTGGGCTGTCTGGAGGGGGACTGCCACTATAGCGCCGGCAATCTTTACGCCAAAAAACGGGTCAACCGGGTGAAAGAGATTCTCGAAAAGGTCGGCGTGGGCGGGGAACGGTTGGCGATGTATAACCTGTCTTCCGGGATGGGAGGGCGGTTCGCCGAGATCGTCCGGGAGATCACCGAAAAAATCATGGAACTGGGTCCCAGTCCCATCAGAGTTGCGACAGGCAAGGCCACCGGGCCGATTGCGGAGGTAACCACATGATTAAGGCAGTGCCCAAACCGTTGGAAGAAGTCCTCGACCAGGTCAAAGACTTCACCAAAGTGCTGATTGCCGGTTGCGACGGTTGCGTCACCGTGTGCGAAGCCGGCGGCTTAAAAGAAGCCAAGGTGCTGGCTTCGGCCCTCAGGCTCTACTTCACCCAGGCCGGCAAGCAGGCCCAGATTGACGAAACCAGCCTGACCCGGCAGTGCGAAAAGGAATATCTGGCCCAGCTCTCCGACAAGATGGACACCTATGACGCCGTGGTCTCCCTGGCCTGCGGCGTCGGCGTTCAGTACCTGGCCGAGATGTACAACAACAAGATCGTCTATCCCGGGGTGGACACCTGTTTCATGGGGGTCAACGAGGAGCGGGGGGTTTATTCCGAGCGCTGCCAGGCTTGTGGCCGCTGCATCCTGGCCGAGACCGGCGGGGTCTGCCCCATCGCCCGTTGTTCCAAGCGCATGCTCAACGGCCCCTGCGGCGGCTCCGACAAGGGCAAGTGCGAAATCAACAAAGATATCCCCTGCGGCTGGGAGCTGATCTACGAACGGCTGAAAACCCTGGGGCAGCTGGACCGCTTCGAGAAACCCGTGGATCCCAAAGACTGGAGCACTTCCCGGGACGGCGGGCCGCGCACGATCGTCAGGGAGGATTTACGGATATGAGTGAGACTACTCCCAGCAAATTGCAGAAGATGATCGCTTCGGGCAACCTTGCGGTCACCTCCGAGGTCGGTCCGCCCCGGAGCGCCGATGGCGCCGTGATCGAGCACAAGGGCAACCTGATCAAGGATTACGTCGATGCCATCAACGTCACCGACAATCAGACCTCGGTCTGCCGGGTCTGTAGCCTGGCCTGCTGCATCCGCCTCAAACTCATGGGGCTGGAGCCGTGTCTCCAGATGGTGACCCGGGACCGGAACCGCATCGCCCTCCAGAGCGACATCCTGGGGGCCGCGTCCTACGGCATCCATAACATCCTCTGTCTCACCGGCGACCACCAGCACTTCGGAGACCACCCCAAGTGCGCCAACGTCTTTGACCTGGATTCCGTCCAGCTCATTCAGACCGTGAAGATGATGCGGGATGAGGGCAAACTGTTGGGCGGCTTCGAATTTGCGGTGCGCCCCCAGATGTTCATCGGCGCCGCAGCCAACCCCTTTGCCGGGCCCAACGTGCCCATGCGGGTGTCACGCCTGGCCAAGAAAGTGGCGGCCGGGGTGCAGTTCGTCCAGACCCAGTGCATCTACAACATGAACACCTTCAAAGAGTTCATGAAATTGATGGTGGACCGGGGTTTGCATGAAAAAGTGGCCGTCCTGGCCGGGATCACCCCGATGAAAAACGTCGGCATGGCCAAGTACATGCAGAAACGGGTCCCGGGCATAGATGTTCCCGACGACATCGTCAGGCGCATCGGCGGCGTTCCCAAGGAAAAGCAGGCCGAAGAGGGCATCAACCTGGCGGTGGAGCAGATCCAGGAACTGAAAGAGGTGGAAGGCGTTAAGGGCTTCCACATCATGGCCATCGAATGGGAAGAAAAAGTTCCGGAAATCGTGGAACGGGGCGGTCTCTATCCCAGGCCCCAGTTGGCCTGAGCCTAGAAAAGTCATAAAGATTCGCCAAATCAGATAGGGGCTTATGAGCCTTGTAATTTATCCAAATTGAGTTCATAATGGCAGCACGATCATCTTGAAAGGGGAGGTCTCATGTCTGCAAAGTACATACTGATCGTCGACGACGATCCGGATCTGGTGGAAACCGTATCCATGATGCTGGAGTCCAAGGGCTTTGAGGTGGGAAAGGCCTACGATGGGATCGAAGGCGAGGAAGCCATTAAAAAACGCCGTCCGGACGTATTGATTCTGGACGTGATGATGCCCAGAAAGAATGGCTACGAGCTGTGCAAGGAATTGAAAGACAACAAGTGGACCAAGGAAATACCGGTCATCCTGCTCACCGCGGTGGGCGAGGCCGTGCCCACCACCACCTATACCCATGCCGATGGGATGCGCGTGGAGGCCGAAGATTTTATTCCCAAACCCGTGGATGCCGCCACTCTGGTGGAAGCGGTACAAAGATTACTTTAACCATAAGGCATGACTCCGACGAACTTTGGAAAAATTCGACCGGATCAGGATAGGTGGCCTTAAAGTCCTGGAGGAGGGCGCTTGTGTTACGTCCTCCTCCCCGTTGGAAGATAATCGCCTGGGGCCGGCGGTGTGTGCGCCGCTGGCCCAGCAGCGCCTCAACCTGACCTTTTTGACCCACGTGGCCGGCGACCGCGAGGTGCTGTGCACGGCCAGCCACAATGGGGAAGCCGTTCTAACCCTGCTGCGGTCCCGGGCCGACCCCGGCGCCTCGCTGGCCTTGCAGCCGGGCACCTCGATTCTGGCCGTTTACCCCCATGACAAGCGCCCCGAAGTCATAGGCACGTTCATCAGGAGCCTGGCCCGGGCCCGGGTGGTGATCCACGGCCTGGCCAGTTCCCCCTCCGCCATCTCCGTGGCGTTGTCGTCTTCCCGCATCAAGCCCGCGGTTTTACAGTTGTTCGAGCATTTCACCTTTCCGGGTTTCGGCTCCCCCGAGGAATTTTTTTCCGCCCAGGCCCCTCCCAAGGAATATTTGGAGAAGGTGGTGGCCACCTATCAGGAGAAGGTCAACAAGGTCTATTGGATAATCCCGCAGCCGGACCTGGACCTCTGGGGCATGAGCATCGCCAGCCGCGATATCCTGGCCGGGTTTGCCGACGCCCTGATGGAGATGGGCAAGCTGGGCCTCGCCATACCCTTTTTGGTGGCCCTGCCGGGGCTCGACGGCAGAGAATTCATTGTGTCGTTTTCCACGGCCCGGCGCCGGCCCGGCGCAGGAGACCAGGGGGACGAAGTCCGGCGCATTTTGACCAACCATCTGCCGGATATCCGGCCCATGCGCCTCACCCCGGTGGCGGGGATTTTTCTCCATGGCCCCCATTTCGGCGACCGCTACGGCATCGCCCATACATTAGTTTCAGCCCTGGAAAAGGCCCATATCAAGCTGCTGGCCCTGAGCTGCACCATCTCGTCGATCTCGCTGATCATTCGCCAGCACGAACTGGCCGCGGCCCAGGTGATCCTGGGGAACACCTTTGCCGCCCCGGTGGAGAGCGTCCCGGCAGTAAGCGGGCGCTGAGGAGTGTTTTTCAAAAAATCTTTTGTAGGGTGCGTCCTACGCACCAATAGCTACACTGTCATACACTGCTCCCCACAGGCCAGAGGCCTGTGCCTATATTGATGAAGAGATATTTAGGCCGGGCACTGCCGGCCAATTCCGCTGATTAATTGGTGCGTAGGACGCACCCTACGGAAGACTTTTCGAAACAGTCACTCATGGGCTTTCGGCCCACCCCTAAATTATGAAAAGTTCCTGATGGACATACTACTAACCTTGAACCTTGAACTTTGAACTTTGAACTTTTCAAGGCAGTTCCTCATGGGCCTATGGCCCACCCGTAAGACATGAAAAGTTCATGTTAGCCCGTGCTCTTAACCTTGAACTTTGAACCTTGAACTTTGAACTTTTCTGAACAGGAACGGGCCATGAAATCAGAGCATGACGCTCCTCCGAGCCGATCCGAGACGCCGCCGGCGTTGACTGGGGGCGCCGCCGTGCCGGTTTCGTGCCTGGGTCCGCTCCTGGCTGATTTCCCCGATGCGGTGGTGGTCACCAACCGGGACCGGGAGGTGGTTTTTCTCAACGGCGCGGCTCAGAAACTCTTTGGCGAGACCCTGAACCACGGCGACCCATGCCCCTTCTGTGGGGAAAGACCTCGCCTGGCCGGGACCGGAGAGGGTACGCCGCAGTGCCCCAAGCTGGGCGACAGCCTCAAGGAAGTCCCCATGGCGCTGAAGGCGCACTGGCCCACCGGCTCTCCCATTACCCTCACCGTTACTCCTATCCGCGGCCCCGATAACCGGAAGGCCGGCTGCTTTATGCTTATCCGGGAGCCCGCCGATTTGCTGGCCCACCCGGTGATGGCCCAACAGATGGCGACCCTGTCGAGCCTCCTGGAAAATTTCCCCATGCCCTTCTTCCTGGTGGACCCGTTTCTGGTGGTTAGCCACCTCAACGAGCACATGGAGAAACTCACGGGTTATACCCGGGACGAGGTAGTGGGCCGGATGACCTGCGGGGAGTTGCTGAATACGGTCCAGTGCTTTACCGGCGACTGCGTCCTCAAGCAGGTCATGCTCCACAAAAAGGCCTTCTCCGGGGAGCGGCGGGTGGTGCGGACCCGCAACGGTCGGGAGGTGCCGGTGACCGTCTCCGCCTCCATCATCACCGATCCCGACGGCCGGGTTATCGGCGGGTTCGAGGCCTTGCGCGATATCACTCCGGTGGTGGAAGCGGAACAGAAGCTCGATCTCCTCACCCAGTTGACCCGGGAAGGACTGTTGATGGCGGATGAGAACTATCGCATCATCTTTGCCAACACCCGGATGATGGAAATCCTGAATATCCCCAGGAGCCGGATCATCGGCATGAACCTGGGAGAAGTGCTCACTTCCCAGCATCTTCACATGGCCCAGGAACTGGCCGGCCTGGTGGACCAGGGGGATATGCAGCAGGAGACCCAGTTCTGCAGCATCCTGGACCAGGCCGACAGCGAAGTCAACGTCCCCCGGGTCTTCGAAACCTGCATGGCGGTCTCCCGCCTGGGGGATAAGATCATCACCTGTTTGTATCTGCGGGACCTCACCAGCCGCATTCTCGTCGAACGGGAACTCCAGAAGACCAACGCCTTTTTCACCAACATCATCCAGAATTCGGTGGACGGCATTGTGGTGGTGGATACCAAAGGGGTGCCCCTGATCTTCAACCAGGGGGCGGAACGGATTCTGGGCTACACGGCCGCCGAGATGATCGGCAATGCGGAAAACTTCCGAAAATTCTATCCGGTGGAGTTGGCCGCCGAGATGATGCGGCGGATGCGCAGCAACGAGTATGGACCACCGGACAAGTTAACTACCACCCGCATGACCTTTATCAACAAAAATGGCGAGGCGGTGCCGGTCAACTTTTCCGCTACCATTATCCGGGAACGGGGCCAAGAGGTGGGCAGCGTGGGCATTTTTTCGGACCTGCGGGAAATCCTCAAGGTCCACCAGGAATTGGAGGCGGCCCAGGCGCAACTGGTGCATAGCGACAAGATCGCCTCCCTGGGCCGGATGTCCGCCGGGGTGGCCCATGAAATCAACAACCCTCTGGCCGGCATCCTGATCTACGCCGAACTCCTGCAGCGGGATTTAGCCGCCGATGCCGCCCACCGGGAAAATATCGAGGTGATTATCCACCAGACGATGCGCTGCCAGCAGATTGTCCACAGGCTGCTGGACTTTAGCCGCCAGTCCCTGGGCGATCAAAAACTCTTTGATGTCAATGACATCATCCACCGCTGCGTGGAACTCATCAGCCACCAGGCTTTTTTCCACAATATAAAGGTCATCCAGGAAGTGGACCCGCTTTTGCCTCAGATCGTGGGGGACCCCGGCCAGTTGCAGCAGGTCTTTACCAACCTGCTCCTCAACGCCGCGGACGCCATGAACGGGCAGGGGCAGATCACCATCGCCAGCCGGCCCCTGGACCAGGGGGATGGGATCATTTTGACCTTTACTGACACCGGTTGCGGGATTTCTCCGGAGATCAGGGACAAGATCTTTGAACCCTTTTTTACCACCAAACCGCCAGGCAGAGGTACGGGCCTGGGGCTATCTATTGTTTACGGGGTGATTCAGCGGCATGGGGGGACGATTACCGCCGACAGCCCCCGAGGAGGGGGAACCACGTTCACCATCAGGCTGCCCCTGGAAGCCCGGGACCAGAAGGCCGGCATGGAGTTCTCATAGGTTACCGACTATGGACGAGCAATATAAAATATTAGTGGTGGACGACGAAGAAGTGCTGCGTCTCGGGTGCAGCCGGGTGCTGGTCAGCGAGGGCTACCGGGTGACCACGGCCGCCAACGGCCAGGAGGCCCTGGACCAACTGGCCGCCGAGCCGGTCAACGTGGTCCTCTGCGACCTGAAGATGCCGGTGATGGGGGCCCTGGAGGTTTTGGAGCAGACCTCCGTCCTCTACCCGGACATCCCGGTGATCATCATGACCGGGCTGGGCACCGTCACCGACGCGGTGGAATGCATGAAAAAGGGCGCCTACGACTTCGTCACCAAGCCCTTCAGCATCGACCACCTGTGCATGGTGATCAAACGGGCCCTGGAGAAGCAGCTCCTGGAGCAGCAAACCCGGCGGCTCCAGGAAGAACAGACCCGGAACCTCTATAATCTAGCCCTGGAGCAGAGCCGGATGCACACCATCGTCAACTGTATGGCCGACGGGGTGCTGGTGACCAACCGGGAAGGCGAGGTGGTGCTGTGCAACTCTACCCTCATGCAGCTTTTGGGGGTTCAGACCCCGCCGCCTCACCCCGGATCGGTGCAGGCCTATGTGGGTGACCGCGACTTTCAAGCGGCCATCGAGTCGCTGCTGGCGGGCGGCAACCCGAGTGAGGCGCGGTTTATTGCCCAGGAGCTCTGTCAAAACCGCCTTCACCTGCGGGCCTTGTCGGCCCCGTTTTCCGGGCCGGACAGCCAGGTGCTGGGCACGGTCACCGTGTTCCACGACGTTACCCACTTCAAAGAACTGGATGAAATGAAGAACGATTTCGTGCGCATGGTGTCCCATGAACTCCGGTCCCCCCTGGCCGCCATCAAGCAGCAGCATGCGGTGATCCTGGACGGTTTGGCCGGGGATCTGACCGCCAAGCAGCGGGAGCTGCTCAGCCGGGCCCATGCCAAGATTCAGGGTTTGCTCGACCTGATCAACGACCTGTTGGACGTGGCCAAGATGGAGGCGGGTTACGGGCAACTGGAGCAGGTGCCGCTGGATTTGCCGGAAATTCTGAGGGAACTGGTGGACCTCTTGCGGGAGCGGGCCGCCAGCCAGCAGGTCGCCTTGAAGTTGGAACTACCCGACGGACTGCCGCTCATCCAGGCCGACCGCCGCAGCATGGAGGAGGTGTTCGGCAACCTGGTGAGCAATGCCGTTAATTACTCTCCGGATGGGGGCGAAGTCAGGATTAGCGCCATCTCCTGCGGGGATTACCTGGAAGTGGAGGTGAAGGACCAGGGCATCGGCATTGAGGCCGAGGAACTCCCCAAAATTTTTGACAAGTTCTACCGGGTCAAGAGTCCCAAGACCCGGCAGGTGATCGGCACCGGCTTGGGCCTGGCCCTGGTCAAAGGGCTTATCGAGGCCCACCGGGGGTCGGTGGACGTGGACAGCGAAGTCGGGGCGGGCACCACCTTCCGGGTCAAGCTGCCTACGGCGGGTGCAGCAAAGGGCGCCGATGCCAAGGAATGATTCAGACCGGCAGATCTTGGTGGTGGATGATGAAGCCGCGGTGCGGAACGGCATCGCCCAGGTGTTGTCCCAGCAGGATCTGGCGGTGGCCACGGCCGCCGATGCCACCCAGGCGCTGGCCCAACTGGCCGGGCACAGGGTTGCCGTCGTCCTTCTGGACATCAAGTTGCCGGACATGAACGGGGTGCAGTTGTTGAAGCATATCCGGCAGGATTTTCCGGACACCGAAGTCATCATGATTACCGGTTACCCCACTATTGCCGGGGCGGTGGAGTGCATCAGGCTCGGGGCCCTGGACTACCTGGTGAAGCCGTTCAGGATCGAGGAACTGGAAGCGGTGGTGCAGAAGGCCCTGGACCACCTGGCCCAAAAAAACCGGCGGGTCGCAACTGAACCGGAAGCAGCCGGCGGGCTGGGCCTGGATTTTATTCTGGGGCAGAGCCCCGCCATGCGCCGGGTGTTCGATAAGATCAAGCGGGCCGCGCCCAGCGACAGCACCGTGCTGCTCACCGGGGAATCCGGCACCGGCAAAGAGCTGGTGGCCCGGGCCATCCACCTGCTCAGCCCCCGGGCCGGACAGGAATTTGTACCGGTGGACTGCTCCGCCCTGGTGGAGACCTTGTTGGAAAGCGAGCTTTTCGGCCACGTCAAGGGTTCTTTCACCGGGGCCCTGCAGACGAAACACGGGCTTTTCGAACTGGCCAATCACGGAACCTTTTTCTTCGACGAGATCAGCAACCTGAGCCTGAATATTCAGGCCAAGCTGCTCCGGGTGATCCAGGAGCGGGAGTTCATGCAGGTAGGGAGCCAGAAACGCATTAAACTGGATGTCCGCATCATCGCTTCGTCCAACCGCGACCTGAAGGAGGCCATCAAGACGGGCGCCTTCCGGGAGGACCTCTACTACCGGCTCAGCGTCATTCCCATCCACTTACCCCCCCTGAGGGAACGCACCGGAGACATCGCCCTGCTGGTGGATCACTTTCTCCGTCATTATAGTCAGAAAGGTCACCGGGAAGTTACCGGAATTTCCAGCCAGGCCCTGAAATTGTTCAGCGACTATGGCTGGCCGGGCAATGTCCGGGAGTTAGAGCACACCATTGAGCGCATCGTGATCTTGGAAGATGGGGCCATCATCCAGCCGGAACATTTGCCCAGCTTCATTTCCCAGCGTCAGGGGGAGTTTCAGGACTTCTCGGATGAAAACCAGTCGCTGGAGGAGTTGGAAAAGCGCTACATTCAATTCATCCTGCGCCGCACCAAGGGACGGCGCCAGGAGGCCGCCCGCATCCTCAGAATCAACCGCAAGACTCTGAGCCACAAGATCGAAAAATACCGCCTGCGGACCAACTGGTAGGGCGCGTCTCACGCGCCATTCTTGGTGCGTAAGACGCACCCTACGAAGGGAAATTGCTTTTATGGAGGCAGGGACTACGCTCTAACCCCTCGGGATTCGTCCAGGAAATCCCGCACCTTTTTCACCAGGTCCATGGGGCGGAACGGTTTGGGAATGAAATGTTGAAATGATTCCGGCGCTCCGTACCCGGAGAGGTCGCTGTCGGTGTAGCCCGACATGAAGAACACCGCCATTTCCGGGTGCAATGGGGCCAGGCGTTCGGCCAACTCCTTGCCGCTCATCTGGGGCATCACCACATCGGTGATCATGAGGTGGATGAGCCCCGGATGCCGCTCACAGATCAACAAGGCCTCCCCCCCGTGCCGGGCCTCCAAGACGTCATACCCATACAGGCGGAAAAACCGGCACAGCAAAGTCCGGAGTGCGTCTTCATCCTCTACCACCAGAATGGTTTCGGACCCTTCCAGCTTGGCCGCCAGCGTCATTCTGGTCTCAGGGGCCTCCACCGCCGTCTCGACGATGGGCAGATAGATTTTGAATGCGGCGCCTTGCCGGGGTTGGCTTTCCACGTCAACGCAACCGCCGTTTTGTTTGACAATCCCATAGACTATGGGCAGTCCCAGGCCGGTGCCTTTGCCCATCTCTTTCGTGGTGAAGAATGGCTCGAAGATGTGATCCAGGGTCTCCTTATCAATGCCGCTGCCGGTGTCGGTTACCGTCAGAGTGACGTACCTTCCCGGCGGGATATCCTCAAAACGGCACTTATGGCTGGCGGTAAGCTCGATATTAGCCGTCGCCAGGATAAGCCGTCCCCCCTTGGGCATGGCATCCCGGGAGTTGACCGCCAGGTTCATGATGATCTGGCCTATCTGGCCGGGGTCGGCTTTTACCGCCCCCAGATCGGGGCCGGCGACGATGTCCAGTTCGATGTGTTCCCCGATGAGACGCCGCAGCATCTTTTCCAGGTCGGCCACCACCAGGTTGAGGTTGAGCACCTGAGGTTGGGTTACCTGCCGGCGGCTGAAGGCCAACAACTGTTGGGTCAAAGACGCGGCCCGTTCAGTGGCCGTGAGGATGTCTTCGCTATATTTATAGAGGGGGTCGTCTTTAATCAGGCTGGTCCGGATGAGTTCGCTGTAACCCATGATGGCCATTAACAGGTTGTTGAAATCGTGGGCCACGCCCCCGGCCAGCCGGCCCACCGCCTCCATTTTCTGGGCCTGCAGGAGTTGGGCCTCCAGGGTCTTGCGCTCGGTGATGTCGATCCCTAATTCTATGACCATGGGAGAGCCGTCAATATCGGCAAAGGGATAAGTGTAGATCTGATAGGTTCGGCCCTGGGAGCTGGTCCACTCATAATCTACCGGCTGTCGGGTCTCAAAGACCGGCAAGGTCCGGCACTCTTCGCATGGTTCTTGCCGAGAATGAATTAGTTCGTAGCAGAAACGGCCCTCAGGGTCTCCAAAAGTTTCCCGGAATTGACGGTTGACAAATGGCAGGGTGCGGTCCGGCGCCAGCAGGGCGACAAAGGCCGGCAGCATGTCCAGCAGGGAAAAGAATCGCTGGCGCTCTTGGTGTATTATGGTTTCCGCTTCCTTGCGCG
>Ga0351885_10294_pt1 | contig 17651 bp, 9 predicted proteins | sample TotcelFGM3001L13_FD_206771 | JGI IMG/M metagenome (GOLD analysis project Ga0351885, IMG submission 206771) | Enriched cells from coal bed in the Powder River Basin, Montana, United States - Total cells FGM rep3 HSBNCT.FGM.300.1.L13 ... | reverse complement strand
TTACCGCGGCCGCACGGACGCAAGCGGCGCTGCGCAGGTCGTCTTCGACGTGCCCGACGCCGTGCCAAATATCGATCCTCTCATGGACTCGACCACGCGCCTCTCCATCGCGTTGGATGCGGGCTCGGGCAGCCTCTTCGCCCAGCGCACCATCATACTTGCCGACGTCAATGACGTGCTCCTCACCACCGACAAGCCGGTCTATCAGCCGGGGCAGGTGCTGCATATGCGCGGGCTGGCGCTCAACCGCGCCACCATGGAGGCCGCCGCCAACCAGCAGATTACCTTCGCGGTGACGGACCCTGCGGGCAATCGCATCTTCAACCAGGCCGTGGAAAGTTCCAGTTTCGGCATTGCCGCGGCCGATTTGCCGCTGAGCGAGCAGGCGTCGCCGGGCAACTACACGCTCGAGGCGCGCCAGGGCGCTTTCAGCATGAGCACCACTGTGGAGGTCAAGCCCTACACGCTGCCTCGCTTCAAGGTGGAATTCAACCCGGCGCGCACGTGGTACCTGCCGGGCGAAGTGGTCACAGGCACAGTCACAGCGGCCTACTTCTTCGGCAAGCCGGTGGCAGGCGGTGCGGTCAGTCTGAAGGGCTATGTGACCGATGTAGAGCGCGTGGAGGCCGTGACCGTGGCGGGTGAGACCGACGCGAGCGGCGTCTACACCTTCACCTTCACCATGCCCGAAGCCTTTGTCGCACTGCCGGGTGAAAGTGAGGCAGCCGTGCGCACGGCCACCCTCGACTTGCAGGTGGAGGTGACTGACAGAGCGCAGCATCTCGAGCGCATTGAGGAAGAGATCACCGTAGCCGAAAACGCGCTGCTAGTGGATCTCTCCCCAGAGGCGGGCTCGGGGCTGATTACGGGGGCCGACAACCTGCTCTATGTGGATGTGAGCTACCCCGACGGCTCGCCTGCGCAGGCCACGCTCTCGATTGCAGGCGATGTGCTCACTGAGTCGATCTCCGCCACCACCGACGCCGCCGGGCTGGCTACAATTACGTTGCCTGCAAACGTGGTCGCGCGCACGACACGCTCGACGCGCTTCACCATCAACGCCGTGGCTGTGAACAACCCTGAGATGACCACCACGCGCCGCGTGCGCCTGGCGGCCGCGCCCGGGCTGCTGCTGCGCCCCGATGCGGTGGAGTACGCGCTGGGCGACACAATGCGGCTGGAAGTCTTCGCGCCGCGCGACGTCGACAACGTCTTCATTTCGGTGGAGAAGAATGGCGAGAGCCACGCCTTTGCCACGCTGCCCGTGTTCGATGGCGTGGCGCAGGGCGAGCTGCCCGTCGATGGTGCGCTGCAGGGCACGCTTGCCGTGCGCGCCTTCGCAAGCACGCCCGATGTGGCAACCTATGAGGCCACGCGCTATGTGCTCGTCAACCCGCCGGCAGCCGCGCTCGACGTACAGGCCGACGCTGCCGAGTATTTGCCCGGCGGCCAGGCTGTGGTGGATGTGCAGGTGACGCAGGCGGGCGCGCCTCTGCCCGCGGCGTTGGGCGTGAGCGTGGTCGATGAGTCGGTCTATGCCCTGGGCGAGAGCGACCCCGGCTTTGCGCGCACCTTCTTCCTGCTTTCGCGCACGCTGCAGGAGCCGCGCTTCGGCATCAGCGGCTTTAGCGACCTGGCGGACGATGCAGCCTCGCCATATGACCCCGGTATTCTCAACGCAGCCGTGCCTGCCATGACCCCCGCCTACGCCGCGGGCAGCCGGGACGTGGCGCTGGCGGGCTATCTGGCGCAGCAGGGCAGCGCCACCATGGGCATAGGTGCAGGCGCAGAGAAGAACGCCACCTCCAGCGCATGGGCGGGGATCTGGGCCTACGCGTCGCGCCTGCCCTTTGCGCTGCCGCTGCTGGGGCTTGCGCTCTATGATGGCACGCGCAAGCGCCGCCGCCTGCTGGTTGCGCTGCTGGTCGTGGCGCTGGCAACCGGCGTGCTCGTCTCGTGTGCGGCGCCATCGCTTGCGCCCGCTGCGCCTGCCTCGGCGCCTGCCGCGGAGGCGCCGGCCAGCGAGGCTGCTGCACCCGCGGGCATGGAAACGACCGCGACGCGCGGCGGCGCTGCCCCGCCGCGCCTGCGCCAGTTCTTCCCCGAAACGCTTGTCTGGCTGCCCGAGGTCGAGACCGACGCCGACGGCAGGGCGCAGATTGATGTGGCGCTGGCCGACACAATTACCACCTGGCGCATGAGCATCGTTGCCTCTGACCGCGCCGGCAACCTGGGCAGCGCCACCATCGGGCTGCGCGCCTTCCAGGATTTCTTTGTCGAGCCCGACCTGCCTACGCGCCTCACCGTGGGCGACGAGGTCGATCTCCCTATCAGCATCTTCAACTATCAGGATGCGGCGCAGGAGGTGCAGTTGCAGGTGGCGCCGGCAGACTGGTTCACCTTCACTGCCGCACCGCCCAAAACGGTTTCCATCGCAGCCAACGATGTGGCGGTTGCATACATCCCTCTGCGCGTGGTGGGCTTTGGTGAGCAGACGCTGCGCGTGGATGCGCGCTCTGCCACGCTGGCCGACGCCGTAGCGCGCGTCGTCACCGTCGTTCCCAATGGCGAGCCGCAGGCGCTGGCGCGCGGCGGCACGCTCGGCCAGACCGAGGCCACGGTGGACGCCTATGTGCCCGCAGAGAGCCTGCCCGACGCCTCATCGGTCACCTTCAGAATCTTCCCGGGCGCCCTCAGTCAGATGAGCGACGGGCTGCGCGCGCTGATCCAGGAGCCGCACGGCTGCTTTGAGCAGGTGACAAGCACCCTCTATCCCGCCGTGCTCGCACTGGAGACGCTGCGGCGTACAGGCGCGACCGACCCCGCGCTCGAGCGGCAGGCGTCCAACATCATCCTCTCGGGCTACCAGCAACTGCTCAACTACGAGGTGGACAACCTCTACGGCGGCTTCAGTTACTGGGGCGACCCACCGCCCATGGCCGACCTGACGGCATGGGGTCTCATGGAGTTTGCCGACATGGCGCAGGTAGCCTGGGTGGAGCCGGCGCTCATCGACCGCACCGCCAACTTCCTGATGGCGCAGCAGCAGCCGGACGGCAGTTGGCCAACCAACTACTCGTGGGGTGTCTACGGTACCAACCCTGCTCTGCGCAGCACCGCATGGGTGGTGTGGGCGCTGGCCGATGCAGGCTACACCGATTCACTCGCTGTGCAGCGCGGCCTGGACTTCATGCGCAGCCAACTGAGCAGCGGCCAGCCCCAAACGCAGAGCGCAGTTGCAGCGCAAAGCGGCGGCTCCACGGCAGGGCAGGGGCGTCCCGGCCAGGCCGATTCGCCGCTGCCACCGCCACCGACACTGCCGGCGCCGCCTGTGGACATTGAAATGTACACGCTGGCCATGGTGGCCAACGCCTTCCAATCGGCCGGGCTGGACGCAACACCCTACCTCGACCTGTTGGCTTCGCAGGCGCAGCCCGCAACCCAGGCGAACAATCCCTATGGGGTGAACAGCGACGAGGAGGGCGTTGTCTGGTCGGCCAACGCCACTGCCTGGACGGGGGCCGACGGCTACTGGGCCGATGTGGACACCTCGGCCATGGCCACCTATGCGCTTGTGCGCGATGGCCGCTACGACGCCGTGGCGCAGGATGGGCTGGCGTGGCTCCTCAGCCAGCGCAACCCCGGCGGGTCCGTCGGCACAACGCAGGGCACGGTCTTCATGCTCAAGAGCCTGCTGCTCACTGCGGCCGACCTGCAGGGCGACACCACCATTACACTGACGCGTGCAGACACCGGCGAGCAGCAGGTGATTCATCTTCCCAAGGAGGGAGCCGCAGCGGTGCAGGAGATCTACTTCGCCGACCTCGCGCCCGGTTCCAATCCGTTTGAAGTTGCCATCAACGGCCCGCAGCGTCCCGCCTACCAGATGGTCGTCAACAGCTATCGACCGTGGGCGCAGAACGCCGCCGTCCGCAATGACAGCATGCGGCTTGACGTGCAATATGACCGCACGGAGATGGTGGTGAATGACATCGTGCAGGCCACCGCTACCGTGGAATTGCTGACCCCCGGCGGCGCCAACATGCTGCTGGTGAGGCTGGGCGTGCCGCCCGGCTTCGAGGTGATCCGCGACGACTGGGAGGCGCTGGTGGATCGGGGCGTCATCAGCGACTACGAACTGGGCGCACATGAGGTGCGCGCCTACCTCTCGCGCGTTGGCACAAATCAGCCCATCGCCATGACGTACAGCCTGCGCGCGCGGCTGCCCATCCGCGCCAGCGCGCCTGGGGCCACTGCCTACGACTTCTACCGACCCGACCAGCAGGACATCACAGGCCCGGTGCAGATCATCGTGCGCCGGGACGGCGACTAACTCTGGCAAATGTGGCGCGGAGGTAGTTCGCGGCGGCAGAGTTGGCTGCCGTTGGTTCGGGATACAGAATTGGCACAGACTACCGCGTACTGTCCGCGATACTCTGTGCCAATTCTGTGAAGGCCAGGAACGGGTTCTGTTATGGCGCCACAAAGGCCGCGATGGCATCGCGGGTGGCCTGGGGCTGCTCGATGGGGATCATATGGCCCGTGTTGGGCAGGATCCGCAGCGTGGCGCTGGGGATGCCTGCCTGCAACTCGCTTGCCAGCGCGGGGGGCGTCATGCGGTCGTTGGCCCCGGCCAGAATGAGCGTGGGCATCGTCACTTCGGCCAGGCGCGCCGTGGCGTCGAACTCATTGCAGGCGGCGAAGGCGTTGTAGAGCACGGTGGGGTCGACCGTGCGCAGGTGGCGCAGATAGACTTCACGCTGGTCCGCGCTTACCGTGGGGCCATAGGAGAGATGGGCAATGCGCGCCGTGGCGGCGGCAAAGTCGCTCTGCAGCAGATCGAGCAGGGCGGTGTTGACGCGCAATCGCGGCCCCGCTCCCACCAGCACAAGCGCGGCGACGCGCGCCGGCTGCTCCAGCGCCCAGGAGAGTGCCAGCGCGCTGCCCAGCGAGTGGCCCGCGAGCACGCAGGCCTCGAACCCGAGCGAATCCGCCCAGCCATCGATCAGGCGCGTGAAGTCGGCCAGTGTCGCGAGGCCGGGCCCGCGCGAACGCCCGTGGCCGGGCAGGTCGATGGCGTAGACGGGGCGTCCCGTCAAGCGGCGCAGGTGCGGCGGCCAATGCAGATAGCCGCCCCCCACACCGTGGATGAGCAACAGGGGCGCGCCTGCTGCACCCGCGCCGTGCGCGGCATAGTAGACAGGGTGGCCCTCAAAGTCGAAGGTGGGCATAGGGCATCAGGGAGACTGCGTCGTGTGTACTGTTAGCGGCGAATGTGGCCGCCCGAGGTTAGCGCCTCCATGTCGGCATCGACCATCATGCGCACAAGTTCACGGAAGCCTACAGTCGGCTCCCAGCCGAGCACGCGCTTGGCTTTGCCCGGATCGCCCACCAGCAGGTCCACCTCGGCGGGACGGTAGAATTTGGGATCCTGCACCACGTACTTGTGCCAGTCGAGGTCCAGATAGCCAAAGGCCTCGGCCACGAACTCCTCCACGCTGTGGGTTTCGCCGGTGGCCACCACATAGTCGTCGGCCACCTCCTGCTGGAGCATGAGCCACATCGCGCGCACATAGTCGCCCGCGTAGCCCCAGTCGCGCCGCGCCGACAGGTTGCCCAGCGCCAGGCTGTCGGCAATGCCCAGTTTGATCTTGGCCGCGCCGTGCGTAATCTTGTGGGTGACAAACTCCAGGCCGCGCCGCGGGCTTTCATGGTTGAAGAGGATGCCCGAGCAGCCGAAGATGTTGTACGACTCGCGGTAGTTGATCGTAATCCAGTGGCCGTATACCTTGGCCACGCCATAGGGACTGCGCGGGTACAAGGGTGTGGATTCGCGCTGCGGCGTTTCCATCACCTTGCCGAACATTTCGCTGCTGCTAGCCTGGTAGAAGCGAATGGGCATGCCCGCCATGCGGATGGCCTCGAGAATGCGTGTGACCCCCAGCGCCGTAAACTCGCCCGTGAGCACAGGCTGCGAGAAACTGGTAGGCACGAAGGATTGCGCGGCGAGGTTGTAGACTTCGTCGGGTTTGTACTCGCTCAGGATCGCGGCCAGGCTGCCCTGGTCCAGCAGGTCACCCTGAGCAATCTCAATGCGGTCCTGAATGTGCTCGAGGCGCGAGAAGTTGATTGTGCTCGTGCGGCGCACCATGCCGACGACGCGGTAGCCTTGTTCGAGCAGGAATTCCGCAAGGTAGCTGCCATCCTGGCCGGTGACACCGGTGACGAGGGCTGTAGGCATGTGAGTCTCTCCATTCTGATGGATTCAAGCTGTAAGGAATATGGGCGCACCGGGGTCACGCTTGTCTTGCGCCTGGCTGCGGCGCGCCGGTATGGGCCAGCGCTGCACGCCAGCCGTTGAGCATGTCGCGCAGCGAGTCGCGCAGTGAAATCTGCGGCTGCCAACCGGTGCTTTGCACGAGGCGCGCATTGTTGCAGACCGAGCGCGGGATGTCGCTTGGGCGCATGCGCGCCGGGTCCTGCTCAATCGTAACATCGGCGGTGGTAAGTTCAAGCAGCGTGCCCAGAAGCCAGCGCACCGAATGCGCCTCACCGCTGCCCACATTCCAGGCCATGCCCGGTTCGCCCTGCTGCGCCAGCAGCCAGTAGGCGCGCACCACGTCGCGCACATCGGTGAAGTCGCGTTCGGCCTCCAGATTTCCCACCTTGACGACGGGCGGGCGCAGGCCGGCCTCAATTTCGGCCAGTTGGCGTGCAAAAGCGCTGGCCACAAAGTCGTCGGACTGGCCAGGGCCAATGTGGTTGAAGGAGCGTACACGCAGCGTGGGCAGCCTGTGGCTCTGCCAATACTGCAGCGCCATCAGGTCCTGCGTGCATTTGCTGACGCCGTAGGGATTGTTGGGGCGGAAGGGCGTCTCCTCGCCAATGGGCAGATCTTCGCTGTGTACAAGCCCGTAGGCCTCATTGGAGGTGACGACCAGCGTGCGGCAGGCGGGGCGGCGGCGGCGCAACCCCTCCAGCAGATTCAACTGGCACTGAATGTTGAGTTCGTAGACGGTCCACGGCTGCTCCCATGAGCCGCCAACGTCGCTCCACGCGGCCAGGTGCAGCGCGACGTCGGGGCGCACCTCCTCAATGAGGTCGTTGACCCAGAGTGCGTTGCGCAAGTCGCCGCGGTGGAGCACCATGCGATCGACAAGGTGGTGGATGCGCGTGTCGTGGCGGTGGATGACGCCGTGCAGTTCAATCGGCGCGTGCAAATCACCACCCAGCAAATACTCTGCCAGGTAGCTGCCTGCAAAGCCTGCAATGCCCGTCATCAAGACCCGCATGTGAGAAATCTCCTCCAAACGCAGCACTATCGTTCTGCGCAGTATAGTAGAGCGCTTGCACGCTGCCCAAACGGCCCACCCCCGCTTGACCGGCGCGCACTAACACTTCGCTGACAATTCGCATACTGAGTGGAAACGATGCGCATGCGCTCCGCTAACGGCAGCAGCGTACAGTGGAGAGTAACAAGCCACTACACGGGCGCCCGATTGCGCCGGCGCTCACTCGACAAATACGAACCAACTCAAGGAGATGATCTATGCGTGTTGATATCACCCGTGCCGCGAACGTCGAACAAAAACGCGCCGCCGCCGATGCAAACTCTCGGCTGAACCCCGGCATGGAAAACGTGTGGCGCGAATTCTTCGGCGTGGCCGACGCCATGAACCGCATGCGCGATCGCGACCCGCGCGCCTATGACTATGCGCGCGGCGGCGGCAGCACTGAGGAGAACAACGAGCGCGTCGTACGCCTGCCCATCGACGCCTGGGCCACAGATGAAGCCTTCACCATGGTTGCCTACCTTCCCGGTGTGGACCCCGAGCAGGTGGAAGTGCTCTTCGAGAACGACGAACTGGCCATCCGCGGCAGCTTTGCGCCCGTGCCGGAGGGTGTCGATTTCGTCAAGCGCGAGCTCTTCCACGGCGCCTTTGAGCGGCGCGTGGCCTTCAACGTGCCCGTGGACGGCGACAAAATCGAGGCGAGCTACGCACAGGGTGTACTGACGCTACGCGTGCCCAAGGCCGAATCGGTCAAGCCGAAGCAGATCAAGGTTGTGTCCAGGTAGCGATTGTTGCCGGATAGCGATTGATCCGGTGACCGAGATATAGCCAAAGTACGGGCAGATTGTCCGATGCAAAGCGGGGCGTGGACCATTTCTCCACGCCCCGCTTTTTTTTGCGCGCCCGGCAGCCGCCCCTGCCGTGTAGGACGAATGCTGAAGTCGATGCAGGATGTGCAGAAAGTGGCGCGTTTGCGGGAACGGCGGCAATTTCGCTTGCGTTTTACGTCCACAGTTGCCGAAAGGCTGATGAAGCCTGTGGCAAAAGTGCATCAGGGCCCGTTGTGGCAGCACAAGGAGGAGCAAATGCCGTACCAGAATCTTGTGGACCTGCCAGATAGCGTGCGCGACAACCTTCCCGAGCACGCGCAGGACATCTATATGGAAGCCTTCAACAGTGCATGGGACACGTACGATTCGCCCGACGAGCGGCGCGGTCACGCCTCGCGCGAGGAAACAGCGCACAAGGTTGCGTGGTCGGCCGTACAGAAAGTCTACGAGAAGAATGATGACGGGCGCTGGGTGCGAAAGAGCTGACCAGCCGTCAGCGCATCAGGCGCCGCAAGCACCGCACTTCGGATTATGCACTTCGAATCAAGCAAGGAGAAGAGACTATGGCGAACGACAATGTAACGAATCAGAGCGGCTCGACAAAAGGCACGGGCAGCGGCCAGGTGGGTGGCAGCAGTGAACCAATCACCCGCAACATGAAGGGCAGCGGCGAGGGCGACAAGTGGACCAAAGCCCAGGAGGAATACACCCAGGATCAGGCGGAGTTCCGCCCTGGTGACCGGGATAAGGACAAGCTCGGCAATGATGGCAATGCCAACACGAGCGGCAAGCCTGCAAACACCGAGCGGCTTGCCGACACCGTGAGCCAGACAGCGCAGGAAGCCAAACAAAGCGCCGAGAAACTTGCCAACGACGCCCAGGCCAAGCTCAAGGATGTGGCGCGCGAGGCGCAGCAGAGCCTGGGCGACGTGACCGAGCAAACCAAACGCACCGCGACTGCCGTTGCCGCCGAGCAGAAGAACATGGCTGCCAGCCGCCTGCGCACATTTGCCGGCACGTTGCGCGAGACCGGTATGAACCTGCAGAACGAGGACGAAGAGATGATTGGCGGCTACGCAGAAAGCGCCGCTGACCAGATCGACCGCTTTGCAGGCTATCTGCAGCGCCATGATACGGGCGACCTGATCAAGGATGTACGCGACATTGCCCAGCGGCAGCCTGAGGTATTTATTGCCGGCAGCCTGGCCGTTGGCTTCCTGCTTGGGCGCTTCCTCAAGTCCTCGCAGATGATCCCCGGTGGCGGCCAGAGCGACAGTGGCCCCAGCAATTGGAGCCGCGGCGATGTCGGTCCATATGCGCGCAGCTACCGGCGCGACACCTATGGACGGGGCGGTTCGACTTACGCCGACCTGCAGTATCGCGACGCGATGCGCGGCGATGCTCCCTACCGCGAAGAGGAGCTTAGCGGCGCTGCCTCCCGCCAGGGTGCAACCTCGAGCCGCCCGCCCGCCTATGGCTATGATCGAGGAGTAAGCTACGGCGTGCAGGAGAACATCGCAGGCGGACCTGCGAGTTCAGCTGCACCCACGGTTGACCGTTCCACGACAGGTCCTGGCTATCGCCCCGACGAGTACGGCAACACGGGTTACCATGGCGAAGCAAACCAGTCTGCCACGGGCGCAAAGGGCACGGAGCCGAAGGGCGCTGCTGCGACGAGCGGCAGCAACTACGACACCGCCAAGTCTGGCGAGATGGACAAGCGCGACCCGGGCTCGGTGCGCGGCTCGCAATCAACCTGATCGTGCTGATCGTGCACGAGAATGCGCAAGGTCAGAGACGAAAGGAGAAGCAAGGGATGGCTACAGAGAGAGTTGAAGACGGAGCGATGGGCCGGGTGGACACCGAGCAGACACCGGTGGTGTCTCGCACCGGGCTGTCCGATGTATCGCTTCAGAACGACTACAGGGACCCGTATGCACTCGAGAACCGCTCGCTGGGCGAACTGTTTAGCGAACTTTCGGCCGACATGAGCGAACTGCTGCAGAAGGAAGTGGCGCTTGTCCAGAGCGAAATGATGACCAAGGTCTCGAGAGTTGCAGGCGGCGCTGGCATGGCCGTTGGCGGCGGCATGGTGGCCTATGGCGGCCTTATCCTGCTGCTGATTGCACTCTCGTTCTTCCTGACGCAGTGGATGGCCTTCTGGATTGCATCGGGTATCGTCGCAGTTGTCACACTGGTGATTGGGCTGATCCTGCTGCAGGTGGGGCGCAGCCGCATTCAGAACACCAGCTTGACACCCAAGGAAACCATCGAGTCACTTAAGGCAGACGCCAAGTGGGCAAAGGAGCAAGTACAGTGAGCGAAATCAACAACATGACCCCAGAGGAGATCCGCGCTGACATTGCACGCAAGCGCGGGGAGATGAGCCGGAAAGTTGACGCGGTCCAGGATCGCTTTCAGCCCGACAATCTTAAGGCCGAAGCGCGGTCTTTGGCGCAGGAGGTAGTGAGCGAGAGCGCGGAGACGATTAAGGAATTCGTGCGCACGAACTCGGCCGAAATGGGCCGCAGCCTTGTCGATTCCTTCAAGCGCAACCCCATACCTTCAGCGCTGATTCTCGGCGGCCTGGGATGGATGATCTTCAACAGCACACAGTCTTCACAGCAGGAAGGCGGCATGTACGCGCGCTACGATGCTCGCTATGACCGCTATGACCCGTCATATGACCGCAACTTCGATCGCGGCTACTACGCCGACCGACGCGATGGCCCCGAGTACGGCTACGCAGCGCGCGGCTATGGTCGCAGCGGGCGCGCCTTGAATGCCTATGACAACTATGGCGAATGGGACGAGCGTGCCGAGGAGTTGCAGGCTCGCTACCGGTCCGCGGGCGGCAACGGCCAGTCGTTTGCAGACAAGGCGGGTGATGTCGCGAATCGCGCCGGCAGTGCGGTGGCCGCCGCTGGCGACAAGCTGACCGATGCGGTGAAAGAGGCCGCCGCCGACGTGGGCGACACGCTGAGTGACCAGGCCGGTCGTCTCGTTCAGCCGCTCGCCGAAACCGGTTCGTCGCTGCGCCAAAACGTTGATGCGATGGGCCGCCGCGTCGCCGATACGCGCGAGCAGTGGATGGACCAGGCCTCCGAGTGGACGGATGAGGCACGCCGCCAGGCCGCCGACCTGTCGCAGGACGCGCAATATCAGATGATGCGCGCACAGGAAGCTGCCGCACGCGCGCTCGACGGGAACCTTCTCACCTTTGGCGCCCTCGCCCTGTTGGCGGGCGCGGCAATCGGCCTGGCGCTGCCGGCCACGCGTCGCGAACGCGAGTACATGGGTGAATACAGCGATCGCTTGGTGGAACGCACGCAGCAAGTGGCGGAAAAGGTAGGCCAGGAGGTACAGCAGGTGGCCGAGAACGTAGCCGATGACGTTGCGCCCAAGCTGCAGCAGGCCGTTGCCAAGGTTTCGCAGGATCTCAAGGTGACCGGCGAGGATGTCAAACAGGCGAGCAAGGAAGTGAGCAAGGAGCTCGTCAAGGGCATGGAGAAGGCCGGCGAGAGCGCAAAAAACAAGGTGCAGGAGGCCACCGGTGTGGATCTGACCAGCGCGGGCGGCGAGTCTGGATCGAGCAGCACTTCAGGTTCGTCAAGCATGTAGGGTTCGCTGCAGGATCAGGCCGATCAACACGACAAAGCCCCGCCTTCAGCGTCGAAGGCGGGGCTCTTCTGTCTCGCAGACTGCCTTGCTTACTTCTTCACGGTCGGCAGGAAAAGGTGCAATGTCGGATTGGGTGTGATGTTGAACTGAACAGGGTTGGAATCGGCCGCGACGGGGGCGGGGTTGCGCACGGTGACGCTCACCAGCATTCCCAGAGACAACAAGGCCGAGTTGACTTGTGCGTTGACCTGGTTTGCCCCGATAAACGTCGTGGGCAGTTCCACGCCATTCCAGATGACTTTGGCGCCGTTGGCGAAGCCACTGCCGTTGACGGTGAGCGTGAAGCTGGGCCCTTCAGCCATGGTTTGCGCCGGCCCCAGCGTCGTGATCACCGGCGTACTGTTGTTGATAGCCAAGGACACCGCTGTCGAGGTGATTTGGCCGGCGTTGCGCACGGCGATCGTAGCGGCGCCCGCGCTTGCCAACTGGGCAGATTGCACTGTGGCCGTGAGCACGGTTGCTGCGGTGATCGCCAGCGCATCAGCAGGCGCCGTGACTTCAGCCGGCAGCACCACGCCGGCGGCAACCGCCTGTTGGATTTCCGCCGCGGCGGCAGCCTCTTCGGGCGTCTGCGCGACGGCCACTGCGTTGCTTACCGTGGGCAGCGGTACGTTGTTCCAGAGCACCTCTGCGTTCGCGTCGAAGTACTGGCCCGTCACGCTGATGATCGTGGTGGGGCTGCCTACCGTCATGCTGAATGGCGCTACGGCGTCGATGATGGGCTGGAGACCCAGCGCCGTGCGCGCCCACGTGTTGGGTGCGTTGTAAAGCGCAACTGTCGGCGCGGCGTAGGGCCAGCCGTAGTCGTCGCCTTGCGCGCCCACCCAGTAGTGGCCTGCCTTCATGCCCACCAGGTGATCCCAGCCGCCAAGCACGGATTTGGCGATGCGCAGTTCGGCGTTCCAGGTTGTGCCGTTGCCGTCGGCGCTGATCTGCGCCTGCAGGCCGCCGGGGCCGGGCTGCGAGAAGTCGCCCGCACCGTTGCCGGCGTAGGTGTAGAAACTGCCACTCTCGCCCACGAAGAAGCCGTAGTCGGTGGCCTGCGCTTGCGCGTCGCGGCTGTTGTTGACGTCGAAGCGCAGCCCGACAAAGGCGCCCGGTGTCGCTGCTCCGACCTTGAGGCCGCTGAAGCAGCCATAGAGGTAGTTGGCGTCGCGTATGAGCCGCACCGCAGCCTGTGTTTGTTCGGCGTCGCCGTAGGGCTTAAGCGTGACCTGCGCACCCGCGGCGTAGGTTGCATCGTTGCAGACGCCATCCAGTGTGGCAGCACTTCCCAGCGGGATGCTGAGCGGCGCCACGTGCAGCGGCACGCTGGTTGCTTCCACATTATTCGTCGAGTCTTTGGCCTCGAGCGTGGCGGTGTAGTCACCGGGGGCCATGCCCATGAGCACCGCATCGCTTCCGCTGCCCACGACGGTCGCACCTATCTTCCACGTAAGCGCCGCGCCTTCGAGCACACCATCTTCGCCATCGCTCGCGCCGCCCTCCAGCATCACGGCCGATTGCGGATCATAGGTCTGCCCGTTGGGGCTGGTGATAAACGGCACGGGCTTGCGGTTGGCAAGCGTGAAGGCCGCCGACGTGCCGATGGTCGTGTTGAAGCCGTCGCTGGCGATCACACGCACACGTGCCGCGTTGGCCGCGCTGCCGTGAAGCCCGCTCAGTTCGTTGAGCACGAGCTGGTTGGCCGGGTCGGGCGTACCGTAGATATCGCCCGTCAGCGCCTGCCAGGTCGTGCCGCCGTCGTACGAGTACTGCAGCGTAAAGACCAGCGGGTCGTTGTCGGCGTCGGTCGCGTTCCAGGCTATCGTCATCGAGTCCTGGACGGTGGCGCCGGCTGCGGGCTGCGAGACAGTTACGACCGGTGCGTGTACACCGGGCGCAAGCGTATCGAGCACCGCATTGTCGGCCAGCAACTCGACGCGCACAACCTGCCCCGCCGGTGCAGCGAACGAGGCTACGAAGATCTGCGCCGAGGCGTTGGGATCGTGATCGTCAATTTCGACAAGCGTCACGGCCTTGTCTTCCAACACGAGGTTGTTCGCCCCGATCAGACGCAGGTGGAAGTTGGTTGCGTCAGGGAGGCCTTCGTGGTCAGGAGAGGCCGCTTGCGCCGCTGCGACGGCAGGGTTGTAGTCGGCCACGGCCACGGTCGCCAGCTTCTGCGTCATGGCTGTACTCATGGAGCCGGGCGGCAGCACCTTGACATAGTTGAGCTGGCCGAGAAGCTTCTGCGTGTCGAGGTGGCCCGACGCAAGCACCGTGCCATCGGCCGAGATGATCAGCCCGGTATTCGGGCTGGCAGCCTGCGCGGCCTCTGCAATGGCAGCATTCTTTGTGATGATCGCCCGCCAGGTGTAGTCGCTTACCCAGAAGTTGTCGCCATACGCCATGAAGTCCCGTGCTTGCGTGGGGCTTATGGGCGTGCGCGTCTTGCTGTCAAAGCCGTAGTAGGAGTCCGGACCCGTGTTGGCAATCTGGCAGGGTGTGTAGGGATAGCTGTTATCAATGCCGCCGGGGTTTCCGCAGTTGACGTGTTTGCGCCCGTAATTGTGCGCCAACTCCTGCGCCATCACGGCGGACTGGCGCATGCCGTTCCACGTGTTGGGGAAGGGGTTGGGTGAGGCAGGCGGCAGCTTGACCCACGACTCGGCCGAGACAGTGCTGGCGTAACCTGCCGTGCCGCCAGTGGGCGCGCTGGGGTGCACCATGCCCATGATGTGTGTGTAACCGCCGGCGCTGTTGCAGGCCGGGGCGTCGTTGACCACGTTGAAGAGCCACAGCTGCGCGATGGCCTCGTCCCTGTCGGGGATCCAGTCGCTGATGCTCGCGTCCTCGTTGAGTTCAAAGGGGCCGCCGCAGGGGTGGGGGAACGGGCCCCACCAGCAGACCTCAACCTCCTCGGCCTGCCAGCCGGTGGTGAAGTTTAGCATATTGGGCACGGGCCAGAGCCGCTGGAAGCGCCCCACCATATCCCAGAAGTTGGGCATGGCGGTGGACGTTTTGGGGTTGTTCGTGCGCACCGGCACGTAGATGGCGCAGGCTGGGGCTTCCGTCTGAAACCCTAGTGTCTGCGTGCGCTCGTTGTTGGCGGGCGTGGGGTCGGTGTAGACATGTGCGGGATCCACGACGAGGCGGAATTCCACGGCACCCGCCAAAACCCAGCTGGAGGGCAGTTGGAAGAGCCAGCCATCGTTTAGGCGCGCGCGGTTGTATACGCCACCAACTGTCAGCGCCAGCGTGTTGTTGATTGGCTTGAGTGGCGAGCCGGGCAGCAATGTGCCACCGCGCCTGCCGTACAGGTGCGCAGTAACGTTGTTCGCAGGCGTACCTGCCAGGCTCTTGCCGTAACCGCGCACATAAGTCGTCTTCTTGGCAATCAATGGCGCTTGATTGGCCGTATTCTGAATGCCTTGCGTCACCTCCAGGGCATCAGCCTGCAGATCCCAAGTCAGCGGCGCAGCCAGGACAGAGAGCTTTTTGATGGCATAACTCGGAAAGTTCACGTCGCTGAAGTAGACATTCGTGCCGTCGACGAAGACGGCGTCGGGATTTGTGCTGATGGGCGAAGCGAGAGTCTGCGGAGCACCACCCAGTGTCATACGACGCAGGAAGCCTTGCGAAGCGGCTGTGGACATGTTGTAGTTGGCTTCATGCCAGAACATGTCGTTGCCGTAAAAGGCGGGGCGACCAAAGTACCAGTTCAGCCCATCATTGGGTGCACTATACGCGTCGCTTTCAGAGCAAGGATCACCGCCGACGATTGGGTTCACAAGACAACTGCGACGGTGAATACGTCGAGTGGTGGCTGTGCCGGCCACCCAGTAGATTTGGTTGGCGCTCAGATTGAAGGTTAGGCCCCGATTGAAGCGGTAGACGAGGCCCGTGCCGCCCGTACTCGAGTATGTGGTCTCAGCGCAGGGACCGCCGGCCGGGCATGCACCTGCGCCGCTGGTGGGTATGGTGAAGATGCCAGTCTCGTCGGCGATGTAGAGCGTGCTGCCCACAACCAGGATATCCAACGGGAAGGCAATGCCGTCGGCCACCAATTCGGGGCCGGCCGCGAGCGACGTACCGTCCTTGCGCGCGCGCACCACCCCCGTCGGTGTCGCCCAATAGATGTAGGTAGCGTCGGACGCCATTCGTTCGCCAATGGGGTATGTGGCCGGTGAGGTGTTAGCGACAATCACCGGATCTCCGCCGGCGCCGCCGGGGCGGAACTCAACGCGCAGCGGCGTTTCGCTCACGAAATCACCGCCGCGCACGTCGTAGAAGACGCCGTCGGCGTCTGCAGTCAGCAACTTGTAGCGGTAGCAGGTGGGCGAATCACCTGTTGCGGTGGCCACCGTGCTGCCAAAGCCGCCATTCACCGGCAGGCGCTTGAGATAGGCCACAAAGGCATCCGTTGCAGCGGGCTGGATTGGCGCTGAAGGCGGCGCGTCAGCGGCGCCGTCTCCTTCCCCGGCATTGGCCGCAGCGATTGGACCGGCAAAACAGTAGTGCGAGTAGTAGAGCAGTCCTGCAGCAAGGTATGCGTCTTCAAACTGCTCTGTGACAACCGGTATGGGTGTGTCGTTCACCGCCGCCGGTTCAACGGGTGGCGGCGCATCCTGCGCGTACACGGCGCGCGCGGGCAGCACCATGCCGGCAACCAGCAAAGTGAGCAGCAGCAGGTGGACAAGGCGCGCCGCACCCCTGTGCCCACGGCTTGTGCGCGTGGTCGATTCCCAGCCTTGCAACATGTTGAACCTCCTCAGGAACAAGTATGACCTACCGACCGGCGTTCGTGGGCGAGTCTCGGACTCGAATGCGGGGGTCTATCCATCCTACGCGCATTGGATGCATCACAAATGGCGCAGGGCACTTGGGTCCTGTGCCTTGGGACACAGGGTGAACAGAGTGGAGGTCGCGCAGACGCGCCCTCCGCGTACAAGCTGGTTAGGGCGGGCGTCTCACGGGCTCTAAGAAGGGGTGAAGGTTTACCACGTACAGAAGGGGCTGTCAAGCGCGCAAAAGCACCCTGAAGGTGCGCGGCCCCCCAAATTTACCAGCCACGCTTCGACCATTATTGCGTAGCCGTGCTAGACTCATGCGCGTGCACAACCGCTGCGCACGCCGGCAGGCGTGCGTGATTGAACCATGAAGAGGCGCCCCGCATGACGGCAACAACCAAGCCACAGAGCAAGAGCAAAGAGCAGAAGAGCAGCCCTACCGCGCCGCCCAGGGCTGCCGGCCAGCGCCTGTGGGAGATTGACACGCTGCGCGGCATGGCGGTGATCACCATGATCATCTTTCACCTGCGCTGGGATCTCTCCTTCTTTGGCGCGCTGCCGCCATTGGATCTTTCATTTGGCAGATTCTGGTTCCTCTTTCAGCGCTATACAGCCATCAGCTTTGTGCTGCTGGTGGGGTTGTCACTCACCCTCAAACGCGCCGGTCTCGAGCGCAACAAGGTGCCCGCCGGCAAACAGTTCATCTCCTATCTCAAACAGGGGCTCTGGATCTTTGGCTGGGGCATGGTGGTTACGCTGGTTTTCTGGGCATCAGGAGTTGGCGCTGTGCACTTTGGCGTGCTTCACCTCATCGGCTTTTCCATCATTGCCGCGTTTCCGCTGCTGCGCTTCAAGTGGCTCAATTTGGCACTCTGGGCGCTGCTCTTTGTGCTGGGCCGGGTGATCATTTCCCAGCAGATCCACCTGAACCGCCTCTGGCTGGTCTGGCTGGGAATCTACCCCATGATCTATCGCGTCGACGATTACTTCCCGGTGATTCCCTGGTTTGGCGTCGTGTTGCTGGGGGTCTTCTTCGGCAATCTGCTCTATCCGGCCGGGCGGCGTGTTGTGCTGCT
>Ga0351885_10293_pt1 | contig 17655 bp, 17 predicted proteins | sample TotcelFGM3001L13_FD_206771 | JGI IMG/M metagenome (GOLD analysis project Ga0351885, IMG submission 206771) | Enriched cells from coal bed in the Powder River Basin, Montana, United States - Total cells FGM rep3 HSBNCT.FGM.300.1.L13 ... | reverse complement strand
TTCCCCTTAGCGTTTTGATCATATTAACTTTCAAAGTGTATCACTATGTGATATATTTATGGCAAAATGAGGGTGTTCAAAAATAAATGGTTTGCCCGATGGGCGCGTACGGAAGACGTTCAAGATTCCGTCCTGATACAAGCGGCGGCGGAGATTGTCGGGGGGCAGGTGGAAGCCGATCTTGGCGGCGGTTTATTTAAGAAGCGGTTAGCGCGGGAAGGGAGCGGAAAGCGTAGCGGCTATCGTGTCCTTATAGGATATAAAAAGCCGAATACGCAACGGATTGTCTTTCTTTACGCCTTCGCCAAAAATGCCCGGGCCAATATTTCAGACCAGGAAGTGGAAGCCTTAAGTTTGGTTGCCGAAGCATTTGTCTTGGCCACGGATGCACAAGTGAGCTTGCTTATAAAGGAAGGCTCCATTGTGGAGGTACAGCACCATGAGTGAGATTTTGGATATCGCCCACGAGATGGCGCACGATCTATTCAAGGCCGGGGCCATGGACGAAATTACCATGCGCCAGGTTAAGGCGCTCTGTCTGCCGCCCCAACGGGCTTTTCAGCCGGAAGATATCCGGCGCATCCGTCTGGCGAACCATGTCAGCCAGGCCGTGTTCGCGGCGATCTTGGGTATTGGCAAGACCACGGTGCAACAATGGGAACGGGGAGAGAGAAGACCGAGCGGCCCGGCTCAACGGCTTCTCGATCTCATTGATCGTAAGGGCTTGGCAGCGCTGGGCTAAACCGGGGCGTCTTTAAAGGCGGCGTTTAAGGCGGTATAGGTCTGCGACGTCGACTATAAATGCCCGGGGGATCGTTTCCGGCCCGGTTAATCATCAGATATATTATCCGGTCATATCTGTAATTCTTTTCGTCTCACTGATAAGTTCCGGTCATGGCAAGTAAGCCGCCTTTTAAAACCTGACTTAAGGCAGGGAAAATGGCGACTCCAACCCCCCATCTTTAATATAACCGCCATTTCAGATTAGATTCCTATGTTGATCACTCGGCACATCACTGGGCAAGGACCAAGGGGAAAAATTGCGCGTAAGGGTGATATTTCTCCAAACACCCACTATCCATTCGGAATAGGTGATAAAACGCATTGCGGCGTACTGTAAGATAGTCGTTAGGGAGGAGGCATGCTATATACCGAGGAGACCGTTTGGCGCAACGGCATAAAAAATTTTACTTGACACAGAATTCAAACGTATGTATTAAATGTAATCATGGAAACACGACGGAACAAGCAAAGAGAAGCATCGACGACCACGGAGAGATTGCTCAATACTGCTGAACGCCTTTTTGCCGAGTACGGATATGACGGGGTGGGCATGAGGGCTCTGGCTGATGAGGCGGACGTCAATCTTGGCGCAACAACGTATCATTACGGGTCGAAGCAAAAGCTATATATAGAGACGGTCATGCGGCGTTTCCGTCCGATCGGCGAGGAGCGGATAAAGTTGCTTCGACAGGCAGAGAAGGAGGCACAGGGGAAGCCGGTCCCATTAGAGAAGATCATAGATTGCATGTTGCGACCGCCGTTCATGGCCGTTTTAGCGCATCCGCATTTTCCGGCTCTGCTTGCGCGCAACCTGTTCATGCCACCGCCGTTCATGCAGGAATTGCTGGCCAAAGAACTCCCCCCGTTGAATGAACCGTTTGTAGCGGCGCTTGCCCGGACGTTGCCAAATTTGCCTCTGGAAGTTTTGCAGATGCGCGACATGTTCGCCGGCGGTGTAACGCTAATGGTCTCACGCCAGTTAAGCAAAATGCCAATGCGTACCAGCCCGGCCTTTTGTGAGTTTGTTATAAAAGAGATGGTGGCGTTCATCGCAGCAGGACTCCGCACCGAGTCGACGATTTCGGGCAGTGACCTTCCGCCAAGGGCCTTCTCGCAAACCCTCCCCGGAACTGACGGTTAATTTTTTTGTCGACAAATTAATACATACGTATGCAACATACTGCTCTTAACATTCGTAATCGTGGCGCTGACACCGGAGTAGCCGCCTCTTGTCATGAGTCGAAATGCCTTCAGCGGTTAATGACGTGCACGGACGTTTTGCGAGGCGCTGCAATATGTTTCTCGTCGATGACCATTGAAACGCCCGGGGCTCTTGTTTCCCTGCCGTTTGGAAAGAATGAAATCAAAACTTAAGAAGAGAGCTCAATGAAAAACAATCTAACCATCCTCTTTGCGGTAGCCACCGCCTGGATCGCGACCGTCATCACGTCTTCAGTCGCGACTGCCCAAACAACGGAATTCGGTACGACACCCCAGCAGAATGAAGTCCGAGAACCGGGCAAGCGTCCTCGGTTCGATGTGACGCTGGAATCTTCCTACACAGGGGCCGGCAAGGCAAAATTTCGCGGTGCAGATTCCAGCAACAGCGATGCTTACAACGTGAGCCTTGGTCTGAGCACTCGTGCTCCATTGAACGAGCACTGGAGCATCCCGCTGGAGTTGAGATCGCAGAACCTTTTCCTGGGTTCGCCGGCGGGAGTGCCTGTTCCCGAGAACATCCATACGCTCGGATTCGGCACCGGCCTGAGTTATCGGCCCAACGACCGGTGGAGGTTTATGGCCCTGGTCAGTCCGACACTTTACAAGTTCAGCGATGTCGGCGGCAATGACATCGGGGTCTCCTGCCGCCTCACTGCGATGTGGAATTACAGTCCATCGCTGAAATTCATGTTCGGCGTCGTGTTTTCTCCGGACAGCGACCTCAAGGTGATGCCGATGGCCGGCCTCGATTGGGCCATCAACGACCAATTGGACCTGCGCCTGATTTTTCCCAAGCCACGCCTGATCTACACGCTCAACGACCACTGGAGCTTTCACGTCGGCGCGGGCTTGAACATGGTGACGTTCCGCACCAGCGATTCGCTCGGCACGTCCATCGGTCTACCGCAATACAATGACGCGATCGGCACTTACCGCGACATCCGCATCGGCGCAGGAGTCGGCTATCGTATCAACAAAACCCTGAGCGTGGAAGCGGACGCCGGCTACTCGGTGGACCGCCAGATAGATTACACACGGATCGGCGAGCGCGTGAAGTTTGATCCCACGCCCTATGCGGCCTTGGGCCTGCGCCTGAGCTTCTGAAATACCATGACCGATATAGCCCTCAAGATGCTGTTCGGCGAGTGCGCGAAAGACGCGATGCTTCGTGAGCGGAATATGCTTCGCAACCATCCTGATGACGCAAGGGCTGGCGATGTTTTTCGGGATTCTCAGTTTTTCCTACGCTACAGCCACGATTGATCCGCTTGTGCAGTAAGTCGACGACAATCAGCCGTTGCGAGACACGGACATTCCAGGCCGGGACCCCAGCCATAATCAGTTCACTCTGGGCTGTCGACGATCTATCCACAGCCATCTTGTTCCGGCAATTCTATCACGCCCACCTGCAGGAGGGCCTGGAACCTCCTTATGCCTTGAGGCAGGAACAATGTTATCTACGTCTTCCTCATCAAAATGTGGCGTAGGCGCCCTCGCCTGCGCCTAGATACAGTATGGACAGCCGAGGGCGGTTATCCTACATGAGACTTTCGCAGAGGTCTCAAGTTCCTTAAACGAGGGTAGAAGATACCTGCTATATCTTCGCACTGCGCTACCTGGCTTTTGGGGTGCGGTTATGCTTATCATGGCTCTCATTCAAACCTCTAAACCTGCTTACTCCCTCCCCTGCGTAAAGTTTTTCATAGCGTTTTCAAATTCCTCGCCCCCGATAGGGGGATAAATACGGCGGGCGGCCAGTTCTTGGCAGTTCAGGGCCTTCCAGCTCTATCGCAGCATTTTTCTTTTTGCCTTTCCCTGACTTTGTGATTTAATATACCGGGTTTGTGAAAAGGAGGGCAAAGCTTTGCCTAATGTAGTGGTAGTGGGCACCCAATGGGGCGATGAGGGCAAGGGGAAGATCGTTGACCTCTTGACCGAGCAGGCCGCCATGGTGGTGCGGTATCAGGGCGGCAACAACGCCGGCCATACCTTGGTGGTGGGCGGCGAGAAATTTATCTTTCATCTGATCCCTTCGGGGATCCTGCATCCCGGCACCCAGTGCCTCATCGGCAACGGCGTAGTCCTGGATCCCGAGGTCCTGCTGACGGAACTGGATAACCTCAAGGGCCGGGGGATCGTGGTGGGTCCTGACAACCTCCGCATCAGCGAACGCACCCAGGTCATCATGCCGTATCACAAGCGCCTGGATTTGGCCCGGGAGCGGGCCAAGGGGGAGGCCAAGATCGGTACTACCGGCCGGGGCATCGGCCCCTGCTATGAAGACAAGATCGCCCGCCGGGGCATCCGGGTGGCCGACCTCTTGAACCCCGAGGTGTTCAAGGCCAATCTGGCCGACGTGCTGCCGGAAAAGAATTTTTATCTGGAAAAATTTTTGGACGACGTCCCGTTCACCCCGGAGGAGATCCTGACGCCCTATCTGGAGATGGGAAAACGCCTGGCGCCCCTGGTGACCAATGTCTCGGTCAGGCTGGCCGAGGCGGTGCGGCAGGGCAAGAACATTCTCTTTGAAGGGGCCCAGGGGACGCATCTCGACATCGACCACGGCACCTACCCTTACGTCACTTCCTCCAACCCGGTGGCCGGCGGCGCCTGCACCGGCGCCGGGATCGGCCCCACCCAACTGCACCATGTTCTGGGCATCGTCAAGGCCTATACCACCCGGGTGGGGGCCGGACCGTTCCCCACGGAATGTCTGGACGCGGTGGGGGATCACCTGGTGGAGTGCGGGGTTGAATTCGGCTCCACCACCGGGCGCCGGCGGCGCTGCGGCTGGCTGGACACGGTGGTGCTGCAGGATTCGGCCCGCCTCAACGGCCTCACGGGCCTGGCCATCACCAAGCTGGACGTTCTGACGGGCATCAACCCGGTAAAAATCTGCGTGGCCTACGACGTGGGCGGCGTGCGTAATGAGACCATCCCCGCCACCATTCAGGAGCTTTCGCTCTGCCGGCCGATATTTGAGGAAATGCCGGGATGGACCGATGATATCCGGAGAGTGCGGCGTATACAAGATTTGCCGGCGGCCACCCAAAACTACCTGAAGCGGGTGGAAGACCTGGTGGGCGTGCCCATCCAGATCGTCTCCGTGGGCCCGGACCGGGAAGAAACCATGGTGGTGCAGAATCCTTTTGGTTAACGTCGCTCCGCCACTCCCGGCGGAGCGACGGACAGCCGAGGGCGGCTGTCCTACATTAAACCCTAAATATAGATTTTTAATTGTATCGTTAGCTATCAACTGGAATCAATTTTAGGGTAAGCTGCATGAAACGGAAATCTGATGTAGGACAGCCGCCCTCGGCTGTCCAGAGGCCCGGTCAACAAGCGAGGCCAGCCAAACCGGCCAGGGCTGAATACCGCCGCCACCTCCCGCATCTCCAGGTAGAAGACAAACCGCTTTTCGTAACCTTTGCCACCTTTAAGCGGTGGGTTCTCCCCGAACCTACCCGGCAGGTGGTTTTAAGACATTGCTTGCATGACCATGGGGTGAAACTACAGGTTCATGGCATTGTGGTGATGCCGGACCATGTACACATCATCTTTACTCCTTTGAAGGATGATGAAGGCAACCCTTTCGGGCTGGCGGAAATCATGAGCGGCATCAAGGGAGCTTCGGCTCATAGTGTTAACAAAGCCCTCAATCGACGGGGAAGGGTCTGGCAGGACGAATCCTTTGACCATGTATTGCGTTCAGACGAAAGCACCTACAACAAGGTTCTCTATATTTGCGAGAATCCGGTGCGTAAAGGGTTGGTGGCCACAGAAGATGAATATCCGTGGTTATGGAGAGAGTGGGTAGAGGGAGCCGAAATTGTGGCGCAATCTCTCCATGACGGGCATCAATAAGGATGGACAGCCGGGGGCGGCTGTCCTACATAAAATGGAGGCCGGCCCGCGAGCCCAGCCGGCCCAACCCCTTTACCCCGGGGCTTTTACAGGCTGTAAAATTCTCTGACACTCCTGTTGACCTACTGCGGCCCCGAGACCGGGGCGTCCGACTCAAGACGGTGTAATTCCACTACGTTATACGGCGCGGCTGAAACCAGCGTTTGGCATGTTCGATGCTATAAAGGTTTGGTTATTAAGGGAACGTGGTCCGAGTAAGAAAATTTCTTACAAAGGAATCGAAAATTCCCCGACTTTCCCAAACCGGCCGCCGGTGCTATCATAAGGCCAGATGTGTAAGTGGGGCAACGTCCGCCATGAAAAGTTCAAAGTTCAAAGTTAAGAGCAAAATTTTCTTCGGCGGCATTATCGGCAAGAAAGAGCGAGTTCTCCTTTCTGGATGAAAAAACTTCTCTCTAACATAGGAAAACACCATGATTGAAATCCGCTTTCATGGCCGCGGCGGCCAGGGCGCGGTGACTTCGGTGGAACTGCTGGCCCTGGCGGCCATTGAGGAAGGGAAGTACGCCCAGGGTTTCCCCAGTTTCGGTCCGGAGCGCCGGGGCGCCCCGGTGCTGGCCTTCTCCCGGGTGGATGACAAGCCCATCAAGCTCCGCTGCAAGATCGTCAAGCCCGACGTGGTGGTGGTGCTGGACGCCTCCCTGCTGCCGATCCAAAAACCTGCGGCTGACTTGAAGGAAGACGGTATCATCATCCTGAACACCAACAAGACTGCGGCGGAAATCCGCCAGGAATACGGCTTTAAGCACACCCTGGCCCTAGTGGACGCCAACAAGGTCGCCCGGGAGGTCCTGGGGGTGCCCATCGTCAACACCACCATGATCGGGGCCCTGTTGCGGGCCACCGGCGTCGTTAAGGTGGAGACGATGGAGCCCCCTCTGAAGGAACGCTTCGGGCCCCTGGCGGTCAAGAACTTCAACGCCCTGAAAGTGGCTTATGAGCAGACCACTATTGAGGAGCGACGGTCGTGAGCAAAGCATGGGATCAGGTAACCTGGCAGGAGATTGAGGTCGGCGGCGTGTTGACCGAGCCGGGCACGGCCCGGAACTACAACACCGGCGATTGGCGGTCGTCCCGCCCGGTGTGGGACAAGACGCGCTGCATCAAATGCGGCGTCTGCTGGACGGTGTGTCCCGAGTCCGGTATCTCCGAGGACCCGGACGGCTATTTCGACATGAACACCTACTGCAAGGGCTGCGGCATCTGCGTCAAAGAGTGCGTTACCGGATGCATCAAGATGGTGGTGGAGGGATCATGATGGCCCATAAGAAGCGAGTCGGCATGGAAGTCTCCATTGCGGTGAGCCATGCGGTGCAGCTGGCTCGGGCCGAAGCCATCGCGGCGTATCCCATCACCCCTCAGACCCACATCGTGGAGCACCTTTCTTCCCTGGTGGCCAACGGCGATTTGGAGGCGGAATTCATCACGGTGGAATCCGAGCATTCCGCCATGAGCACCTGCATCGGCATGAGCGCCACGGGGGCCCGGACCTATACCGCCACCAGTTCCCAGGGCCTGGCCCTGATGAACGAGATCCTGTTCATCGCCTCATCCATGCGGCTGCCCATCGTCATGACCGTAGCCAACCGGGCCTTATCCGGCCCGTTGAGCATTTGGAACGACCACGGCGACATCATGGCGGCCCGGGATATCGGCTGGATTCAGATCTTCACTGAAAACGGCCAGGAAGCCTTCGACCACAGCGTCATGGCCTTCAAGATCGCCGAGGATCACCGGGTGGTTATGCCCACCATCATCAACATGGACGGCTTCATCCTCACCCACGTAGTGGAAGCCCATGAAATGATGGACCAGGAAACCGTCGACCGTTTCCTGCCGGAACTGGTGCCCTACCACAAGCTGGACCCAGCCAAGCCCGTAACCATGGGGGCCTTTGCCATGCCGGAGCTTTTTACCGAATGCAAGATGGCCCACGAAATGGCCCTGACCGGCGCTTACGGTCCCATCCTGGAAGTCTGGAAGGAGTGGGGCGAGCTCACCGGCCGCCACTACCAACCCGTGGAGACCTATCGCACCGAGGGGGCCAAGGTCATTATTATGATGATGGGTTCCCTGGGCCAGGTGGCCGAGGTGGCGGTGGACGCCATGCGGGATCAGGGCATACCGGTGGGGTTGGTGAAAATCCGGTTGTGGCGGCCCTTTCCCTTCGCGGATTTGCGCCAGGCCCTGGCCGGGGCCGAGTTGGTCATCGTCTGCGACCGGGCCTTGTCTCTGGGCGCCGCCGGGCCGGTCCTGGCGGAGGTGCGCAGCGCCATGTATCCCGTGGCTGTCAAGCCCCACATCCTCGGCTATACCGTGGGCCTGGGGGGCCGGGACGTGCAGCCCGAGGACTTCGAGAAACTGGTGCGGCTCGCCCAGGCTGAAGTCAAGCAGGGACCCAGCCAGGAATACTATTACTACGGGGTAAGAGGCTGATGGAAAAATTTGGCTCGGCGGAAAGCACAAAATTCGATACGTACGCCTCGCGCATGATGCCCCGGGATGAGTTCTTCACCTCGGGCCACCGGTCCTGCCAGGGCTGCGGCGAGGCCCTGGCGGTGCGGTGGGCCTGCAAGGCCATCGGCAAAGAGGCCATCATCGCCCACGCCACCGGCTGTATGGAGATCGTGTCCTCGGGCATGCCCCAGACCGCCTGGATGAATCCCTGGATTCACGTGGCCTTCGAGAACACCTCGGCGGTGGCCTCCGGCGTCGAATCGGCCCTGAGAATTCTGGAACGCAAAGGCAAACTCAAAGGCCCCATGCCCAAGGTGGTGGCCATGGGGGGCGACGGCGCCACCTTCGACATCGGCCTCCAGTCTCTCTCCGGGGCCTTGGAACGGGGCCACAACTTCACCTACCTCTGCTGGGACAACGAAGCCTATATGAACACCGGCATCCAGCGTTCCAGCGCCACCCCCTTCGGGGCCATGACCACCACCTCGCCTCCCGGCAAGCGCAGCTTCGGCCAGAGCACCTGGAAGAAAGACATGGTGGCCATTGCCGTGGCCCACGGCATTCCCTACGTGGCCACCGCCTCCCCGGGATACCTCTTCGACCTCTACTTCAAGGTGAAAAAGGCCATAGAGACCCCGGGGCCGGCTTATATCAATATCCTGTCCGTCTGCCCCACCGGCTGGCGGAGCGCCACGGACCTGACGGTGCGCCTGGCCCGGCTGGCGACCGAAACCGCAGTCTTTCCCCTGTTTGAAGTGGTGGACGGCAAGTACCGGCTCACCGTGGAGCCCCCCAAAATCCGGCCCGTCAGGGATTATCTCAAACCCCAGGGCCGCTTCCGGCACCTCCGGGACCCGGAGGTGGAATTCATCCAGAAACAGACTATGGCCAGATATAAGCTGCTGCTGGAAAAATGCCAGGCGCCCTTTGCGGAATTCGCCCCGGTCCACCTGCGTGAAGGATGATGACCATGACCGACCCAGAACGACTTGAAACCATCTTGTCCCGTTACGAGGGCGCGGCCGCGGACCTGATCCCGGTTCTCCAGGATATTCAGGACGATTATAATTACCTCCCTAAAGACGCCCTGAAAATCGTGGCCGGCCGGCTGAACGTCCCCCTGACTCAGATCTATAGCGTGGCCACTTTCTATAAGGGCTTTTCCCTCACGCCCCGGGGAGTGCACCACGTCCAAGTCTGCCGGGGCACTACCTGCCATCTCCATGGCGGCACCCGCCTCCAGGAAGGGGTGATCCGGCGCCTGGGCATCGAACCGGGGCAAACTACCCCGGACGGGCAGTTCTCCCTGGAACAGGTGAAGTGCGTCGGCAAGTGCGGTGCGGCTCCGGTATTGGCGGTAGATGCAGATTATTTCGGTGAGGTGGGGGTCGATGGGGTGACCAAGATTCTCAGAACTTACCGCAAACCCAAATAGAGATGACGATATGTCCAAGATTGAATTTCCCCTGGTAACCCGAAACCTAGGGGCCATTGATCCCGAGTCCCTGGAGGCTTATGCGGCCGCCGGCGGTTACGCCTCCCTGAAGCGGGCCCTGACGGAGATGACTTCCGAGGCGGTGCTGGAGGCGGTGGATAAGTCCGGCTTGCGGGGCCGGGGTGGCGGCGGCTTCCCCACCGGCCGCAAATGGCGCTTCTGCCGGGAAGCTCCGGGCGAGCCGAAGTTTATCATCTGCAACGGCTCCGAGGGCGACCCCGGCGCCTTTTTGGACCGGACGGTGATGGAGGGCGACCCCCACGCCATCGTCGAGGGCATGGCCATCGGCGCCTATGCCATCGGCGCCGGGCAGGGTTTTATCTACGTCGGCCACGAATATCCCCTGGCCGCGACGCGGCTGCGCCAGGCCATCACGGCCGCCCGGGAGCAGGGTTTTCTGGGTGAAAAGATCCTGGGTACGCCCTTCGGCTTCGATATCCAGGTTCGCCGGGGCGCCGGCGCCTATGTCTGCGGGGAAGAGACCGCGCTCATCAACTTTATCCAGGGCAATATCGGCGAACCCCGCAACCGCCCGCCCTATCCGCCCCAGAAGGGCCTGTGGGGCCAGCCCACCATCATCAATAACGTCGAGACCTGGGCCAATGTCCCGGTGATCATCGCCAAGGGGGCCGAGTGGTTTGCCGGCATCGGCACCGAAAACAGCAAGGGCACCAAGGTCTTTTCCGTGGCCGGGAGGGTGAAAAAACCCGGGATCGTGGAGGTGCCCATGGGCACGCCGTTGCGCCAGGTCATCTTTGACCTGGGCGGCGGCATCAAAAAAGACCGGGAGTTCAAGGCGGTCCTCACCAGCGGCCCCGGCGGCGGCGTCCTGCCCAAGCAGTTCCTGGACATGCCCGTGGAGTTCGAGAGCTTCCAGGCCGCCGGCGGCAACCTGGGCTCCGGCAGCATGGTGGTCATGGACGAGGGCTGCTGCATGGTGGATGTGGCCCGCTATTTCCTGGAGTTCTCCCATGATGAATCCTGCGGCAAATGCACCCCCTGCCGGGAAGGCACCAAGCAGCTGCTGGAGATTCTCAACCAGATTACCAAGGGCAACGGCACCGAAGAGGACCTCACCCTGATGGAAGAGTTGTGCGCCACCATGGCCGCGGCTTCCCTTTGCGGCCTGGGCCAGAGCGCGGTGAACCCAGTGCTCAGCACCCTGAAATACTTCCGGGAGGAATATGAGGCCCACGTCCGGGAGAAAAAATGCCCGGCCCTGGTCTGCCGGCCCCTGCTGAAATACACCGTTGATCCGGAAACCTGCACCGGTTGCCTGGCCTGCTTGCGGGAGTGCCAGGTGGGAGCCATCACCGGCGATGTCGAGGAACCCCAGGAAATCGACCAGGAACTCTGTGTCAAATGCGGCATGTGCCACGCGGTCTGTAAATTCGACGCAGTTAAGGTAGAGTCATGAAAAACGATTCAGTGAGTCTGACCATTGACGGCAAACCGGTCCAGGTTCCGGCGGGGACTACGCTCCTGTTGGCGGCCAAAGCCAATAATATCGACATTCCGACCCTGTGCTACCACCCGGAACTCAAGCCCGAGGGCCACTGCCGCCTGTGCGTGGTGGAAATCGGCGCCGCGCCCCACACCCGCCTGGTGAATTCCTGTACCTACCCGGCCGAGCCCGGGCTGGTGGTTGCGACCGCCTCGGAGAAAGTCATGGCCTCCCGGCGCATGGTGCTGGAACTTCTCCTGGCCCAGGCCCCCGGGGCCGAGCACCTCAAGGAGATGGCTGCGGCCATGGGCGTCTATGAAACCCGCTTCAAGAAAGGCGACCCGGCGGCCCGCTGTATCCTGTGCGGCCAGTGCGTCCGCACCTGCCGGGAGGTGGTGGGCGTGAGCGCCATTTCCATGGCCTTCCGCACCCCGAAAAAGCGGGTGGCCACCCCCTTTGCCGAGCAGTCCGAGGCCTGCATCGGCTGCGGCTCCTGCGTCTTTATCTGCCCCACCAACACCATCGCCTACACCGAAAAGGACGGCATCCGCACCGTCTGGGGCCGGAAATTCGAACTCCAGCCGTGCAGCAAATGCGGCAACTACATCGCCCCCAAGGCCCAACTGGAACACTGGGCCAAACTCACCGGCGACCCGGTGGAAAGTTTTTATACCTGCAAAGATTGCCGGTAGTCGGGCACCGACATTTATGCTGATTAATCGTAGGGGCGGTTCGCGAACCGCCCCTACATTCGTTGATGGTAGGGCGGGCCTCCGTGCCCGCCTGCTTTATTGGGGGGGGCCGGCTTAATTATTTGTCAATTTTATCATGCTTGACATGTCATGCATGCCATTATAAATTTCTAGGGTGATTTACAAAATCGCAATCAATCGGCTATTTTCTCGTAGGGGCGGACCCATGTGTCCGCCCTTGGCTGAGGGCGCACACGCAGGTTCTCTCCTATAATTATGTCCCTTTTTGATTGCGGTCAACTCGGTCCGGCCGAGAAACGAAAAGGCTATTCGAATAATGACCAGTCAGAAATTACCCCCGGTGCACCCCGGCGAAATTCTCTTGGAGGAATATCTTCAACCACTGGGAATCAGCCAGAACAAACTGGGACGCGATTTAAATGTCCCGCCGCAAAGAATCAATGAAATTGTCCGGGGCCAGAGGGCCATCACGGTGGACACCGCCTTGCGCCTGGCCAGGTATTTTCATACGAGCCCCCAGTTCTGGCTCAACCTGCAAGCCCATTATGATTTGGAGATCGCGCAGGAAACCCGCCTGGTGGAGCGGGTTATCAAGGAAGTGCGGGAACGGGAAGCAGTTTAAGGGGCAAACGATCACCCCACCATAAATTTTCAAGGCCTTTAAATCCTGATTGATGCCCGAAGGTTCATAAATCCCGGCCTAAGGGATATGTTGAGCGAAGCTTCTGGCGATCAGGGAATTCACCCAGGTTCGATAATGCCCGCTCGAGTGATTATTTTCGAAGGGCAGGGCCGGCATCTTCTCCCGAACCGTCCAGAACATGGGAAACCAGTCGGCAAAAAGGACACCCTGGGTCCGGCAGAATTCCTGTAGCCAGCAATAATCTGGCGATTTTTGCATCGATAGCCTGATCGGCATCCAGCCCAGGATCAGGGTGGCCCCGGTTTTCCGGCAATAATCCGCCAATTCCCGGAAGGACGGTTCCAGCAATGCCGCGTTATTTTCCCGGACGATCTGCGGCCGGCGTCTCATTTTAATCAGGAAGGTTAATTGCTTGCCGATCTCGGTCTCAAATTTGAGCCACAGCCACGAGCGGGAAAGCAAGGGATAATATCGGGGATTGCCATCCACCAGCTTTTTGTGAATTTTGCCGGCCAGAAAAACCTGGTCATCGTCCACATCGTTATCGGACGCCAAAAACAAGATGTAGCGGGGCGCGCCGATTTTTTGGGCATACTCTTTAAGCCGGGTAATTGCCTGTTGCGGACCATAGCCGGCCACCCCGAGATTCACCACGCCATAGTTCATGTCGTAACGGCCATTTCTTAAATTCAGGAGGAGATCTATCTGAAAGGGGAAACTGGCGTCAGCCGGCAGCCCGATGCCCTGGGGAAACGAATCTCCCAAGGCGAAGACCAGGGTCTTATAACCGCCAAAATCTGGTTGGAAATTAGCCGTGCCCAAGCGGTTGGTGACGATTTCCTCTTGGTAATCCTTAGTCTCTAAACTATGGAGAGAACTTTTGAGCCGGTATCCGGCGGCCGGGTCATATTGGTAAATCCGGTAATTGTCGGGAAAGAACAAGGGAAAAGCGCTTCGCAACAACCCCTCCACCAGGAGCAGGGCCAAAACCGCCGAGATGAGAACGTATCTTATTTTCATGTCCGGTTGGGTCTCCCCGCGAGCCTCAATGGGAAGGGGAGGCGGCGGGGCCGGCAAACCGCCGCTTTGCCATCTCCGCGGCCATGACGATCGCGGCCTTGAGGGAATCCGGTGACGCCTTGCCGGTGCCGGCCAGGTTGTAGGCGGTGCCGTGGTCGACGCTGGTGCGGATGATGGGCAGCCCCAGGGTGACGTTCACTCCGTCCATGAAGTGTAATAATTTCAGCGGAATGAGCCCCTGGTCGTGGTACATGCAGATGATGGCGGCGAACTCCCCCTGGTGGTGGCGCCAGAACAGGGTGTCGGCCGGGAAGGGGCCCTCTACGGCAACCCCTGCGGCCTGGGCTTCTTTCACCGCCGGGATGATGATGTCCTCTTCTTCGTGGCCGAACATGCCGTCTTCGCTGGCGTGGGGGTTGAGGGCCGCCACTCCCAAAGGCACGCCGTTAAGCCCGAAGTCCCGGTCCAGGGCCCGGGCGGCGAGGTGGAAAAGCCGCACCAGGCCTTCCCGGGTAATGCGCTGCGGCACTTCAGACAAGGCGCAGTGAATAGTGACCAAAATTACCCGGAACTCACCCCCGGCCAGCATCATGGCAAACTCGGCGGTCTTGGTCTTCTCGGCCAAAAGCTCGGTGTGGCCAGGATAATCGTAGCCCGAGAGCTTCATGGAAATCTTGCTGATGGGGGCGGTGACCAGGCCCGCGACTTTTTTGGCCAGGGCCAGATCAATGGCGGTGAGGATGTAGCCCACCATGGCCTTGCCGGACGCCGGGGTGGGGCGGCCATATCCCAAGTCCCGGGGTCCAAGCTGGGAGCCGGGCATGAGGTCCAGGGTCCCGTGCTCATAACGCCCCGCGGCCGGGCGGTCGGCCAGATGGATTTTCAGGGCCGGGTCCAGGGCCAGGCGGGCCCGCTCCAGGGCCGGCAGGTCGCCCAGAACCAGGGGCCGGCACACCTGGTAAATCCGGGCGTCAGCCAGGGCCTTAACGATGATCTCGGGCCCCACCCCCACCGGGTCGCCCATGGTCAGGGCCAGAATGGGTTTAACAGTCGATGTGGTCATAAGGCTTTTAATCCCCTTCCGTTTTGATCCGCCGCACCTTGACATGAACCTCACCGTCTTGGAGGGTGACCTTGAGGTAGTGATGAAAAAAATGGTCGGGATCGGTCCCATAAAGGGGCGCCCCGGCCCCGCCGGTGATGGTATAGGGGACACCGTCCCAGTTGCCGGTAAAATAGCTGTGGATATGACCGGCAAAGATATGGCTGACGCGATATTGCCGCAAGAGGGCGGCCAGCCGGCGCCCGGCGGCCTCCGGCAGGCAGTGGCGCTTTTCACCCCCCCGGGGGTCAAAGAGGGGAGTATGGAGAAACACCAGGCGGGTTTTATAAGACCGGGATTGCTTTAATTCCTTCTCCAGCCAGCCCCACTGGACCTCACCGATCCCGTCAGACTCCACATCATTGACGACGATAAAATAGTTGTCCTGGAGCTGAAAAGAATAGTAATCCGGGCCGAAAATTTCCCGGTAGAGAGTCAGGTCCTGATCCTTTCCCAGGTCATGATTGCCTGCGGCGGTCAGGAAGGGTATCCGGCTGTAAGGCTGGATCTGCTTGAAGAAATTGTTAAATTCCTCCAAGGCGCCCCTCTCCACCATATCCCCGACAATAATGGCGAAGGTCAGGCTGGAGTCGCCGGCCATATCTTTGAGCAGGCGGTCAAAGACCGCCGGGTTGCTGCGGCTATCTCCCAGGACCGCAAGGGTCAGCTTACCCCCGGCGGGAGCCTGGAGGCGCTCCACTTGGCGGGGGTTCCAGTCTCGGGCCGGCAAGGTCTCATGGCCGGTGCCGCGGCCAGCGCACCCCCAGGCCAGGAGCAACAAGATGATGAGAGCGACTCTGACGGCGGGAAGTCTTTGTAACCGGGTTTTATAGCCTCTGCTAAAAATTCTTTCCGTTTGCTGGGCCTTAAGTCCCCTTAAATCGCAGGCCTGTCCGGTAGCATTTTGTAGGCGCTGGGGTCGGGACATAAAGAGGCGCCGCCTAAATTGCATAATAATCAGGCAGGGGAGTAATAAAAAGCCAAAAAATCGAAAATCAACCATATTTCAGGTTCTCAGCCTCCAAAGTCCGGATGCGGTCCCGCAGGGTGGCGGCCCGCTCGAACTCCTGCTTTTTGGCCGCGGCCCGCATTTCCTTCTTCAGGCGCTTGATCGCCGTCTCCGGCCGTTCCGCCAGGTAGGGAACCTGTTCCTCTGCGGCCAGGGGCACGGTGAGGTAATCGGCCTCGTAAACCGAGGCCAGGACGTCCTTGATCCGGCTCTGGATGGTTTCCGGGGTGATGCCGTGCTCCCGGTTATAAATCTCCTGGACGGACCGGCGCCGGTTGGTCTCTTCTATGGCCGCGGCCATGGACGGGGTCACGCGGTCGGCGTAGAACAAGACCTGGCCGTTGACGTTCCGGGCGGCCCGGCCGCAGGTCTGGATGAGGGAGCGGGCCGAGCGCAGAAAGCCCTCCTTGTCCGCATCCAGGATGGCCACCAGGGAGACCTCCGGCAGATCCAGCCCCTCCCTGAGAAGATTGATGCCGATGAGGACGTCGAAGATCCCCAGGCGCAAATCCCGGAGGATATCCATGCGCTCCAGGGTGGTGATGTCGGAGTGCAGATACCGCACCTTGAGGCCCAGGTTCTGGTAATATTCGGTGAGGTCTTCGGCCATGCGCTTGGTCAGGGTGGTGACCAGCACCCGCTCGCCTTTGGCCAGGCGAATCCGGATCTCCCCCAGGAGATCGTCCACCTGATTGGCGGCGGGCTTGACCGTGATCCGGGGGTCCATGAGACCGGTGGGGCGCACGATCTGCTCCACGATCCGCCCGTCGGCGTGGTTCACTTCGTAGGGGCCGGGGGTGGCGGAGACATAGATGAGCTGCCGCACCCGGGCCTCGAATTCCTCAAAGCACAAGGGGCGGTTGTCCAGGGCCGAGGGCAGGCGGAAGCCGTAGTCCACCAGGGTCTGTTTGCGGGACCGGTCGCCCCGGAACATCCCCCCGAGTTGGGGAATGGTGATGTGGGACTCGTCGATGACCACCAGGGACTCCCGGGGCAGGTAATCCAGGAGGGTAGGGGGCGGCTCCCCCGGGGAGCGCCCCGTCAGGTGCCGGGAATAGTTCTCGATGCCGTGGCAGAAGCCCAACTCCTTCATCATCTCCAGGTCGAAACGGGTGCGCTCCTCCAGGCGCTGGGCCTCGATCAATTTGCCGTTTTCCCGGAACCAGTCCAGCCGCGGCCCCAACTCGGCCTCGATGGCGGCCATGGCCTGGCGGCGCACCAGGTCCGGGGTGACATAGTGGGAGGCGGGGTAGATCATGACGCGTTTGAGCTGCTTGAGCGTCTGACCCCGGAGGGGGTCAATCTCGCGAATGGCCTCCACCGTGTCGCCCCAAAAATCCACCCGGATGGCCCGGTCCTCTTCGTAGGCTGGGAAGATCTCCACCCGGTCGCCCCGCACCCGGAAGGTGCCCCGGTGAAAATCGATGTCGTTGCGTTCGTACAAAATCTCCACCAGCTTCTTTAATACCTCCCGGCGGTCCAGCACCGCGCCCTCCTCCAGGGAGAGGAGCATGCCGTGGTAGGCCTCGGGGGAGCCTAAACCGTAGATGCAGGACACCGAGGCCACAATGATCACGTCCTGACGGTCGAACAGGGAGCGCGTGGCGGAGTGGCGCATCCGGTCAATGGCTTCGTTGATGGAGGAGTCTTTTTCGATGTAGAGGTCGGCCTGGGGGACGTAGGCCTCCGGCTGATAATAATCGTAGTAGCTGACGAAATACTCCACCGCGTTGTCCGGGAAGAACTCCTGGAACTCGCCGTAGAGCTGGGCCGCCAAGGTCTTGTTGGGGGCCAGGACCAATGTGGGCAGGCTGAGTTGGGCCACGACGTTGGCGATGGTAAAG
>Ga0351885_10290_pt1 | contig 18138 bp, 10 predicted proteins | sample TotcelFGM3001L13_FD_206771 | JGI IMG/M metagenome (GOLD analysis project Ga0351885, IMG submission 206771) | Enriched cells from coal bed in the Powder River Basin, Montana, United States - Total cells FGM rep3 HSBNCT.FGM.300.1.L13 ... | reverse complement strand
CTTGCAGCCCTCCTGTCAAGAAACACCGGCTCGGGAGCGAGTCATTTGGGGTTCCCCAGAGGCGCGGGCCTGCACAAAAAATCCAGGGCCATAAGCGTCGCCCAGGCGGGATGGCCGGGGCCGGGGATAAGTAACAGCAGTGTCCGGTTTGGTTTTTGCAATGGAGGATGCACGCTATACGCCGCCAACAATGCATAAATTCGCTCCGAAAAGATTACTTCCCCCTCACCCTTGACCCTCTCCCCCATGGGGCTACGCATTACCCACAAGCCGGAAAGTGGTTGATTCAACAAGATTTTAGTGGCACAGGTTTTCAACCTGTGCGAGATATTTTCGCACAGCCTGGAAAGGCTGCGCTACCGGGCAGAAAAACTTATGGGTAATGATGAGCCCATTGGGGGAGAGGGGAAAAAGTGGAACCGATTTAACATGTTATGGTCACTAAACCCGGCGACATCACCTACTCCCTCTCTCCCCGCTTCGGGGGGAGAGGGCTGGGGGGGCAGAACGACCGCATGCAATTTTCTCAGTAATGACGCGGCGTGCCGGTAGAACTGAGGAGTTGCCGCTTGACTTAAGGCCGGGAAAGCAGTTAAAGTTTGCGGAATTTAGAAGTTAGAGGTCTCGTATGCAGCCCAGGGAGCGCCTGATCTTCCCGCTGGATGTCCCTAATAAGAAGGAAGCCGAGAGGTTTATCTCCCTGCTAAAGGAGCACGTCGGGCTCTTCAAGGTGGGATTGGAGCTCTTTGTGGCCGAGGGGCCGGCTTTCTTGCAGTACATGACTGATACGGCCCGGGTGGATTATTTCCTGGATTTAAAATTTCACGACATCCCGGCGACCGTACGGCGCGCTCTATCCCGGATCAAGGCGGGGGCCAGGCTGGCAACCGTGCATGTGGACACAGGCCGGGAAAGCCTGAAGCCCAGCCCGGAGGCGCAGGGAAGCGGGGTCAAACTCCTGGGCGTCACGGTGCTCACTCACCTGAAACCGGATGATCTGGAAGCCATGGGCATCGATAGAGAATATGCCCGGGAGCTCACCAAACTGGTGCTTCTCAGGGCCGCCATTGCCCGGGCCGCCGGTTGCGACGGGGTGGTCTGCGCCGGCACGGAAGCCCGCGCCGTTAAGAAAGAATTTGGATCAGACTTCCTGGTGGTCTGCCCGGGCATCCGGCCGGCCTGGGCCGCGGTGCCGGGGGATGACCAGAACCGGGTCATGACCCCCTATGAGGCCATCAAAGCCGGGGCCGATTATATCGTGGTGGGACGCCCCATCCGGTCGGCAGCCGATCCGGTGGCCGCAGCCGACATGGTAGTGGCCGAGATTGAGCAGGGGATGCGGGACCGGTCCTGCCTGCCATAAGAGGGCGGAGAGCCACCCAAGGAATGAGGCGTTTGTCCATAGGGCCTTCGGCTCTGCTCTTTGTACTATCCGAGGATTCGGCACCCCGTCGGGACTGGGCTTCAAGGATGCAAAACGATCCTGTACCTCGGTTTGCCATGCCGCAATTTCTCCATAGCCTCATTAATTTTACTAAACTGATAGCTCTCAATGGTGGGCTGAATATGGTGCCTGGCCGCAAAGTCAAGCATGATCGAGATGGTCGCCGGGCTTCCCGTCGGGCTGGCAGAGATGGATTTTTGGCCCAGCAACAGGGGAAAAAGCGGCACTGACAGCGGTTGGGTAACTGCTCCCACCAGGTGCAGACGGCCTTGCGGCCGCAGGGCCGCAATATAGGCCCCCCAGTCCAAAGGCACGTTGACCGTCGACAGGATAAAATCCAAAGAGTTGGCTGCCTTTTTTAAAGCCTCGGGGGCGCGCGAATTTATGACGTGATCAGCGCCAAAGCCTTTTGCCTCGGCCTCCTTCTCCGGGCTGCTGGAGAATGCCGTCACCTCACAACCCCAGGCATGGGCAAATTGCAAGGCCATATGGCCAAGCCCGCCAATGCCGACTACTCCCACCCGAGCCGTGGGCTCCACCTTCCCAAGCAGAAACGGATTGAACACGGTAATGCCGCCGCACATGAGGGGACCGGCGCTTTGAGGGTCAAGCTGGTTAGGCAGAGGGATGACCCAGGCTGCGTTGGCGCGCACCCGGTCAGCAAAACCCCCATGGCGGCCGACTATGGTACCCACCACAGAGGCGCAGAGATGATGATTGCCGGATTTGCACCATTCGCAGGCCAGGCAGGAGTCGGCAAACCATCCCAAACCGACCCGTTGCCCGAGCGTTATTCCATGGGCCTGAGGGCCCTTGGCCGCGACCGTGCCGATAATCTCATGTCCGGGAATCAAGGGATATTGGCTGATTCCCCACTCGTTGTCCAACATACTGAGATCGCTGTGACACAACCCGCAATACTCGACTTTGATCTCGACTTCGTTGTCTCCCAGGGGGCCGGGATCGAATTCGAAGGGCTTCAGCGTTCCCCGCGGTTCAGTTGCGGCATATCCTTTGACCATTTGCTAATCTCCTTCTCTGAGACCTTTCCCGAATCGATCCAGCAGCCTGAAGGCCTCCTCTCCGGAAAGGACGAGGATTAAACCGGAATTTATCTCTGGTTATCGCACCCATTGGCATCAAAGAGTCCTAAAATTGGCAGGTAGGCTTGTATTCATTCAGAAAAAGTCCCACTACCCCTTTATTCAGAAACAGACCTTTGACTCTCCTGATCTGACGCCACTGGCAGATTATGGCACTTCGGCAGCTTGAGTAACCCCCAGAGGGCCAACTTAGTGCGAAGGCTCCTGAAAATTTCGTTCTTGCTGCGGTAAAACCACGACCTGTACTGCTGCTCCGGCGGTGCTGGCCGGGTTTCAAGGGCTGAATCCGGCAGGTAGACAAAGGTCTTGATCTGCCCGATCTCTTCGTAGGTTTCGACTCCCGGCGTCACCGGGAAGTCCACCGCCGGCTGCAAACCCTGGTAGGCCTCGGCGGTCATCAGGATATACTGCTTTGCCGGAATTGAGTTTTTCAGGAGACGATGGACTATGATGACGTCCACTCCGGATAACTCCTGGAATCGCCCCAGCTCATAAAAAAAAGCTCGGCCACTGTGGACCACGATCTTCAGATTGAGTTGGTCTATGTTGGTACAGGCCTCGCAGGGACAGGTGTTGGATTGGCTCAGTTCCTGAAGCTTGTCCGAGAAAGCCGTTAGGAAAATCTTTAGTTTGCGGCCGATTTGCCGGGACAGATCATCCATGGACTTGGGGTCATCAACGACTGCATACAAAAAGACGGCATCCCCCTCCAGCTTGGATATTTCCAGGGGAATTTCCACCTGCTTGATGATGGCCTTGGTCAGCTCGCTGATGATGAGCTGACCATGCACCAGGGCGGTTCGGTGAGCCACCATGAAGGGGGTGTAGCCGCTAATGTCGGTGATGATAAGAAATACTTCTCTTTCGGAGGTATTGCCCATATTTTATCCTAGTATTGCGGCAACCTCGGCTACCGCAGTCCAAATATGATTTGGGGACCTCTCATCCTAAGTTTAACCCCGAGAAGGTTCCTCTCTTCCAAGGTAGCCCGGCTCTGGGAGGTAGGATAAACGTAATCACTATTTTCTACAAATTCCAGGTATCGCAGCCAGCACCGCCCTAAAATCTTGATGCAGAGAAAAAAAGAGGATAGTTAAAGATAATGGATGTTTTAATAACTTCCCATGTTCGACAATTCTTCACTCAACCGGGAAAATTCCAGCTATGATTTGAATAGCGAAATTAACCTGGGGGAATTTCCAGAATCCTTTTTTGTCCGATGATCTTATCTTGATGGAGAGGTTGTTAGTCAAATCTTGATCACTACAGTCCTGGGGATGCCAATAAGTATAACCTGCTTTAATCGTTAATCTTTTTAATAAAAATCTTCCTTCTTGCCCCCGCGTGGCGTTTCGGGTTAAGATGACCTTGAGGTTATTTCCTGGCGAGGTGAAGCGCAGCGCGATCTATGTCTAACCCGGAATTCGTCCATCTCCATGTTCACACCGCATACAGCCTGCTGGACGGGGCCATCAGGGTCAAAGACCTGCTGGCCCAGGCCCAGGCTTACGGCATGCCGGCGGTAGCTATCACCGACCACGGCTCCCTGTTCGGGGTCCTGGATTTCTACCAGAAGGCCAAGGCGGCGGGGATCAAGCCCCTGCTGGGGTGCGAGCTCTACGTGGCGCCCGGCTCCCGCACGGAAAAGTCGGGCAAGGGGGATAACCGCCACCTGGTGGTCCTGGCGCAAAACCTGGAGGGCTACCACAATCTCATCCGGCTGGTCACCCATGCGTACCAGGAAGGGTTCTATTACCGCCCCCGGGTGGACAAGGAGCTGCTGGCCGAGTTGAACGGGGGCCTCATCGCCCTGTCCTCCTGCCTCCACGGGGTGGTGGCGCCGGAACTCCTCAACGACGACCCCGCCGCCGCCGAGGCCAACGCCCGGGAGTACGCCGAGATCTTTAAAGACAGGTTCTATCTGGAGGTCCAGGCCAACAACCTGCCGGAGCAGCTTAAGGTCAACGCGGCCTTGCTGGAGCTGGGGCCCCGCTGGGGTCTGCCCGTGGTGGCCACCAACGACGTCCACTATTTGAAGTCCGAAGACGCCCGGGCCCATGACGTCCTGTTGTGCATCCAGACCGGCAAGACCGTGAATACCTCGGGCCGCATGAAGTTCCAGACGGACCAGCTCTATTTCAAGAGTCCGGCGGAGATGGCCCGCATCTTCCCCTACCCCGAGGTGTTGGCGGCCTCGGTGGAGATTGCGGCCCGCTGCGATGTCGCCCTGGAACTGGGCACTTACAACTTTCCGGTCTACCCCGTCACCAATGGAGAAAGCACGGAATCCCACATGACCCGGCTGGCCCGGGAGGGGCTCAAAGAGCGTCTGGCGGCTCCCGCCACTCATTACCGGCCTCCGGAGGCGGATTACTGGCAGCGTCTGGAATATGAGAATAACATCCTGGTGCAGATGGGGTTTGCCGGCTACTTCCTGGTGGTGGCCGACATTATCAATTATGCCCGGGAGCGCCAGATACCCGTGGGGCCTGGCCGGGGCTCCGCCGCCGGGAGCCTGGTGGCCTATGCCATGAAGATCACCGATCTGGACCCCCTGGCCTACGGCTTATTTTTCGAGCGCTTCCTCAATCCCGAACGAGTCAGCCCTCCTGACATCGACGTGGACTTCTGCTACGAGCGCCGGGGCGAGATCATCGAGTACGTCTCCAAGACCTACGGCTGGCCGAACGTGGCCCACATCACCACCTTCGGAAGCATGAAGACCCGGCAGGTGATCCGGGACGTGGGCCGGGCTTTGGAAGTGCCATACCCGGAAGTGGACAAGGTCGCCAAACTGGTTCCGGAAAAGCTCAACATCACCCTGGAGCAGTCCCTGGCCCAGGAGCCTCGTCTGCGGGAACTCCGGGACACCAACCCCATAGTGGCCGATCTCCTCGCGGTGGCCGAGGTTTTGGAGGGCCTCCCCCGCCACGCCTCCACCCACGCCTCGGCGGTGGTCATCGCCGACCGGCCGTTGATCGAGTATCTACCCCTGTACAAGGGCAGCAAGGGCGAGCAGGTTACCCAGTTCGACATGAAAGGGGTGGAAAAGGTGGGCCTGGTGAAGTTTGATTTTCTGGGCCTGCGCACCCTGACGGTGATCGACCAGGCGGTGCGCCTGATTCGCCGCAGTCATGATGCCGGCTTCGACATCCACACCATTGTCCTGGATGACCCGGCCACCTTTGCCCTCCTCCAGGCGGCCAACACCGCGGGGGTGTTCCAACTGGAGAGTGGGGGCATGCGCGCTCTCATGGTGCGCCTCAAGCCCTCGGTCTTTGAAGACATTATCGCCCTGGTGGCCCTTTATCGCCCGGGACCCATGGAAAGCGGTATGCACGATGACTATGTGCGCCGCAAGCACGGGGAAAGCAAGGTGGAATACCCGCTGCCGCAACTGGAGCCTATCCTCAAGGAAACCTACGGGGTCATCCTTTACCAGGAGCAGGTGATGCAGATCGCCGCGGCGGTGTCCGGCTTTTCCCTGGCGGAGGCCGACCTGTTGCGCCGGGCCATGGGCAAGAAGGACCAGGCGGTGATGGCAGCCCAGCGGGACCGTTTTGTTACCGGAGCCGTGGCCCAGGCGGTGCCCAAGGGCAAGGCGGTGGAGCTGTTCACCCTGATCGAAAAGTTTGCGGGCTACGGCTTCAACAAATCCCACAGCGCCGCCTACGCCCTGGTGGCTTATCAGACCGCCTATCTCAAGGCGCATTATCCGTTGGAGTTTCTGGCCGCGGTGCTCAACTGCGAAATCAACAATTCCACCGCCATGGCCAAGCACATCATGGAGGCCAGGGACCAGGGCATCGAGCTTTTGGCGCCGGACATTAACCACAGCAATCGGGATTTCACCGTGGAAAACGGCAAGGTCCGGTACGGCCTGGCCGGGGTGAAAAATGTGGGGGTGGGGGCGATTCACAACATCCTGGAAGCCCGGGGCGCCGCCCGCTTTGTGAGCTTCCGGGACGTCCTGGAGCGAATCAACCTGGGCAAGGTGAACCGCAAGGTTTTGGAAGCCCTCATCCAGGCGGGGGCCTTTGACAGCCTCCAGCCCCGGCGGTCCCGGCTGATGGCGGGGCTGGAAAGCGCCCTGGAGAAAGTCGGCAACCAGAAGCGCCTCCAGGCCGTCAAGCAGATGTCCATGTTCGGCGGCCTCATGGAAGCCCACGAGGACGATTGGCTGCCGGAAGCCCAGCCGTGGGATAGATCCGTAAAATTGGCCCGGGAAAAAGAGGCCCTGGGCGTTTATCTCAGCGGCCACCCCCTGGATGCCCACCGGGCCCTGTTAAAGGCCCAGATCAGTACTACCACGGCGGACCTCTCCGAGTTGCCGGACTCCCAGGAAGTGATTCTGGGGGTGGTGGTTACCTCCCTGAAAGAAAAGGCGACCAAAAGGGGCGGACGTCTGGCCATCCTCACGGTAGAGGACCTGGCGGGCAGCGTCGAGGTAGTGGTATTCGGGGAGGTCTATGAGCGGGTGGCCTCGCTGCTGCAGCAGCCTAGCCTGCCCCTGTGGCTCAAGGGACACGTGGTGCAGGAAGAGAAAGGCCCCAAAGTGGTGGCCCAGGAGATTGCCCCTCTGGAGACCGCCTTGCCCCGCGGGCCTTCAAGACTGGATGTGCGTCTCCAGGCCGCCATGGTGACCCGGGAGCAACTCGTTAATTTAAAAGAGATTTTAAGCCGGCATGGCGGCCCCGTTCCCGTCTTCCTCCACTTTCTCCACTCCCGGGAAGAGGCGAGTCTGGCCTTGCCCCGGGAACTAGCCCTCACCCCATCCCCCGAATTGATTTCGGAAGTCAATCGGCTCTTCGGATACCCGGCCCTGACTCTTTAATCTCGGGCTTATGGTCCCCGGCGGCCGGACCGGTTCCTTATCCTCATTTCCCGAGACCGGTGGACCTGCCGGTCGAGGCCCCAGGATTAACAGGGCTGTGAGACCAAAAAGCGGTCAAAAGACTATTATTTGTCATTCTGGATGTTAGCGAAGAATCTCTCTTTAATTAAGCCGCCGAGATTCGCAACGAAGCTGCGCTCCGTTCAGAATGACATGAGTATTCAATGTCTTTTTGCTGCAAGTTCGTTTGAGTTCAGCCGCGGCAATCTCGGATGAGGATTTCGGACCATGTTCGTAATGAAAAAAATTGTGGCGCTGTTCTTTTACCCGATTTGTCTCTGCCTGGGGATATTGATCTTGGGACTATTTTGCCTCTGGGCCACCCGGAGGCAGCGCCTGGGCAAGGTGTTGGTGACTGTGGGGACCGTGCTTCTGCTTTTACTGAGTAATTCTTTCCTATCCTCGAGGTTATTGCTTCCCCTGGAACAACAGTACCCGGCTCTCTTAAAGCCTGAAAATATTTCCTGGGAGGGAGGAAACGGCGGGACCTCTCCCAAATGGATTGTGGTGCTGGGAGGCGGTCACGTGTCGGATCCCTGCCTCCCGGTTAACAGTCAAATCAGTGGAGCCGCCCTGGGGCGCGTGGTGGAAGGGGTGCGGCTGTATAAAGCCGTTCCGGGGAGCAAGTTGCTGTTATCCGGCGGGGGAGGCTCCGATCCCGTGCCGGAGGCCGAAATAATGGCCCAGATTGCCGTGCTCCTGGGGGTAAGGCCTCAGGATATCAGGTTGGAGCCAGACTCCCTGGACACGGCGGACCAAGCCGAACTCATCGTCAAAATTATCGGCAGGGGAAAATTTATCCTGGTCACCTCCGCCGCCCATATGCCCCGGTCCATGGCCCTGTTCAGAAGGCGCGGTATGCAGCCCATCCCGGCCCCCACTGATTTTCAGGTCCGTAGAGCCCAGAGGCTTACCCCTGGCTGGTTTTTTCCCGGAACCTCATCGATAGGCCGGGAGGAAACCGCGGTGCATGAGTATCTGGGTCTGGCCTGGGCCTGGCTGCGAGGGGAGATCTAAGGAGAGGTGAGGCGGCAAAGCTGGGTTCCCCCGATGGAGAGAATCCATACCTCAGGGGTGACGCTCGTTGCCATCAAACCCAGGGGCAGGGACTTTGGCTTAACTTGTTGAAGCTTCTGTGGAAATTGGGGAGACTCGGCCCGAGAAAATAATGTAGTTTGGAAGTTTATTAAGAAAGCTCTATAAAAATAATTATTTATTTGAAAATTATTCAAAATTAGTGTAATGAAATTCACATTGGCAAAAAAGTCTTGCCGGACAATTTTGCCATCTTCGGCACAACATTCCAAGGAGGGAATGGGTATGCTACCTTTTGGCCGTTCTAATTTTAAGGCCACAGTCCGGCACGGGTAAGCGGGGATTCTTACATGCGTGAGAGTCCCCGTTTGCTTTTGGGAGCGGCTTCGCCGCGCCTCGTGGTGGTTGAGCCGGTTGTCAGCCCGGCAGGATCGGTGCGGCGCCGCGAGGCCCGGCTTTTTTCCCTGCTATCCCTGGTTTTGGGACTGGCTTATCTGATCTGGCTGGGGCGGCTGGTGCTTGCCAGCCGGGGATCGCCGGATATCTTTTTCTTCGCGGCTGAAGGCCTGTCCTACCTCCTCCTCTGTCTCTTAAGTTACAGTACGTGGCGTCTCCGAAGTCCCCGCCTGGCAAACTCGGAGTCCCAGCCCCGTCTCTCCGTTGACATCTTGGTGCCGTGCTGCGGCGAACCTTTGGAAATCATCCAGACCACTCTCCAGGCCGTCCGGCGGATCACCTATCATCCGTTGGAGGTTTATGTTTTGGATGATGGCGGGTCCGAAGCCGTGGCGGCCCTGGCCCTATCCTTGGGATTTCATTACCTGTCGCGGCCGCTGGCAGGTTTGCCCCGCGCCGATTCCAAGAGCGGCAATCTCAATTTCGGTATGAGCCGCAGCCGGGGGGAATTGATTCTGGTCCTGGACGCTGACCAGGTGCCGGCGCCGGAAATACTGAACCGGCTGGCAGGTTTTTTCGGTCAGTCACAGGTGGGGTATGTCCAGAGCAAGCAAGCCTTTTTTTTGCCGGAAGGGGACCCCTTTTACAACCGGGATAAGGTGTTTTACGAGACCATCCAGTTGAGCAATCATCAGGCCAACGCGGTGATCTCTTGCGGCTCCGGGGTGGTGTATCGCCGTCAGGCCCTTCAGGAGATAGGGGGATTCGCCTCCTGGAACCTGCTGGAAGATTTTACCACGTCTTATGAATTGGCCAGCCACGGCTGGCGGGGGATTTACTACCCTCACGCCCTATCCCGGGGCCTGGCCCCCGCCACCCTGGCCGGGGTCTATCACCAGCGCTTTCAATGGTGTCTGGATACCATGCGTCTCTTCTTTTGGGATAACCCCCTGTTCAAATCAGGCCTCTCCTGGCCGCAGAAGGCTCATTTTCTGATTGTTATGATGAGTTATCTGACTAGCGGCCTGGTATTCCCCGTGTTCTACATCACCCCGCTCTTGGTTTATTGGCGCTGTCAATCCTGCGTTATAGGTGATGAACTGACCTACGGGGTCCTCCGGGGCGTTTATGTTTTGGCCACCATCCTGATGTTCCGTTATCTCTTTTTCGGCAAAGAACCTCTCCGGCAGTTCAAAATGCTCTGCAGTCTGTTCCCGGTGCATGCCCTGGCCATATTCGCGGCCCTGTTCTATCCTCCGGGCCGCAAACCCGTTTACCGGCTCAACAATCTTCAGCCCTTCGCTTCGTATGGATCATTGTGGCATCTAACGCCTCATTTGGGCTTCATTTTCCTGCACGTAAGCCTGCCGGTGCTGGCGCTCTGCCTGGGATGGGCAGAGCCCCGGCTGATTTTTTTTAACTCCATTTTTTCCGCTTTTATCATCTGGATCATGGGAGACCTGGTATTGGCGGTCTTGATCCGGCCGACATGGCGTCCTGCCATGGATCCGAAGCAGATTTATGCATAGAGCCGTCCTGAAACTGACTTATTTCTCCACAGCCCGAGATCTGGTGCTGCCGGAATATTCTGAATTGCAGGCGCACCGGCAGAAACAAGATGAATTAGTGATGATTTTACCGGCTACAAGCGGTTCTGCTGGGGACCAAGGAGGAAAGCCATGTCTATGTTTTCCTATGGTGGATGTATCCTAGGCGCGGTGCTGGGGGGGGCGGTGGAGTTGGTGCTTTACAGTTTGTTGATAATGGCCCAAAGATGCGATGAACGTCCGGATCAACCGGAATTAGAGATGTTCAAAACCGACAAATACGCACCTCCTTGCATGAGAAGCATAAAATCCGAAAAACTCCGTGTGCCGGGCACCTCTGATTTTTACCACGGCGGCACCTCATGAATTCGGTTTTTCAGCCGACGTCTATTATTTCCTCAGACGTTATCCTGATTGTGCTCCTATCCCTATTCTTTCTGGGGATAATTATCTATATCGCCTGGAAGACCAACAAGTTCCATTGGCTGCTGTGGCTTCTGCCGGTGCTTCTGGTGGGAGCGATCTTTTCCCTGGCCTATAGCCGGGATCATGACTTCTGGCGGTCCACTCAGGCTTTATACCAGGGGGCCCAGGAATCTGCGGCGCGAGGCGACCAGGCTCGCGCCCTGGAACTGGCCCGGAAGGCCTGGGCCCGGGACCCGAATAATTCTGAATATGGGGTTTTCTTGGGCCGGATTTACTTCGATGCCGGCCAGTTCAAAGCGGCGTTGGAGATTTCCCGCCAGATGATGGACCGCGACCCGGGCCCCGGGGCCTTGATCATTCATGCCCAGGCCCTGGATCGTTTGGGAGAGCCCAAGGAGGGGCTGGACACCATGGCCTGGTATCTCCAGCGCCAGCCCGATGATCGGAGTATCCTGGCGAGTGCGGCCGGCATCGCCGCCCGCCATGAGCAGTATTTTCCCCTGGCGGTTACCTATTACCAGCGGCTCTACGGCTTGGACCGGGACCCCCAGGTGCGCCGCCACCTGGTAAAGCTGCTGGTATCCCTGAATCGTTATAAAGAAGCCATTCCCCTCCAGGAAGAGGAAGTGGCCGAGTTTCCCGAGGACCAGGAGGCCCTTCACTTTCAGGCCTTGCTGTATTATTGGCAGCGGGATTACCGGGCGGCCAGCGATATTTACCAGCACCTGCTGGAGAAGAGCGCCGAAAATTCCGGACTGCGCCTGGAGGCGGCCAAGGCTGCGGATGCCGCCAAGGAGGGCGACCGGGCCCTGAATCATTATCTCTGGCTCTATGCCCGTAACCGGGGCCAGAAGGAATACGCCGTGGCCCTGGCCCGGCTCTGGGCCCAAAAGGGCAATCATGCCGAAGCCGCGGGAGTTCTGGGCCCCCTGATGCAACAGCAGCCGGATTGCGCCTTGCGGCGCTGGTACGCCCTGGAGCTGCTGCTCGTCGGCGATTTCGACAAGGCCCAGACCCAATACCACAAAGCCTGGGAGGAGGGCGATACCCATCAGGAAACCATTATCAACCTGGCCCGCCTCTACGCCCGGAAAAACCGCTTCACCAAGGCCTCGGGCTTGTGGGATGAAGCCTCCCGGCGGCAGCTCATCAAGGGCGAGTTGCGCTGGGAAGCGGCCCTGACCTATTCCTATACCCACCGTTATCAGGATGCCCTGGAAATCATCGCACCGCTGCGCGCCCGGAATACCAAGGATCCGAAATTGCTGTTATTTTCCGGGCAACTGCATTTCTATCAGAAACACTGGGGTCAGGCGGCCCACTTTTTTTCCACCTACCTGGAACAAAACCCGCGGGACGTGGAGGTCAGAAGGCAGCTGGCCGAGGTCTTATCATTTGAACCCGCCAACCGCGAGAAGGCCTTGAGCCAGTATGATGAGGTCCTGAAAATTCAGGATGACGTCAATCTGCGCCTGCGTCGTATCAGTCTTCTCCTGGAGGACCGGCGCTGGGACCAGGCGGCCCAGGAATTGCAAAAATGCCCGACTCCGGAAGACCCCCGCCTCCTCCGGGAGCAGGCCCATCTTTACCTGTGGCTGGGCAACCTTCCGGATGCCCTGAAAACCTTTGATCTCTCCCTGAAGAAAGCCCCGGAAGACCGCGTCGCCCGTCTGGAAAAGGCCCGGGTCCTGACTTACCTGGAGCGGGGGTCCGAGGCCCTGGAACTCCTGAACCGTCTGCGTATGGAACAACCTGAGGACCCGGGGGTGCGGATCGCGGCGGTGGAAGCCTATCTCGGCCTCAAGGATTTTCCCAAGGCCCTGGCCCTGGCCCAGAAGGAACTGGAACCCTTGCCCGACCCGAGCCTGGAGGCACGGGCCCTGCTGGCTCGCTGCTACGCCCATTCGGCGGGGACCTCCCACCTGGCCAAGGCCGTCGATTTGCTCGTTAAAAATCTCTGGAAAAACCGTTACCACCACGCCTCTCTGCTCATTATGGCCTCGCTCTTACCCCGGCTGCCGCGTTATGAGGACCTGAACCGCGTGATGTATCGCCTGCCCGGCATCCGGGTGGGTAGTCCCGAATATGTCGCGGCCCTGAGCTTTTTCGCCGGAAAGTTAGGGCGGCAGGGCGGCAAACTCGATTATTTGCTGCACGTGCTCCGGGAGTACCGCCGCCACAAGCGGCCGAAAAGCCCCGGGGAGCTCCTGGGTCTGGCCGCCCTGGCCATGGAGTTGGACAATCAGCCCGCGGCGGTAAGATACTACGAGCAGGCCTTGAGGCTCCGGCCCCAGGATCAGAGTATCGCCAAACTCCTCCTGCAATGCCAGATGGCCCAGAAGAATTTCGGCCAGGCCCTGAAGCTCATGGAGAAACAGGGCAACCCCACCGCCCCCCTGGAGATTGCCCGGCTGTATCTCATGCGGCGTCAGTATGAAGGAGTCAAGGCGGTGGTGGCCAAAATTCCGGCGGATTCTCCGGATTATTCCCAGGGGCAGCTTCTCCTGGTCCATGCCTGCCGGGGGGAACAGAACTATCCGGAGACCATGCGCGTCCTGGCCCAACTGGAGGGGAAGATTCCTCCGGCCGACTTCCTCATGGAGAAGGCCAGGACCCTGGAAGCCATGGGGGATAAGGGCGCGGTGACGCTCTACCAGGAGATTGTCGCGATCAAACCCGACTCCCAGGCGGCGCAGGTGGCCCGGGCCCGTCAAGCCCGGTCCCAGGGCAGTTGGGGGGCAGCCTATAAGGAATTTGCCCAGGCCCTGAAGGAGGCGCCCCAGGACCTGGAGCTACTCAATGAACTGGAGGATGTCCGTCAGCAGATGCGGCCCCAGGTGGCCTCCCGGGGCTTTCCCGGCTCCCGGGGCGAGCGCCGCCCTGAAGAGGCCCAACGTCCCTGGCAATTCTCCCGCTTTGGCCGGGAACCCCGGGGACTGGGCCTGAGCAATTATCTGCCCGCCTTTCTATCCGACGTGCTGCCCATCATCCAACCCGAGTCCCTCTTTCTCACCGACAGCAACAAGCTCTATGGCGGCATCTTCCGGATCGGCGGCGGTTTCTGGATCACCAAAGTGCTGCCGGCCCAACTGGGATTGGAATACCGCGAATACAATCAGAATACCAAGAATGTCAAAATGGGGACCCTCGATCTGGGCCTGGACAAGGTGTATGAGCAGCAGACCACCGCAGCCAGCCGTCTTCGCCGGGCGGAAGTTTCCCTGGGGCTGGGACCCCTGGCGGTGAATGACCGCCTGAAGCTCAGCGGCGAAGTCATTCTGCGTCGGTATTGGCGGCGGGACGACTTTACGGTCAGCCAGCGTGGGGAATTCACGATTCCCGGTTCGGTAAGGCCTGGTTACTGGGTTCCCGGTTTCTGGAATCAAACCCACACGGTCTTCACCAATCCCATATTCATCGGGCCGGACGTCGTCAACCCGAATACGGTCACCGATGTGGCGAGAGCCACGCAATTTACCCATAAAGAATCCCGGAACCGACTCCTGGGCACCCTGGAGCTGGGTTTTTCCCCCTGGCCCAAGACCGATGCCACGTTGAGGTATACCCGCCGGGATATCTTCGACCAGGAGCCGTACCTGTTTCCCCGCCTCTACCAGTCGGTGCTCAATCTCACGGCCGCCCGCATCACCACCTTCCAACAGGTGGACCTGTCATATAATCATCAATTCCGTCCCGGGCTCGATTGGCGGGGGAACTTAGGCGGGGCCTTCTATTCCGATCAAAACCGGCGCCTCACCCTGTACCAGGGCTTGAAGTGGCAGGCCGTAGGCCAACCCCGCATGCACCTGGAGTTTACCCCCCACTACTTCCTGGCTGCGTATAGCCAGCGCCATGATGCCTATTTCAGCCCCGGGGCCTACCAGGCCATCGGGTTGGGGCTGGATTTCGACCGGCAGATATTCCGCCTGCCCACCCTGATTCTCCAGGGAACGGTTCAGGCTGTGGGCCAACACGGGAAGTGGGGTCCGAGCCTCCAGGGTCTGGCCGCCCTGGAATGGGAATTCGTCCAGAATTTTTATATGGACGTTCACGCCTTCTATTTTCGGGAGTGGGTGGATAACTACCGGCTCATGACCGCCGGGGCGTCGTTGCGCTGGCGGTTTTAGCAGGTGTTGGGCCATGGTGGCACAGGCTTCCAGCCGGTGCGGGCAATGATTCTTTCCTGGTTCCCAAGCTCCTGCTTGGGAACCGCAAATTTACCCCAAGCTCTGCTTGGGAACATCTTAATATGATGCACAACCGGCTTAATTTGTCTAATTTCTTTCGCCAAGCGGGAGCTTGGCGGACAAGTGGGTTCCCAAGCAGGGGCTTGGGAACCAGGAGTCGAACCAATCTTGGCTTCTCCCTGCGGTTGCTGTTAATCTTCTGCCTGCTCCTCAGCCTCCTTTTCCTGACCGGCTGTGCCGAGGTGACCCGACCGACCCCCACGGCGCCTCAAATTGAAGCCGCCCAGTTGGACACCGCCCGGCGCCACCCTTTCCAGAACTGGTCCGGGGAGCGGGTGGCCCGGGTCTTTCTCCGTCTGATGCCCTGGCTGCCTGTAACTCAGGGCCGCACTTATCCATTTGTGGGTTTCAACTGGTGGATCACCGCCACCGGCCAGGTAGTAGTGGACCAGGTCTGGGATCCCTCGCCCGCCCAGGAAGCTGGCCTCCGTCGAGGCGATCTCATTGTGGCGGTGAACAACTGGCCTTTGCCCACCTGGGTAGAGGGCTGGGATAAGGTTATCGGCACCACCCGGGGCATTTTTCAAGATTTTTCCCTATCAGGGCGCGCCAGCTCAGCCGGGCGATCCTCTTACGCCCGCAGTTCCAATCAATATGCCATTTCCTATGTGCTCCCCGGTGAACTTCTGGCTGCCATCTTGCTCGACTTGAAACATATCCGCATGGAAACCCAGGAACAGTACCTCACCGGGCCGGTGGAACTCCTGGTGGAGAGAGAGGGGAAAAAGTTGACGTTTACCCTCTATCCCCAGCGCCTTCCGGCCGAATACGCCATCCTGGTACAGTCCCAGGACCGCAAAATCAATGCCTATGCGGCGCCGGGGAAAGTCATCCTGACCCAGCGGCTGGTAAGCATCTGCCTCAATGACGATGAAATGGCCTTGATCGTGGGGCACGAGATGGCCCATCAGGTCCAGGGGCATCTCATCCGGGGCGCGGCCCACCGGGAACTGGGACAATTGCTGGGGGAAGCTGTTACCGCCTTCAGCACTCTTTCTCTGGGGCGGCTCCTGGACTGGAAACATTTTCAGGTCGATCCTAACGTGCGCAAGGTAGCCCAGAACGCGGTGGTGAGCGTCTTTTCCCAGGATGAAGAGCGGGAAGCCGACATCTACGGCGCCTGGTATGCCTTTCAGGCCGGTTACAACCTCGACCGGGGTGCGGCGGTGTGGGAACGGGTGGCCGGAGTGGATGAGAAGGATCCGTTTCTTACCACGTATTTCCTGGCGTCCCACCCGGCGCCCATGGAGCGATTGGCCCGTCTGAAGCTTGTCAGTCAATACTTCAAGGCCGGACGAGCGGCAGAGGTCTTTTTGCAAACCGCGGATTTAAACCGCCGGCCGCCGCCTTCGATGCCCACCGCCCCTGGCGCCCTGTCATCGCTGCCGCCCTCGGCGCCCCCCGGCGGAGGTGGGTCCCCCCTGCCGAGCGGCTCAAGTCAACGGGAACGTGACAGTCACCCACGTCCCGCCGGAATTGCTGTCTACCCGGATCTCGGCCTGATAGGGGGCAAGGAGTCGGCGCACCATGAACAGCCCCAGGCCGGCCCGGTCCCCGCCGGGGGTTTGCTTGGTGGTGAAGAAAGCCTGGAAGATCCGGGGTAAATCAACCGGCGGGATGCCCGCGCCGGTGTCGCCGATCCGCAGCATGAACCGCCGGTCCCGGCAGGCCGTTATCACCGTCAGCTGCCGGCGCTCAGTCCCGGCCATAGCCTCCAGGGAGTTGTCGATAAGATTCCGGAAACTCTGGCTGAAATCGATATAGTATCCGGAAAATAAGGGCAGGTTGTCCTGGAATAGGAATTCACCGGTTACCTGGTGTTTAAAGAAGGGGTCATCCTGGTAGAGATCCAGTTCCTGCCGGCAGAGCTGGCTGATATCCAGGGGGAACTTCTCCTGGGCATCCTCATACAACCCTTGCAGCGCCAGGGTACGGGCCATGCCTTGCAGCCGGTTGAGTTCTCGGCGTAATTGACTGAATTTCACCTGGCGGTAGTGGTTCAGGGTCACCAAGGGATCGGTGGCGGCCGGGAGGGTTTCGGCAAGCAGGTCCAACTCCTCCAGGGCTTTCTGTTCCAGAAGGTCCAACTGGAACGACAGGACCTGCAGCGGGGTGTTCATCCGGTGGACAATGCCCAGGCAGCGGCGGCCGACGCTGGAGTGGCGATAATAGCGCACCAATTCCTGGAAGCTCTTCTCCAAGACGGTATTGTGCTCAGCGGCATTAGTTTGTGAGGACAATACCGTGACGGAGTGCCAGCGCCCCGGCGAGACCTCCGGCCCGGGGAGCGCCTCGGCCACACCCGCCGGGGCCTCGGGTTCCCTGCCTTCATCAACCGGAATATGCTTTATCCCCATGAGATCGCTCGCTCCGGACTCCCGCGGCTGCTGCCGGATGTCCATTGTACCTCGAGGAAAGCCTCCTACCTTCCGGCGCGCCATGGTGCCGGATTGCAGTCAAAGTGTGGCACAGGCTTTCCAGCCTGTGCAGCGCAGGCTGAGGTAATGGCTGATAATTCGGCCACCCCCGGAAATAAAAATCTTTCTAGGGCGAGCCGCCGGCTCGCCCCTACGGTGGGACTTTCACGGTAAAGCCTGCGGCTACAGAACCTAGACTTTTAGGGCAACTCAATAGAAAAGCTGCCCTTTCCCTGACCTTCCCTTTTCTTATCGGCAGACTGGCAGACAACATGAATGCGGCTGAGTGGGATGAGCCGCGGCATACAGTCCTGGGTCCGGCCTGCCGTTCCGGCCCCAGTGTTTGCATTTTCTTGGTGGCACAGGTGTCCCGCCTGTGCAGGCGCAGGCTAAAGCCTGCGGCTACCAAATTCTTCCCTCTCATATTGTCGTCAGTTCAATACTCTATGTTTGACGTTCAATTGGTATCAAATCCCCCTAAATCCCAGCAGTGTCCGGTTTGGTTTTTGCAAAATAAGGATGCTTGTTATTCGCAGTCGAAGAAAGCATAAATTTATTAAGAGCGCTTCATGATCCGAGAAGATTACTTCCCCCTCACCCTAACCCTCTCCCCCATTGGGGAGAGGGGA
>Ga0351885_10266_pt2 | contig 18775 bp, 18 predicted proteins | sample TotcelFGM3001L13_FD_206771 | JGI IMG/M metagenome (GOLD analysis project Ga0351885, IMG submission 206771) | Enriched cells from coal bed in the Powder River Basin, Montana, United States - Total cells FGM rep3 HSBNCT.FGM.300.1.L13 ... | reverse complement strand
ATTGCTCTCGATGCGGGCATTGCGTACGTTCCGCAACGCATCAACCTTATGTCCAGCCTCAGCGTGGCGGAGAACATCCTATCTGGCTCCATGCCCGTGGATAGATTAGGTTTTGTTCAATGGAAAGAAGCGTTTCGAGATGCCAAGGACCGTCTTGAGAAATTAGGCCTTTCACTCGATGTTTATCAGCGCGTTGAAGGCCTGTCTGTTGCAGAGCAAACCATGCTCGCTATCGCTAAAGCATTGTTTAGCAATGCCAAACTCATTATTCTGGATGAACCTACTGCCGCCTTACCACGACTGGATATTGACCGCCTGTTTGGTTTTGTTCGCTCCTTAAAAAATAATGGGGTGGCCTTTATCTACATCTCCCACCACCTGGAAGAAGTGTTTGAGATTTGTGATAACGTGACAGTGCTCCGCAATGGAAATTTGATTGGCACTTACCAGGTCAAAGATATCGATACGGCCGGTTTAATTCATGCCATGGTTGGTGAAGAAGTTAAGGAATACCATCGGAATTCCACTCATATCCAGTCCACTGAGCCAGTGTTTGAACTGAATAACCTGGCCCGTCGTGGACACTACGAAAATGTGAATTTGTCAATGCATAAGGGTGAAGTGGTTGGCATTGCCGGCTTGGAAGGCTGTGGAGCTTCAGCGCTAGCAAAGACGTTGTTTGGTTTAGATCGGCAAGGAATTGGAACCGTTTTAGTGCAAGGAAAAAAATACACGGCGACTAACCCTTCCGAAGCAATTTCCCAGGGTTTTGCTTACCTTCCTCAAGATCGTTATCTTTACGGTTTAGTTGGCGGTCGCCCTGTCCGTGAAAATGTTACTTATACCATTCTCGAAAAACTGACCAACTTATTCGGTCTGGTCAATCAGAAAAATGAACGTGCTATCGTAGCGGAATATATCAAGAAACTTGGGGTGGTAACTCCCAGCCAGGAGCAGGAAGCGCGCCTCTTGTCCGGTGGAAACCAGCAAAAAGTTGTTTTTGCCAAATTGGCAGCCACCAAACCGACTGTGCTGCTTCTACACGAACCAACCCAAGGCATTGATGTTCAGGCAAAAGTTGATATTTATCAGATTGTGAATGAACTGAGTGCTCAAGGCGTAGCAATCCTGATCATTTCCAGCGAAGTCCGCGAGCTTCTAGGGGTATGTGATCGAATCTTGGTGATGTACAACGGCCAGATTCGCAAAGAATTTATAGTGGGTGATAATGCTTCCACTCCTCAAAACATCTTACTTGCAATTGAAGGAGGCAATTGATGAAACATAAGAATCAAATCGCCCAATTTGTTCTCGACAGGCTGATCTGGTTTGTGCTTCTTCTGGTTTTTGGGTTTTTCTCGTTGCGTGTCAATAACTTTCTAACCGGCACAAACATGATTAATGTTTTATTGCATGCCAGCGTGCTGGGCATTCTGACTATAGGCCAAGCAGTTGTTCTCCTTTCCGGAAATTTCGACCTTTCAGCCGAAGGTACCATTTCATTGCTCACCGTGCTGGCTGCATGGTTAATGCTCCCATACAGGGAGATGACCCTTGCACAAGCGGGCGGAGTTGGTTGGGAGCTGAACCCCCTGATTGTGATCCCGATCATGTTGGTGGTAGGCGCATGCGTCGGTTGGATTAATGGCACTCTGATCACCCGCTTGAAAATGAATAACTTTATAGTGACTCTGGCCATGCAGCTCATCTTGCGTGGAGCCGCCTTTGTCTTGAGCATGGGGGCTATCATGCCAGGTACGCCTGCCATGTTCAACTACCTGGGTGGCGGGCGCATCGGACCCATACCGGTCTCAGTGGTTACAACCATATTGATGTTTGGTGTCTTCGCTTACATCCTCAGCAACACTTCATTTGGCCGCCAGTTATACGCGGTAGGCTCGAATCGAAATGCGGCTCAGGCGTCTGGATTTAGTCCCACCAAAACGATCACCATCGCCTACGTAATCGGAGGTTTGTTGGCAGGTTTGGCAAGTTGGATGCTTCTCGGACGACTGGAAGTTTCCAACCCCACACTAGGCGTTGGCATGACGTTAGAGACCGTGGCAGCTTCTGTTATTGGCGGTGTGGCCCTAAGCGGTGGCACTGGCACTATCTGGGGCGCGTTTTCTGGTGTGCTTCTTCTCTCCGTGATTAATAACGGCTTGAATCTGATGGATGTAGACCCATTTTGGATTAACGGTGTGCGAGGATTGATCATTCTGATTGCGTTGCTGATCGAAGCCCAAAAAGTACGCTTCAAACTCGGTTTAGGCAAACCCACCGAAAAAGAAAAGGAAGCAGAAAAAGCCGTCTGATTGACCGATATTTAGGTGGTTTTCAATTTCGAAAACCTAGTAACACATACTGAGATGAGGGTTGAGTGTATGAGTCGACCCTCTCTCAATATTAAGGTAGATACTCAGTGATCCTTTGTGTTTCACCCAATACTGGAATAGAACGCACCTGGAAAATTCCAAAATTCGAAAAAGGCGGCGTCTTTAGAGTCGCTGAAGAAACAATTCTACCCAGCGGCAAAGGCATAAACGTAGCCCGGGCAGTTCAGATTTTGGGTGAGTCAGTAAAAGCCACCGGTTTCACCGCTGGTATTCAGGGGCGTTATTTTTGTAAGCTGGCAGAAGATGAAGGAATAGCAGGAAGCTGGGTGTGGGTGACTGGCGAAACCCGCACAGCAATAGCCATCTACGACCCTGAGGGGCAAACTGATGCCACTCTGCTTAGCGCTGCCGGGCCAAAAGTCTCGGAGTGGGATTGGCATCGCTTGCACACCCGCATTCGTACATTATCGCGAATTACTGATCTTGTATCCTTTTCTGGAAGTCTTCCACCAGGAAGCTCATTGGCAATGTTCACCAACATAATCGCCGAATTGGAAGCGGGTGGAAAAAATGTTTGGGTTGACTGCGATGAAAGCACCCTTGAGGCAGCCCTACGCGCAAGGCCTACCGGGGTAAAAATCAACGCGACCGAAGCAAGCAACCTTACCGGAATCTTGGTAGATAACCACGCCAAAGCTCTCCAGGCAGCCGAAATTCTGCGCCGCCAAGGGGCCGAGCAGGTTGTGCTGACTTTGGGCAGCCAGGGTGTTATTATGAAAACTGAGACAGAGTGCTGGAGGGCAGCTCCACCTGAATCTCAGCATTTCGTTAGTTCTGTGGGTAGTGGTGATTCCTTCTTGGCTGGTCTGCTAGTTGGGTTAGTACGAAAATGGCCAATTTCGGCTTGCCTGCGCTCAGCGTGCGCGGCAGGGGCTGCTAATACACTTACGCCGGGGGGCGCCCGGTTTGATTATGAGGCTTATCAAGCCATAATGGAGCAAACAACGGCTCAGCAATCCACTTCGCAAGATTTATTTTAGGAGGATAAGAAATATGAAAATTTGGAGTCGGATGCCCGATTCGCGACTAATAATAGAGGTTTCACTCTGGTCGGCCGATTTTACACGTTTGGCCGATGAGATTCAGCGTGTGGATCCATACACGGATATGTATCACATCGATGTTTCGGATGGGCATTTTGTCCCTGGGTTCTTATTTTTTGCTGATCTAGTCGCGGTGCTGCGCCCGCTGACTGAAAAGCCCTTCCATGTTCACCTGATGACCACCCAACCCCAACAGCATGTGGCAGATTTTGCTGCTGCTGGTGCGGACCTCATCTCAGTGCATGCTGAAAATGGTCCTTTAGCACCAGCCGCACTGGCAATGGTCCGCAATGCCGGGCTGGCAACTGGTCTGGTGCTTGGTTTGGATGTGCTGGTCCAATCGGTAGTGCCGTACCTGGATTTGGTGGACATGGTGCTGTTGATGGGCACACCTATGGGTGTGAAAGGCGTAGAACCTTCCCGCTATGCCACTCAGCGCATCTCTCAAATGCAGGATTGTATTCAACTAGCCGGACTTGAACAAAAGGTGAAAGTGTTTGCAGACGGCGGCATTCGCACCCATACCGTTCCCGATCTGCGCAAAGCCGGCGCAGATGGGATTATCGCTGGTTCCCTGGTATTTAAGAGCTCTAACCTGCAACAGACGGTTGACTGGCTGCATTCATTACAGAAAAAAGGGCCTGAAAGAGGATGATCATCGCTATGGCTGGATTACCAGGCACAGGAAAAACAACTCTGGCGGAAGAACTGGCTGTCCAGCTTCCGGCAATTCTGCTCAACAAAGACTCCCTACGAGCCTCCTTGTTTACACCAGAGGAAATTGAATATTCGCACCGTCAGGACGATCTGGTGGTAAATATTATGTTACAGGTGGCGTTGTTTTATCTACAAAAAGACAGCACCAACCACGTCATTCTGGATGGACGAACATTCTCAATCAAGGCACAAGTGGATGCAATCACCGAATTTTGCCAGAAGAATAAATTGCCCCTGAAATTCATTTACTGCTTGTGTTCCGATGATCTGGCGCGTGAAAGACTGGCGAGGGGAGCAGCAGCGGGCCAACACCCAGCTGCAAATAGAGATTATTCGCTTTACCAGAAATTAAGTGCCAATGCAGACCCGTTGACTATTGAACATCTGCGAGTGGATACCGGTAAACCGGTTCAGGACTGCGTTGACCTTTGCCTTCAATATCTAATTTAGAGGATTTATATCATAATGACCCAAAAACTAAACATTACACTGGGAAAAAGACGTGGCTTAAGCCAATGTGCTGACCGTAATGGAATTTTTAATATTCTGGCCCTGGATCACCGCCAGGTGGTAAAGAAAGTGTTTGCTGAAAAGCCTGACCCCTATGTGGAAGCTGCAGAGTTCAAACGTGAAGTTGCGCGCACGTTGGGCCCGGTCAGCACTGCCATGCTTCTCGACCCTTCAATCGGAGCTGGCCCATGCCTGGCTGACGATTCACTGCCCGGCACTTGTGGTTTGATTGTCACCGTGGAATCCAGCGGATACTCCGGACCTAGCCATGCACGCGTCAGCCGCCTGCCCGCCGATTGGGGTGTAGACGGCATCAAGCGGTTGGGAGCCTCAGCTGTAAAGCTGTTGGTCTATTACCATCATCAGTCCGAGACAGCCTCCGCCATGCGTGAGCTGGTATCCTCAGTACATGAAGATTGCCAAAAGCAAGACATTGCTCTTTTCCTAGAGATTCTAACTTATTCCCCGGACCCAGATAACGTGAAACTGTCTCCGGAGAGATATACTGATGCAGTAATCCAGGCCGCTTCAGACTTAACACCACTGGGAGGTGATATCCTAAAAGCGGAATTCCCTGTGAATGTGGCTATCCATCCCGAACACCAAGTTTGGGAGGACGCCTGCCAATCGCTCAGCCAGGCTTCAAGCAAGCCATGGGTTCTGCTTTCTGCTGGTGTGGACTATGACGTATTTTCTCAACAGGCAGAAGTTGCATGTAAGGCGGGCGCCAGCGGCATTTTGGCTGGACGGGCTATTTGGAAAGAGGCGTTAGAAGTACCACAGTCAAAGCGTCTGACATTTCTGAATACCATTGGTCGAGAACGCATGCAAGCGCTTCACCAAATTTGTAGTCAATATGCCACTCCCTACTCCGCATTTTATCAGACCGAATCCCTTGCAGAAGACTGGCACACCGAGTACTTTACCGGATTAACTTAAAAAGAAACCAATAAGGAATAAAGCAAAAGAACCTGCGGATGGGAGGGCAGGTTCTCTTGCTTAAACTCTCTATCATTAGAGGGAAATGATTCAGATGTAAAAAAGGTAGAACATATGCAACAAAAAATCATAACCAATTAAGATTCAAAAGGCGACCCCTTACCTTCAAAAGGATTGCGGAAGTTGAAGATCGGCACATCTGGAATGAATACCGCTTCCGGCTGGCTGATCACCCAGAGTACAGCGTTTGCAATGGCTTCAACCGGGATCATCCGTTCTTTTTGTTCTGCAGAAAGCTTTACGCCAACCTCGCTCCACCAAGGAGTATCGGTCGCTGCTGGAGAAATTAAGTTGATGTGCACGCCATGATTTTTTAACTCCTCGCGCAGCGCAGCGGTTAAGCCTTCTAGTCCCCATTTGGCTGCGCAGTAGGCAGTCCGGTTGTCTTCACCCACCTTGCCAGCCATAGAACCAATATTTATGATTCGCCCATGACCTTGTTTCTGAAAATAGGGTGCCACCGCTCGTGCCATCAGGAACGGACCTTTCAAAGTGGTATCTAACGTCTTGTCCCAAAACTCTGGGGTGGTTTCAGCAATACTTGCCGGAGGTCCCCAGAAAGCGGAGTTGATTAGAATGTCTATCTTCCCAAACCGTTGAGCAACTCGGTCTACCGAATGGAAAACCTGACCCCAATCGGTTACATCGGTGGGAAAGCTCACTGCCGCCCCGCCCTGCTCTTCCACTAAGCGAACGGCTTCGCTCAAGCGGGTGGCATTCCTGGCAAACATGACTACCTGCGCGTTCGATCGGGCTAACACCTTACTTATTTCCAAGCCCATTCCCCGGCTTGCGCCGGTTACAATGACTACCTGTCCAGCTAAATTCATTAGGTGTCTATCCTTTTTCTGTTGAACTCAGTTCTTCCATAATAGCCCGCGCAAGGACTTCATCGACAAACAAATCAGTACAAATTTGGCTTCGCAGTATGCCAACCGTGGCTTTCACCTTCTCTATTCCTGCAGCCAGGGCTATACGGTGCTTGGCCCGTGTCAATTGCGAAAGATCAACGCCAATCAATCGGTCGTGAAAATTGGTTTGGATGTAACTACCCTGAATATCAAAATAACGCACAACAACATCCCCCACCGCTCCCTGCTGTTCAAACATGGAAAGATTCTCAGGCCCAATGTAAACAACCTGACCATCTTGGGGTGGAATTGACCCAATACCCATCAATGCGTAATCCAGTTTATCCCATAGCGTAGAAACGCCTTTTACTACCTCATCCTCATAAAGGCTGGTCCGCAATTCGTTCGTGCTAACCAGCAAAGGAGCCAGCAGAAAATGAGCGCGGCCATTGAAAGCAAGGGCGGTGTTTATCACCATTTGATTTATCTGAGAAAATGACCCGCTCATTCCACTGCTGCTTTCGCCAAGCAAAGGTACCACATCGACCATGCGTGGTTTGCTGGGGGCCAGTAGGTTCGTTACTTCCGCAACGGTTCTTCCCCACCCTAAACCGATCACTTCTCCGTCTTTGAGTGTTTCTTCCAAATGCCGTGCGACCACACCGGCAAGTGAGCGGCGGGTGAGCGCGCTTGAATTGTGAGAACTGGGAACAACAACAACATGATGCAGCCCGGTCAGATCTTGAATTCCGCATGCCAAGTCTTCCAAATTGTCTTGGGGATTGATGATCGAAAACCGGATGATGCCTTGATCTCGCGCTTTTTTGAGATACAAGGCAACCAGGGATCGCGACACCCCCAGTTCATCTGCAATTTCTTGCTGGGAATGATCTTCCAGGTAATAGAGTGTGGCAATCTGTATAAGTGTTTCCATCAAACTGTTTCGATCACTACTCATCTGTCACCGCCGTCCAAGCGAAAGGATATTTTTTCTCAACAAGACATCCGCCGCGGCCCCAACCAATGCCGAATTGCAAAAAGCTTCTCCCACCACCTTTAAATCGCGACGAGCCTCTTCTGTCATGAGATAATTATGAATGCGGCGGTCTATCCTGTCAATAAAATCTGGAGACCCATGACTTACGCTGCCTCCAATTACAATCATATCCAGATCGAGCAAATTCACAACCCCACTGAGGTTAATCGCGATCAGCCGGATCGCTTGGTTAATAATTTCCTGGGCAGCTGGGTCTCCCTCAGCCTCAGCCTGGAATACCTGTCTGGTTGTCACTTCCCCATTCTTCGCCAGGCGGACCAACGCCGGACTTTTCCCTGCATCGTATGATGCTTGACCTGCCCGGGCGATTCCCGGACCAGCCACAAAGGTTTCCACGCAGCCTTTTCGACCGCAGCCGCAGGGGTAGCCGTTGATTTCATCCCAGGTGATATGACCGAAATTCCCTGCAAACTTATGTGTGCCATCGAAAAGTTTTCCATCTAAAAACAGATATCCGCCATACCCGGTACCAATTGTAACCCATAGAAAGTTATTGACATTTCTCGCGTTTCCCCATAGAGCTTCTGCGATGGCAGCCATTCGCACATCAGTTCCGGCAAAGACCGGTAAATGGAACGCATCAGCCACCATCGATCCAAAGGGAAGATTGCGCCAGTGTAAATTGGCAACAAGAACAGCTTCACCCGAAACGGGGTGTATATTCCCGCACACGCTCAACCCAATTCCCTCCAGAGATCCTTCCAGGGAACGGGCTTCTTCGACATAGGGAGCCAGTTTTTCAATCAATCCCTTTGGGTCAGCAATATTGTGCTCGTCAAAAGGAACCAGTTCTCTGCGAACCTCTGTAAGAAATTGATGCTCAGTATCAATACAGGCAACATCCATCTTTGTGCCACCGATATCGATAGCCAGGACAAAGCGGCGGGTAGAGGTCATAGGCACTTTTCTCTCCATTGTGTGAGGTTTGGACCGGCTCTAACGTCGTGGATTGGGAATGAAAACCGCTTTTCCTTCCTTCTCAACAACAATTTTTTCGAAGCCGCGGGCAATTACTGGTTCATAATTATGGCCGGCAGAAAGATGGTACGAAGCTACAAAAACGAGTGAATCTTGCCCAGCATTCACAACCCGATGAGCGTACTGGGGTGGGATATGGGTGATCGTGCCCGGTTTCCATTCGGCTACCTGAAAATCACCATCCAAACATTCCATCAACAAATAACCACTGCCTTTGACGCAGAAGTAAATCTCAGGCTGGTCTTCCCGCTCGTGGAAGTGTCCTTTGGTCATGAAGTATTCATCGCCAACCTTGCCAGGTTGGATCGTGGTTACACCTAAGGCCATATCGGATTTATCCGTCTTGAATGGATGATAACGTATTTCATACACCTGCGGATTGCCTTCTGCGATCATTTTTTGAGCGGCTATCTGGTTTGCGAACATCATTGCTAAGTCAGAGACTCTTCGGATGGAGGTATCAACACAGGGTGAAAAAACGCCTGTGTTGATGTCCAATTGGACACTGACCGGAAGGTTATATGTTTCAACTTTATCCATTTTAATTCTCCCTGATAGAATAAGAAAGTTAGGTTATCTTATTAAAAATCATTTCATAATTTGAGATTATTCGACTTTGAGCGCTTGCAATTCATCCCTCATTTTGCTCAAGAATATTGCTACATCTGCGCCATCTAAAACCCGATGATCTGCCGTAACTGTCAGGGTCATCAGCTTTGCTATGCGGTTTCCACCGTCGTCTAGAGGTAGCATCACCGGACGAATGGCGCCCACACCCAGAATCGCCGCTTGGGGAGGATTTATGATCGGGTTGAAATGCGTCACGCCGAGTGCGCCAAGGTTGCTGAGCGTAAAACTGCCACCTTCCAGGTCCTGTGGCGCAATTCTATTTGAGCGAGCCTTTTCCGCCAATTGGTTTAGCCTGATAGCGATCTCATGAATACTGAGCAGCTCAACCGCAGGGATCACCGGGGCTTGCAGCCCCTGTGAAGTGGCAACGGCTACTGCCATATCCACATGCTCATATACAAATAATTGATTGTCGATGTAGCGGGCATTCACCAGCGGATTCTTCATAATGGCACGCGCGGTTACAAATATCAGCATTGCCGTTATGCTCACTTTGCCGTTTGCGTTTAGATTATTGCGATTGAGATTGTCTTTAACCCTCACTACTTGCGAGACGTCAATCTCCATTGATATAGAATACTGCGGAATTTGTTGTACACTAGCAGACATCCTCTCGCCGGTCAGCTGGCGAATGGCGGTCAGAGGTTTCAGATATCCGGGAATACCTCTCGCCGGTGCAGACACAGATTGTTCCTTGATTGAAGACTTGCGTTCCGCGCTGGCGCGCTCCACATCGCGGATCATAATGCGCAGACCCGTTCCACTGGGACTCAACATGTTAAGTGGGATTCCCAAAGATTGGGCTAATCTGCGCGCGACGGGTGAAATCCGTATTCTTTCGCCTGATGAAGTAAATGATGTAGTGGATGATGCGGGTGCTTCAATAGGGAAGGTATTTGCTTTAACCGCCTCGATATCAGTTTCCGCATTAGGAGAAAGTTCTTCTTGCTCTACACGCACTTCGCCCGCGTCTCCAATCCAGGCCAACAAATCCCCCGTTTCTACCAGGGCGCCTTCATGCACTAAAACCTCCAGCATCACACCATTGACTGGGCTTTCCAACGCCATATTTGCTTTTCCGGTTTCCAGTTCGGCAATCTCCTCACCCCGTTTTACAGTGTCGCCAACCGTTTTATTCCAGCGGTAAAGCGTTGCGTTCTGGATCGATTCACCTAAAATAGGTACAAGGATTTTGGTGGCCATAAATTATTCTCCTGAGCAAACCCTTTTCACAGCGCGAAAAATATCTTCGCGTTGTGGAATAACGGCGCGCTCTGCGGCTGGCCCAAACGGAATGGGCGTATTGGCTGCGCTCACCCGCTCAACGGGAGCGTCCAACTCATCAAACAAGTCATGTGAGATCACCGCTGAAAGTTCAGCGCCCACACCTGCACGCATAACATCTTCCGAAACAATTACCACTTTATGCGTTTTACGCACCGATGCCGCGATCGTCTCTATATCTAGCGGTACCAGTGAGCGCGGATCAATCACTTCTATATCAATCCCCTGACTGGCCAGCTCATTGGCGGCCGCCAGAGCGCGGTGAACCATCAACAGTGTGGCAATCACCGTTACATCTTTACCAACTCGTTTGACATCTGCTTTGCCGAGGGGGATAGTGTACATTTCATCTGGGACATCATCCCCTATCGCTTGAATATCCTGGTCGCCAATCGCTTTCCCTCCGCCTGGAGATGCCGCGCCATAAAGACGTTTGTGTTCCAGGAACAAAACCGGGTTGTTGTCACGTATTGCACTGATCAGCAGTCCTTTGGCGTCATATGGAGTGGAAGGCAAGACAACCTTCATTCCTGGAACGTGCATAAACCATGCTTCCACACTTTGCGAGTGCTGAGCAGCTCGCCCGGTGGCTCCTTGTGGCGCGCGAATCACAATCGGCATGTTCGTCTGCCCTCCAGACATCAAACGAATTTTTGCTGCCTGGTTGACAATTTGATCCATCGCGCAAAAGATAAAATCTGCGTATTGAAATTCAACAATGGGCCTGAGGTTGGTCATTGCGGCACCAACACCAACGCCCATTAACCCCGCTTCCGAAATTGGGGTATCCCAAACGCGGTTTGAACCAAATTCCTCTAATAACCCATGAGATACATGAAACGCGCCGCCAAACTTACCCACATCCTCACCCATTAATATTACACTGGGGTCATGCCGCATTTCCTGAGCAATTGCTTCGTTGATCGCATCCATCATCGATAATTTACGCATGAGAACCACCTTCATCGTAGATAAATTGCCAGAAATCATCCGCCTGCACGTCTTCACCGGCTTCCGCGAATTGAATCGCCTCTTCCAATTCTTTTTCCACTTTGGCTTGAATACCATCCAGCTCCGTGTCAGTGGCTTTAGCAGACTCTACCAACGCCTTACGCATGCGGACAATCGGGTCATAATCTTTCCACAATTCAACTTCAGCTGCATCGCGATATCCGGATTGTTCAAAACGAGCATGGCCGCGGATCCGATAGGTCATACACTCCAGCAGAGTGGGACCCTCGCCATTTCGGGCGCGAGCAACCGCTTGCTGGGCAGCCTGGAAAACAGCCACCACGTTGTTGCCATCCACCCGCTCGCCGGGGATGTCATAAATCTGTCCACGTTTGTACAGCTTGGTCATCGCTGTCGATTCCGCGTTGGTCATCGAAAGCGCATACTGGTTGTTCTCAATCACAAAAATGGTCGGCAGCTTCCACAGGGAAGCCATGTTCAAGGTTTCATGGAACACGCCTTCATTTGAGGCACCGTCTCCAAATATGCTCACCCCCACCTGGCTGGTTCCTCGGACCTTAGCAGACAGACCGGCACCGGCTGCAATTGGTATTCCCGCTCCAACAATGCCAAACGCGCCCAACATACCCTTACTAAAATCACACAGATGCATGCTGCCGCCCATACCATGGCACACACCATTGCGCTTGGCAAACATCTCCGCCATCATAATATTGAGCGGAACACCTTTGGCGATACAATGAGCGTGACCCCGGTGTGTGCTGGTCAGGTAATCATCCTGGTTGAGTGCGCTGCAAATGCCTACCGCCACCGCTTCCTGCCCGGTTGCCTGGTGCATTGTCCCAGGCATGGGGCGGGTAAGGAAAAGATAGTAAAGCTGTTCTTCAAACTCACGCGCCTGCACCATACGGTAGAACATCTTCATTAAGAGGTCTTTATCCAATGAGCTGACATCTATGGGAGTGATTGAGGAAGGGGTTTTTAGTGTTTTCATTTTCAGGCCTCTACTGTACGCCGATTACACGTACTGGAAAAGATTCCGCGCCTTTAATCTTGGGCGGCAGAATAAAGGTATAAAACCGCTGATTCAAAAATTCACCTAAATTAGCCAGGTATTCAACCAACGCGATCCCCTTACTCAACAGAGCTTCATGGTTGGGTTGCCCGATGGAAGCGCTGCCATCTGGATTTCGCACTTCTATTCCCGATGTGTCGACTCCCATGATTTTTATTTTGGCTTCATTTGCCAGCCAGATAATCGATTCGGTGGAAAACCATGGGCGGTCATGCTGGTGGGAAGTTCGGTAATACTTATCAAAACCAGTATAGAAGTAAGCAATATCACCTGGTTTCAACAGACCTTCAGTTTTCTTCTTTAAGCCAGCCAGATCAATGCGCTGGTTATGTCCCCAGTCTGAAATATCAACTACACACGCCTCGCCTACCAGATTCTCCAACGGATATTCAGAGACATCCATTCCGTCTTTGAAATGGTGATACGGCATTTCAATGTGTGTGCCAACGTGGGTATTTAACGTTAATTCAGAAATAATGTACCACTCCAGGTTGGGCGTTTGGTACTTTGCAAACTGTGGCCAGCCAGAAGTAGGACGAGTATCGATTTCCAGCCTGTATTCTTCCTGTTCAGGAATTACAACATGCGATAAATCCACAATTCGGTTTGGTTTCGTAAACATAAATCTCCTAAGTTTTTTTTCAGATTTCCCAAAACTATTGGTTCAAACATTCAATCGTTACCATTGGGTAAAGCCTTTGAATGTCTTCCATTCGGCAGTCCGCAGTTCCTTCAGTTAAAACTACAGCTGCGCTGGTGGCTGCTGAAAGGCGCAAAGCCTCTAGCCAGCTCATGTTTTGAGAGAGCGCGTAGGTAAGCGCGGCTGAGACTGAGTCCCCTGCGCCTGCAGCGTTCACTGCCACTTGCTGTGGGGCTTTAGCTACATAGGCTGTATCTGGCAATACCAGCAGAATACCATCTTCTCCCGCGGTAATTACCATGCAACCGATCCCGCGACTGCCCATCAAATCTCGCACTGGGATAACCAGGTCTTTGATCGCAACAGTTTCCAACCCGAACGATTCTTTGAATTCAGACCGATTCAATTTGAGGATATCTGGCTTTTGTGGCAGTGCAGCCAGCAAAGGTTTGCCAGGCGAGTCGATCAAACATTTTGCACCATATTGGTGCCCTATTTGGATTACCTGGCCGAACAAATTATCCGGGCAGCCCTTGGGTAAAGAACCAGCTATAATTACCCAATCCGCCTGCCGGGCGTGTTGTTCGATTCTTTGCAAGAATTCCAAGCACTCCTTCTCATTCACAACGTAACCGACGGTAATAATGTGGCTCAAGCGATGATAGTCTTGTTCAATAATTACATTGGCTGTGCGGGTCTCTCCGTGAACCCATACCAGGTCGTGACGAATACCATATCCATCCAAAATGGCAGCCAGCGCTTTGCCTGTATTACCAGCCATAAAACTAACAGCGACGTTGGGCACCCCCAGCACTTGCAGAACCACTGAGGCATCCAGGCCCTTTCCGCCCACACTATCCACCATTCGCTCCGCCCGCATCACACCGGTTGGCTTAAAATGGTCAATAAACAGAACACGGTCAAGCGCCGCATTTGCGGTCACTGTCAGGATCATGTTAATTAATCCCCAATCAGGCGTTGCGCCATAATGCACCAGCAGTTGGTATCGATACGTTCCAATGCGTCGACTGCCGAAAACAGGTCTTTGCCAGCTACCATGATTCCATGACGAGGCATCAGCACGGCTGCTGCCTGTTTTTGAATGCGATCATCCTGCCCGAATAACCCTTCAACAATATAATCCGCCAAGTCGGCGCTGTGTGCGGGGGCGTACTTAACCACATTAATGGTGCCAAATTTTTCTGTAGCTTCCATGACTGGTGGGATCGGTTTTTCTGCCACCGCGAAGGGTTGGATGTGGAACGCATGGGCGTGGATCACTGCCTGACAGTTGGGAAAATTGCGATAAATTGCGAGGTGAGCTTTGCCTTCGCGCGAGAATAAGGGATGGTTCAATAGATCATCGCCTTCAAGGGGTCCGCTTAAAATATCTTCTGGGTCAAGCTGCCAGTGGCGGTTTGATCCGCTGAATCGGGGGGTAATATAGACCGTATCGCCATCTCGGGCGCTCAAGTTTCCGCCCGCCATATCAGTCAAGTGCCGCTCAAACATGGTGCGGGCAATATTCACGATTTGTTCAGCTATGATTGCCATAAGATAACCTTTCATTCGTTCTGGTTTAATATTTGTGGATACAGATGTGACCCTCAACATCCGGTTCTCGAAATGTGCGTAATGAGCAATAAAATATATAGATATAACACTCGGGTGAAGTGTATATATTATAACTCAAAAAATTATCAATTGTCAATGACATATGTCAATAGTATAGAGTTTGATAATGGATCTAAAAGAGCGCAGATGAGCAATTCAATAGGGACTTTACAACCCGGTTTGGCGCAGGTATTTTTCATATTGGTCATCCCAAGTTTGGGCGTCCGTTGGAAAATATATTTCTGTTGGAAACGAATTTCGCACCAGCTCACGCGCCTCGTCGAGCGATTTCACCTCCCCCGTGGCTGCCATTTGCAGGAGCACATTCCCAATAATGGTTGCTTCATGTGAGCCAGCCACTACAGGTAAATTGGTTGCGTTGGCGCAAAATTGGTTAAGTATCCGGTTTCTAGATCCCCCGCCGATAATATAAAGCATATCAACTGGTATCCCAGTTACTAGTAGAACGCGCTCTAGTGTATAACGGTATTTAAAAGCTAGCGACTCTAAAATAACCCGGACGATACCACCCTTGCTATAAGGAATCAACTGTTTTGAATCTGCAAGGTATCGCTGGATTCGCGTGGGCATGTTCCCTGGCAAAATAAAAGTGGGGTCATCTGGGTCAAGAAACCCCTGAAAAGGATTTTCTGCGCAGGCACACTGCACCATTTCATCCCAGGTAAGCGGCTCGTTGTCGCAGATCCACTGACGCCTGCATTCTTGCAGCAGCCACAGATTGGTAATATTCCGCAATAAGGTTATGGTGCCAAAGACCCCACCCTCATTGGCGACATTCATATGCATACACTTCGCTGTCAGCAGCGGTTGTGAGATCTCTTGTCCCAGCAAAGCCCAAGTTCCTGAGCTGATGTAAGCAAAATTGTTCCCCTGCGCAGGCACAGCGGCGATAGCGGCGGCTGTGTCGTGCGTGGCTGTGGCAGTTACACAAAGCTCCGGCCAGTCCAGTTCCATGCCAATTTCTTTTCCAATACGGCCCAGAGATGTTCCGGGTTTGATAATCGGTGGGAAAATTTCATCCGGCAGATGATACGCATTGATCACTGGCCGTGACCATTGATGCGTAACCGCATTCATAAGCTGTGAAGTGGAAGCCGCAGTGTACTCAGAGGTTTTTAGGCCAGTAAGCCAGTAATGCAGTAAATCTGGGATGTGAAGAAACGTGGCGGCAGCATCCATAATAGGATCTTCCCGTCTTTGCATAGCGAGCAATTGAAAAAGGCTGTTTGGTTCAATAAACTGAAGGCCGGTTTCAAGGAACACATCCATTTTGCCTATATTTTCAAAAGCGGTTTCAATAATACCAGCTGTTTGAGGGTCACGATAACAATAGGGATTGCTTAATAGTTTGCCTTTGGCATCTAGCAATGCAAAATCGCAGCCCCAGGTATCTAACCCAAGGCTGACAGCGGATTTGCCAAATAATTGGCGGGTTTTTAATATTCCAGTTTTGATTTGGCTTAACAGATCGAGAGCGTCCCAATATAAGTGGTCCAGCACTTTCACTGGTCCGTTTTCAAAACGGTGCACTTCTTCCAGTTGCAATTTCTGTCCATCAAACCGGGCAAACACGCAGCGGCCGTTTGAAGCCCCCAGATCAAAAGCCAGGTAGTCTGTCATAAAATCTCCTGTGTCTACTGAACTTCAAAAGAAAAATGGACCGGTTCATCCAGAACCGGTCCATTAGTGAGCGCTGTTTTTATTTGCTGTAATGGCCAAAGATTGACTGACGGAAAAACCGAGAGTTTGCTATGGGGTCGCCAGCGGATATTAATTCATCAAATTTTTCTTGCCCCGTTTCATCCACAAAGTTCATCAATGTATCCAGCCATGCCAGGCTTTCATCCACTGAATCGCTCTGGGGCGTACGGTATGCAAAAATATCGATGGAATACCATCCATCAAATTTTGTGCGTTTGAGCCAATAAAGCATTTCTATCATCTCAAAAGTCCGCACCGAGGCAAAGTTCATATCCCAATCCCAATCGCCGTAATTGTCATTGAGATGCATGTGAAAGAGCTTTTGCCTCTGTTGCGCCAACGAAATGACGTCGCCCAGGTTTTCATGCTGCACCAAAGCATGCCCAATATCCAGGGTCATACCCACATTGGCCCGGTCGATATCACGTAGCATCAAGAGGGTTTTTGGAGCTGTATCAATGGTTGAGTGAGTACGCGGTTCATATGGTTTATATTCCAGGCAAATCTGGATATTCGGATTATGGTCTGCCAATTCCTGCACACCGGTTATCCACCATTCGTACTGCTTCTGGTAGTCAACTTCAAACACGTAATCATACCCATCTTGACCGGGCCAGATGCCCATATTTCTGACTCCATACTCGGCCGCCAGGTCCATCACTTGCTTGCAGTAATCAATTGCTTGCCTGCGGATATCCGGGTCTGCAGACCCTAACGTGCCTTTCTCCCATTTCTGATACCCCCAAAGATTGGGATTCATCGCGCAGATTTCCAAACCGCTGTCCTTTACCAGTTGGACAATTTCATTTGCGCTGTCGTAAAAGACATCTTCACCAGGGCCTGTGGTAAATTCTAAAGATCGCACATACTTGCTTTTGCTTGCCATTTCAATGCGTTCTTTCACACTGGGTTGTTCCTTTTTATAGCCGCAGCCCATAAACCGGTCAGAAGGATTGCCATACACACCTAATATTGCCGCATATTTTCGATTGGTCATAATCATCCTCGGTACGTTAGGGTTGAAAAAGATCTGTAGATTCGATAGCCTAATCATCATTATAGATGTTAGCCAACACAATTGTCAACTGTTATTGACATATTCCAATAATTAATCTAGACTTGAAAAGTCTAAGTGATTTATGATTAATTTTGGAATTGCATTAATTCAATAAGGAGAAGAAGCATGAAAATTGCCATCGGGTGCGACCATAAAGCAGTAGATTTAAAAGAAACTGTCAAAAAAGTCCTGCTAGAACTGGGTATGGAAGTATTTGATCTGGGTACACAAGGCCCGGAGCGCGTGGATTACCCCGATTACGGGCAGAAGGTCGCGGAATTGGTTGCTGCTGGAGGTGCTGACCGCGGAATTGCCATCTGTGCTTCTGGGGTGGGAATGAGTATTACCGCAAATAAAGTCAAAGGAATCCGAGCCGTCTTGTGCCAGGACTCATACGTTGCCCGCCTTTCACGTCAGCACAATAATACTAACGTTCTTTGCATGGGTGCACTGGTAATAGGCCCGGCGGTGGCAGAAGAAATTGTGCGCATCTGGTTGTCAACGGAATTTGAAGGCGGACGCCACCAACAACGTCTGGAGAAAATTCATCAAATTGAAAACAAGCAGGATGGAAAAATATGAAATATCGCATCGGAGTCGATATCGGAGGCACAAAAACCGTGATTGGTCTGGTTGATGATCATGGAAATGTGGTTCAGAAAAGGAAATTCAATACCGTCGATATCTTTCCAGTTGGAAAAGACCCAATTGAAAACGTCAGTGCCTGGTTCAGAGATTTTTGTGACCAAATCAACATTCCGCTTTCTTCTTTGCGAGGAGCCGCGCTCGGCATTCCAGGCGTCATCGATCGAACTAACCTGAAAATCGACTCTTGCCCGAATCTGCAGATATTGGAAGGGCTGGCTTTTGGGCCAATGTTAACCACTTCCCTACAGCTCCCTGTGTGGGTAGAAAACGACGTCAACCTGATCGCCCTCGGTGAGCACGGCAACGGGCAGGGAAAAGGCGTCTCGGATGTAGCTTATATCTATGTGGGCACCGGGATAGGTTGCGGACTGATAATTAACAATCTGCTGCACATTGGCGCAACCGGAGCTGCCGGTGAGTTTGGTCATCAAATTATCGATCCAGAAGGTTTGCCATGTGAATGCGGTAACCGCGGCTGCCTGGAACTGTATTGCTCCGGTAAAGCGCTTTCACGCATAGGATCTCAAAACTCGGTTGGGGTGATCGAGCGGTTCACCGCCGCCGCGAACATTATTCAGGCCG
>Ga0351885_10274_pt1 | contig 19476 bp, 19 predicted proteins | sample TotcelFGM3001L13_FD_206771 | JGI IMG/M metagenome (GOLD analysis project Ga0351885, IMG submission 206771) | Enriched cells from coal bed in the Powder River Basin, Montana, United States - Total cells FGM rep3 HSBNCT.FGM.300.1.L13 ... | reverse complement strand
CAAACGATTTTGCAGGCCGGTTGGCAATTTCACTTGACAGCAGCCCAACCGAGAGTTATTATATTTGATAGTTTAGCATGTCAGACTGAAGGCAGGGCCACAAGTCCTGGACAACTATCGGACGGGATGCTAATTCCCGAGCCGATTTTTTTTTGCCTGACTGCTGGCTCCCTGCTTTTTGAGCGGGTTATTCGCAGCACCCTTTGTAGGAGGTTTTTCAGCAATGAAGGAAACTGGTAAAGTAAAATGGTTTAATGACTCCAAGGGCTTTGGCTTTATCACCCGGGAGAGCGGTCCGGATGTATTTGTGCATCACAGCGCCATCCAGGGCGACGGCTTCCGCTCCCTGGCGGAAGACCAGGAAGTGGAGTTTGAGGTGGTCCAGGGGCCCAAGGGGGCTCAGGCCCAAAACGTGGTAAAACTCTAGTCCGCAAAGCCTGAGAGTCAGAACTCCGGCGGTCTGCGGACTACCGGAGTTCTGGCATTTTAAGCCCCAGGGAGGATAAATTTGGCCCGAAATCGTTATGGATGGCAAAAACGCGCCAAAGAAATAGCTCGAAAGCAGAAGAACGACGACAAGATGAAACGCCGCCAGGGGAAGGCTCCGTTAACTGACGTCGAGGAGATGCCGGAGGGTGAGGGCATGGAATTGGATAGCCTGCCCGAAACCGATTCGGTCGAGACCGAACTCCCGGCTGGCCCATCCCAGGCCGACTGAATGCAAAGCGGCCGCCAGGCCGCTTTTTTTCTGGTTAACCGGCGGGGTAAACCGCCGCTAACTTCAAGATCGCCGCCTGTCCTTTGACCCCCGGCGGCCGGCTTCCCGAGATCCCGGGCCGTCCCCCACCGGCCCGCCTGGTCATCACCCCTCCGGCTCGATACCGAAAAAATCCAGGTAGAATTGAAAGCGGCCTCTCTCCGTCTCGGGAGTTAACCCGAATTCTTCCAGGGAATAACGGTGCACCCCGCCTTTGTTTTTGGGGTTGGCCCGCAAGAACCGCTCCATGGCCGTCTCCGCCGCCCCGGTCAGCTCCAGATCGAAAAACCCATAAATCCGCCGCACCATGGACATGGGGTCCCGCAGCAACTCTAAGTAGTGGACATCAAACAACTGTCGGTGCAAGTCCCCCTGGTCCTGACGGTACTTCACCGCCAGCCCGGCGCCTTCCACCCAGCGCTGCAGCACTTCCTGGGCCAGCGACGCCTTATCCAGGTGATCGCTGAACCCCCGGCGCAACACCTCGGTAAAGCTGGCGCACGAGGCCAGGACCTTGAGGGGGTCGCGATGCGTCAGGATGATGCCGGCATCGGGATAGACCTGTAACAGGGCCGGGAGGGCCAGTAAGTGGCTGGGCGCCTTGAGCATCCACCTTTGACCGGGACAGCGCCACTGCAAATGCTGCAGGAAGCGACGGTGAAACTCGTATACCGGCCGCTTATCCTGGCGGTCGTGCCAGGCCCGGTAGGAAGGCACGGTATACATGGATTCGAAGGTGTAGCTGCGGAAGTCGTGGCTGGTAATGGCAATACACTCTTGGGGCAACCTGGCGTCAATCAGGTGCACCGTCTCAAAATCCGGCATCAGCAGGTCGAGCCACTTCAGTTCCCTGGCCGTGGCCGAAATGCGGGCGTCGGTGGCGTAGGAAGCCTTCTCGGGCGGCGGCGATGGATGCATTACTTCCCAAACCTGGGGGGCGCGGTGGGCCGGGTCCTGGGCCAGCAAGGCGTGCAAGAAGGTCGTGCCGCTGCGGGGCAGCCCGGTGATGAACAGCGGGCGCCGGATGACCTCAGCCCCGATTGCCGGGTGACGCCGCCGATCCTCCACCAGCCGGAGCCGGTTACTCAGCAGCCGCACCGAATCCTCGTGTACGCAAATACGTCCGACGAAGCTGAGTTCGGCCTCGGTTTCAAAGGCCCGGAGCAAGACCTGCAAGGCTTCCCGAAACGAGTCGTCCCCGAAGTCGTCCAGGCCGGTTTGGGCGCAGGCCTTATCCAGCAAGGTCTTTTCATCCAGCCGCAAGAAGGAGAACCCATTTTTCGTCAACGGGCGGCCGACTCTATTGATTAGACGCAAGAGCATCGAGCGCTTGGGGTGGTCAGGCTGCGGCATCGTCATGGCAGACTTGGTGGTCGGCAGTAGTTTGGGAACCGGTTATCAGAGGCCCTACTTGTGATTCCCCAGCATTGTACCCGGCTCGACGCTATTTCACAACCGGGGAAAGAACATTTTCGGGAAATTTTCCGGAAAGTTCCTCATGGATCTTTGCCCCACCCGTAAAACATGAAAAATGGCCAGCTCTCTATCATGGTGAGCGGTCCATAACCTTAATTAACCGAACTTTGAACCTTGAACTTTTCGGAACAGCGTGGAGTAGGGCGGGCGTCCCCGCCCGCCTCTCAACCTGATTGATGGTGCGTAGGACGCTCCCTACATAAGCCTTGATTTTTGCAGGCGATGCGGCTAAATCAAGAGGCAGAAAGGAGAAGCCCCCATGCAGTGGTGTGACCTGTCTTGCGAACATGCCTCTTTTCCTCAAACTGATGCGGTGGACGGGGCCGGGTCCTGCCGAACCTTCGCGGCACTGTTTTGCGCCAGGCTCAACAAACTGGTCCACAAGCACGGTCCCTGCCAATGCCAGGAACAAACGGGCTCCCCGGATGGACAGAAAACCTTGGGGCGGGAGGAAGCAGGGAATTAACGGCTATAGGAGTTGTTTGCTTGAGTTTCCCGTGAATTCAGGGGGATTCTTGATAATAAATCACTATTTCCTTTTTAAGGGTGGTGACCCGTCCTTGAAACCCGTTTCTCCAGGATAAGTCATGCGCGGTAATTACCAACGTGGCTTTACCTTCTCGCAGCCCCAAGGACTTGGCATCGAGGTCCAGAGGCAAATCCACTTTCTTTATCGCCTCACCTTGGGTACCCCAGACGCCCCCGTGTGGTTCAAGGTTGCGAGACACCACCTCTATTTCCACTTCCCTCTGGATAACGGTCACCTTCACACGCCTCAATCCGCTATCGGCATCTCCGGCTTCCAGCCAGAAGGCGGCACGGGGTTCCAGGGCAGCCATGTCCGGTTTTAAGGTAATCCATGGATCCTGCCGATCCAGGTTGGCCAGGATCAGCCACCCCGCGACGACAGCCAGGCCCGCCGCAGCCCAGGAGAGAATTCGCCTGGGCGCTTTGGCGGCGATCTTAACTTCAGGTTGAGCCCCGGTGGCCCGCCCCTGTATATCCTTCATCACCTGTCGCCGCCAGTCCGGAGGGAATTGAATATCCTCTTGCCTCCGGTGGGCGGCAATCAGCGTTGTTTCGATTTTATCAATCTGTTCCTTGGAGGGCTTCATGCCGTTCCTTGGGGAAGAATTTTAGCCAGAATCTTCCGGAGCTTCTTCCGGGCCCGGTGAGATTGCACCTTTACCCTCGTGACGCTCCAATCCAGAAGCGCGGCCGCCTCGGCCACCGAATATTCGTTCAAATGGGTCAGGGTCAGCACCATCCTGTCTCCCGCCGACAATTGCCCCAAGGCCCACTGCAAAAGATCCCTGGCTTCCACCTTCTCAGCGTCCCGCTCTTGAGATTGATCCGTCAAAAGATGGTCAACCCAGTCGCGGTAAGCATCGGGGAGAGAACCCGCCAGGTTCTCCGGTTTTTTATAATAACTCCGCCAGAAATCATGGCAACACCGAATGGCGATTTTGGCCAGCCAACTTTTAAATGAACCTGTCCCTTGAAACCCTCTCAAACCTTGGTATGCCTGCACAAAGGTGTCGTGGGCTACTTCCGGCGCCTCATCCCGCGGAACATGGTTCCCGACAATCCGCGCCACATAATCTTGGTATCTATCTATCAAAATTTCAAAGGAGTTAATATTGCCCCTAAGAGTATTGTGGATAACCGAGGTATCGTCAGGAATATTGTCTGTGAAGTCCATCTCGACAGGGGAAAAAATAAGATTGTGGCCCCACTTGAAAAAGACGGACCACACGCTGACCGGCAACTCCCATTTACCAGAAGCAGTCTGATATCGGGCCAACCCTAATTTTATACCCCCATCATGCATTAATTCACGCAGATGTCAATCCCTCCCGAATAGCATATTTAGTGAGTCCGGCAATGCCTTTGGCATTTATTTTCATCATCAGGTTTTGCCGATGGGATTCTATAGTCTTTACACTCACATGTAAACTATTGGCTATTTGGGGCGTGGAATACCCTTCCGCGACCAGCTGCAACACTTCCTTTTCCCTGATAGTTAGAAGAGAGGAACACGACGAATCGGAATAAGTCTGAGGGGTTACGTAGTCTTTCACCACCATGTCCATTATTCCGGAACTGAGGTAAATCTTATTTGTCACCACCCTGCGAATCGCCCCGATCAATTCCTTGAAAGAACAATCCTTAATCAGATAACCTGACGCACCGGCCCGGAGCATGTTAGACACAAATCGCCGGTCGTCGAGCATAGAGAGGGCGACCACCTTAATCCTGGGAGCTTCGGCCAGAATCAGGCTCGTGGCCACAATGCCGTTCATATCGGGCATGCACACATCCATCAATACAACATCCGGGCGCAGCTCCCTTGCCATGCTCACTGCAGAGCGTCCATCCTCGGCCTCACCCAAAACGTTAATATCCTCTTCCCGTTCCAGCAGACTCCGCACACCTTCCCTGGTGAGTTGGTGATCGTCAGCAATGAGAATCTTGATGCTCATCTGTTCACTCCCCTAAGATTCCGACCTTGGTCAGTTCATTTTCCAGTCAATATTGACGGGTTGACAAATTTGGCGCTGCTATCCAGCAACTTCACCTTTATAGTCGCTGCCGCGGCGGAGAAGGTTACAGAAATTATCCATATACCGCGTTTGCCATAAATTCCTTTTCCTCGAGACCTCTGCGAAAGTCTCATGTAGGATAGCCGCCCACGGCTGTCCTTACTGTATTTGGGCGCCGGCGAGGGCGCCTACTCCACATTTTGATTCGGAGGGATCTGGTTAGAGACTTTCGCAGCGGCCCCTTCTCCCCTTATGGCGGGAAACGGCTTCGCCTGGCCGGGCCGGGGGCCAGGAAATGCTTGCGTTTGGGGGGGAAATAGGATGAAATAATAAGCTACTCTTTGGAACGAGGCCGATGATGACACAGCATGAGCATGGACAGGGCGAGGTTGTAACCGCATCCCCCACTGGGGGGATCGTGGTTCCGGAGCGGCCGATAATTCTCTATATCGAAGGCGACGGCACCGGGCCGGATATCTGGCACGCCACCCGGCCGGTGCTGGAGGCGGCGGTGGCCAAGGCTTACGGGGGCGGGCGGCGCATCTTCTGGCAGGAGGTCCTGGCCGGGGAAAAGGCGTTTAAACTGAGCCGCAGTTATCTGCCGGTGGAGACGTTGACGGCCCTGCGGGAATACCGGGTGGCCCTCAAGGGGCCGCTGACCACGCCCATCGGCGGGGGCTTCCGGTCGCTGAACGTCACCCTGCGGCAGGTGTTGGACCTTTATGCCTGCATCCGCCCGGTGCGCTACTATGCCGGGGTGCCCAGCCCCATGAAGGAACCGGGGAAGATCGACATGGTGATCTTCCGGGAAAACACCGAAGACCTCTATGCCGGTATCGAGTGGGCCGCCAACACCCCGGAGGCCCAGCGCCTGATCAATTTTCTGAATCACGAATTGGGCTGCAGCCTGGATATGTCGGCAGCCATCGGCATCAAGCCCATGACCGAACGGTGCAGCAAGCGCCTGATCCGCATGGCTTTGAAGCATGCGGTGCAGCACCAGCGGGCCTCGGTGACCCTGATGCACAAAGGCAACATTATGAAATACACCGAAGGGGCCTTTCAGACCTGGGGCTATGAGGTGGCGGCGGAGTTGCCGGCCGGGGTGATTTCGGAGGCGGAGTTGTTTACGGTCTACAAGGGGCAGCTGCCGGCCGGCAAGACGGTGCTCAAGGACCGGCTGGCCGACAATCTGTTTCAGCAGGTGCTGCTAAGGCCGGAGGAATACCAGGTTATCGCCACGCCGAATCTGAACGGCGATTATATCTCGGACGCCCTGGCAGCCCAGGTGGGAGGGCTGGGGATGGCGCCGGGGGCCAACGTGGGCGACAATTGCGCTATCTTCGAAGCCACCCACGGCAGCGCCCCCAAGTATGCCGGCCAGGACAAGGTCAATCCCAGCTCGCTGATCCTGTCCGGGGCCATGCTGCTGGAATATCTCGGCTGGGGCGAGGCGGCGCAGCTGATCCACCAAAGCCTGCCGCGCACCATCAAGGACGGAATCGCCACCTACGACCTGGCGCGGCTATTGCCGGGGTCCCGGGAAGTGGCGTGTTCGGAGTTCGGCCTGGCGCTGATAGATCACATGTAAACCTGGCGCCGGGTTGAGGGCGGTTTGCCGGGTTCGCCGCGGGCCTGGGCTCATGGTGCGTAGGACGCACCCTACGGAAGATTTTTCAAGACAGTCACTCTTGGATCTTTGCCCCACCCTTCATGAAAAGCTCCTGGTGGGCATAATCCTGACCTTGAACTTTTGAGGAAAGGTGGGGCAGAGGTCGATAGGAAGTTCCCCACTCCCGGGTGGAGGTCTGGGCAGTCCAGGCCGCCGGGAGTGGGGCGATACGATCTAATAGTTAGTTCTGCACCACGGTGGCCTTAACAATGGTCACCGGCTCCACCGGCACGTTCTCGTACATGCCCTTGGTGGCGGTGGGCACCGCTTTGATTTTATCCACGATTTCTTTGCCCTTGACCACCTTGCCGAACACTGCGTATCCCCAGCCCTGGGGGGTCTTGGCGGTGTGGTTGAGAAAGGTATTGTTGACGGTGTTGATGAAGAACTGAGCCGTGGCCGAATTCGGGTCGCCGGTCCGGGCCATGGCGACGGTGTAGGCGTCATTGGTCAGGCCGTTGTCGGCTTCGTTCTTGATGGGCGCCCGGGTGGACTTCTTGTCCAGCTTGGCATCCAGGCCGCCCCCCTGGATCATGAAGCCGGGGATGACCCGGTGAAAAACGGTGCCGTTAAAAAATCCCGCTTTGACGTACTCCAGAAAATTGGCCACCGTAACCGGAGCCTTGTCCGGATACAGCTCCAGGGTGATGTCCCCCATACTCGTTTCCAGTTTGACCAAAGGATGACTCCTTTCTGCCCGGGCGCTCGCCCCGGCTCCTAAAATTAAGCCTGCCATGAGGCCGACGGCCAGAATCAGCGTACCGCGCCTCCCACCCAATCTTGCTTTCATGCCGCTCCCTCCCGGTTGATTGAGTTCCTCGACCTGATATACTCGTTGCCAAAAGTTCTTTCTTCTTCCCCCCGCACCCTCTCCCCCCCCGCTGGGGGGAGAGGGGACAAGAGGAAGAACTTTTGGCAACCGCTATAAATCTTGGACCCCGATCACAGCTTCCCGTAGTTTAGCAAATCTTCCCCCAGGGCGTAAAGGAAAACCGGTTGTAATCGCAAGGAGTTGGGGGCCGGCGGCGTGTGCACCCTTGGGGCGCACAGGTCCCCTCTGCTCTCATCGGCTGGGCCGCGGTGCAGCCCCTTCAGCGGACTTCTATTGATTGCCAAAAGTTTTTTCCGATCCTTTATATGCACAAATCCCCCCTAACCCCTTTAATAAAGGGGTGAACTATTAGGAATTGCTGCTAAAGTCCCTCTTTGAAGAAGACCTGTTTCCGGGAAAGATTGGCCACACCTCCGCCCCTGCCGAAGCCCTTGCACCGCCCCAAGTTGAGGAGTATTGACTTTAAAAATTATCTACTTATTTATAAAGGTTATCCCATTATTTCGAATCATTAGAAGTATTCAGGCATCTATCTCCTTAGAGGTTAAAAGTTCATCATAGGAGGAAAAGAGATGTTAAAAGATTTCAAAGAGTTTGCCATGCGGGGCAACGTGGTCGACATGGCCGTGGGCATTGTCATCGGCGCGGCTTTCGGCAGTATTGTCAAATCTTTTGTGGATGACGTCCTGATGCCGCCCATTGGCCTGCTCCTGGGAAATGTTGACTTTTCTAATCTCTTTATCACCCTGAAAGATGGCGTCAAAGCCGCCGGACCATACGCCTCCCTGGTCGCAGCCAAAGCCGCCGGGGCCGTGACCCTCAATCTGGGGCTCTTCATCAACACCGTCATCAGCTTTCTCATCATAGCCTTTGCCGTATTTCTGGTAATCAAGGGCCTCAATCGCATGAAACGGGAAGAGGTGGCGCCGCCGGCCGAACCTGCCACCAAGGAGTGCCCCTTCTGCCTCTCCACCATCTCCCTCAAGGCCACTCGTTGCCCGCACTGCACCTCGGAGTTGGGAGCAGCGTCTGCCTGAGACGGGAGGCTTCAGGGTTGAGAAAAACCGCTTCTCCTGAGAGGTGACTTCCATCTAACACCAAGTTGCCGTCAAAGTTGAATTTTCCAGCCGGGATTGGTAAGGTGTTTTGAGCGGTTTACCCACTCCCCCAGGGGGTCCCGTGGGATTTGGGCATTTTCTCGGCCCGGGACGGCGGGGTCTCAATCCCTTGCCGCCATTCCGGGGTCCAAGGGAGGCAGGGCATGGAACGTCAGCCTCGCGTTATCTTAATTTCGGCAGTGATCTCGGCGGTGATCGGCCTCGCGGCCGGTTTTATCGGCGGCCGATTTGCGCCGCATCCTGCCACTACTCCGGCCCCCGCGGGCCTCATACAGGCCCAGGACTTTCAACTCGTGGACCAGGCCGGCCGCTTGCGTGGCCGGCTGGGAATCGATGCCCAAGGCGCTGCCAGGCTAATCCTCTTCGGCCCGGACAACGACCTGCCCCGGGTGAGCCTGACCGCAACCCCCCAGGGCGGGGCGGAGCTCGAACTGGGCGACGGCCAACACCAGAACGCCATCGGGCTCAAAGCCGATCAGGGCGCCCGGAACCTCGCCTTATTCCATGAAGAGAAACTGCGCCTGGGGATAGAGGTGCAAAAGAACGGCGAGGCGGCCGTCAATCTCTATGATAAAAGTCATCGCCTGATTAGCTTGGGGCTCACCAACCAGAATGACCCCCATCTTACCTTTTACGGTGAAGGTCACAAGGCCGCCCTGGAGATGGTCAGCAAGAAGAACGGCGACCGCAGTCTCAATCTGTTGGGCAAAAACGGCACACCCCGGGTGGTGCTCGGGTTGAAAAACGACCAGAAAGCCGCCCTCGGGTTATTTGACCACAAGGGGAAAACCAGGGTGGGCCTCATGGATGAACCATCCCTGATCATGCTGAAGGACGGCAAGCCGGTGCGGGCCCTGCCCTAAACCGCCGATGCAACCCCGGATTCCTACCCGGTCAAATGGCGCGGTTTCAGGCCACTGGGGCCGGAAAGCAAGGTTTATTCTCCGAATATCGGCAAATCGGTTTATGGGAATGAGGACGTTTGCCGATAGATTATTTAACTTTGATAAATTTTTCCCAGCTTAACTATGAGTGTTTGCCAAGAGTTTTTTCCTCTTATTCCCTCTCCCCCCAGCAAGTGGAGAGGGTCAGGGTGAGGGGGATAAGAAAAAACTTTTGGGAACGAGTATAAATTACTTCCTGGTCCTTTAAACCGGCGGGGGTTAATCCATGAAAGGCAATACGCCGAGAAAGGCTGTGGTCGCGGCATGTATGGAAAGCCCTTTCTATTTTACCCTGCCGCTCCTGCAAAGGCTGAAATTGATGAAGCAACTTGAACGACAACCGGTCTTATCCACCCTACGCCAGGATTTCTTAGGTTGGATTAAAACCGGGATCTTGAACTCTTCAGAATAAATCATCCCGATCAGCGATCAATAGATAATTTTTGTTTATGATGACCCGTATGTCCCCCCTTGAGGGCGCACCCACAGGCCCCCCAAGTTTCGTATTTAATTTTTGACCGCAACTTGGCCTCAGACCCATCGCCGACTACGCCAACGGGTGCCCCCGGCTGGTTGATTGCCCTCATAGCGCATTGCAGTCAAAAGGTGGCACTGGCTTTCCAGCCTGTGCCGACACAGCTTAACGAACCCTGAAAATGTGGGACAACCTCCCGGAGTTCCCCTTCATTAAAGCTATTATTTTAGATGGAGATAGTGAGCCGAACTCACCCTAAGTCTTTGGTAAAAGCTATTTTCATATAAAAAACCACCAGGCCCCGGGGGTTTATGCTCTCCCGGGGCCTGAGGTTGAGGGATAAGCGCTTTAATTCCCGGTGAGGCTCAGGGTTACGGTCACCGGAACGGGGGCCGGCTGGGGCTGCGGAAACTGGATCCCCTTCAAGGCCGCGGCCAGGCATTTTTCCAGGCTTGGTCTCGGCGCCGTCAGGGTAACCTTCGGAGTCCCGGTACTTTTCCCATCCAGACCGATGGTAAAAGTCAGGGTGATTTCGGCCGGCAGCTTCAAGCCCGCTTTGGCGGCGTCCTGACAACACTGCGTCAACTTCGCCAACTCGTCTTCCAGGGCCTTTTGGACCGCGGCCGGGGTCAGATTCCCTTTGACCTGGATATCCTTGACCGTCACCGATACCTTAGGCTCCTTAGGCTCCGCCGGAGCCGTGCTGCCGCCATGGGGGCCGACTTTAGGCTTCCGCTCTCCGCCCATATACCCCCTCTCATCCTTGGACATCATCATGGATGGCGACCCTGGCATCATGGACGGCATCATGGCCAGCTTCCTTGTCCCTCCTTCACCCACAGCCAGGTCGGAAACCCCCTCCGGCAACGGCAACGGCTGTTTCACCGTAACCACCTGACCGTCGGCCCGCTTGACCTGATCTACCGCCACGAAGGAGGTGTACGGGGTCAGGAGGCTGTATTTCAGTCCCAAGGCGGTGACTTCTTTCACCAATTCCTGGTTATTGGGGTCAACCCGGCTGAAATCCACCAGGTTCATGATTCGCTGCCGGGCCCAAAGCAGCCGGAGCGCGGCGTTTTCGGCGCCGGCTTTGGCATCCTTCAGTTCCAGGCGCTGCTCATACGGACCCTTGGCCGTTTTTCCCCGCACCACGATGGCCCCGGTGGGGCTGCCCTTATATTTGCCCAACAGGGTGAGGGGCCGCATGGCAAAAAGGTCGGGGAGAGCCTGGGGTTCGACCTCCGAGGCCGAAAACCCCTCATAGGCCACCTTGATGTCTGTGAGCACCGGGTTGGCGATGTACTGGCTAAATTTGGCGGCCTGTTTAGCGGCCTCGCCACTATTGAGCACCACAAAGGTCTCGCCCATCCCGGCCCGGGCCATGCCCTCAATGAGGTGGCGGTTGACCGAACTGCCGATGCCGAAGGCAAAGAGATTGGCTGTCCCCAGATTGTCCCGTATGAGCTGAAAGACCCGGGGCTCCACGTCCACGTAGCCGTCGGTGACTACGGTCACGATCCGGGAAACCCCCGGGGTCCGGGGCAGTGCCAGGGCCTGTTCCAGGGCCGGCACGATATTGGTGCCCCCGCCGCCGCGTTGGGACTGAATAAAGGCCAAGGCTTTTTCCAGGTTAGCCTCGCTGGCGGGCAGGGAGCCGGTGGCCGAGAGCGTTGCCGAACCGCTGGCAAACAGCAGCACATTGATAAAATCCCGGGGTTTCAAGTCCTTGATGACGTTTTTCATCAGGGCCTTGGCCGTATCCAGGGGGAAGCCGTGCATGGAGCCCGAAACATCCACGATGAAAATATACTCCCGGGGCAGGACGGCTTCGGGTTTGACCCGGGCCGGCGGCTCCATCATCAGCATAAAAAAGTTTTCTTCCTGGCCGGGGTAGAGCAGGAGACCGGTCTCGATCTTGCCGCCGGCCAGGGTGTAGCGCAGCACAAAGTCTTTGTTGCCGCCGGTCTTCTCATCTTTGAGGGAGATCTGAGCCGCAGTCTTGCCGGCGTATTTGACCTCCACCTCATGGCTGGAGCTGGTGACGCTGGCGATGGGGACCCCGCTGGTGAGTTCCACGTTCAGGCCGAAGGTATAAGGCGGGGCCTGGCCTTCGTGCAGGTAGGGGTTCTGGACCCATTTGTCCGTATCCACCGCCCCTTCCGCCGTCTTGGTCGTGTACCGGGGGCCCACCACCGTGGGATAGACGAACTCATAGATATGGTCTTCCGGGATCAGGAGTTCCATATAATTGAGTTCCACCTTGATCTCATCATTGGGTAGAATATTGGCCAGGTTCATCTGGAAGACATTGGGCCGCTGCTGCTCCAAAAGGGAAGCGGTTTTGCCTTCCTTTTTGGCCGCATCATAGGTTTCCCGGGCCTTTTGGCGCTCCATGATCTTGGCGTCCACCACCCGCTCGCCGATGGTCATGCGCATGGCATGGACCGCCGCCCGGGTCGACCCCGGAAAAACATAGATCGCCTCCAGGGTCTTTTGGCCGGTATTGCGATACACCTGGGTAATCTTGACCTCGGCCACCACCCCGGCAATCTTGACGTCGGCCCGGGTGCTTTTCAGCGGCAAGGCGTCCACCTTCGGGTCGTCGCTCAAGACCACAAAATAAGGCGCCAGGGTTTTATCCGCCGCGTCCGGCTTACCGTACCCGGCGGATTTTTCACCGGGAAGCAAGGCCATGGTTAACAAACCGGTCACCAATAAAGCCAGTATAGCGCCAATGGTACGAGGCGACTTGAACATGAAGTAATTCCTCCGAGGGCAAGGTTTGATGAAATTCTTAAGCCGGCTGCGGCCAAAACAACCTGTTGTTAGCGTTAGACAAATCTCCGCGGAAATCCGTTAATTGGAGCGGCAAAACAACCCGCGGTGCAACCGAGCCACCGCCAGTGGCGGGGAGCCGGGGGGAAAACCAAGGCCAGCCGCAAGCATAACCCCGATTTTTGCCCCATTATCCCAGCAGTGTCCGGTTTGGTTTTTGCAGAATAAGGATGCTTGTTATACGCATTCCAAGAAATAATAAATTTACTAAGCGTTCTTCTTGCTCCGAGAAGATTACTTCCCCCTCACCCTAACCCTCTCCCCCATTGGGGAGAGGGGAAAATGTGGGGCAGATTTAATGCCTTATCGTACCTAAACGCGGCGACATCTACTACTCCCTCTCCACCCGCTTCGGGGGGAGAGGGTTGGGGTGAGGGGGGCCGAACGCGCGCATGCAATTTCCTAACAGGACACTGCTGCCATTATCCAGGATTAAATCCGTAATCGGCATAAAATATCCAAAAATAAAGTTTTTCTGGAAGTCATCTCTAGGGAGAACCATCCCGCGCCTCATCCACCCAAGGCGGCGGTTGGCTCGCGTCCATGAGGGGCAGACGGTGGGGAAATGGGTTCCCCTTAATACTGCCTTAGATTGAGAGTCTATATAAAGAGGAAAATATTCTTCAGCGGCCCTGGGCATGATAAAATGGGGCATAATAGACGTTAACGCCCCGGGAGAATCCTTGGGTTTTTGGACGGTCAACATCCCGATGGGAACCGATTAATGCTGTGGCCGTGTCTAACCGACATATTCCCTTGAGCCTGTGAAAAATTACCGCCGGAAAACTTCGTGGCTGCATCTGTTCATCTTGCTGATCCTGGTGGGCGCGGCCGTGCAGTCCATGACCTGGGCCGGCTGGCTTGCGTCGCCGGAAAGTGTTTACTCCGACCTCTGGCACCGGTTGGCCGGGGTCCGCTATAAGCCTGCGCATGTGGCCATCGTAACTTTGGATGAGCTGACCCTGGCCGCGCACCCGGAAGAACCGCTGGTGTGCTGGACCCCCCACTTCGCCCGGGTCATCGAGGTCCTCCGGGGGGCCGGGGCCAGGATCATGGGCCTGGATTATCTCTATTATGTGAGCATCGAAGACTGGCTGAATAGGCTCGACCTGCCGCCCAACCACCCGAGTCTGAAATATGATGCCGCGTTTAAGGCCCAGCTGGCTTCCGGACAGGTGGTCATGGCGGCCAACCTGATGGTTGACGAACAGGGGAAGGTCAAGGTCAACCTGCCCATCCAGAACTATTTTAACGCCCTGCCCGGGGGAACCCTGGATGTGGGACTGGTGAATTTCTTCACCGACACCGACGGGGCAATCCGCCGTTATATGCCCGCCGTGGCCGATGGGTATGGCCAGGTCACCCTCAGCTTAGCAAAACAACTGTCCACCCGGGCCGCCGGGCAGGACCCGGCCGAGGAAATTGAGCGTCTGAAACATGATCCGGCTCTCAAAGACTGGTCGGCAGATGACCCCGGCACCGTCAACCTGGGCGCTTTTCCCCTTATCGGTTACGTGGGGCCTCCGGGCGCCTTTCCCCGCCTTTCCTTCGGGCGGTTTCTCCGCCCTGAGGCCGAAACCGATCCGGAGATTCGGAACCTGAAGGACAAGGTCGTCATCATTGCCTATGAACCCGCAGCCCTCCAGGACATCCACTCGACGCCCTATTCCCTGAGCCTTTGGCAATGGCCGGGGATGGACATGAGCGGCGCCGAAGTGCACGCCAACATTGTGGAAACCCTGCTCACCGGGAGATTCCCGAGACCGGTGCCCGGTTATCTCAGCGCCCTTTACCTGGGCGCGGCGCTCATTGTCGGCGGTCTGTTATTCTACCGCCTGTCTTCCTGGCAGGGCTTGGCCTTAAGTATGCTCATGTGCCTGCTGGCAGCGGGCTTCGCCTACGTCCTGTTCCGCCGCTACTGGCTGCTCCCCACAGCCAACGTGCAGGCGGCGGTCATGCTGAGTTACATGGGCATCCTGGGCCTCAGGCTCACGGGGGAGGAGCGTGAACGCGCCCGTATCCGGAATATTTTTGGCCGCTACGTCGCTGACGAGGTGGTGGAAAAACTCCTGGCCACGGGCATGCTGCCGGACCTGGGGGGCGACAGCTTCCGGGTCACGGTGCTCTTTTCCGATATCCGCAACTTCACCACCATCTCAGAGCGCCTGGGTCCCAAGGCGGTGGTGGAAATGCTCAATACCTATCTGGCCCAGGCCTGTGAGCCGATCCTGGCCCAGGGCGGCACGGTGGATAAATTTATCGGGGATGCCGTGATGGCGGTGTTTGGCTCCCCGGTGCTTTATCCGGACCACGCCCGGCGCGCCCTGAGCGCCGCCCTGGGCCTGGCGCAAAAAGCCCGGGAGTTCCGCGCCTGGATGCAACAGCGCTTCGGCGATCAAGACCTCCCCGATTTTGCCATCGGCATCGGCATCCATACCGGCGAAGCTATCGTGGGCAACATCGGCTCACCCAAGCGCCTGGAATTCACCGCCATCGGCGATACGGTCAATACCGCCTCCCGCCTGGAGGGTTTGACCAAAGAGTTAGGCTGGGTTATCGTCGCCAGCCGGAGTACCATTGAGGCAGCTTCGGGAGTCACGACCGGGCGGCAAGACACCAGGACGGTCAAAGGCCGGCAAGAACCTATCGAGGTCTTTGAGGTGCTCGGTCTGGAAGAGGAAAACACCTAATACCGTTTTCAGTTTTCGGTTGTCGGTTAAAAATACTTGTAATATCAAGAAATTAAAGAGCTAATTTTTTTCTTTGAATCGAAAAATGGTATAATCGGCTTGCCAAAACTTGGAGCCCCGCCTGAGGGCCGGCGCCGTTCTCAGCCGGCCAGGCGGTCATTCACAGGTTTCGGTTAAGACCGACCTGATGCAAGGAGGCAATTATGCAGAGGTTCATGAAGATTTGCGCCCGAGGCGCACTTGGTCTGGGGGCGGCGGCCCTCTTGATGTCCGGAATCCCGGCCTACGCCAGCCCGCCAGCCGGCGCCGCGTCCCGGGAAAGTCAACCGCGCCTTTTGGCTCAGAGTAAGACCCAATCCGGGGAAGCCGAGAAGCTGGAACAGCAGCGCCTGAAAGAGCAGCAGGACCGGGCCAAGATGCAGCAGGAGCAAAAAGAACCCCAGAGTAAACCGAGGATGAGGAAAATGCGGGGGCCAAGTTCGGCGCCAGCGCCGATTCCGGAGGCGGCGCCGCCCAAATCCAGTAAGTCGCGATTTGGCGCCGGGGTTATCCGGCAGAATGAAAAACCCGTAGACAGTGAATAGGACCGTATGAGGGAAAAGGTCCGCGGCATTCTCTGGGTTGGTTGGCTGTGAGTCAAGCCTGTTCCAGCCAGACAAGCATCAGGGGGTGGTCGCTAAAAATCTCCATGAACCGGGGGGCTCCAAGGGAGCCCGATATGGCGCCCGCAGGAGCCGAGCAGTTCAGTCACGGAATACTTTCATGATATTTAGGAGGAAGGGGCGCGGAATCAATGATAAAACGGGGTAATCAATCCATCAACCTGAAATCGCCTCAGTCCTCGCTAAAATAGTTGCCGAGACGATTCCGGTTGTGCTCGTCCTCATGACAGTAGACGCAGAGATTTTCCCAATTGGAGCCGTCTGCGGGGTTATTCCTGGGATTGCCGTCCTTGTGGTGCACCGTTAGAAGCTGTCGGTTGCGATGCGTAAATTCCCGCCTGCACTTGGCGCAAATCAGCCCATGGATTCGTAGCGAGCGTTCCCGGTAGTTGCTGGTTGGGGTTGCCAAACTGCTCCTTCCTCAAAAAATCAGGTTGCCGGCACTCGTCCGCCGTTTTCGAGGGGGACGAATTTCTGCCCTGAGCTGAATGCCCAGAGCACACCCCTCCCCCACGAGAATCTCCTCGGTTAGGGCAAAGAAATACGCCCCTCGTCAGCACATCATCCCGTATGGGCCGTCCTTTTAACCAGCAACCAGACTCAGATTGACTTAAGTAGTTGCCTTACGCCTTCCGCCCTGCGCCCCCAAGCCTCTTTCCTTGGCCAATTTGCTGCGCTGTTCGGAATATTCTTTGCACACCAGCGGGAATTTTTTCGGGTCCAGGCCAAATCTCTGAAAATATTCCTTCGGCATCAAGTTGTGAGCTTTGCGCAGATGAGTCTTCAAGGTCTTCATTTTTTTGCCGCATTCCAGGCAGACCACGTATTTTGCCTTGACGATGTCTTTCAATGGCACCGACGGTTTTTTTACCACTCCCGCCTCGCCGCTCTTTTCCGCGGCCATATCCTCCAGAACTGCCCCGCCCTCCAGAGCAGACAAAACATTGTAGATCTCTTTAATTTCATCAACTAATTCATCGGGGCTGAGTTCGCTCATCGAGGCGTGGGACATTACAATTTGTGCGGTTAACTTTAACACTTCGCTGGCCATGTGGATCCTCCCTATTTTCCTGGTTTATCCGATTTCATTACAGTAGATGGGTTAATATTTAACAATCGTATTACTTTGTCAAGTGGTTTTTCTTAAAATATTAATCTTTACTTCTTTTTCTGAAGGGCTAATCCGTAATTGCTTCGGCCTGGGCAAAAATTTCCCTGGCCCGGATTATTGCCGAAGTTAGCAACCGGCAAGTCAACCATAAAAATTTCTCAATCAAATTCATCATAGAGTTATCTGATGATTTAACCGGGTTTTATGCGATTCCGAAGGGCTGGTCCGAGGTACCCCTCTATCTGATATCTGGTATATTACCTCTGGCTCGGTACTCTACTCACCGGAGATCCATTTGTTCCACGGGGATGAATTGTTGTTCCGACCGGAATTTCTCGGAGATTATCTGGAAAATCACCGGCGCGTTGCGGCTAGCCCGATTATTGCTGGTAAGATTGACTGGCGCGATTATAAGGTTTTTGACCATTGCCATAACTTGAATTATATGCCCCCTCTGTGGTATTTAGATTTCCAAACCCTGGCGGCCCTTCTGCTCCCCCTGTACCGAGACGAAGGGGAACTGATTTTAACCGGCTTGGATAGACTGCGAGATACTCCCCTCGCATCTGTGAGGACGACGATTTGGACTTCCCATTATACCCGGAAGAGGTCTTAGGCCGGGCCCGCGGCATCCGGCTGCTGATCCTGGATGTGGACGGTGTCCTTACCGATGGCAGGCTCTATTTCGACGCCAAAGGGGAAACCTTCAAGGTCTTCCACGTCCGGGACGGCCACGGCATCAAGATGGCCCAGCGGGGCGGCATCGAGGTAGCCATGGTGTCGGGGCGCCGTTCCGACGCCGCCTTTCATCGGGCCCGGGAGCTGGGGATCACCCGCTTCTATGAAGGTGTCCGGGATAAGGCGGCCATCCTGGAGGAACTCCTGGCGGTCTTGAACTTCACCCCGCCCCAGGCGGCGGCGGTGGGCGACGAATTGGTGGACCTGCCCCTGTTCCACCGGGTGGGCCTGGGAGTGGCAGTGGCGGATGCGGTTCCGGAGGTCCTGGCCGCGGCCCACTGGGTCACAACCCTGCCTGGAGGCCAAGGTGCGGTCCGGGAGGTCTGTGACCTGCTCCTCAAGGCTCAGGGCCGGTGGGCAGAGATCGTCCGCCCGTGGCAGGAACCCGCCGCCGGTTAGGGGCCTCCACCCCCGGCCCTCCCCGGCCCCCCTGGTGTTGGTCAGGCAACCACAGTTCAGCCCTGGCACATGCCGGCAATTTCCTTATTTCGGTTATCCATGAGTTATCAGTTAACGGATGCTCCCAACCTTCCTCCAGGCCGGGGATTAGATCCCGTGGGCGCTTAATATAGCCGGCTCACCAGCTTGCCATGTCGGTAGAGGGAGATGTAGCTGTCCTGGGAGATGCAGACACCCAGGACATCCGGGGCGTAGGCCGAGAACTCCCGGGTCACCTGGTGGCGCATGCCGCTGCCCAGGTCGTCCTGGTCCGGGAGCAGGCAGATGTCCGCAGGTTTGAGACGGGCCCGGAACTGGACGGCCTCCAGCCGTTTATTGCAGATAACCGCTCCGTCGGACTTGGCCAGACCGGCGAGATGTTGGAGCCACGGTTCGGCCAGGGGCACCGGTTCGGCCAGTTGTACCTGGTTTTCAATGGGGGTGTGAGGGTCATTTAGCCGATTCTGGCTGAGACCCAGGAGAAAGATGGCGCCGTGGCCGCTACGCCGCACTACCTCCAGCAAAGATTTGAGGCGGGGCAGGACCGCGGCCCTGGAAAGCTCGCAACCGGAACAGACCTCCTTCAATTGGCGCTCCAGTTCCTGCCAGAAGATGTCCTGGAACAGGGGGATATGGAGGTGACCCTGGCGGTATTCCAGGAGGGAGAGGCGGATGCGGGGGTTTTTGCGCCCCTTCAAGGCCACCCAGAAGCTGACCCGGCCCCGGTGGGAGATAGTGGCCAGGGGCAGGGCGGCGCGCCAGGCGGCGGTGGTGGTGAGTTGCCGCTGGGCGCCATGGACGAGCTTGAGCAGGCCGACGATCTGGCCGCTGTGCATGGCCAGGAAGGTGGAGCGGCCGTCGGCATTGAGGAGGAACTGCCGGAGGGCCTGTATTCCCAGGTCCAAGGAAGTATAGTTGGCTTCATGAAACCAGAGCAGCGAAGGCCAGCGCCGCCGGTAGTAGGAAAGGGGCTGGGCGTGGCTCAAGATGGCAAAGCCGGTGAATAGACGCTGCCCTTCCACTGAATAATAGAGGAGACGCTTGAACAGGCGCCAGGCCCGGATGATGGCTTCCTCCCGCCCCGTATCCAGCAGGCCGCAGCGGCGCAAATCGGCGGCGGAGTATAGCATGGAGCCGATATAGGGGTTGTCCTGGGCGTCGAGCTTGATGGTGGCGCAGGGCGCC
>Ga0351885_10261_pt2 | contig 19631 bp, 13 predicted proteins | sample TotcelFGM3001L13_FD_206771 | JGI IMG/M metagenome (GOLD analysis project Ga0351885, IMG submission 206771) | Enriched cells from coal bed in the Powder River Basin, Montana, United States - Total cells FGM rep3 HSBNCT.FGM.300.1.L13 ... | reverse complement strand
AAAGAACAATCTGAGGTGGCGATAGCCCTCCCTTGGCGTGACCTTCTAACCCGGGTTGGGATTTATCTACAGCCCCGGGAGTGCCACCAGGACTCCGGCCAGAACCAGCCCGACTTTACGCCTTGGCCTGCTGTGCCTACATTCTGTTATGACCCCAGCCTGGCTCCGGCGGAAGGAACAGACAGACCATCAATGGTTTGATCATCATGGGGGTGACCAACCCGGGCCTACCTTATCCTCACCGCTGGTCACCAGTCGCAAGTGGACCTCCCCATCCTATCCACGGTCAACCGGCGCCACTTCATCACTTCCAATCGCCTACCCAACGCCCCTCGCCTCTGACACCTCCTTCGCCCTGCCGCCTTGCCATGCCTCATCGCCGCCCCGCACCGTGTCCCCGCCCGCCGCCTGGCGCCCAGGGTACCCCGTACCCAAGACGATAAAACGAAAACCGGGGGACGGGACTCCACTCCCCCCTCTTCAATATATCGCCCTTGACCAAAATCAGTATTTTAGGTCTCAATACAATGGCTTGTTAACCCCGCGGGCCACTTAGAAGCCTTCCTGGGACTCATAACCCAGAGGAAGATATATTTTTCCAGGTCGCCCCGTGATCTCATAGCAGGAAGCATGCCACGCTTTTTTAGGCACTCCCTAAAAAGGAAGAGCAGAGGCTATTAGAACCAACCGGCCCCGCACCCGTGGCCTTGGTCTGAGTCGGAAACCACTCGCTTCGGACGGGCCCCCCGCAGGCAATGTATTCTCCAATCACCTTTCCAAGGGTTTCGATATACGAACCATATGGAAAAATTAGCAAAAGGGCATATAGTGGCAAGCTGTCTGACTTAGCTCAAGCTTCTTCTTCTCAGAATCATTGACATCGGCTACATCAGCTTTCATTAGAGGCCATGAATCAGACTAAAATAAGCAGGCTCCTCTTCCCCCTTCAGGGAAAATGGGATACTTTTAGACTAAAAGCCGGATGAATATGTATGGATAAGGCCCCTACCCCAAAGCCCCCAAGTGCTGTCCCGCTCCAAGCCCTGGTAGTCGACGACGAGAAAAACATCCGGGTTACGCTTGCGGCCTGTCTGGAGGGGATGGGCTGTCGGGTCATGGCGGTGGCCACCGCCGGGGCAGCCTTGTCCGCCCTCGAGAGCCATACCTTTGATCTGGCCTTCCTGGATCTGCGTCTGAAGGAGATGAGCGGCCTGGAACTGCTGCCCAAACTTCTGTCCATCAGCCCGCGCCTGACCGTGGTAATAATCACTGCTTATGCCACCATTGAAACCGCAGTGGAAGCCATTAAGCGGGGGGCCAGGGACTACCTTCCCAAACCCTTCACTCCCGCGCAGATCGAGCATCTGGTGACCGAACTGGTGGAACGCCTCCACCTGTCCCGCCAGGTGGAGGAGCTGCAAGCGCATCTCCGGGAAGCCGTCCCGGATGTGGTCCTGGACACGGAGTCTCCCAAGATGCGGGCCGCTTTGGAGGTGGTGGAGAAAGTGGCGCCTGCCGAGGTCCCGGTACTGCTGCTGGGCGAAAACGGCACCGGCAAGGGGGTCATTGCTCGTTGGCTGCACGCCCGAAGCCGGCGCGCCGGTGGTCCCTTCATGGTCATCAGTTGTCCCACTCTTTCCGAGGAGCTCCTGGCCAGCGAGCTTTTCGGCCACGCCAAAGGGGCCTTCACCGGCGCCACCCGGGACCGGGAAGGCCGGTTGGAAGCCGCCCACGGGGGCACGGTGTTTCTGGATGAAGTGAGCGACATCTCGCCCGGACTGCAGGCCAAACTGTTGAGGTTTCTCCAGGAAAAGGAGTTCGAACGCGTGGGGGAGAACCGCACCCGCCGGGCCGATGTCCGGGTGGTGGCGGCCACCAATCGCAACCTGGAGGAAGAGGTCAAGACCGGCCGTTTCAGGGAAGACCTGTTCTTTCGCCTCAATACCGTACAAATCAATCTTCCCCCTTTGAGAGAGCGCCGGGAAGATATCCCCACGCTGGCCCGGCGGTTTCTGGATTTTTTTGCCCGCCAGGCCCGGCGGCCCACTCCGGAGCTTTCGGCCTCAGCCCTTGGCGCCCTTCTGGGTCATTCCTGGCCCGGGAATATCCGGGAATTGAGAAATGTCCTGGAGCGGGCCATGATCCTCTGGCCTTCAATGGTCATCGAACCGGGGGCCTTCCCGGAGCAAATCTCTCACCATGAGTCGGCGCGGCCGGTCCTGGGCGGGAATTATTCCCTGGAGCTCATCGAGCGGGAGCACATCCTCCAGGTTCTGGCCCGCACGTCGACTTTGGAGGAAGCAGCCCACATCCTGGGCATCGATGCCTCCACCCTCTGGCGCAAGCGCAAGAAATACGAGGAAGAGGGGTAATTTGCACCCTTTATTTACCACCTTATAAAGCCGCAATCCCTGCATTTTGAAACCCTCTCGGCTGATAACCTTTCATTTTGCAATCCCCCCTTTGATCATCTAATTTGTAAAACATTGATATCAAACTAAAAAACTGATTGATTGATTCTGGTTTACCTTTTGCATCTCCAGGAGGTAGCCCCTTAGGGGTCTGAGACGGAAGTCAAAGCTGAGGGAACATTATGCTGGATCTGTTGATCTTGGGGGGCACCTTAATCTTCTTTATCCTTTCCTGGGGGTACGTGCTGGGGGCCGGGAAATTGTAGGGGCATAACATGACTTGGGAATATGTCATCGGCAGCCTGGTTTCCCTGGCCCTGCTGGGATATCTGGTCTATGCGCTTTTGTGGCCGGAGCAATTTTAAGGAATAGCCATGACTGCATCTGGGTGGCTCCAAATCGTCATGTATGGATTGGTGATCTTGGCCATCACCAAACCTCTGGGCATCTATCTCTACCGGGTCTTTGAGGACCAAACCCGGCCCTTTCCCGGGGGGGTTGTCTTTCTGGAACGGTGGACGTTCCGTCTCTGTGGGGTAAGTCCGGAAAGGGAGCAGAGCTGGAAAGAGTACGCCCTGGCCCTGCTCCTGTTCAGCCTGGCAGGCGTTCTGGTGACTTACGGACTTTTGAGAATACAGCCTTTCTTGCCGTTCAACCCGCAAAATCTTGGCGCCGTGCCTCCGGACCTGGCCTTCAACACGGCCGTGAGCTTTGTCACCAACACCAACTGGCAGGCTTACAGCGGGGAAGCCACCATGAGCTATTGCTCCCAAATGGCGGCTCTGGCCTGGCAGAATTTTGTGTCTGCCGCGGCTGGCTTGACCGTGGCCCTGGCCCTGGCCCGGGGGCTGACCCGGCGAGCATTGCCGGCCACGCCGGGAATCGTGACCATTGGGAATTTCTGGGTGGATTTACTCCGGGCCATCATCTATGTGTTCCTGCCGGTCTGTCTGGTAGCGGCTCTGGCGCTGGCCTCTCAGGGAGTAATTCAAACCCTGTCCTCTTACCTGGAAATCACCACTCTGGAAGGAGCCAAACAGACCATTCCCATGGGTCCGGTGGCTTCCCAAGAGGCCATTAAAATGTTCGGCGTCAACGGCGGGGGCTTTTTCAACGCCAACAGCGCCCATCCCTTCGAGAATCCCACCCCTCTCACCAACCTCCTGCAAATGGTCCTGATCTTCGCCATTCCTGCAGCCTTGACCTACACCTACGGGCGCATGGCCCGGGACCAAAAGCAGGGTTGGGTTATCTTCGGGGCCATGACCCTCATGTTCTTGCTGGGGGTGGCCATCACCTACTGGGCGGAAGTTCGGGGCAATATGGCGCTGGCGGGATTGCCCGTCCACCAGACTCTGGGCAACCTGGAGGGCAAGGAAATCCGGTTCGGGGCGGCAGCCAGCTCTTTGTTTGCCACCATCACCACCGCGGCTTCCTGCGGCGCGGTCATTGCCATGCACGACAGTTTCACTCCCCTGGGGGGTTTGGTGCCCCTGCTGAATATCCAGCTCGGGGAGGTCATATTTGGCGGGGTGGGCGCAGGGCTTTACGGTATGCTGGTCTTCGTGCTCCTGGCCGTGTTCATCGCCGGCCTGATGGTGGGCCGCACCCCGGAATATCTGGGGAAAAAAATCGAAAGCCGGGAAATCAAGCTGGCCATGCTCTATATCCTGATCTTTCCCCTCATCATTCTGGGGCTGTCGGCCTGGGCGGCGGCGGCCCCCTATGCCCTGGCGGCCCGCAATAACGGCGGGCCCCATGGCTTGAGCGAAATCCTCTATGCTTTTTCCAGCGCCGTCGGTAACAATGGCTCGGCCTTTGCGGGTCTTTCGGCCAACACCCCCTGGTGGAATATCTCCCAGGGGATCGCCATGCTTTTCGGCCGCTTCTGGATGATGGTCCCCGTGCTGGGGATCGCCGGCTCCATGGCCGCCAAGAAGACGGTACCTCCCAGTTTGGGGACCTTTCCCACCCAGGGGCTGCTTTTCATGGCGCTGTTGGTAGGAGTGGTTCTGATCGTGGGGGCGCTGACCTTTTTGCCGGTGCTCTCCCTGGGGCCGGTGCTGGAAGAATTTCTGGCCCGCCAGGGCAAGCTGTTTTAGGGGAAGGCGCAATTATGACCATGCATCCTCGCCCGGAGATTTCTCTGTTCAATAAGGCCATCCTGCGCCAGGCAGCCGTGGACAGCGTCAAAAAGCTCGCGCCGCAACGGGTCATGCGAAACCCTGTCATGTTTGTGGTGCAGGTGGGGGCAGGGCTGACCACCCTCCTCTGGCTGCGGGACTTTGTTGCTCCTTCTGCCGGGGCCGAGCCCTTATGGTTTACCGGCCAGGTTACCCTGTGGCTCTGGTTTACGGTGCTGTTCGCCAATTTCGCCGAGGCGATGGCAGAAGGACGGGGCAAGGCCCAGGCCGCCACCCTCAAGAAAATGCGTCGGGAGATCATGGCCAGAAAACTGGCGGATGGCGAGGAACTCCAGGTCCCGGCCTCTACCCTGCAAAAAGGGGACATCGTGGTGGTGGTGGCGGGAGACTACATCCCAGGCGATGGGGATGTTATCGAAGGCATCGCCTCGGTGGACGAATCCGCGGTCACCGGGGAATCAGCCCCGGTCATCCGGGAAGCCGGCGGCGACCGCTCCGCGGTGACCGGGGGCACCAAGGTTCTGTCCGACCGCATTGTGGTCCGTATCACTGCCAACCCGGGAGACAGCTTTATGGACAAGATGATCGCCCTGGTGGAAGGGGCGGTGCGGCACAAGACCCCCAATGAGATCGCCCTCCACATCCTCCTGGTGGGCCTGACCATCATCTTTCTCATTGCCTGCGTCACCCTGGTGCCGATGGCGGCCTATTCCCGCATTACCTTATCGACGACGGTAATCGCCGCGCTCTTGGTCTGCCTCATCCCCACCACCATCGGCGGCCTGCTCTCCGCCATCGGCATTGCCGGCATGGACCGTCTGATCCGCAAGAACGTCCTGGCCATGAGCGGCCGGGCGGTGGAGGCCGCGGGCGACGTGGGCAGCCTCTTGCTGGACAAGACCGGCACCATCACCCTGGGGAACCGCATGGCCTCGGAGTTGCTCCCTGCCGCGGGGGTGACCTTCGGGGAGTTGGCCATGGCCGCGGGGGTCTCCAGTGTGGCGGATGAAACCCCCGAAGGGCGCTCCATCGTGGACTTTGTCACCAGCAACTATGGGCTTGCCGATCAGAGTTTGCGTCTTCCCGGGGCTCATTTCATTCCCTTCAGCGCCCACACCCGTCTCAGCGGCTGCGATCTGGACGGCCTGAGCATCAGGAAAGGCGCGGTGGACGCCATTTGCCAACAGGTGCAGTCCCTGGGCGGGGACATCCCCGCCAACCTGGAAGAGGTGGTGAACCGCATCGGCGATGCCGGGGGCACCCCCCTGGCCGTGTCGCAAGGCTCCCGCTTCCTGGGGGTTATTCATCTCAAGGATGTGATCAAGGCGGATATCCGGGAGCGTTTCGTGCGCTTCCGAGCCATGGGTATCAGGACCGTGATGGTCACCGGCGACAATCCCCGCACCGCCGCCACCATCGCCCGGGAGGCAGGGGTGGATGATTTTCTGGCCGAAGCCACTCCGGAGCGCAAAATGCGCCTTATCATTGAAGAACAGGCCAAAGGCAAGATCGTGGCCATGACCGGGGACGGCACCAATGACGCCCCGGCCCTGGCCCAGGCCGACGTGGGCATGGCCATGAACACCGGCACCCAGGCCGCCAAGGAAGCGGGCAACATGATCGACCTGGACTCCGACCCCACCAAGCTTCTGGAGGTGGTGGAGGTGGGGAAGCAACTGCTCATGACCCGGGGAGCCCTCACCACCTTTTCCATCGCCAACGACGTGGCCAAGTATTTTGCCATCCTGCCGGCCATGTTTGTCGCGGTTTATCCGGAAATTGCCCCCCTCAACCTCATGGGGCTGGCCTCCCCCCAGAGCGCCATCCTGGCTGCGGTGATCTTCAACGCCCTCATCATCGTGATCCTGATCCCTCTGGCCCTGAAGGGGGTGCGCTATCGCCCCCTGGGCGCGGCGGCCTTATTGCGGCGCCTGCTCCTGCTTTATGGCCTGGGCGGGCTCGTGGCCCCGTTTGCGGGCATCAAGGTCATTGACTTGCTCCTCCACGCCCTGGGATTATAGGGGAAACCGTTATGCTGAACACTTTGCTGATCGCCTTACGGGTTACCCTGTTCACCCTTCTCCTCACCGGCGTGGTCTATCCCCTCCTGGTGACCGGCCTGGCCCAAGTCCTTTTTCCCCGCCAGGCGGGCGGCAGCCTGGTGCGGGATGAACAGGGGCGAATCGTGGGTTCGGAGTTGATCGGCCAGCGGTTCTCCCACCCGGCCTATTTCCAGCCCCGGCCGTCCGCCGCCGGGGAACGGGGATATGACCCCACCGCCTCCGGCGGGTCCAATTTAGGTCCAACTTCCCAGAAGTTGCGGGATCGTGCTATAAGTGATTTAGAACGATTGAAAAAAGCTAATCCTGAGGCCGCCGCCACCGTCCCGGTGGAATTGATCACCGCTTCGGGCAGCGGCCTGGACCCGCACCTTTCTTTGGAGGGGGCCTTGTGGCAAGCGCCCCGCGTGGCCGATGCCCGGGGGGTCTCGCCGGATCGCATTGCAGCAGTGGTCAGAACCAATCTCCAGAGACGGGACCTGGGCTTTCTCGGCGAGCCCCGGGTGAATGTGCTGCTGTTGAATCTGGCCCTGGACCGGCAGTTCGGGAGGCCTTGAAAAAAGTTATACATAGCGTCATAAATAATTGGACATGATTTTGGTTTACCTGAGTTAATAATGGCCTTTTGTCACCCTGAGCCGCAGGCGAAGGGTCTCGTAATTGCTGGTAAATGCGAGATTCTTCGCCGCCTGCGGCGGCTCAGAATGACAAAAAAGGAACCATATTGCCATGTTCATAAATTAGTGACGCTGCGTATAGCGCAGAGTCAATTGTTATTCAACGCTTTTCGCCTGAGCATAAAAAGTTTTTGGATATTTAAGATGAACCCCAACACCACCCGGTCCCAGGACTTTCTCGATCTGCTGGAACGCGCCAAGCGCGGCCGGCTGAAGCTCTACCTCGGCTTTGCCGCGGGCGTGGGCAAGACCGTGCGCATGCTGAAAGAGGCCCAGGCCCTGAAGCAGCGGGGAGTGGACGTGATCCTGGCCTACATCGAACCCCATGGCCGGGCCGAGACCGCGGATCTGATCGGAGACCTGGAGGTGATTCCCCGGAAGCAGTTTGACTATCGGGGCATCACGGTGGAAGAAATGGATCTGGACGCAGTGCTGGCCCGGCGCCCGGAAATTGCCATCGTCGACGAAGTAGCCCACACCAATGTCCCCTTATGCCGCAACCGGAGACGTTACCAGGATATCCTGGAGATCATCGATGCGGGCATCAATGTCATCTGCGCCTTCAACATCCAGCACCTGGACAGTCTCAATGACCTCATTGAGCGGGTTACCGGAGTGGTGGTCCGGGAGACTATCCCCGACACCTTTGTGAAGGAAGCCGATCAGGTCGTCACCGTGGACCTGTCGGTGGACGACCTCTTGGAGCGCCTGAAAAGCGGCAAGATTTACACCGAGGATAAGATTCCCTGGGCCCTGGAACATTTCTTCAAGATCGCCAACCTGTCAACCTTGCGTGAACTGTCACTTCTGGAAGTGGCCGAGAGTCTGGGACGTCGGCCGCCCTCCGGGCCCGATGAACCGGAAATGGCGGGCAAAACCTCTCCACGAGCCCTGGGCCGGGTCATGGTCTGCATGGCCTCGGCCTCCCCCCGGGCCAGGACGCTGCTGCGGAAAGGCTCCCGCATGGCCGGACGCCTCAACACCCACTGGTTCGTGGTTTATGTGGAGACCCCAGGGGAGGCCCCCACCAGGATCGATGCCGAAACCCAACGCCACCTCCTGGAACACTTTCAGAAGGCCCGGGAATTGGGGGCGGAGATCGTCCGCCTCCAGGCCGGAGACCCGGTGCCGGCGCTCCTCGACTTTGCCCGGTCCCACGGGGTGGGGCATATTGTCATAGGCCGCTCCCATCAACCCTGGTGGCGGAAATTCCTGGGCCGCTCGGTGACCCGCCGAATCATCGAAGAAGCCGCCGGGTTCGACGTGCATGTCATTTCCTTTGAAGAGGAGGAGTAAGGGGAAATGCATCTTAAAACCAAACTCCTCTTAGCCCAGGTCCCCCTGGCCCTGGCGCTCCTGATGCTGGGCGTCATTGCCATCACCACCATCGGGCAGCTTGGGGCGCATTCGGAAAAAATCCTCAAAGACAACTACCGTACCGTCCTGGCAACCCAGCGCATGAAGGAGGCCATGGAGAGGATGGATTCGGCCGCCCTCTTCATCGCCCTGGGGCAGCGGGAAGCAGGACAGAAGCTGGCCTTGCCCAACCGCAAGCTCTTTGAAGCGGAACTGGAAGTCCAGAAAAATAATATCACCGAGCCGGGGGAGCAGGAGGCCACTGCGGTCCTGTCGGCGCGCTGGCAGGATTATACCGCGCATTACGACCGGTTTTTGCAGGAAAACCGTGGCGAAGCCTTGAAGAAATTCTTTTTTAGTGACCTTTACCCCAGGTTTCTCGCCGTCAAAGAGGGGGCCGAAGTCATTCTGGCCATGAACCAGGACGCCATGGTCAGGAAGAGCGATGAAGTCCGCAGGTTTTCCCGGCGCCTGGAGACCTGGATTATCCTGGCTGCGGTTTTGGCGGCGCTGGTGGGAATCCTGGCCTCCGTGGCTTTGACCACCAGGATTATCCGGCCCCTGTCGGTTCTGACCCAAACCGCCCGCCGGATCAAGGAAGGAGACCTGGAGGTGCGAGCCCGGGTAGAGGGATCCGATGAAATTGCCCTCCTGGCCCGGGAGTTCAACACCATGACCGACAGCCTGGACCGCTACCGCAAGAGTTCCCTGGGAGAGCTGCTCCAGGCTCAATACGCCTCCCAGGCGGCCATCGACAGCCTGCCGGAGCCGGTCATTTCCACCGACCTGGAGGGGAAGATCATAAACGTCAACCGAGCCGCGCTGGCCCTGTTGGGTCCCGCTTTGTCCGGCTCTCTCAGTGATGCTATGAAAACCTTGGAAGCAGCCTTGGCCGCCGCCATCGAAAAAGCCTGGAAATACGTCATGGCCGGCAAGGGGGCCTATCTGCCGTTAGACCTGGACGGGGCGGTGAAGATCGGCGCCCCCGAGGGGGAACGCTACCTGCTGGCCCAGGCCTCACCGGTGTATGACGAGATGGGCAGCCTGGCCAGCGTCAGTATTGTCCTCCGGGATGTGACCCTGCTCAGCAAGCTGGACGACATGAGCAAAAACCTGGTGGCCACCTTTGCCCACGAATTTCGTACGCCATTAACTTCTCTCCAGCTGGCCGTCCACATTTTGCTGGAGCAGCTGGCCGGCACCATGACGGAAAAGCAACTCGACCTGATTTATGCCGCCCGGGAAGACTGCGAGCGGTTGCGGAACCTGATAGATGACATTTTGAGCATTGTCCGCGTCCAGTCAGGTAAACTTGAACTGCGGCGGGTCTCGGTTCAAGTTGCCCCTCTCATTGAAAACGCCATCGGCCAACACCGGCTTCTCGCCGAGGAGCGGGGACTGAAGCTGTCCCACATCCTGCCGCCCTTTGGCGAGGAAGTCTTTGCCGATCCCGAGCGCCTGGAGCTGGTTTTTGCCAATCTGATTACCAATGCCATCCGGCACACCCAGGCAGGGGGCGCCATCGAAATCCGAGCCGTGCCTGAGGAAGAGTTTGTCAGATTCGAAGTAAAGGATACCGGGGAAGGCATCCCCCAAGAATATCAAGCCCAAGTCTTTGGTAAATATTTTCAGGTTCCGGGGAATATCAGAAAAGGAACAGGACTGGGTCTGGCCATTGCCAAGAACATCATTGAGGCCCATGGCGGGGAAATAGACGTGGAGAGCAAACCCGGCCAGGGGAGCACTTTTTGGTTTACCATCCCTAAAACTGAAAGGAAATCCCATGGTTAATTGCCTGGGTTGATAGTGCCATCCGTTTAACCCAATGGCTCACCAAGTCATTTCGCAGAGGGAGAATGCCCATGAGCAGTACGGCAGTTTTAATTGTTGATGACGAGAGAAACATTCGCCTCACCCTTTCTTTGGCTTTGGAAGCCCTGAACATTGCGGCGGATACCGCCAGTACGGGGGAAGAGGCTTTACAGAAGCTTCAAGAAAAGTATTATAAACTCATGCTCCTGGACCTCAAGCTACCGGGCATGGATGGCCTGGAAGTCCTGCGCCAGGTCGCGGATAAATATCCCGACCTGATGGTCATCATGATCACCGCCTACGGCTCCATTGAGGTGGCGGTGGAGGCCATGCGCATCGGGGCGGTGGATTTTCTGCAAAAACCCTTTGATCCTAACGCAGTCCGAGACATGGTGAGTCGCGTTTTGCAAACCGCCCCTGAAGGGCGGCCGGCCCGGAAGTATGAATACTATGTCGCCCAGGCCAAACAGAGCATTAACGCCGGGGAATTCGAAGTTGCCCGGGTTTATGCCAAAAAGGCCATTTTTATAAAATATAATCGGCCGGAGGCCTATAATATTTTGGGGGGGATATGTGAGGTCCAGGGTGATCGCCATGAAGCAAACAAGAATTACCGGATTGCCCTGGAGATGGACCCAAGCTATGAACCAGCCAAAAAGAACTTGGAAAAGGCGATGAAGCCGCCCTCTGCCCGAATAGGTATTGCTTGGGATTAACCTTTCCCGGAAAAAAGATTTTTCCAAGGGGGGGCAGCGGTCATTGACCCCTGGCCCCTCCTCCAAGCCGTTAGATTTCCACCTGGCTCCCCAGCTCCACCACCCGGTCGGGGGGAATGCCAAAGTAGGTGGAGACGTTCCAGGAGTTTCGGGAGAGAAAGGTGAACAGGCTTTTGCGCCATGCAGCCATTTTGGTATCGCCGCTGGTGATAAGGGTTTCCCGGCCCAGGTAAAAAGAAGTGGCGTGAATATCGATCTCGAGTCCTTGTTCCCTGGCGAGGTTTAAAATTTCCGGCATCTTAGGGGTTTGCATGAATCCATACGAGGCCACCAGGCGGTAAAAACCCTGCCCCAGTTCTTCCAGGCTGACCCGCTTTTTCTTCGGAACATAGGGAGTATCAACGGACATGATGGAGAGCAGGATAGCTCTTTCGGGCAAGGCTTCGTTATGCTTGAGATAATTCAGCAGCACCACGGGCACCCCGGTGGGTGAGACCGAGAGAAAAGCCGCGGTGCCAGGGGTACGGACCAGTTGGTACGTTTCCAGATCGTGCAAGAGGACCTTAATGGGGCCTTTAGCATACTCAAACCGCCTGGCCAGGGCAGCCCTGCCGTCCCGCCAGGTGATCATCACCAGTGCTAAAACCCCCGCCACCGATACGGTGAACCAGCCGCCATCAACGAACTTCAACAAATTCGAGCTAAAATACGCCAGGTCGAAGAAGAGAAAAACCCCCACCGGCAAAAAAACCTTCCATAACGGCCAGTTCCAATTGTAACGGGCCACATAATAATACAGCAGCGTCGTGATCCCCATGGTGCCCGTAACTGCGATCCCGTAGGCCGCAGCTAAACGGCTGGACTCCTTGAAGGCCACTGCCAGGCCTAGACAGCCGATCATCATGATCCTGTTAACCCAGGGGAGGTAAATCTGGCCTTTGGTCTCGCCCGAGGTGTGGACGATTTGGAGCCGGGGGCAGTAGCCGATCTGGATTGCCTGTTGGGTAAGGGAGAACACCCCGGAAATCATGGCCTGGGACGCGATAATGGTGGCGGAAGTGGCCAGGGCCACCATGGGGTAGAGCAGGACCCGCGGCACCATTTGATAGAAAGGGTTACTGGCCGCCTGGGGATTATCCAGGAGCAAAGCGCATTGCCCGAAATAATTGAGCACCAGAGCCGGAAAGACGATGGCCAGCCAGGAAAGCCGAATGGGGCCGCGTCCGAAATGCCCCAGGTCCGCATATAAGGCCTCCCCGCCAGTGATGACGAGCACTACCGCGCCCAAAACCACCATGCCGTGTAAACGGTTGACCACAAAAAAGGCGACGGCGTGGCGCGGGTCCAGAGCTGCCAGAACTTCGGGTTTAATAAAAACCTGCCACAAACCGAGGGCGGCCAGAGAAAAAAACCAAAAAATCGTGATGAACCCGAAGATCCGGCCCAGGCGCTCAGTGCCGTGACGCTGTACCATGAAGAGGGCCACCAGAATAACGCAGGCGATGGGCAGAACGTAAGGTTCAGCCGCCGTGGTGGCCACATTGAGGCCCTCCACTGCCGAGAGCACCGAGATCACCGGCGTGATCAACCCGTCGCCGTAAAGCAACGCGGCGCCGAAAATGGCCAGAAAGACGAGGCGCTTCACTGTCCGTTCGGGAACTTTCTTGGCTCCTCGCCCCAAGAAGAGAGCGGCCAAAGCATAGATGCCGCCTTCGCCTTCGTTATCTGCTTTTAAAATAAAGGTCACATATTTGATGGTGACCACCATCGTCAGGGACCAGAAAATGAGGGACATGACGCCCAGGATGTTGGTGGGGGTTATGGAGATGGCATGGAGGCCGTGAAAGCATTCCTTCACCGCATACAGTGGGCTGGTGCCGATGTCGCCATAGACCACACCCAGGGCGCCGAGAGCCAGGACAAGGTTTCGGCGGAAATCTTTCCCTTCCGGGTGAGGGTCCAGAGAAATCCCGGAGACCGCAGGACTTGAGGTTTTATTTGTTGACATGCCGGTTAAATTTTTTCAAAGCGTTGTCGGGACCGAGGACAATGAGGGAGTCGCTATCCTTGATCAAAAAGGCGCCGGTGGGAATCATGGTGATCCGGGAAGGGATGAGTTCCTTCACCGCCAACACCTGCAAGCCATAGCGATTGATGAGATCAAGATCTTTGAGGGCCTTGCCGATAAAGTCTCTGGGGGGAGCCAACTCGGCGATGCTGTACCCTTCCACGAAGGGGAGGTAGTCCAAAACGCTGGGGTTATCCAGACTGCTGGCCACGGCAATGGCCTGGTCTCTTTCCGGGAAAATGATCTCGTCAGCGCCGATCTTCAGAAGGATACGGCCCTGCTCTTCGCTGTTGGCTTTGGCCAGGATGCGCTTGATTTTCAGCTCTTTCAGGTGCAGGGTAGCCAGGACCGCAGCCTGCATATTGGTGCCGATGCAAACCACGGCCGCATCAATGGTTCTGAGGCCCACGGCCTCCAGAGTCTCCCGGTCACTGGCGTCGGCCAGCACTGCCTGACTGACAAAGTCCTTTATCTTCTCCACCTGGGCGCGATTGATGTCTATGGCCATCACTTCATGACCTTTATCAAAGAGATGCCGGCTCAAATAATTGCCAAAGTTTCCCAGACCGATAATGGCGAATTGTCCCATAGATTTCCCGTTAGCGAGCTCTGACGGTCATAATTCCAGCCTTCCTGGCCAGTTGAGCAATATCTTACCCAATCATCACACTGCTTTCGCCGTACTCCAGCTTGACCTTCCGTTCCTTGCCGAACAGACCCAAAACGATAGCCAGGGGGCCGAGACGGCCGGTGAACATCACCAAAACCAGAATCAGCTTGCCGGTACTGCTCAGCGTCGGGGTAACCCCCGTGCTGAGCCCCACGGTGCCAAATGCGGACACCACTTCGAAGAGAAGCTCCAGGAAGAGCTTACCATTCTGCGCTTGCGGGGTAAATCCCATTTCCGTCATCACCAGGACCATGGTGGCGGCATGAACCACCACCAACGAGACCGCAAATACCGCAATAGCCCGCCCCACTACCGCAGAGGACAGGGTCCGGTGGAAAATATTGACCGCTTCTTCCCCCCGGAGACGGGCGCGGCTCAGGGCCAGGAGGACCCCCAGGGTGTTGACTTTAATACCGCCCGCGGTAGAACCGGAGCCGGCGCCGATGAACATCAAAGAAATGGTGAAGAACAAGGTGATGCTGGCCATCTTGCCGAAATCCAGGGTGTTAAAGCCGGCGGTCCTGGTAGTGACGGACTGAAAAAACGCGGCCATGAGTTTGTCCGGCAGGGGCAGATCGCCCAGGCTGCCATGCCACTCAAAGAGTAAGAAACCCAAAGTGCCCACCGTCAGCAACAACAGGGTGAGAATTAAAACCATTTTGGAATGAACCGAAAGGCGGCGAACCTTAAGGGGGGTGCGGCGCGAAAAAAGCCTTCGCCTGGTTTCCATGAGCACCAGAAAACCGAGCCCACCCGTGATGATGAGGACGGCAATGGTCAGGTTCAGGAGGAAATCTTGCTGAAAACCCTCGAAACTGTTGGGATATAGGCAGAACCCCGCATTGCAAAATGCACTGATGGCATGGAACAGAGAGTAAAAGAGGGCCTGCCCCGGAGGATACATCCCGGCGAAGCGCAGAAACAACAGGGCCGCGCCCAGGGCTTCCAGAATCAGCGTTAACAGGAGCACATGTTTGATCAGGGAGGCCAGGCGGGTGTCCGGACCATGGGTGAAGGTATCCTGGATCACGGTACGGCCCAGGAAGGAGAGCCTGCCGCCCAGAAACAGAATGAAAACCGTGGAAAAGGTCATAATGCCCAGGCCGCCGCACTGGATGAGCAGAAGCACGACCCACTGGCCGAAGCGGCTCAGGTCGGTGCCGGTATCCACCACCACCAGGCCGGTGACACAGACGGCCGAGGTGGCAGTAAACAGGGCGTCCACCCAGGAAAGACCTGAACCGGTGGAAGCTGCCGGCAGCATCAGCAGCAGCGTGCCCGCCAGGATCAAGCCGGCGAAGGTAAGGATAGCCAGGTGCGAGGGAGCCAGCCACCGCCGGTAAGCCAGGCGGGATACCCCGAAACGCGGGCGAAGGTGGTGAGTGACCAGGGAAAGGAATTTCACGGTTGGCACTGATGTCTTCCGCGCCGGGGGGTCGCGGGCACCCTCTTTTCCTGAGCCTGGTAGTATTCACAGGTCAGATGGGCCGGGACTTCACACCTCTGTGCCAGGCGGTATGGTCCGAGAACCAGCCGATTACGATATGCCCCGCACAGGATAAGCTCCCGGCAGGAATTGAGGGGAGTGTAATTTATAAAAGGGCAGACCTCCATCAGCAGACCCTCAACCCGGTAGGCATCGCTCAGAGGCAAATCCAGAGCCGCCAGGTGATGGGACAGATCGCCGCTGCCTGGTTCGGCTATCATGACATATCTGATTCCAACTTTTTCCAGGCGGTTCAGCAACTCCCGGTGCCTTTCGGGCAGGAGGACGATCAGCGGTTTCTCCCGGGTATGGGGGTTTGTCCTGAGGATGCCGCAGAGTTCCACCAAAGCGTCGCGTTCCTGGTGAACCCGGGCTGACAAGCACAGGACCAGAAGGTCGAAGTTTTCGGTTACGGCCCGGCTCAGATAGGAGGCAATACTGGGTGCCTGATTGAATTCCACCAAACTTAAGGAGGCGGAACGAACCTCGGCCCCCAGCAGGAGGATTTTCCTCGGGTCGCTCGCTTTTTTTGTTGGCCAAACTCTGAATTGATGCATAAGCAGGCAAAAGCCTCTGAAAATGCATGTATGCTTCATTTCTCCGGCTTTAATAAAAGCAAGTCCGGTGCCAAACAAATAATCGCAAGGATAATAAAGAGTTATTCTTATGAAGCGCGGGCTAATTGGGTGGTTAGATTGCAAAATGCAAGAAATCGCTTTGCAAAATGCAAGGTCAATCCAGGTGGAGTTTTTTCCGCTTGCGCCAGAGGGTGGCGGGGTCAATGCCGAGGACTTTGGCGGCTTCTTCCAGAGACGGGGTATGTCTGAGAACTGCCGTAATGTGCATCTTTTCCATCTCGGCTAAGGAACAAAGTAGCTGAGAGGTGTCTTCCACGGGGGCATAATTTTGAATATAAGGGGGCAGATCTTCCGGCAAGAGGACCGGCCCGGGGCTCAAAATTGTGCCCCGCTCAATAACATTGATGAGCTCCCGGATATTGCCGGGCCAAGGATAGGCCTGCATCATCCGGACGGCCCGGTCGTCGAGGTGGAACACCGGCTTTTGATTCACCTTGGCGAACTTGTTTAGATAATGCTGGGCCAGCAAAGGAATATCTTCCAGTCGTTCCCTCAGCGGGGGAAGATAAATGTCCACCACATTGAGGCGGTAGTACAGGTCCGGCCGAAACAGCTTTTCCTGCACCAGCGCCTCTAAATTGCGGTTGGTGGCGGCCAGGACCCGAGCGTCCACCTGGAGAGTTTCGTTGGAGCCCAAGCGGGAAAATTCGCGGTGTTGCAGGAAATGCAAAAGCTTGGCCTGAATACCGGGGGACATATCCGCCACTTCATCCAAAAAAATAGTGCCCCCGGCGGCGGTTTCCAATTTTCCGGTTTTATCCCGCACCGCTCCGGTGAAGGCGCCTTTGACATGTCCGAACAGATCGCTCTCCAGCAGGTTTTCCTGCAGGACGCTGGCGTCAACCCTCACGAAAGGCCCATCTTTTCTGGGACTCCAGGCATGAATCAGACGAGATAGAATCCCCTTGCCGGTGCCGCTTTCGCCGCTCAAGAGCACCGTGGCATGGGAATCGGCCACCTGGCGGGCAATTTTCAGGACGGCGCGTACCTGCCGGTTTTGGGTGAGGAATTCCCCTTCCTGTTCAATGCCCCTAACCTGGGCCCGCAGGCTCTCCACTTCTGACTCCAGGCTGGAGATTTTGCCAACCTTGGCCAGGATGTGGTCGATTTGGGAGGGCATGAAGGGTTTCGGCAGGTAATCAAAAGCACCCAGTTTGATGGCCTGCACTGCGGAATCAATGGTAGCGTAAGCGGTAATAATGATCACGAAAGCCTTGATTCGGGTGGCCAGGATTTCTTCAAGGACAGTGAGGCCGTCCATATCGGGGAGTTTGAGGTCCAAAAAAACGATTTCGGGCCTCATTTCTCGAAAAAGCCGCAGGCCTTCGAGGCCGCTGCCAGCCAGGGCCGGGATCAGGCCGGCATCTTCTAAATAAATCTTCAGGGTCGTCAGGATATTTTTGTCGTCATCAACGATCAGAACTTTTTGCATGTTCGGTCTCACTCTGCATGGGCAGCCAGAAGGTGAACGTGGTGCCTTTGCCCACCTCACTGTGCACGGTAATATCTCCGCCGTGCTGTTCGATGATTTCTTTGCCGATGGCCAGGCCCAGGCCGATGGCGCCCATTTTCTCGCGTTCCGAGAATTGGGAGAAGCGATCAAAAATTTTGGGCAAATATTTTTCCTCGATGCCTCTGCCGGTATCCGAGCATTGGAAGTAGATTCTACCGCCGCGTTTTTCCGCCCTCAGCGTGACCAGACCACCGGGCTCAGTGTATCTGATGGCATTCCCCACCAGGTTGGTGATAACCCAGGGGAACCGGAAGGAGTCGACGGCAAAGGGCGGCAGGTCCGGGGCAAAATCGACGCGTAACTCCACCCGTTTTTCTTCGGCCTGGGGACGGAGTGGTTTCAAGCAGGAGTCTACAATCTCCTCCACCCGCAACACCTCTTTGGGCCAGGGTTTCAGCATGGCGTCGACTCGGGCCAGGTCGACCAGCTCGTTGATCAGGGCGGTGAGCCTTTGGCAATCTTCTTCGGCTGTTTCCAGTAATTGCCGGTACTTACCGGTAACCGCCTCCCCGACTTTGCGGACGAGAATGCCGATGCTCATGGACAACGAGGTCATGGGGGTTTTCAATTGGTGGGAGAGGTCCGCAATAAAGCGCGCTTTCGCTTCCTCGGCTTGTCTTACCTTGAGACGTTCCGCCGCCAATTTATCCACGGTTAGTTGATCGTAAACCTGCAGGCGTTCAAATAGCCGGTTGAACTCCTCGGTAAGGGAGCCGATCTCATCCTGCGTGGTTACCGGGATTTGGGGATACCTCCCGCCTCCCTCTTTTACCGTGGATAGACTTTGCGTCAGGCGAACCAGGGGCCGGGAAATTTTCCCGGACAAAACATAGCTGTAGATCATCGTAAAGCATAGGGCGGCAACGAGGAGAACCAGGGAATACTGTTGAGCGCGCCGGGCTATAATCCTGGTCTCTTTTTCGGCTTTTTCCATGGCCCGTTCGTTGAGGACGATGACTGCGTCGAGGTCCCCCGTCAAGGTGGCATATAAACTGAGAAGCTGGGCAAATGATCCGCCGGCAATTTCCCCCTTATCTTGGTCCCGGAGGAGCGAGGCAAAAAGTTTTTCATAGCGCTGGTGCGTGGCCGATAATTTATTGATCAACTCCTGTTCTCCGGGCTCAGTAACATTGTTTTGGCAAATCTGCAGGTTCTGGACAATTTGGTCTTTCACCGTCTCGAGGTTGAGCGGTTCGGAGCGAGGGTGGTCAACAATGCCGGTGAGAATGATATTATGCTGGTCCTCCAGGAGTTTTCGGATTTGATGACAGGCCTTAATACTGCGGTAATTTTCGGAAAGGATAAGGTCCGCCGAACGCCCGAGGGCGCTTAGATGCACATAATCCAGATACAACACGCAAATGAGAATAAGCGCCGGGATGATGATGCCGATAAATATTTTGGTCCTGATGGACGCACTTCGCCTGAAAGCCATTGGGCCATGGTGGTTCAACCGGTTCTTGGAAAAAAAAGCGGATAACGTGAAACCTGCCATGCCCACTCCTGCAGAGCTTGGAATTTTTAGGTTAACCTACCCAATATTTCGTTGAAATTCAAGAAAGTTGCCGTCCTACCATAGCTCGATGGCTTTCTATTTCTTATCTGCCCTCTATCCGCACCTTAGGGTCCTGCCAAAATGCTTCGATACTCTATCCATATGTGCTCTTTGTCGGCTGGCCCCATCGCCTTCTCTTGCTTTTTTGGCTTCCTTTGCGTGACCTGAGCGTCAACGGTCCTGGGAGATAGGCTCAGCCCTCATGGTGGCCCCGCCCCACCCTCGGCCCTCACGGGTCGGCCCCTCAGCTCGGCCCGCCAGTGCCCCTTGCTCACGTCCTCCTCTTTCCGGCCCCAAGGGAAACCCGGAGAAGGAACTCTTCGCCGGGTATCAATATGCCCCTTAAGGGAATTTTTCAGAAATTCAATCTGGGAAAATCCGGGAAAATTCCCACCCCCCCCCCCCCGCCGGGGGCGCCGCCCCCCCCCGGCGCGCGGCGGGGGCCCGCGGGGGCGGGGGTGGGCCCCCCGCCCCCCGGGGGGGGGGGGTTTTTTTCTACTCCCACGCCTGTGGGCTGGCTTCCGG
>Ga0351885_10272_pt1 | contig 19719 bp, 19 predicted proteins | sample TotcelFGM3001L13_FD_206771 | JGI IMG/M metagenome (GOLD analysis project Ga0351885, IMG submission 206771) | Enriched cells from coal bed in the Powder River Basin, Montana, United States - Total cells FGM rep3 HSBNCT.FGM.300.1.L13 ... | reverse complement strand
GAGACTGCCGGTCACCGGCTGGCCGCCCCGATGCACCAGGTTGACTTCCAATGAGGTGATGGCCACCACCAGGATCAGCGATATGATGATGAGGACGCGTTCCCGGCGGCGTTTTTTTTGTTCCTGGGACTGAGTTTCGCGGTGGGGCGAGCGCTTACGCAGCATCAGCGGCTTTTTTCGGTAACCTCACGGTGAAGGTGCTGCCTATTCCGGCGACGCTGGACACCGTAATGTCGCCGTGGTGATCGGTGACAATCTTATTGATCACCGCCAGCCCCAGGCCGGTGCCTTTTTCCTTGGTGGTATAAAAGGGGTGGAATATCTTTTCCTGCACGTCCTCGGACATCCCCTTACCCGTATCCTGAACCGAAAACCACACCCGGCCGTCATCGGTCCCGGAGCTCACCAGAATGGCGCCTTGGTCTTCCGTGGCCTCCAGGGCATTCTTGACCAGATTCAGCAGAACCTGTTTGAGCTGGTTGGGGTCGGCCTCAACCGGCGGCAGGTCGGGATGCAGCCGGTCTTCCAATCTGATCCCCTTTTCTCGGATGGCCTCTTCCATCAAGGCCTTTACCTCGCGGATCACCTGGTTCAGGTCAATTTCCTGTTTGCTGGGCTGGACGGGGCGGAGAAAATCCCGCAGTTCCCCCAGGAAAGACTCCAGGCGCCTCACCTCGGTCTGGATAATCCGCAGTTTCTCCTGGGCCGCCGGGTCCGCGGCCAGGCGCCGCTCCACCTGGCTGGCCATGCCGCCGATGATCATGAGGGGATTCTTGATTTCGTGGCTGACATACGCGGCCGCCTCCCCCACCGCGGCGAAACGCTCCGAACGCAGCAGACGCTCATGGGACTCCAGGAGTTCCTCGGTCTTCAACTCCACCTGGCGGGTCAGGCTCTTGTTCCAGAACATCGCCAGGCCGATCAACCCGCCGCTGACCCCCAGCACCACGAGGAAAAACAGACCGACCAAAAACAATTCCTGGTGCAGCACCTGGCTGATGCTGCCATAGACTTCCGCCACCGGCGCCACCACGCAGACCCCCCACATATTATGGGCCGGGTCTTCCACCTCGGTTACCCCGGTGATCAACCCCTTGTCAAACCTGATGGGGGTATAGGCCGCTAACTTCGGCATCTGCCCCACCTTCTGGCGGTGCCAGCCGGAGTCGTATTCCGTGACCCCTTCTTTGCCCGCCAGGAGGCTGGCGTGCAGCTCATTCAAGCCCCGAAAGACGATCTGGGAGTTGCGGGCAATGCGGATTTGCATGGCTTCATGGCCCACAAACTCCTTCTCGTAGTGGGCCAGCATGATCAGGTTCTGATCGATGATCCAGGCATAGCCGGTTTGCCCGGAGCGCACGTCCGCCGTAACTTTCCCACAGATAAACAGGGGGTCGATGAGAAATTCCAGCACCCCGGCGAATTGGGGCGTCTTCCCCCAGTAGAGCGGCGTGATAAACCGCATCACCCGCCGCCCCTTCCAGGGGGGACCGGGATAATCATAGGTCCGGCTCAGAAACAGGCGGCCGCGGTTCTCGGGGGCCTGGGCCCACTTCGGGTAGTCGGCGGGAAGCGCCAGACTGCCGGCCGGAGGGGGCTTGGGCGAGGTGCTGAAGGACTGAACCCCCACGCCTTCAGGGTTGTAACGGGTAATCTGCAGCAGGCCGAAGCGCTGGTGCCGGGCAAACCTTTCTTCCAGGGACACATCCATGGTCCGTTCCTCAGGCGGCGTGGCCTGGAAAAGGCCGGCATAGCCCAGGAGGGCGTTCTCCATGAAGTCAAAATAAGACTCCACGTTGTCGGCGATTTTCCTGGCCAGCATCAACTGCTGCTGATTGAACTGATCCTGGAGAATGACCTCGACCTGATAATTGAGCCGCTGCCAGAAAGTGTAAAAGACGGTGGATATCAGGGCGGCCCCGGCCACGATGATCACAATGATCAGGCTCAGGCGGATGGCTCCCTGGGACCGGCTGGCTGGCATAACGCATTAACCCCTTAAACTTGTTAAATCTATCACCATTTCCCGGCCTTGACAAGGATTCTTGCCGGGAAAAACTCGCTAACAGGCGATGGTTCCAGTCGCGGCCGCCCTTACGGGGTGGGGGCCTTGGCCTTTTTGCAGGCTTCCCAAATGGCGTCCATCTCCTCCAGGGTGGCAGTCTCCGGGGTCTTGCCTTCCTTGGCCAGGGTGCGTTCCACCACGTTAAACCGCTTGATGAATTTAAACATAGTGCGCCTCAAGGCCCCTTCGGAATCGATGTTGAGGAAACGGGCTACATTGACCACGGAGAAGAGCAGATCCCCCAATTCTTCCTCCCAGGCCGGGTTGGCGGGCTGAGACAGGGCCTGGCGCAGTTCCTGCCACTCTTCCTCCACTTTGTCCAAGGCGCCCTTGACGTCGGGCCAATCGAAACCCAGGCGGGCCGCGGCCTCCCCCAGACGCTGGGCCCGGACCAGGGCCGGCAGGGCCGGGGAGACCTGCCCCAGGGTCTGGACCACCGCGGGTTTGCCTTCCTGGGCTTTGGCCTCCTGCCAGAGACGGTGCAGGTCCTCCTGAGTCTCGGCCTTGGCGTCCCCGAATACATGAGGATGCCGGTGGATCATCTTGGCCGCGATCCCCGCGGTCACATCCGCCAGAGAAAAATTGCCCCGTTCCTCGTAGAGGTCGCTCAAAAACACCAGGTGCAGCAGCAGGTCCCCCAGTTCCTCTTTGATCTGGTCGGGATCGCTGCTGTCCAGGGCCTCGATGAGCTCATAAGCCTCTTCCAGCAGATACGTCTTTAAGGTCTCCGGGGTCTGTTTGGCGTCCCAGGGGCAGCCGCCCGGGCCCCGCAAACGCCTGACAATGGCCACAAAATCATTCAGCGCCGCCCCCGGATCGCCACGCTTACCGTTCATAGGCATAATACCGCCTTCGGTTTCCGGCCTGGACCTGCCACTTTAGAAACCAGATTCACTTCAGATATAACAAATTAAATATTGAACATATTGATATCTATATTTTTTAACTGAAAACTGAAAACGATTTTAGACCCGGGGCCATTGTCGGAAATTTCGGCTTGGCGCCGCCGGGGCTTGCGGCTCCTGGTCCTTCTGGGACCGGACCCCATCGGCCTGTTTCCGGGGCAATCGCCATTCCTTCAGGTAATCTTTTAGACGTTGTTTGAAGTCCGGCGGCAACAACCCTAAAGATTGTTGGGAGAGAGCAATGAGTTTGGGAGCGGCGACGGAGCCTTTCAACAGGTGGGAGTCCTTGGGCAGCACTACCCCCAACAACATCAGGGCGAACCCCACCAGCAGCGCCCCTTTGGCCAGGGCAAAAGTCCCACCCAGGAGGCGGTCAAAAAAATCCAGATAGAGATGGTAGAGCAGGCGTTGGATATAATGGGCCGCCAGCCGGGTGAGCCAGTAGACGGCTACGAACACCACGGCAAAGGCGATCCAACGCGCCTGGTCGGGGTCGGCGATCCAGGGGTGCAACCAAGACGCCAGGCGAAGGTACGTGTGGGCCGCCGCCACCACGCCCCCCACCAACCCCACCAGGACCGCCACCTCCTGAAACAGGCCCCGGAAAAAGCCTCTCACGGTAATCAAACCTAAAAGAATAATGATTCCCAGGTCTAACAGGTTCATGCCCGGCCGTCCTTCTGATGAACAGGCCTATCAGAAAAACCGCCGCCCGTCAAGGAAGGGAGCCGGTTTGCAGTCTTACCCGGCCTGAATGAGACGGAAAATTGCGGCTAGGGCAATTGCCAAAAGTCTTCCGCTCAGGGAAGCCTTATAATCCCCCCTGCCCCCCTTTATAAAGTGGAAAACTCCTATGAATTGTTGAGAAAGTCCCCCTTTGAAAAAGGGGAATTTAGTGGGATTTGAGAATCTTTTAGGGAGAAGGAATTCATGGCAAACGCTATAGTCTCCCTCCAATCGCGGTTTTTGGGGCATCCCCCGGTCAGCCCGGGATCCGCCAGCCGATCACCCGGTCCTGGGGGAACCAGGCGCAACTCACGGCATCCCCCTGGTTGCCACCCAGGAGTTTTACCCGATCATCGTCCCAATCCTCCAGAAATCCGACATGGCCGAAGTTGGGACCACGCGCCAGGACCACGATCACCCCGGCGCCGAATTCCTCGTCCGCCGGCTCCCGGCCCCAATCGAGCCACGATCTGGCCCAGGCGCTGTTGGTGCCCTTGTAGCCGGCTAACTGCATAATCCGATTGGCAAAGGCCGAGCACCAGGCGGTCTCGTCCGATTGATTGTCAGGACGCCCGATGGTGGTGGACTTCAGACACTCTACGATAAAGGCATGTGCCGCGCGGCCGGGGATTTCATGGATACCAAGTTTGTTTCTGGCAATCGCCATCCACGGGTATTCGATCATGGTCCTTCCTCCTAAAGCGGATGGGTGCTGCGTCTGGCCCGGAAAGGCCGAAATCACCTGCATCGCAGTGAGGTATGAACTCCAGGGGGCATCAATTCAGCAGGGGCGCGGATAATGCCCCCGGGGCAGTTTGCCCATGGCCTCCCGGTCCCGGATGAGGTCCATTAACTGGCGGCTGTGGAGTAAATAGCCTCCCAGCAACTCCAAAAAGCCGGGGTCCTGGCCATAGGCCGCCTCTTTCTTGAGCCGGATGAGGGTGAGGCAGGTCACATGGAGCCGGTTGACCAGACAATCCACCCGATCTTCGCTCATCGCACCACCCTCCCCCGCATATCGTGTCCGTGGTAATTGAGGGCTTCCCAGAGGCCGTGGTGTTCCACCTCATGCTCGAAGCGGGGGACAAAGCGGTCTCCCAGTTCCTCCCGGCAACTGAAAAAATGGAGCGACAGTTCATCCACCTTCTTTTCCAGCCGGACCAGCATGCGCCACACCAAGAGGCCGCTCACCCCGGCAAAGAGGCCCAACAGAGAGACCAAAGCCCCCACGTGCTCACTCAAGTCATGGTAATTCATAGGTGATTTTTCCCGGAATCCCCGGGCGGGCGTGGTGGCAACACCCTGCCCCGCCCGGGTTCAGCCCGCAGCCATCAGCGCCGATGCTTTACCTGGCCGCGGGTTTATACGGATGCTAAAAGTTTTTCCGTGATAAAATATGCTTCAAGAACCCAAATCCCCCCTAACCCCCCTTTTCCAAAGGGGGGAACTCAGCGAAATTCCTTTGAAAGTCCCCCTTTGAAAAAGGGGGATTTAGGGGGATTTAAAAACCCCCGAGTTAGGAAAGAATTAATGGCAAATGATAGAGCCCTTCCCACCGAGGTCACTGCTTCGAACTGTCCTACTTTCTTAATGTTTAATCCTTGGGGCTCTTGGTTACCCCGGCCCGCAGCGCCGCCAGTCCCAGTGACCCCAACAGACCCAGGACCACCTGGTACTGTTCCTGGCTCAGCCACCCCATGGCCAGGGCAAAGCTGGCCAGGGCCGCCACCCCGGCGGTGATATAGGTTTTCTTGCCGTCCAGTGTCATCATTCCCTCCAACCCGTTACCTTGACCGCCTGATTGGCAGTGTTGTCGTTATTCAAATACACCCGGCCGCCGGCCAGCACCTGGCAGGCAAAGGGGATGGCCCCCCGTTCGCTTTGAAACGCGGTGGCCGGCGGACTGCCATGGACCACCAGGGCCGGGGTGCTGCCGTCGTAGGACACGGCCAGCTTCACATCATAGCCGGCCGCGGCCGCGGCATACCCTGTAAGCAAGTAGGCGGTGGGCGGCGCCACCAGACCCAGGTCCATCAGGATGAAGCCATTAATGGCTCCGCTGGACAGCTGCCGGGGGCTGCGGTAGGTGGTTAACCCCGCTTCCTGGTAAAAGGGCGCCAGGTTGCCGCTGGCATCGTTGAACGCCATGCCCAGGTAACGAAAGTTGGTGGCCGGCAGGACCACTCCCCAATCTCCCTGGGCCAGGGTCAGGGCCGCGCCGCCATAGGTGATGGTGCCCGCGTTGCCGTTGTCGGCATTGTTGGCGGTAATGGCCCGCAGCAGGCCCCGGGAAGCCCCGCTGAGGATCAGGAGGCCGGCTCCCGCCAGTTCGTTAAGGGTAAAGCCGTAACCGATGTTGGCCCCGTTGGCGTTGTTCCTCAGGGTCACCACCTGGCCGTCCTGAGAGGCCACCCGGATTACCGGCATGGCTTTCAGACTGAAGATGGCGTCAGTGGCTCCCGCCAGGGCATAGACGGCATACCACTGGTTGGACTTCTCGCTCCCCCAGAGATGCGCCGCGGTGGCCAGATTGAGGCTCACCGGGGCGGCGTTCTCCCGGTAGCGGCCATCGCTCAGGCCCCCGTCCACCCAGTGGCCCCGGGCCAGGGGGGAAGGAAAACCGCACATCATCACCCGGGCCTTACAGTCAGCCGTGGCGTTGACCCGCAGGGTGGCGCTGTCGACGTATTCCAGCCCGGGCCCCCGGGTGAATTCGAAGGCCTCCGTCACCGCCTGCTCGATCTTGGCGAAATCGCCTTTCAAAATTACCTGGCGGCCGGTGCCGCCACCCCACTTGGTCTGGGGAAGGTCTATCAGAGACATGGGATTAACCTCGCTTTGCCGGTTTTGGAAAAGTTCTTGGTGGCACAGGCGTCTCGCCTGTGCTGTAGGGGCAGGTTTAAAACCTGCCCCTACACGTTAATTTCATAATTACCCGGCCTCAGCCCGAAAGGCCCAATTGCCGTCATAGGAGCTGGCCACGTCGATGGCCCAGCCGTCGTTGGCGCTGCCCGGGGCGTCCACCGCCCATGACCAGGAATTGTTCAGGGGCCGGTCCAGGCTCAGGCGCACCGAGCGTCCCCCCAGGTCCAGGTCCTTGCCGCGCACGGTAAACTCTTCCTGGTCCAAGCCGTGGAAATCCGAAGACAGCGCCACAGTGTCCCCAAGTTCCAGGCGCACCCCTTCCAGCCAGGTATCCACTTCGGCCAGCTCCCGGGGCGCCGACAGCCGGGCCAGCAGCCGGGAAGCCAGGAGTTGCGCCACCTCCGGGTCTTCCAAGACCACGCCCCCGCCGTAACGGCAATCCAGGTCCAGGGCCGCCTCGCCCCAGGCGCTGATGGCCGCGACCTCCCGGGCCTCGGCATACTTATCGTTGTCCTGGTCGTAGTCGGCGTAGAGCACCCGCACCAGGTTCTTGGGTCCGGTCTCTTCATAGGCCAGGGTGAGAAAGCGAATCTGGGAGGAGGACAGATCCACCCGGTGATCCACCAGGACAAAATCCAGCAGGCGCTGCCACCAGGCCCACTCCCCCGTGGCCTTGCCATACTCCAGGGCCGCGCCCAGCATGGCTGTCACCGCCTCCAGGGTCCCCATCTGACGCATGGCCAGATAGTTCGGGGCGTATTCCCAGATATCCGCCGCCTCGCTGTAGGCAAAAGGGATCAAATCGGCGTTGAGGACGTTGGGCTTCTCGTCTCCGGCATGATCGAATACCCAGGCCATCATGGCGTCAAAATGTTCCTGGTCGGCGGCGATAGCCGGAAAGACAAAGGCCTGGCCAGCCGCGCCCCGGGATGCCAGCCCAAAGGCGCGGAGTACCAGGCTGTTCATCCAGGCGTAATGATAGTCGCTCTTATAGCCCCCGAAGACCGGGTCCAGGCGGTTTTCCCGGAGATCATCCAGGAGCCGCCTGGTCCAGGTGGCCGCCAGGTCATTGCCGTTCCGGAGATACATAAAGAGGCATCCCAGGGCGATGGCCGCAGTCTGCCCCGGGTCATAGGCCCCGTAGGTGAAGCCAAACTCCGAGAATTGAGTCGGAACCTTCCAGCCATTGCCGTCGGGCGCGCCAACCCCGTCGATCCAGGTGAGCCAGTTGAGCAGAATGGCTTCGGCGGCGCTATCTCCGGTCAGGAAGAAAAATTCCGCCAGGCGCAGGAAGGCCCAATATTGACCCAGGCCGCTGCCGACTTCCGGATAGGCCGAGCCGTTCGCCTGGCCCTGGATGATCTGCCAGCGTTCGGAAATTTCCTGGGCAGAAAGAGCGCGCCCCTTGTGGAACTGGATTAGATCAATTTGGCCGGTGAAATAAAAAGGATTGTTTGGTTCCCGGCCTATTTCCAGGTCAGAGTTTGTATCTACATTTATGGAGCCGACCTCCCCGGAAAAGGAATTTGTTGTTGCTGTGCCATCGACATAGAGGCGCAGATCATCCTCAGGACTCCAGGTCATGACCACATGGTAGCTTTGGCCGGTGGTCAATGGTTGATCGGTGGCAAACGCCTGTCGCATCCCCCCGGGTCCTAAGACCGAACCGGCAATCTTGCCGTTATGCAGGATAAAAAACCAGCCGGTCCAGGAGGCATCTTCTTTGCAACAAATGCCGCCGGTCGGATTGGCCGGATTGATAATGGCTTCGATGGAAAACGGTTCGCTGCCGGGCTTAAAATCGGCATGGTCGGCCAGGCTCAAATAGTGGCTGCCGTCCAGGTCTACCGCGGTATCCCCCGGCTGACAGATGCCCTCGGCATAGACCGGGGCACCGCCCCCCTGCCAGGCGAGGCTGTGGCCCTTCCCGGAGGCGTCGATGAGCCCCCCGTTGAAATGCCAAAACCCCGTCACCTTGCCGAAATCCCGGTAGCGCCGCCACCAGGAGAACCGGAGAAAATCCTCCTCGCCGCACAGAGCGATGTTCTCCACATCATTGCGGGTATGCACCGGGATGATGGGGCCCGGCGCCCCCCCGTAACGCCGGGTGTATTCCTCCTGGGCGTCGCGGTGCAGCTTCAGATAGGTCTGGCTGAGATCCATGGCCCCCGCCAGGTAAGGCGCCAGGGGTTGGGCGTAATGCACCGGAGTGGGACCCCGCCAGGGGTTCTGGCCATAAGGGGTCAGGGAAATGGCCAGCCGGGGCGCATACGGATAGGGGTCCGTAGCCGTAAGGTTCAAGGCCACTTCGTCCAGCCACCACTCATGCTCGGTCAGGCCCTGCTGCTCAAGCTTGAATTCCAAGACCCGGAGGCGGTCGGCCGCGGCAAAAGTTTGGTGCGCATCGAACTTGAGGTCGGTGAGATAAAACGTCCCGTTGCTGAGGGGCGAAGCCGGGCAGCCCACATCCACCACCTGGAGGGGATGGGTGAGGGGGTAGGCTCCCGATTCCAGGGTCATCTCCCCCAGGGTCACGGTCAGCCGTTGCCAGACGTTGACCTGGACCGTCTCATCCCGGTAGAAATAGCTGCCCTGGGCGTCTTTGACTTTGACGCGCAGGCTGAGGGAACCGGCCCCGCCCACCACCGGTTTAATGAGAAAGTTGACGTTGAGGTGACCGGTGGAGTTACAACGCGCCGTATCGATCCCGGCCCAGACCCCGAAGGCGGTGACATAGGGGGACAGGTCCCAGGTGATGTGCCGCTGGGTATAAAAGGTCTCCCCCAGGAGAATTTCGGTCTCTTCCCGGGTGCCGATGATGATGTCGCTGTCGCCTGCCTGGCTGGTGGAGTACCAGCTGCCCCACGTGGCCTGGACCCGGTCGCCGTCATCGATGAGGTTGTCCCGGCGCCAGAACTGGCTAAACGGCAGGTCAAAGGCGGTGGCCTCGGCAAAGCGGTCCGGAATGGCGTGCACATAGGTATGCTCGACCCCCCAGGGGTCTGAATCCTCATGGTTGGAGTCGTTCAGCGTCACCAGGAGGCGTCGGGGATGAATGGCGGGCTCGCCGCCCCAAAACATCCAGAAATCCCCCGCCACCAGATCGGTGCCGGAGCCTCCCTCCCAAGCCACGGCCAGGTCGTCTTCCAGGGTCAACGGGTGCTGCCGGTCCCCGCTCGTAAGGCCCGCGGCTTCCCAGGTAAGCCCCCCGTCTTTGGACCAGCGGAAGGTGGCCGCCCCCACCTCTCCCGTAGTCTCCGCCTCCACCACAAACCGCCGCTTCTCCTGCTTAACGTAATCCCCTAAAAGCAAGAGGGTGGCGCTGCCGCTGCCGATCTTGGTGAGGTTGTGCAGGCGGCTGGCGCTGCCAACCCCCCGCAAGGTGAAGGTAAGTCGGTCTATGCTCTTGAAGGGGTCCGCCGCCAGGGACCAATCCAGCCCGTAGCCGAACCAGGCCGCGTCCCCGCCGGTGGGCAGCGCCGCCTTGACGTGGAGCGCCCGGCCGCTCATGCCCGGGGCCAGCTCGTTTTGGAAGGCCAGGAAGGCCGCCGGACCAAAGGTGGCGTCCCGATAGAGCAGGTGCGCCCCCCGGTCCCACTGCTGGCGCTCAAAATCGTCATGCATCAGGGGCGAAGTCCGAGACTCCTCCCGCTTGATGAACGCCTCCCAGAGAAACCGGATTAACGGGCCATAATCCCGGCCTCGCTCCCGCCCCGCCAGGTGCAGCAAGACCATCAGGTCCAGCATCCGGTCCACGGCAAAATCATAGGTGTAATCGTCCCGGGCCCGGCAGGCCCGGCGAACGCAGGGATAATTGTTCAGCGGTTCATACTTAAGCGCCTGCTCCCCGGTGTAATACATATAGTAGAGCTGCACCAGGGTTCCCGCCGGCAGCGCCGTTCCCAGGGTGATGGTGGTGAGGTCCCCTTCATTGACAAAGGACCCGCCCAGATAATAATTGGTGAGATCCCCGCCCATGGGCTCGGCCCAGAAACCTTCCCATGGGAACGTGGTCTCCGCCGGCCATACCCCCCGGACCCAGCAGACCTGGCCGCCGCCTGGATTCGGGACGGTAATCGCCACGCACCCCGCCTCGTCAACCGCGGCCACGGCCTGCTGCCAGTTGCCGGCCACCGCCTCCTGGAGCGGGGTCCCGCCCATATTGTCGAAGACCCAATTGAACTGTGAAGCCCGGGTCCATTGAATCCGTCCCATGGTGATTCCTTAGAGAAAATCGTTTAATTTTCAGTCAAGTGGTGCGTAAAACGCACCCTACATTGGATCATTTCATCGCAGTCGCTCATGGGCCTGCGGCTCACCCCTAAACCATGAAAAGTCCAGTGGGGCGGGCCTCTGTGCTCGCCCTTGGCGCCCAGTTGCATCGTTGGCACAGGCTTTCCAGCCTGTGCACCCGCACCGGCAAGATGCCGGTGCCACCAAAATATTCTCAAAACAGTTAGCGACAGGCATGGCGTTTAATCTTCCCCCAAATAGGCCCTGATCTTGATCTCCCCGAAATCGATCCAGAGATCGTAGAGGCAGCGCCGGACAATCTCCCGGATGGCCTGGGCCGCGGTGAGATTCTCAAAACTTATCCCGATGGCGTATTCCGGGGTGAGGCTCTTGGCCAGGGCAAAGGAATCCTGATCGATGGCCTCATCGAGACCCACTTCGGCTAAAATGTCGGCCACCATGTCCACCGGGTGGGTGGTGTGGTCCTTGACCACCCGGGCCGAAACCGAGGCGTTTTTGCCGCTCACCTGGATCAGGCCGGTGCCCGCGTCCGCCGTCACCCGGTCGCGGTCTTCTTCCCCGCTGAGATAGACCGCAGTGATGGCCTCAAAAGGCGCCCCAAAGACCTGGTAGTAGTAGATCGGCGGCGACGCCGTAAAGGTCCAGCGATCCCCGGCCACCAGGTCGGTCCCCAGGCCAGCCTCCCAATAGACCGACAGGCCTTCCTCCAACTCCACCGGTCCATCCGCCCCGGCAGTGGCAAGGTTGGTCTTTTCCCAGCTCTGCCCCCGGTTGTGCGACCACCGGAAGGTGGCGCTCCCCACCTCGCCGCTGGTTTCCGCCTCCAGGAGGTAATCCTGGAGATAGTCTCCCCGGTAGGTTCCCAGGAGTTGCGCGTAGGCGCTACCGCTGCCGGTCCGGGTGATCTCGCCGGCGGCGGCCTCAACGACCCGGATCAGCTCCCCCCGGGCCAGATAGGTGCCCCGCATAAACGGCCGCCGCTCTCCCGTGTCCGCCGGGGCGCCGATCCTCTGGGTAAGCCCCGCGGCCACGCTGTCCTGGCTTTCCAGGCGGACTCGGTGCGGCTGCCGCCAACCATGGGCCATCCCGGCCAGACGCTGCACCACTCCCTGATAAAGCAACTGCCAGGCCACCGTGCCGTCGGCCAACTCCCAGCCGTGATACAGCGCCAACTGCTTCCGGGTCCAGTCCGGCTCTTTCATACCGGCATTCTCGGCCCGGTGCAGCCATTGCCCCGCCCGGTTGTCCAGGATGAGAACGTGGTCGCCGGTCCTGAACTCACTGAAATCCTGGGCTAACTCCACCCGCACCCCGCCCGAATCAATGATTTCCCGCTCCGGCAGCGTGAGCCGGCAGGCCAGGCTGAAGCCGGTGAGACACCCCGGCCCGTTCGAGGCATAACTCTCAAAACCCCCGTCCAGACCCTGGTCCACCGCATAGGCGGTAAATTCATCCGCCTCCCCGGGGCTGTCCAGCCCCCAGGCCCGGATAGTTTCGTTGAAATCCACTTTCACCTGAAAATACGGCCCCAGGGGCATGTCCTGTCCCGAGGTGAGCAGGGTAAAAGCCGCCTGGGCCGCCCCCGCCGGCGTCTGCCCGCTACGGAGCCGAATCTCCACGTCCATGTGTCCCGACGGCTCTTCCCAGGATGGGACCGCCTCGTCCAGGTAAGGCGAAAAACTTTGGACCACCGGGGAGGTCCAGGAACCGGAAGTGAGGTAGCCGTCGCCCATCACCAGTTTCCCCGGTTCGCCGCCATAGGCGGTCTGGATAAACTCCCCGGAACCCGGGGCCAGCCCGTAATCCAGCCCATAGGGGAAGAGCACCGCCTTCACCCGGGGCCGGGCGCCCCGGCAGCGCCCTTCTTCCCTTAAATAATCCGCTCCAGCTTGCCGCATGGTTTCTCTCTATGGGTCTGTAGGGTGCGTCTTACGCACCACTCGCGGACCGGAAACGGCGAGCAGTGCCCGCCCTACTGCTCACTGCTTCCTGCTCCCTGCTCACTGAAAATCACACCTCTTCCAGCGTCATGGACCCGGACCATAACCCGGGAGCCACCTCCCGGAAATCCAGGTCATTGGTCCAAACCCCGGTGAAGGTCTTGGCCCCGGCCCCATCCCGGAAAAAATCAATATCCGTCTGGGCCTGCTTGATGGCCACCAGTACCTCCTTTTGAACCGCGGAGATGTACTGGAACTGCAAAATCCATCGCTGCTTCAGCCCCCGGAGATAACTCCGCAAGGTGCCGTCCACGGCCCGCTCCCGGTCGGTCTCATCCTGGGCCAGTTCCTGATAGTCCCAGGTGAAGTTGACCGGCAAGGTGTAGCTCTGGCTGCTGCCCCCCAAGGGGGTCCATTCCAACCGGGCGTTCGCCATCTCCTCTCCTTACCAGCGCCGATCCGATTCTTGTCTGAGAGCCGGCATCAAGTGCCGCTGCACCAACCGGTCCCAATCCAGGCCCGCCACCCCGGAGGCATCCAAAGTCTGGACCTGTATGGTCACGTCATAGCGGGGCGAGGCTTTGCCGCCGGAGGGCTCGAACCGGCCGGTTCTCAGGGCCTCGAAATTTTTCTCCCCCAAGCGGGCCATGCTCTCCCGGGGAAGGACCCCCTCGCCCGCCTGGGCCATGATGAGCTGTTCGTCCCCCATCAGGGTCCCCGGGGAAATCACCATCCCCTGGTGAGCCTCCACCACCCCGCCCTGGTGAAACCAGCCGCCGAAATCCAGGACCCCGCCCAACATTGAGGACCAGCCCGAGGAACTGCTGCCGCTCCCCAAGGCGCTCGTCCAGGCCGATGCCACCTGCCCCAAGGTCTGGAGAAAGCCGGCGCCCCACTGCTCCACCGCCCCGGAGATGTTCGCCAAATTAGTCTGCCAGCTCTGGGCCATGAGCCCGGCCGAGGCCTCGCCCCGGGCGGCCATCTCTTCGAACTTACTCCCAGCCAGGCCCGTCATCTGCTCCAGGTTGGCCTGATACTCCTGGGTGAAGCCGCTCCAGGTGTCGTGGAGGGACCGGGCCTCGTCAACCCATACCGCCAGGCGTGACTGACTGTATTCCCGGCTGGCTTTAAGCATTTCTTCCTGGTAGGCGCGATAATCCTCCAGTTTTCTCTGATTCGTTCCGCTTTTCACTCTATTCGTGGCCATGTTTTCCTCGCTGACCTCCTTCTAAGACCCGGCGCACCGTGCCCATGAGGAGCCAGGTTTCCAAACTGAGATCGTTGGCCTTGAAGGGATACCCGGCCCGGCTCAACTGGTATAGAAAGACCAGGTGCCAGGTCCAGGGGGAGATGGTTTCCGGGCGCACCCGCTCAGCGCAAGCCCCGCAGGCCCAGTCGGCAAAGGCCCCGCTCTCGCTACGGCACCGCCGCCGCTCCTCCGGGCCGCAGAGGCGTCCACCGGCCAGCGCCTGGAGATCTCTGTCCAGCGCCCACCCCTGGCGGCCCTCCCCGGGCGCCGGCCTCAGTCCCACTCCGGCTCCCCCCGGGATGCCACCCGCATGCCTTCAAAGACCTGTTGGGCCAGATACGACACCAGGTCCGGGGCATCTTCGGCCAGACGCTCCTTCCAGTCCGGATGGAGGGCCGGGTCCAGGGCGGTCTCCCCGCCCTCGGCGGCGATGATGAAATCCCCGGCCCCAAACCCGGCCAGGATCTCCAGCCCGAACTTGAGACGGGTCTCCCCCAGGCAAAACCTCCGTTCGCCGCCTTCGAACCGGAAGGCGGAGAGCTGGTAGGCTACCCGCTCTTCCGAAGTCGGCCCCCGGTAATGCAGCGTCACCACCGAACCGGAAACCGGGTCCTGAATCGCCAGGGTATGGCGCGGTTCTCCCAAAATTCTCGCCATCTTTTCTCCTCTTGGAGGTCTGCGGTCCTCGAAGTCAGAGGCTTGTCCGCCTCTCCGGGGGTCTCATCTCAAGTCGCAATCAAACCGGTGGCACCGGCGTCTCGCCTGTGCAGGCGCAAACTAAACGGTCAACCTGGCATTTTCCCCACCCCCGAAAATAAAAATCTTTCGTAGGGGCGAGCCGGCGGCTCGCCCTGAGGGTGGACTTTCACGGCAAAGCTTGCTCAGGCCGCATAGCCACTCACCTGATTCTGGACAAAAGCCACCACCGAGCCGTAGTCGTCATCCTCCAGGATGGCGAATTCCACCTCTTCGGAAAGACGCCGCTGGTAGACCTTGACCGTGGTGGCCAGCACCGACACCCTGGGAAAGATGAGTTCCACCTGGTATCTGACCCCCGGCTCATATTCCGGACCCGTCCCCAGCAAGCGGACCCCCAGCGTGTCGTTGTCTTTCAGGTTTTGGGCCAGGAGGAAATCCCGGAAATCCCGGTCGAATTTCAGGTTCTGTTCCCGCCCGGTCCTAAAGGCGCGATTGGCATAATTGCCCCCCGCTCCCGGGGTGGATTCCGGCGTCAGGTTGTTTTTCATGGTCCAGGTGACGCCTCTGAGTTCCGTAGTCAGTTGATACCCGCCATTAAAAGTGGCGCCATCCCAGCGGCCCCCCAGGGTCACCTCCAACTGGCTCACCTTCAGGGGCGGCTCCTCCACCCGGGCCGGCAGGTTCATCCAACCGCTCTCAGTTGGCGCATAATAGACCCGGTAGGTGGTGGGCGTCCCGCTGCCCCCCGGCGACGTAATGTCGATCACCCCGGGGACCGCCGCGGACACGGCCAGATATGCCACTTCCTCCCAGGCCTGGATAGCGGGATTCAGCACCTGGACGGCCTGGACGTTAACCAATCTCTCGGCGGGCGTATCTCCCGCCACCCCGTTGACCGCCAGGGTCAGGCTGGTGGCATTATCAGCCGCGGCCACTGTCTCCATCTGGGTGTTGTCCACCACCTTACCGCTGCCTTTCACGGTCCCGTTGAGCTTGGCCCAACCGTCCCGGGCAAAATCCATCCTGATCTGGTCAATGAAACAGGAGGCAAAACGCCGTTTCAGCACCTGGCGCCCGAAGCGCATGGCCGCCGTAAAAGACGGGTTGGACCGGGCCACATCCACCTCCCCGGATCGGGGCCGGATGGTATGCCGAAATCCCGTGGCCCCGGCCGGGTTGGTCTCAACCTCGCCCAGGCCGTAGCCCAGCAGAAAGGCGAAATGCTGCGGCTGAGCCCGGGAAAAAGCCAGGGCGCCCACCACCTTGCCGCCGAAATCGTTGAGCCGGTCGGCCTCTTCCTTGCCGGTGAGTTCCTCCCGGTTGGGGTTTTTCAGCGCCTGATAGTTGAGCACCGTGTTCAGGTCCACCAGCAGCGTGGTGTCCAAGGCCTGTTCGGTGTTCATGGCCACCTCTTGCTGTCTGGCTGATACCGCCAGCAGATTATGGGTGGCTAAAAAATTCCGGATGGACCGGGTCATAATCCTCTCTCCTCGTCAACTTCACAGATCCTGCACCAGGGAGGTGCCGTAGTGGGCCGCGTATACCGAAAATTCCTGGTCGCTCAAGAGCGGCTCCTCCCGAATAAGATTGAGGGGTTGCAACTCCAGCCCCAGGTCCTGGTGCCACAAGGCCTTTCGCACCCCTGCCAGCACCTGATAGACCCCATCGGCCTCCCGCCGACCGGCGGCTTCGCCCCGCAGGTGCCGCACCAGCACCAGGACGGTAAATTCCAGGTTCAGGTCATAAGACCCCAGGGTCACCTGTTCCCCCCGGCTCTGGCGCAACCGCACCAGCACCGCGGGAAAGCGCCAGTCCTCCCGGTGCAGATCGGCAAGCCAGTCCCCCTGGTAGGTGGCCAGGGTCTTGACCCGAGTGTCCAGCTCCGCCTTCAAAGCGGCCACCACCGCATCCTCTACCGTGGTCCAGAGATCGTGGGCCATATTCTCCCCCTCTTACCAGTCCGCCTGGGTATCCCGGGTGAAGGCCCGGATGGCACTGGTGGCGTCAGCCACCTCTTTAGCCACCGTGGGCAACTCTCCCTGGGGCCCGACGATCACCACCTGCCCCGCCGCCGCCTGCTTCAGGAAGGCGACCGCGGCGTCATACTTCTGCTGACGCACCACCGGCACCACGCTACGGCGGGAATAAAGATGGTAGATGGCCAGGTCCACTGCCAGGGCCTTGACCTGAGCCGGCGGGGCGCCCAGGGGCACCACATACCTGACCCCCAGATAGGAGTCGATCTCGGCCCCGGCCTTGCTGATGGCATCCATGATGATGAGGCTGTCGGGGACCTCCCCGGACTCTGCGGTCAACTCGCCCAGCTCCGACTGAGGTATCATCTTGAGGAGGTCGTCTTCGGAACAGTAAGCCATAATTCCCTCGCTTAACAGGGTGGCCAGGCTTTCCAGCCTGTGCGGCCGGTGCAGCCCGGCTGAAATCTGCGCTACCAAAATCCGGGTTCTGGGTTTTAGGTTTTAGGGTTTGGGAAAAGCAAAAACCCAAAACCCGCTTCTAAGTCACTGCCCGCTTGACCTGCAAAAAGAAATCCTCGCTCTTCTTGATCACCGGCCCGGCCCAGGTGCACTTGAGTTCACCGACGTAGGTCGCCTCGGGCTGGTCGGTGTCCGCGGCACTCAGGTTTACCGACACGATGCCGTCGGCCGCCTGGCTCTTGTTGAACTCCGGGTCGGTCTTGGAAAAGGTGTATTCCGCCTCGGATTTGTCTTTCTTCACGCCCAGGAGTAAGGCCGCCCCGGAGAGATCCACCCCGGTCCCCAACGCATCCTTCACGGTAAAGGTGACGGTCTTGGCTTCACCCTGCTTGATCACCATCTTTTCCATTCGGCTTCTCTCCGCCTCCCTTGGTTTCCCGGCTTCTATGGAAAAAGCCAAAAACCAAAAGCGCCAATTTATTGGTCCGGTTTTTCTTCCTAACTCTGGTTGTTCCCGGCAGTTTCCCAAAACCTAAAACCCAGAACCCAAAACCCGCTTTTAACCGCCCTCGCTCAACTCCAGGCTGATCTCCCCAGCTTCGAGGCTCACTTCCAGGGCCTCCGGGGCCGCTAGGCTGATCGCCACTTCACCGCTGGGCACGTTCACATACACCGGCGGGGGCACCGGCCCCAGCGCCACCTCCAGATCCATCTTCCGGTTGATGGTCAGAATCTCCTGATAGTCCTGGTAACCCGCCTTGGTGATGGTCAGGCTGTGGGGGGTCTTGTCGGTGATGATTTGGTAACCGGGACCCACTCCCCCACCCGTTGCCGGGTCATGGTCAATGGCGCACCGCAAGGCGTAAAACGGGAAACCGGCCCGGTCCCCAGCCGAACACGCCGTTGCCAGGGCATCCATCAGGGTTAATTGGGTCGCCGTATTGCTCCTGACCACGCACCGAAGACCTGCGTTCACGCCGCTGGTGATGATAATTTCCTTGCCCCGGTGAGCGTCCGCCATCCAACTTTTGGAACTATCCGTAATGGTCGTTGCGGTGGCTACGGTGATGGCGATCGTCTCATCCAGAAAGTAGCCGTCGGTATTAGTGATGGTGCTCTTTTCGGTGGCGCCGCCGCTATCTTTGAGGGTTACCAATGCCCCGCTGACGGCGTTGCCATCTTGGTCGGCCACCCGCAGCAGGCAGGTGTGGTAGAGGTAAATCGTCGGCCAAATAGTGTCGCTGGCATATTTTGTCCAGTCGATTACCGGCAGATTGTTCTGCCTGAACGGACAATGAATATCGTACATGGAGAGATGATGGGTGTTGGAAACGTGACTCTTGCACATTAAATCAGAAGTCCCAGTGCTCACAAATGACATGCGGTAATGCTTACCGTAGGCATTGGAATTTGGATAAACACCGGGACCTCCATAAATTATGTTCATGTCCCATGTAACTTGGGCATCACTTGTTATAAGTATTAATGGTGTTGATATTCTATTAAGATCTACCCAAGCACCATCAAACACTGCCCCGTCAAGCAGAACCACATCTTTAAAAATTGTTCCACTGGGAGCAAACCTGATATCACCCAAAACCGCCGCTGCGGATAAATAAGGCCCTTTTCCACTGACTCGCACCCCGTAAAGAGCCAGATTTGCACCCCATGCAGACCCAGCTACAGCCGCAAGATATAAAAACGTCAAAGTGGTCGGATATCTGTAACTGCTGCTTACTGATTCTCCTAAAGTGATTATGCAATTTGCATTAGTGTTATAAATCGTCCCAAGTAAAATTATATTAACGCCCTTCGCACTGAGTGATCCGGCTGTACTGCCGGTAATATATATGCTGCCGTTCAGGACAAAATTAATGCCGTCCCAAAAAACATGACTGCTGTAACCTGCCGCCACAATGGCATCGTAAATGTCCCTCAGGGTCACGGTGCCGTCAAAATACACGCTGATGCGGCTCCCCACCCGGGCAATACCCCCGGGCATGGGATAAATGGTGGGTGACAACATCACCCAGGTGTATTCGTTCCGAGTGGGTGCGGCGGTCACCGTATAGCTATTGGTGGTTGTGGTCACTTGGGTGTTTACGGCTCCGAGCCTTTTTGACCCGGTATAATCCCCCGATACCGTGGACAGAATGATGACGTATCCCGTAGCCCCGGCCACGGCATCCCAGGTGATCGCCGCCTGTTTATTGGTGGGGTCGGTGTCGAAATACTGCTCCGGCGACCAGCCGCTGCGCAACAACCAGGCCGGCATATAGTAGACCGAGGTGGAGTTCTGGGCCAGGATGCGATAATAGTACCGGGTGCTGGCCGCCAGGCTCCCGCCGGCCTGGGGTGTGGCCGCGATATTCGCCGGGGTAGTCAGGGGCGCCGTGATGGTAATCGTCATGAGAAAATCCGCCCGATTGTCTGAGATTCACCCCGGCTTGCCGCCTGGCCAACCTCCCCGGCCAGGGACAGGCCATGCGCCGGAGCCTGGGCCGCCGGCAAGGGCGCCGCATGGCCCCGATCCGCCGCCGGCCCGGCGGTTAAGAAGGTGGGGTTAGGAACGGCAGTGTAT
>Ga0351885_10270_pt1 | contig 19803 bp, 13 predicted proteins | sample TotcelFGM3001L13_FD_206771 | JGI IMG/M metagenome (GOLD analysis project Ga0351885, IMG submission 206771) | Enriched cells from coal bed in the Powder River Basin, Montana, United States - Total cells FGM rep3 HSBNCT.FGM.300.1.L13 ... | reverse complement strand
CCAGGGTTTCGGCAATTTGCCTCACCTGGGTCAGCTCCCGGGCCCTTCGGCTGACCAGCTCTTCCTGGGCCTTCGAGATGTTTACTACCAGTTCCCGGTTTTCCAGGGCTAAGTGTCGGCGTTCCAAGGCCCGGGCCACCAAGGTCTTGAGGTCGGCCAGGCGCAGGTCCGCTTTCAACAGGTAGTCATAGGCTCCCAGGCGCAAGGCCTGAACCGCGCTTTCCAGGCCGGCATGGCCGGTGAACAGGATAACTTCCGTATCCGGGGTGTGGGCCTTGAAGAGGAAGAGGAGATCCAGGCCGGAGTAACCGGGAAGCATCAAGTCCAGGAGGGCCAGGGCGAATTCCTGTTCCTTCATGGCGGCCATGGCCTCATGGCCGTCCGCCGCCGCCGTCACCGCGTACCCCTGTTCGGCCAGAAACTCCTGGAGCGTTTCCCGCAACGGGTGGTCATCATCCGCTATGAGGATTTTTTCTCCAGCCATCAGTGCCAGCCCTCCGAAGAAATCACGGTATCCTGGTGAAAGTTTTCATCGTCCGCCCGGGGGTAGTCCAGGTTATAGTGCAGTCCCCGGCTTTCCTTGCGCCTTAAGGCCATGCGGATGATGAGGTCGGCCACGGTGGCGATATTGCGCAACTCCAAAAGATCGCTGGTAATGATGAAGTTCCAGTAATACTCCTGGATTTCCTGCTGGATCAAGTCGATCCGGTGCTGGGCCCGGAGCAGCCGCCGGTCGGTGCGGACAATGCCCACGTAGTTCCACATAAAGCGGCGGATTTCGTCCCAGTTGTGGGACACCACCACGGCCTCTTCGCTGTCGGTGGCGCCGAAGGGGTTCCACTCTGGCATTGGCGCATTGGGCTTGGCCAGGAGATCGGGCAGCGCTTCTTTAGCCGCATGCGCCGCCTGGTGCGAAAAAACCAGGGCCTCCAACAGCGAGTTGCTGGCCAGGCGGTTGGCGCCGTGGAGGCCGGTCATGGACACCTCCCCCACCGCGTAGAGGTTGGAGATGTGCGTCCGGCCCCAAACGTCGGTCACCACCCCGCCGCACATATAGTGGGCCGCGGGCACCACCGGGATGGGCTCATTGGTAATATCGACCCCGTACTTCAGGCACTCCTGATAGATGTTGGGGAAGCGGCCCTTGACGAAGTCCGCCGGCTTGTGGCTGATGTTCAGGTAGACACAGTCGGCGCCGGTCTTTTTCATCTCCAGGTCGATGGCCCGGGCCACCGTGTCCCGGGGGGCCAGGTCTTTCAAGGGGTGGTACTTCTCCATGAAGGCCCGGCCGGCGCGGTCGATGAGGACGGCGCCCTCGCCCCGGAGGGCCTCTGAGATGAGGAAATTCTTGGCCGTAGGGTGATAGAGGCAAGTGGGGTGGAATTGGACGAATTCCATGTTGCCGATCCAGGCCCCGGCCCGGTAGGCCATGGAGATGCCATCGCCCGTGGCGATGTCCGGGTTGCTGGTGTAGAGATAAACCTTGCCCACCCCCCCGGTGGCCAGGAGGGTGATGGCCGCCTCAAAGGTGTCCACCTCTCCGGTCAGGGTGTTGAGGACGTAGGCGCCCAGGCAGGACTCATCGGCGTTGGCCACCACCGCGCCCCGGCGCACCAGGCGCTGGCGGGTGACGAGGTCCACCCCCATGTGGTTTTCAAACACCCGGATGTTGGGGTGGGCCAGGACCCGCTCCGCCAGGATGCGCTCCACTTCGGCCCCGGTCATGTCCTGGGCGTGGATCACCCGCCGGTGGGAATGCCCGCCTTCCCGGCCCAAATCATAGCCGTTTTCCTTGTTGAGGTCGAAATGGGCCCCCAGGTCGATCAATTCCCGGATGCGGGCCGGCCCCTGGCGGACCACCAACTCGACGATGTCCGGGTGGGACAGGCCCTCCCCGGTGGTGAGGGTGTCCTTGATGTGGTATTCAAACCGGTCATCCGGCCCCAGGACCGCGGCGATACCGCCCTGGGCCTTGCTGGTGGAGGTCTCCGTCAGGCCCTTTTTGGTTATCAGATTAACCCGGGCAAACTCCGCCACCTTCAAGGCATAACCCAACCCCGCCAGCCCTGAGCCGATTACCAGAATATCCGAGGTGTGTTCCAAGTTAGTTCCCTTGTGAGAAGCGGTCAGTTTTCTTAGAGCTATCAGCTATCAGCGGTCAGCTTTTTTATGAGTTACCCCTCGTTCGCAAGTTGCACTTGAGAACGAAAGAACTTGCTTGACCAGTGCGACGATACGCGCTCGATTCTGTGTACGTTCCGTAGAAGATAGCGAACGTTTACGATTGATGAAATCATATAAAATTCGGCGTTGGCGCGGGATGTGACCGGCAATTTCAAAGGCCCGCTTGCCAAGAAAGATTATCCCCTTTGGATGGAGCAAATCAACCCAGCGCTCGAAGTGCTCAAGGCAATTTACGATCATCCCTTTCCCCGGAGCAGAATTTTTAATTGTGCGGCAGCGAATGACATTAAAGTAGGCGATATCGTCTAATTCAAGTCCACATTCCTTGAGTGGGAAGTACGTGCGCCATATCGGCCATTTATGCATGAACGCGTGCAGCACCTGCATGAGCTCCGACATGACTTGCGGCGTTTCCTTGTCTCGAAGCTTTCGAAGAGTTCGAAAGTACTCAGCATCTTCCGATGCGAGGCCAGGAGGACAAACGCCAGGGTTTTGGCCAGCAAGTATCAAACCTGTTTGGGTATAGTTCTGCCCAATAAAGCCTGGCTGGGGTAAGTTGTCATGCGAATCTCGCAGAAGCTTAGTGCTCGTGCGTGACGTGCATTCTATGCAGGAATAAATTCGCCTGAATTCTGCAACGCTGTTCATGTAGTGGCCTATTTGTCTGTCATCCAACTTCTGTTTAGACAAACTGAACGCAAATTAGAACGCATATACTCTAAAAAGATGCCTTCCCGATCTTCACAATTCTGTCATGTATTGAACAGCTTCATTTATCGAGGCCCGCCATACGGCAACATTTGTCATAGGAGACTGCGATGGGTGGTTGGGCCATGATATTACGGTCATGTCCCCCCCATCAGGCCGGGACAGTTTCCATATCCTGTAGGAGAACCGCTTATCGGTATAGTAACGAAAGAGCAATTTACGATCTTCCCTTTCCCAATCGATTGGCATAGCACCGGAAGATGCAAATGCATCCTGCAAGTCTCTGTTATTTTTCATGAGGCCCAAAAGACCAAGCAGAACAACTAATCGTGGCCTAAGCAAGTTGGCGATTACTTCTGGAACCCACTTCGCATATTCAGGCTCTATATTTACCTTGCTCGCCTGACCGGACGCTCCCACACTTAAATTCATTTGACCTGATAAAGCATAGCAATCTTCTGGGGTCAGATCCGGGGCATATGCTTGAATTAAGCCGACGCTCAACTCACGAGCTTTATCCCAATATGTGCAGGGGTAGAAGAATTTCGGGTGAGCATAACCAACAGTCGGCACTTCATACGGTGGACGCGTGATGAAATCCACATCCCCCTTAGCCGGTGAATTACCTGGTGACGGGCCTAAGATTACCAGGAATGGGTTGATAGTAGTTGGCATTCCGTAAGGCCATGGTTTCATGGGAGATGATTCGACCAAAGCCGACTGATGTTCTGCCGCGTCGCTCGGGGATAGCATCCTGGCGGTTTGCAATCTCTCAAGAGGATCATTGTTCCACAAACTCATGGTCCTTCACCCATCCTTTTACCCCTCGCTAAATTATACTTAAAAACGAGGAGAAAAAACGGCATCCTTCATTTGTTTCCAATCGGAAGAGACCCGATCCACACCCCGGGTGTTCTGGGCAAGTTGCGCAGTGTGAGCTTGACACCAAATTCGACACCTGTCGACATTGAATGGAGACTCAATCGCTAAGTTTCTGTTCGGCCAACCCTCATAACCACACGCGCGGCGCATTGCGTTGAACGTATTTTGTCCTATGCACACAACTAGTTTGGGGCCGATAATCTTAATCTGAGGTAAGCCAAACTCTTGAGCGGCACGAATCAAGTCTCTTTGACGGATGGGTGCATTTAAGGCGCCAGGCTTAATGAAAGGAAAAAGGTTTGTAGCATAGATATCGTTAAGTTTAAACCCGAAGTGAGCGTCCAGTAGACGGATCAGGTTTATGTTCGTGCGATTGGACGGTGTATAACCATACTTTATGGCCTCTATGTCGATTGGGCCGCTGATTGCTAAGATGGAACTCCAGTCTTGAAGAATAACCATTATGTCCGAATTAACGTTGTGAGCACTTTTTGTGTAAGGTGACACATAGCCACATTCGTAGACTCCACCATGATAGTCGCCAATACACTTGTACCCGTTCCATCGGGAGCGCTTTCGCTTCTGGGCCAGTTCCAGAAGTTGGCTGCGCTTATCCATCTGATCTTTTTCACTCATTCCCAAGGTTACCCCTTGTTCCCAAGTTGTACTTGGGAACGCCTTTAGCTGAAAGCTGACCGCTGACCGCTGCCAGCTACAATCCCAGCAACCTCGCCAGATTTCCCCCCAACATCATCTCCCGCCAGTCTTCCGGCAGGTTGGCGTCCTTCATCTCCTTGAGGTAGCGGCTGACGGGGAGCAGGGGGTAGTCGCTGCCGAAGATGATTTTGTCGGGGCCCACCATTTCCGCGGCCAGACGGTAGATTTGGGGCCGGTAGAGGTAGGGGGAAGCGGCGGTGTCGAAGTAGACCCGGCTGAGGACCTGGGGGCCTTCCTTTTTCATCAGGCCGTAGAAGGGCAGCCCCCCGCCCCAGTGGGCCAAAATCCAGTCGACATTGGGAAATGCCTTGATGGCGTTATAGAGGGCCGGGAGTGACAGGGCGGCCTTGCCCGGATATACCGCCCCCACCGGGTCGTTGGTGTGCACCAGCAGCGGCACGCGGTAATGGGCGCAGAGTTCGGCGATGGGGGCGAGCCAGGCCAGGAGGTCTTCTTTAAGGTCGGCTTCATACCAGGCCAACTCGCCGACGCCCTTAAACCCTGCGGCCAGGCAGCGCTCCACCTCCCGGACGGCGCCGGGCTCCAGGATGTGGACCGCACAGAAGCCGATGAGGGTCCTGGGATAGCGGCGCATGGCTTCGAGGATCACTTCGTGCTGGCGGCGCCAGAGGGCCTCCCGGCGCCAGGGAAAGCCCATGACCACCGCGGCCTCAACCCCGGCCTCCTCCATGGCCCCCACCATCTCGGGCGGGGTCACCAGCTTGGATTTAGGAGACTCGTACAGCATACGGAAGGCCGGTTCATCGGCGAAATAATCCTCCCGGTGGCGGCAGACTTCCTCGGGAAAGACATGGGTGTGACCATCCAGAATCATCTTTATACTATGGCTCTAAACGTGCAAAGGCGCAAGCCCTTTCTGCGGCTGCTAACCCTCGGGAAAACCTGGTTTTTCTCTAGAACTTATTGCAAAATCTCTCTGCGGCCGCAATAAGTTTTCTCAATCAATGCAAAGTTGGCAACGGCGGCTCCAAACCAATGCCCAAAATCGACCTCCAAACAGCTATAAATATATTAACTGAACAGTATTGGAGGGAGATTTAAGTGACCGGAAACTGGAAGAAATTTATGGCAAACGCTATAACTGCCTGTCCGTAAAGCAAGCCGGCTTGGGATGAGGTTAAGGAACGCATTGAGTTTTGCTATGAATCTGGCTGGATAGCATCATCAGCCTGCCCTCTTCCGGGAGAGCTATAAGCAGCCCTCACCATGTATCTCATGGCCGAATTATTGGTAACACCTTGACAGGGGGGCATGAAAAGATTATTTAACATAATAATGAAATCATCGAGAGGCTCCCACAGACTGGGCATCATGCTTGTAGGACTCGCCCTCATGTCGACGCTGGCGTTGATGTGGTTTGTGCCCTGCCATGCCGATGTCCATAGCTGCTCGGGGGATTGCGCCCATAGCCAATGCTGCGGCGGCCACTCGATGCCTCTTTTGTCCGCGGCCAACCCCGCTCCGATAGCCGGATACTACGTCTCACCTTATTATGCCGTCGAAAAGCAACCCGCTCCAAAAATCTTTGCCTCCAGCATTTTCCGTCCCCCCCGGGCCTAGCCCCTTTCATCTCCTTTCATCGGTTGTTCTCTAATTAATTTCGGTAGTCACGCGTGTGGCAACGGAGGTGTGTGGTGAACCTCAAGTGTATTGCTGTGGGGGTGGTCCTTGGTTTGGCCCCCTTTTGGTCCGGCGGAGCTATGGCCGGATTCCGGGCCTATGCTCTCCCGGAACTGGAGGAGATGGCCTTGAAGACGCATCCGGCGTTGAAAGTCGCCGGGGCGGAAATCAAGAGGAGTGAAGCGGAACTGCGCATCGCCCGCCAGTACCCCAATCCGGAAGCGGAAGGGTCCTTGAGCAGCCAAAAGGGCCTGGAAAGTGGCGTCTATGCCACGGGCTACAGCGTGTCTCTGTCCCAGACCATCGAGTGGCCGGGACGCCGGGGAAAAAGGCAGGAATCCGCCCGCTTCGGCATCGATGTAGTTAACCAGAAGTTCACCCAGGAACAGATCAACGTACGGGCCCGGTGCCGGGAATTCTTTTACCGGGTGCTGGCCGGCGAGCATTTGCTGAAGATTGCCGCCGAAAATCTGGAGTCGGCCAAAACCCTTCTGGATATCGCCGAAAAAAGGGTCCGCCTGGGAGAAAGCCGGCCCATTGAGCTGGTCAAGGCCCGGGTGGAGTTTTTTTCCCTGGAACGGGAATATGACAAGGCCAAAACCACCCTGGCAGGAGACCGGCAGGTCTTGCAGCAATTCCTGGGCGGCGCCTTGCCTGCCGATTTCGCCCTGGCCGCCGAGCCTGCCGCGCTGGAGCCGGTGGCGCCCATGAAGCGCTGGCAGGAGGCGGCTTTTTCCTCGCATCCGTTGCTGGCGGCCCAGGAAGCCCAGGTCAAGCAGGCGGAGAGCACCCTGGGGGCGGAGCGCCAGGCCTGGGTGCCGGATGTGACGGTGAAGGCGTTCCACGTTCGGGATGTGGACCTCAAGGCCACCGGCGGCGGCCTCAGCATCCCTCTGCCTTTATGGAACCGCAAGGAAGGTGAAGTCGCCAAGGCCGCCGCAGCCAAAAGCCAGGCCGAATCCGAACTCCGGCTGCTCAAACAAGACCTGGAAACCAAGCTGGCCGCCCAATACAGCCTCTATACAACGGCCCGCCGGCAGGTGGAGTCTTTCCAGACCGCTCTCCTGAAAGAGGCGGCGGAATCACTCCGGGTAGCCCAGTTCAGCTATGAGCACGGCGAAACCAGCCTGCTGGAACTCCTGGATTCCCGCCGGGTTTATCGGGGGACGGAACAGGATTACTACAAGGCCCGGTTGGATTACCAATTGGCCCGGGTGGAACTCTGGCGATTGGCTGGCGGAGGTGTCAAATGATGCGGGCGCGTCTGAGTTGGACCAGATGGCTGGTGATTATTGTGGTTACCCTGAGCGCCGCGGGTCTGATGGGGTGGTGGTATATACACGAGGGGCAAGACCACGACGAACATGCCGGTCACGATCATGCCAAACATTCTGAAACTAAAAAACCCGAGGCCCCGCCATCTGGCCAGGTGAACCCGGCCCCGGAGGCGGTGCATCAGGCTAAAGCTGATCACGACCATGACCAACATGCCGAAGCCAAAGAACCCGAGGCGCCGGTGCCGGGCCAGGTGAAGTTGACCCCGGAGGCGGTGCAGATGGCTAAAATCGAGACCGCCCCGGTGCGTCTCGGTCCCCTGGACAACCGGGTGTCGTTCACCGGGGAGCTGGTTTTCAACGAAGAACGCCTGGCTAAAATCCACTCCCGGGTGCCGGGACGGGTGGTGAAGATCGTCGCCGACTACGGGCAGGTTGTCAAGCCCGGGGATGTTCTGGCGGTTATCGACAGCGTTGAGTTAAGTCAGGCCCAGATGGGCTCCCGGCAAGCCGCGGCTAAATTTAACGCCGCCCAAAAGGCCTATGACCGCGCCCGCCTGCTTTATGAGGGCAAGGCCATCAGCCGGGCCGAACTCCAGGAGCGCCAGGCCCGGCTGGAAGTCGAGCGGGCCGATCTGGATTATGCCCAAAACCGCCTCCGCCTCCTGGGGGCCGGCGGCGCTCCATCCGCCTCTGGGCCCAAAGGCGCCCGGTCCGGGGCCAGCTTCGCCCTGCGCTCACCCATCGCCGGCCGGGTGGTGGACCGCAAAGTCACCCCCGGCCTGGTAGTCAAGGAAGATGAAGATCTGTTCACCGTGGCCGACACCTCCGGCCTCTGGTGCTTCGTCCAGATCCCCGAGAAGGATCTGCCTTTAGTGAAGGCTGGTTCTCAAGCGGCCATCACCGTCAGTTCCTTGCCCGGGGAGGAATTTCCGGGCCGGGTGGATTTCCTGGCCGACATGGTGGACAAAGCGACTCGCACCGTCCGGGCGAGGGTGCGGGTGGATAATCCCGATCACCGTCTCAAGGCCGGCATGTTCGCCAATATCGCAGTTAAGATAGGCCAGCGCCATGTCCTGAGCGTTCCGGAAACCGCCGTCCTGGCCGCCAACGGCGAGCTTTTTGTCTTTGTAGAAATGGCTCCCGGCACCTACCGGAAGCATCCTATCAAGAGCGGAGTCAAAGGTGGAGGCCGCTTGGAAGTGCTGGAGGGTCTGGATGCGGATGAGCCGGTGGTGGTGCAGGGAGGCTTCACCCTGAAGTCCGAACTGGAAAAGAGCGCCCCCCGGGGCGGCCTCGGCGGCGGGGATGGACATGCCCATTAATAAGCCCCGCGAGGAGGCTGAAGATGATTGAACGAATCATTCAAATCTGCCTGCGGCATCGCTTCCTGGTGGTTATCGCCCTGGCGGGGCTGGTAGCTTACGGGGTTTATGCGTCGCTGAAGCTCCAGGTGGACGCCTTCCCGGACGTCACCAACGTCCAGGTGCAGGTCTATACCACCTGGCCCGGCATGTCTCCCGAAGAGGTGGAAAAGCAGGTCACCTTTCCCATCGAGGTCCAGATGGCGGGTCTGCCGGATATGACCGAACTCCGCTCCGTCTCCCGCTTCGGGCTGAGCCTGATCACCGTGGTCTTCGCCGACCAGGTGGACCTCTATTTTGCCCGGCAACTGGTGTTAGAGCGTCTCATCGCCGCCAAGGAGAAATTGCCCCAGGGCGTAGAGCCGGTACTGGGCCCCATCGCCACGGGCTTGAGCGAAATCTATCAGTACACGTTGGAAGAGGAGAACGCCCCGCCGGCGGCCTCGCCCGGCCAGGAGACCGCCCGCCTCATGCGTCTGCGCACCATCCAGGACGCCATTGTCCGGCCGTTTTTGAAAACCGTGCCCGGCGTCACCGACATCAACTCTTTCGGGGGCTACGTCAAACAGTATCAAGTGCAGGTGGACCCTGACCGGCTGCGGAAATTCGACCTCAACTTAAAGCAGGTCTTCAGCGCCCTGGCTGCCAACAATGCCAACGCCGGCGGCAACGTCCTGGAGAAGGGGAGCGAGCAGGCCCTGGTGAGGGTCCTCGGCCTCATGGAGTCCGTACAGGACATCGAAGCGGTGGTGCTGAAAGAAGTGAATGGCACCCCGGTGCTGGTCAGGGATGTAGCCACCGTGAGCGAAGGCCCGGCCAGCCGCTGGGGCGCTGTGCTTGCGAACGGCCAACGGGAGGCCGTGGCCGGCATCGTCTTGATGATCCGGGGCGGCAGCAGCCGGGAGGTGGTGGGGGCGGTCAAGGAAAAAATTGCCCAATTGAACGCCGGCGGCATCCTCCCCCAGGGGGTGACCCTCAAGGCCTTCTACGACCGCACCGGCCTGGTCCGGGACTGCATCAACACCGTCAGCCGGGCCATCGCCGAGGGCGTCCTCCTGGTGATTTTGGTGGTTTATCTGTTCCTGCGCAGCTTCCGGGGGGCGCTGGTCATCGCCTTAACGCTGCCGTTGGTGGCCCTGGCTACCTTCATCGCCATGCGGCAGGTGGATTTGTCCGCCAACCTCATGAGCCTGGGGGGGCTGGCCATTTCCATCGGCATGATCGTGGACAGCACCATCATCCAGGTGGAAAACGTTATGCATCACTTGGGGGAGATGAAGCCTGGGCAGAATTTCGGCCGCACGGTGCTCAACGCCGTCCTGGAAGTGCGGAAACCCAGTCTCTTCGGAGAGCTGATCATCGCCTTGACCTTTCTGCCCATCATGACCCTGCAAGGCATGGAGGGGAAAATGTTCGCCCCCCTGGCCTTCACCGTGGTCATTGCGCTGTTGGCCTCCCTGGTGCTTTCCATCGTCGCCATCCCGTCCCTATGCTCGTATGTGCTCAAGCCCATGCCAGAGCGCGTCAGCTTTCTGGTGCGGGCGGCCCAGCGGGTTTACCGGCCGGTGCTGGCCTTGGCCCTGGAAAACCGCAAGACCGTGTTGTTGAGCGCCGGAGCCCTGTTGCTGCTGTCTTTGGCCGCGGTCCCGTTTCTGGGCACCGAGTTCATCCCCAGAATGGATGAGGGTTATATCACCAATATCACCATCCGGTTGCCGTCGGTCTCCCTGTCCCAGTCGGTGGAGATGGAACGCCAGATGCAGCAGGCCCTCTTGAAATTTCCCGAAGTGGAGTCCGTGGTTTCCAAGATCGGCGCCGCCGAGATCGCCACCGAATCCCACGGGGTGGAATCCAGCGAGCCCATCGTGGTGCTCAAGCCCCGGAGCCAGTGGCGCACCGCCCGCACCATCGAGGAGTTGATCGCCAAGATGCGGGTGGAACTGGAAAAGATTCCCGGCGTGGCCTATAGCTTCTCCCAACCCATCGCCCACCGGGTGGACCACCTGGTTTCCGGGGTCAAATCTCAGGTGGGGGTGAAGATATTCGGGGATGACATGAGCCTCCTCCGGGCCAAGGCCGAAGAGGCCGCCGCCCTCCTGCGGACGGTGCCCGGGGTCACCGACCTCCGAGCCGAGCAGGTGGCCGGCATGCCGAATCTCAACCTCAAGATCGACCGGGCCCGGTTGGCGCGCTACGGCCTCGCCGTGGCCGACGTGCAGGAGGTCATTGAAACCGCGGTGGGCGGCAAGGCGGCTACGGAGATCATCGAAGGCCAGATGCGTGTCGAGGTGGTGGTGCGCTTCCCGGAAGCGCGGCGCAACAGCCCGGAGGCCATCGGCAACATCCTGGTGGCGACTCCGGGGGGAGGCTCCGTACCCCTGGCGGAACTGGCCGAGATCATCGAGACCGAAGGGCCGCTACAGATCAGCCGGGACGATGCCCGCCGCCGCATCGTGGTGGAATTCAACATCAAAGGCCGGGATACCGGCAGCGTGGTGGCCGACGGACAGCGGCTGCTGTCGTCCCGCCTGACCCTGCCACCGGGGTATTACGTCGCCTGGGGCGGCACCTTCGAGAACCAGGAGCGGGCCATGCAGCGCCTCCTGCTCATCGTGCCCGTCACCCTGGCCCTGGTCTATCTCCTGCTCTTCCTGACCTTCGGCTCGCTCCGCTACGCCAGCCTCATCATGCTCAATCTGCCCCTGGCCTTGATCGGGGGCATTCTGGGACTCTTATTCACCGGCCTTTATCTGAGCGTCCCCGCCGCGGTGGGCTTCATCGCCCTCTTCGGGGTAGCGGTGTTAAACGGCGTGGTGCTGGTCTCACAGATCAACCAACTCCGGGAGACTGGCCTTTCGATGGATGAATCCATCCGCCAGGGTTGCGAGCGCCGCCTCCGGCCGGTGCTCATGACCGCCCTGGTGGCCATTCTCGGTCTTACCCCGCTTCTGTTTGCCAGCGGGCCGGGTTCGGAAGTGCAACGCCCCCTGGCGGTGGTGGTGGTCGGCGGCCTGTTTAGCGCCACCCTGCTCACCCTGTTGGTCCTGCCGGTGCTCTACCAATGGTTCGCCGAACCGGAGGTGCAATCATGAAGGAAAAATCCGGAAAAACCCCATCGGTCAACCTTAAGGCTTCAAGGAGAAATGTCATGAAGAAAGTAATGGACTCGATTCTTATAATTGCTTTATTGATCCTGACGGCTAACTGCGGCGCCGCCCGGGAACAGATTCAGACACAATCCCTAACCGACCGGGAGGGAGTCTTTCAGGAGGTGACCACTGTTGATGAGCCTCCTCCCGGGTTTGCCGACGTGGTCCTCACGGCTTGCCTCAAAACCCATTTGGTTGGAGAAGGCGCCTTGTTGGAGTGCGGTGACTCTCCCCATGGCGGGCCTTTCTATCTTTTCACGTTGAATGTCGACGGCCAGAAGGTCACCTGGAAGGTCCCCGGCCAACGGGAGAATCTCCCGGTGGTGCAGGACCGGCATTTCCAGGATGAAGGCGACGGCATGAAATATGGGCTGGAGAAGCGGATCCGGCTGCGGGCCGGAATCCATCGGATATTTTTTGAGGTTCCCGAAGGGGATGCCAAGCCGGTGACCGTCAATTTACAGGAAGGCAAATCTTATACCTTGGAATTCCGGCCCATTTATCCTAGGTACAAATGGGGCCACCCGGCCTTCCAACTGGGGTTTCTGGGGTTCGACGCCCGGTTCAAGGACATCTCAAACAATTAATGCCAGGTTGCCGGTAGGGGCGATTGGCGAACCGTCCCTATATTTCGGATTATTATTTGTTTGACGGCAAGTTGCTATAATATGGCGTACTTGAGTCACTGCCCCCGCCCAGGACCGCATAGAGCCGCACCTGGTTGGCGAGCTTCGCCAGCCGGATGGCGATGAGCCCCTGTTGGGCGTTGTAGAGCGAGCGTTGCGCATCCAGCACGTTGAGGTAGATGTCTATCCCCTTTTCATACCGGAGAGTGGAAAGCCGGTAGCTTTTGTCGGTGGCAGCCACCAGTGACTGTTGCGCCTGCATCTGATCGCCCATGGTGCCCCTTCTGGCCAGGGCATCGGCAACCTCCCGGAATGCCACCTGAATCGCCTTTTCATATTGCGCCACGGCGATCTCCTTGTCCACCTTGGTTACTTTGAGCGCCGGCCAGGTGCGGGCATCGAAGATCGGCAGAATGATCTGGGGAGCGTAATTCCAAACGAACGAGCCGGATTTGAACAGCCCCGACAGGTCGCCGCTGGCGCTTCCTATGGCGGTCGTGAGCGAAATGCGGGGGAAGAAAGCCGCCCGGGCGGCGCCGATATTGGCATTGGCGGCCTTGAGCAGGTTTTCCGCCTGCAGAATATCCGGGCGAAGCAGAAGCACCTCGGAGGAGGTCCCGGGGGAAACATCCCGCAACGGCTTAACAGCGCTCAATACCTGGGGCAGCAGGCCGGCCGGCACCGGTGAGCCTGCCAACAGGTTAAGGGCATTTTCATCCCGTGCCGCCAGGTCGGTGTACTTGGCGACGTCCACCCGGGCCGCATCCACTCTCGTTTGAGCCTGGCGCAGATCCAGTTCGGCCGTCAGTCCAACTTCAAAGCGCCGTCGAATTAAATTGTAGGCGGCCTGCTGGCTCTCCAGGGTGGATTGGGCCAGTTTGAGGTTTTCCCGATCCGCGGCCAGGGTCAGATAAGCGTTAGCAACTTCGGACACCAGCAATATCTGGGCGCTGCGGCGGGCCTGCTCGGTGGCGAAGAATTCCTCCAGGGCCCGATCTCCCAGGCTGCGGATACGGCCGAAGAAATCGATCTCCCAGGAACTTATGCCCAGATTGACGCCGTATTCCTCAATAGTTACCAAACCGGTGCTGCCGGAAATCCTGGCGTGCTGCTTGGTGGCGGTGACGTCCGTTTCGAGCTTCGGTAAAAGCTCGGCCCGCTGGATGCGGTATGAGGCGCGCGCCCTTTCAACATTCAAGGCGGCCACCCGCAGATCACGGTTGTTTTTCAAAGCGGTCTCAATGATCTCTTTAAGTTGTCCATCGGTGAAAAATTCCCGCCATTGCAGGTCGGCGGGCGCCGGAGCCCCCTGGGTGGCTCGGGTCTCTTTGTAGGCCGGGCCACTGGGCCAGCCGGCGGGCACCGGCGCCTCGGGCCGGGTGTATTTCGGCGCCATGGAGCAGCCGGTGAGAAGAACGGCAGCTATTGCCAAAACTGCATAAGGCTTTTTTATCATGTTACTGCCCCTCCGGAGGACTCACGGCGTCCGAATCGGGCTCTGCCGTTTGGGCGCTTTTCTTTTTGGCGAACAACTCTACCACCACCACAAAAAAGAGTGGGATGAAGAAGATCGCCAGGAAGGTGGCGGTGACCATCCCGCCCAGGACGCCGGTGCCGATGGCCGTTTGCGCCCCGGCCCCGGCCCCGGTGGCCATGGCCAGGGGCAGGACACCGAAGCCGAAGGCCAGGGAGGTCATGACGATGGGGCGCAGCCTTAATCTCGCCCCCGCCAACGTGGCCTCGACCAATCCCATGCCCTCGCCTACCTTGGCCACGGCGAACTGAACAATCAAAATGGCATTCTTGGTCGTGAGCCCTAAAACGGTGAGGAGGCCGATCTGGAAGTAGACATCGTTGGGCAGTCCCCGCGTTGATGAGGCCACCACTCCCCCGATAACCCCTAGCGGCAAGGCCAGCAGGATGGTGATGGGAATGGTCCAGCTCTCATACAGGGCCGCCAGGCAGAGAAAAATCACGATGATGGAGAAGGTGTAGAGCAGTCCGGTCTGGGCCTTGGCCATGCGCTCCTGATAGGAGAGGCCGGTCCAGTCAAAACCGGTGCCCTTGGGCAGTTTCGAGACGATCTCCTCCATGGCGGCCATCGCCTCCCCCGAGCTCTTCCCGGGGGCCGGTTCACCCCAGATGTTCAATGACGGGAAGCTGTTGTACCGCTCCAGCAGCGGCGAGCCCTGAAACCAATGGCCGGTGGCAAAGGACGTAAAGGGCGTCATCGTGCCCGCGGCATTGCGCACATAGAGCCGCTCCAGGTCTTTGGGCAGCATGCGAAAGGGGGCGTCGGCCTGGGCATAGACCCGCTTGACCCGCCCCCCTTGAATGAAGTCGTTCACATAGGAGCTGCCGAAGGCCGCCGAGATGGTGTTATGGATGGAGCTGATGGAAACCCCCAGGGCGCCCGCCTTTTCCCAATCCACGTCGATGCGGTATTGAGTCACATCTTCCAGGCCGCTGGGGCGGACGCGCACCAGCCGCGGGTCCTTGGCGGCCATGCCGAGCATCTGGTTGCGGGCGGCCATCAAGGCCTCATGGCCCAGTCCAACGCGGTCCTGCAATTGAAAGTCGAATCCTCCCGCCCGTCCCAGTTCCAGGACGGCCGGGGGCGGGAAGGCGAACACCATGGCGTTGCGCATCTGAGAAAACTTACCCATGGCGCGCCCGGCCAGGGCGTCCACCTTTAGGTTCGCCCCGGGGCGCAGTTCCCAGTCCTTGAGTTTCACGAACCCCAATCCCACGTTCTGCCCAGCCCCGGAAAAGCCCCGGCCGGCGACCGTAAAAATCGACGCCACCGCGTCCTTTTCATCCTCCAAAAAATAGCTGCGGACCTGATCCAGGACCTGGTTGGTCTGCTCCAGGGTCGAGCCTGTGGGCAGCATCGCCTGGATATACATGATGCCCTGGTCTTCATTGGGGAGATAGGCGGTGGGCATGCGCTGGAACAGGAATACCAGGGCCACCACGATCAACAGGTAAATAACCAGGTAGCGAAGCTTCTTCGCCAGGATCGCACCGACCATAGCCTGGTACCGGTCCCTGGTCCAATAAAATCCCCGGTCGAACCACCGGAAAAATGGCCGGAACAGCCTGAAACCGGTCTCCGCGGCCTCATGCCCCTTGACCACCGGCTTGAGGAGCGAGGCGCACAGAACCGGGGTCAGGATGAGGGCCACGAGCACCGACAGCAGCATGGCGGCGATCACGGTCACGGAAAATTGGCGGTAGATGACCCCGGTGGAGCCTCCGAAGAAGGCCATGGGGCCAAACACCGCCGCGAGCACCAGCCCGATGCCAATCAGGGCGCTGGTGATTTCGCCCATGGACTTGCGGGTCGCCTCTTTGGGCGGGAGCCCCTCCTCGCTCATAACCCGCTCCACGTTTTCCACCACCACGATGGCGTCGTCCACCAGCAGGCCGATGGCCAACACCATGGCAAACATAGTCAGCATGTTGATAGAGAACCCGAATAATCCCAGGACGGCGAAGGTTCCCAAAATTACCACCGGCACCGCCAGGGTCGGAATCAGTGTGGCCCGGATATTTCCCAGGAAGACATACATCACCAGAAAGACCAGCAGAATCGCCTCGAACAGGGTCCAGACCACCTCGTTGATGGCCACCCTGACGAAGGGCGTGGTATCATAGGGGTAGATGACCTTCATGCCGGCGGGGAAGTACCCGGACAGCTCCTTCATCTTCGCCTTGACGGCATCCGCGGTAGCCAGGGCATTGGCGCCGGCAGCCTGCCGGACCGCCAGGGCGGCCCCGGGTTTGCCGTTGTAAAGCACGTTGCTGGCGTAGCGCTCGGTCCCCAGCTCCGTTCGTCCCACGTCGCGCACGCGCACGATGGAGCCGTCAGGGTTAACGCGCAAGGGGATAGCGCCGAACTCCTCCGGGGTCTTGAGCAGGTTTTGGACGATGATGGAGGCGTTCAACCGCTGGCCTTTCACCGCCGGCGCCCCGCCGAACTGGCCGGCGGAAACCTCGACGTTGTAGGCCTGGAGCCCTTGGATGACATCGTCCATGGTCAACCGGTAGTCGGCCAATTTATCCGGATTGAGCCAGACCCGCATGGCATATTGAGAAGAGAAGGTTTCCACCTCACCCACTCCCGGCACCCGGGCCAGCACCTGCTCGACATTGGCCTGGGCGTAATCCGCCAGGTCAAATTCATCCATGCTGGCGTCTTCCGAGGTCAGACCCACGATGATGAGCCAGTTTCTGGTGGACTTGCTGACCTTGACGCCCTGGCGCTGCACCACGTCGGGCAAACTCGCCATGGCGAGCTGGAGCTTGTTCTGCACCTGGGCCCAGGCGAGGTCCGGATCGGTCCCCGGGGCAAAGGTGAGCTCGACTCTCCCGGCGCCGGAGGCATCGCTGCTGGCCGACATGTACAACATCTTGTCGAATCCGGTCATCTTCTGTTCGATGATCTGGACCACGCTGTTTTCCACGGTTTCGGCCGAGGCCCCGGGATAAAAGGCGTCAATGGCGATGGACGGAGGAGCGATGGGAGGATACTGGGAGATGGGCAAATTGTAGATCGCCAGGCCGCCCGCCAGCATCATGATAATGGCGATAACCCAGGCGAAGACCGGGCGGTCCAGAAAGAAATTCGATAACATCATAGTCCTCCGTTATTTCGATTCTGCAGGCGGGCGTTTCGCATCCGGGGCTGCCGCGCCGGCCTTTTTGCTATCCCAGGCAATGGCCTTTACGGTGGCGCCCGGCCGCACCTTCATCATGCCTTCGACGACCAAGCGCTCTCCAGCTTTTAAACCCGATGACACGAGCCATTGGTCCCCGATGGCGCGATTGAGGGTCAGGGACCGTTGCTGGACCTTGCCGGCCTCATCCACGACCAGGGCCACGGGTTCACCCTTGGGATTGCGGCTCACCCCTTGTTGGGGGACCAGGATGGCTTGGGCCGCGATGCCCTCCTGGACTGCGGCCCGCATGAACATGCCCGGCAGGAGCAGATGTTTCGGATTGGGGACCACGATCCGCAAGGTGAAAGACCCGGTTGCCGAATCAACTGTGATGTCGCGGAATTGCAGTACGCCTTCCAGGGGATAGGGGGTTCCATCTTCCAGGAAGAGACGGACTTTTTTCCCATTTTTCCCATCAGAGCTAAGCTGGCCGGCTTCCAGGTGACGTTTCAAACGCAGCAGCTCGGCGGAGGATTGGGTCACATCCACATAAATGGGGTCGAGCTGCTGAATGGTGGCCAGGGACGTGGGCTGGTACGCGGTCACCAGCGCCCCGTCCGTCACGCTGGACTTGCCGATGCGCCCGGATATGGGGGCGGTGACGCGGGTATAGCCCAAATTGATCCGGGCCGCGGCCACCGCGGCTTTCCAATACTCAATTTCGGCCCGGGCCTGTCCCATGGCCGCGGCCGCGTCGTCGTAGTCTTGCCGGCTTACCGCTTTGTCGACCAGCAATTCCTTGTGCCGTTCAGCCCTCAGCCGGACCGAGGGCAGATTGGCTTCGGCCTTGCCGAGCGAGGCCTTGGCGGAGTCATGCGCCACCTGAAAAGGCGCCGGATCAATCTGGTAAAGGAGTTGTCCGGCTTTGACATCGGAGCCTTCCCGGAACAAGCGCTTTTGGATTATGCCATTGACCTGCGGGCGGATTTCCGCCATCAGGTAGGGAGACGTCCGGCCCGGCAACTCGGTGGTCAGCTCCACCTGCTGCGGCTCAATGGTCACCGTGGCCACTTCCGGGACCGGGGGCGCGCCTTGCTGCCCCGGTCCGCTGCCGCAACCACAGAGCGAAACCATCAGAGCCGTTAAAGCCACAACCCAGGTAAGTGGTTCATTACCGTTCTTGTTCAGTTGCATCGGAACTCTCCCCAATATCAATAGATGAACGTATTCAATCGGCAATCCCAGCCCTCGGCATCCGGCTTCTCAACCGCTCCGGAGATTGCATCGACAAACTTGTCGCCTTGCTTCAGAATCAGAGCCTTGGAGAGGTCACGCTGGTTCTGGTCCCGATCTTCAGTTTGCAAAAATTGTCGGATTGCTAATCCAGAGTAAAATCCCTATCCTTTTTTAGCTTGAAGGATTTTTTATGCCAGAACGCCGCCTTGGAAATGTCCTTGGGGACCCCTTCACCTGACAAATACATATTGCCCAGGTTCACCTGGGCCTGGGGATCTCCCTGCTCCGCGGCTTGTCTATACCACTCGGCGGCCTGCTGCAGATCTCTCGGGACGCCTTGGCCATGGTAATACAGGGAGCCGAGGCGACATTGGGCCTCAACCTGCCCTTTCTCTGCCGCCTTTCGGTAGCATGATACAGCCTGAAATTTATCCTGGGCGACGCCGTATCCCTGTTCATACATGAGCCCCAGGGTATACCAGGCCGGCACATCCCCCCCGGCTGCCTTCTTCTCCATATTGGCAAATCTTTGTTCAGGGGTCTCAGGGGCAGCGCAAGCAGCAATCCCAAGAGCCAGGATGAAAAGAACCAAGATTGAAGCCCATGCTTTCATAGCTCCCTCGGAAGGATAGATGTCGATTAATATAGTAACTATTTAATATTAAGGGCATTATATGGCTGAATGCCCTGGCACGAAGCATTTTCTATCGGCAATCCCACGCCCGCAATCACGGTTCGACCAGTCCTCTGAAGAAAATATCCAAAATCGCATCCGGATCTTCCGGGTAAGGATGACGCTCGGGGGCGTCGAGCCAGAGAAGCAGAAACGCATCTATGACGCTGGATAGCGCCACCGCCAGGTGATAGGGGTCGGCGATTTTCTTAAACCGTTGGTTTTGGATGCCGCTGGCAAAGATGGCAGCAATGCTTTCCACAGAAATGTAATATCGTTGGCGGATTTCGTCATCCAGGCCAGCCTTGAGGTTGAAGCTCGCGCCTCGGCTCTCGGCCAGGTACAGGCGAATGAAGGGGAGGTTGCGGCGAAACACCTCGGTTTTGGCCCGAACATAACTGCGCAGTCTTTCTACTTCGTCCTGCGGTTGTTCAATGGCTCGCATGATCGAGTCTTCAAACTCGTCGCATAACTCCAGAACCAGGGCCTTGTAGAGTTCCTCCTTGTTCTGGAAGAACTTGTAAAGGGTGCCGATGGCGAACTCCGACTTCTCGGCGATCTCTTGCATGGAGACGTTATGGTAGCCCTTCTGGGAGAAGAGATCGAGCGCGGCGGCGAGAATCTCTTGACGTTGCCGCAGTTTCTCCCTTTCCCGCCTTGGGAGCTTCTGGTCTTCCATCGTTTGACC
>Ga0351885_10260_pt1 | contig 20414 bp, 13 predicted proteins | sample TotcelFGM3001L13_FD_206771 | JGI IMG/M metagenome (GOLD analysis project Ga0351885, IMG submission 206771) | Enriched cells from coal bed in the Powder River Basin, Montana, United States - Total cells FGM rep3 HSBNCT.FGM.300.1.L13 ... | reverse complement strand
CAATTCCAGTATCATTCACTTCAACCCGAATCACCACATCCGAAGAAGTTTCTTTAGCCGCGACCACGTTCACACCCACAATACCCTTTTGAGTAAATTTAAACGCGTTGCCCAATAAATTTACCAAAACCTGCCTCAACCTGATTGGGTCTCCCAACAAGTATTGCGGAATAGTTGGATCAATATATACCAGGTAGTCCAGTTGCTTTTCATGGGCGCGGATAGTGAACATATCCACAGCACCTTCAATTTCAGTGCTGAAGTTAATTTTTATCCGCTCCAGGTGCACTTTTCCAGCTTCGATTTTTGAAAAATCCAAAATATCATTGATCAAATTCAACAATAAATAAGCTGAATCCTGCACAACCTTGGTGTAATCCCGTTGCTCTTCAGATAGTTTTGTTCCAAGCAACAATTCTGTCATCCCTATCACGGCATTCATCGGTGTCCGAATTTCATGGCTCATTGTTGCCAAAAACTCAGATTTTAATTGCAGCGCTTCCAATGCCTGGTCTCGCGCGGCAGAAATCTCAATATTCGCTTTATGAATCTCTTCGGCGTTAGCCTGCAAACGCATCATATACCTGTTGCGCTCAATCTCACCGCCAACCCATTGCCCCATCAATCGCAGATATTCATAATCAGTTTCGTTGAAATCTTCTGCTCGCTGCTTGCTGCTAACCATAAGCAGCACCCCCCAGCTTTTTCCTTCCACCATTAGACCAAGCCCTAAAAATGCTTGTAATTCAGGGTTAATATGAAATGATTCTCCATGTAAATCAGAATCAATGACCTGATGGAATCCGATGGGTGATTCGCTATCCAATATCGTTTTTAACAGAGATATGTCCATTTCCTGGCTTCCGGAATAATCTGCACCATCAGCATAAATTCCTGCCACTTCCGAAATCTTGGTTTCAGAGATTTTGACAACTACTCCTTTTTCCATGCGGAAGAATACACATCCGATTTTGATCAGTGTTTCAATTTTCTCCTTGAGGGACAAATTCCTTGCCGAGGTTACATCATGCAAAGATCGCAGAAATGTTACATTCTTCCGTAAAGCGGCCTCAGCCTGTTTTTGTTCGCGCAAATCAGTGACCACAGCAATGGTGCCTTCCACTTTTGTGTCTCGGATTAATGGCACTCCGGTGATCAGTACATCCAAGATTTGACCGGACTTATGAAGCAGTTGGAATTCACCACTGGCGCGTTCACCCAGCATTGTTTGGTGTTGAAACTCAAATAAATTTCCGCTATCTTCAGGACGAATAACTCTGGAAATTTTTTTGCCCTTTAGATCTGAAAGATTGAATCCAATGAGCTTGCCAAAAGATGGGTTGAAATACTCAAATTGGTTTCCAGCGTCAATCACCAGCAAGCCCTGACCCATATTGCTCATAATTTGCAGCGCAAGATCTCTCTGCGCTTGGGAATCTTTTTCTGCCGCGATTCTTTCAGTGATATCCAGGCCAATTCCTAAAACCCCCACAATCATCCCATCAGAATTGATAAATGGCTCTACATGGCACTGGAAAAAACGCCCCCCGTGAACAAATTCATACGTGCTGGTATTGCCAGCCAGGGCAGATTGATGGAAATCTATTGCTCCAACGATCAGATCCTGCTCATCAAATTCACTTTCCAGACCATTCACATCAAACCAGTGGGTTTTTAAAGCGCTTCCTCGAATAGAAACGATCTGTAAACTCTCATCCGTGATCCATAATAATGCTGGCAGCTGGTCCATAACCAATTGCAGGGTGGATTGTTTCTCTTGTAGTTCAATTTCTTTTTCTTGCTTTTCCACTGCCAGGGCGATTGCGGTGGTCGCCGCTTTCAACAACACGATTTCAGAGGCATCCCAGGTTCTTTCTGAGTCACAATTGGCAAAACCAACAAAACCCCAGAAGGTATCATTGATGGAGATTGGTAAAACAAGTACCGACTGAATTTCCAGGTTTAAGAGGTGTTCTTTTTCAGAATCTGGAAAATTTCGCACGTGTCCATTAACCATATAGCCGCGAGAAAGCATCTCTCGCCAGCGCTGCATGCCACTATCATATTCAAAACTTTCAGGAAACTTATTTTTCTGGGTGCAAGGGATTCCTTTAATCCATTCATTCAACTGAACTGCGATTAAGCGGCCGTCTTCTTTTTCAAAGTTCTGATAAATTTGGGTGCGGTTTGTATTTGAGGCTTCACCCAGTACAGACAACACTTTTGACAATACATCCTCAAATCGGGAGGCACTTAGTAGAAATGTCTCAATTTGCACTAAACCAGCCAGATACCTCTCGCGTTTTTCCAGCTCTTCTTCCACCAATTGCCGCAGCTGAAGCTCTCGGGATTGGTCTTCATATACTTCAGTTAATTCAACCGTTTGGCCGACCGCAGAGGCTATCGATTCTGCTATACGCACATCTCGCTCAGAGAACAATCTTGGTTCAATGGCGTCTAATCCTAAAGATCCTAAAAGCTTCCCTCGAACAATAATAGGAACCAGCAGCATGGATATTGTTCCGCGCCGTTCTAGAATCTCTTTTACCGCCTTCAAGCGAGGATCGGTGCGAATATCTGAGATTACCAGGGATTTATGGGTGGATTGCAATAATTCCATTATGGGGTTGTTGACCAAAGGAATGACATCCCCCAATCCCGAAGGTCTGCCAGGTTCCAGGTATTCGGCCACAACGCGCGCCTGCCCGGCCGGGTAATCTACAATTGCCAGGGCTGCTTGTGGCACATTAATTGATAATGCCAGTTCCTCACAAATTTTGTTATAAATCGAGATAGTATCCAGACTGGAGGTTATGGTTTTAATAATCCGATTAACCAGCAGGGCTTCATCCAAATCTTTTTGTAAAGTCTCACGCGCTGCCAGCGACTTCCTGATAGGATTGAAAGAAACGATCCAATATTTTTCCCCCTGCGTATCAATCAAGCTTGCGGAAATTTCGAGAGCCGCTTTACCACCAGACTCGTTTGTGCCATTGATTACATCACGCTCATTATTTAATGCGCAATGTTGAACCATACCATGAAACTCATTAAGGGATTGGATAAATCCCCTCTTGAGCAGTTGCTGTTCGAATCCTTCATCATTTATAAAAATCTTCTTGAATGCTTGATTACACTCAAGGAGATCAAATTCTTTATAGGTTAGGATTGCGATAGCAGTTGCGCTTTGAAGATATCAAGAAACAAGGTCGAAGGTTGGTTAGATGCGGGACTGACTTGCATGCTTCCTCGCGATAAGAATAATCCAGGCAATCGCTAAAACCTGGTAAAAAACGTTGTAATACCCAGCCGTCCCCTACTGTGGTTATTGACAATAAGAAATAATTAGCAATTACCTTCTGGAATGATGCCTGGCTTTTATCCGCTCGACAACTCGGTTATATGCGGAGGTTGGCGCAGAAGGTGTGGATTCCTTATCCTCTTGTTTACTCAGAGCAAAGGCAAAATCCTCAAACAATGTTCCGACCGGGGATTCTGGATCGCTGATCACCGGCGGAACCCCTAAATTTATAGCCGAAACAAATCCATCTGGGACAAATGGAATGACATATTGAATCGGGTGTTTCATCACATTTTCAATATCTTTGCGCGCCAGGCCTTTGCGCTCAAAAACCCAGTTCATCACAATGCGGATTTTCTCGCGGTCATAACCAAGCTCATCAAACACTTCTAACGCGCCAACAACCGCCCGTACAGAAGCCAGTTCAGGAGCTATGAGGACAATGATTTCATCCGCTGCATCCAGGCCAGCCAGAGTCGTTTCACGAAAATCATGGGGTAAATCCAAAATGATGTATGGGTAATTATTTCTCAACAAATCCAGCACTTTTGTGGCAATAGCTGGGGTAATGGTTTCACCTTCCACATATGTTCGTGGCGCGGCCAGTACAGAAACACCCGATTCATGATTTAAAAGCACATTTTTCAGAAGATCATTTTCCAGTTCTTCACTGGGGATTTTTGCCAAATCTCCCCATGTATTGCGTAAGGGCAAGTTTAACATTAACGCGCTTTGTCCCATTGTGAGCACCATATCCACCAGCGCGACCTGATCTTTCCACAATTGTGATAGGCCAACTGCCAGGTTCGTCGCGAATGTTGAAACTCCAACACCTCCACGCAACGAGAATACGGCAATCACTTTGGAAGTCTTTTGAACTCGTTCAGGCAAAGCGATCGCAACCCGCCGCATGAGCACCTTTACACGAGCCTGAAGTTCTGCGGGTTGAAACGGTTTGGTGATGTATTCATCAGCGCCTGCTTCAAATCCTTTAATCTTCTCTTCAAGTGAGTCGTGGGCTGTAAGCATGGGGCTGTCCAAAAAGTAGAGGACAGCCCCTTTACATTTTTAAAAAGCAATGATTCAATAAAGGAATGAGAAGAAAACAAGCCCGCCCCGTGTTTAAGCCCTATGTAATGAACCAGGTAGCCTTGCTGCCGCCCAGCTACGATGAGATGATCCCGGCCAACCATCTGGTGCGGATCGTTGACGAGGCTGTGGAGAAGATCGACCTCAGCCCACTCATGCAGCAATACAAAGGGGGCGGGACCTCCAGCTATCATCCGAAAATGCTGCTGAAGGTATTGGTGTATGCCTATGCAGAGAAGATATACTCCTCGCGTCGGATCGCTAAATCGTTGCGAGAAAACATTCATTTCATGTGGATTAGTGGGGAGAACCGGCCAGACTTTCGTACGTTGAACCATTTTCGCAGCAGCCGGATGAAGGCAGTGATCGGGGAGGTGTTTGCGGCAGTATTGGAATATCTGGTGGCGGCGGGGCATGTGAAACTGGAGGATTACTTTGTGGATGGGACGAAGATAGAAGCCAATGCCAACAAACACAAGGTGGTGTGGGCAAAACGGCGCGAGAAATACCAACGCCGGGTGCAGGAGCAAATCAAAGAGCTGTTTGAGCAGATCGAAGCAGAAAACCAAGCCGAGCAAGAAAAATATGGCGATGAAGACCTGGAAGAACTGGGCGGAAGTGGCCGGGATGATGTCCATAGTGAAGCCTTGAAACAGAAGATCGCTGAACTCAATCAGCGCTTGCGTGAACAAATACAGCCCAAGAAAGCGACCCAACCGGTCCGCAAGGCACTGAAGAAGTTGGAAAGCGATTGTCTGGTGCGGTTGAAGAAATACGAAGAACAAGAAGAAATCCTGGCCAGGCGGAACAGCTACGCCAAAACCGACCCAGATGCCAGCTGTATGCGTATGAAGGAGGATCGAGGGGCAGAAAAACCCTGGCCGAAACCGGCCTACAATGTGCAGATGGGTACTGAGGGTCAATTTATTGTGGGCTACAGTGTGCATGGGCGTGTGGGAGACACCGCTTGCCTGATCCCGCATTTGGAAGGAGTGCGGCAGCAATTAGGCGGCTTGCCCCGCAGGATTGTGGCAGACGCGGGCTACGGCAGTGAAGAGAACTATGCCTATCTACAGCAACATGGCTTGGAGAATTTTGTCAAATACAACACTTTTTATCAGGACACCCATCACTACCGTAAGCCGGAAGTGCTGCGCAAACACCAGTTCCGGGCAGAGAATTTTGGTTATGACCCCCAAACGGATGAATTCATCTGTCCAGCAAATCAACGTTTACATTTCGTGGCTACCACCCGCTATGTAACAGACAATGGTTACCAAACTGATCGGCGTTATTATGCATGCGATCACTGTGACGCCTGTCCCCTTAAGTCACAATGTACCAAGGCCAAAGGCGGTCGACGCATCAAGATTAGTTTCCGCTTGCTGGAATACCGCCGACAAGCCAGAGTCAACCTCACCAGTCAGGAAGGCCAGCGGCTGCGATCTGAACGCTCCACGGAAGTGGAAACAGTTTTCGGATGCATCAAACACAATATGGAATTCAGAAGATTCCATTTGAGAGGGTTGGATAAAGTCAATATTGAATGGGGTTTGATCAGTATTGCCCATAATATGCGAAAATTGGCAGTCAGGTAGGCTACCAATTTTTTGCTTTTTCATATTTTTTTCATTTGCAGCTAATTTTTGGGGCTGTTTCCAAGTTCTTTAGAGACAGCCCCGCAGGCATGGCTCTTAACCGCCGGCAAACTTCGTAACCATCCATATCCGGCATGTTAATATCCAAAATGATTAATGCGGGCTTTACTGTTTTAACTTGCTCTAATGCTTCAGTTCCATTGCTGGCGGTACTTACTTCATACCCCGCTTGTTTTAGAGTGGCTGAAACAACTTTTAAATTCACGGGGTTATCGTCTACAGCTAAAATCCGTTCTACCATTCTTTGCCTCCAATATCAGCCTTGTACGACGGTAATATAATTTGAAAAGGGTGAAAATAATTAATCGAATAATGTCTTATTTGAATTATTTAACGCAATCGGAGTGATACATTGTGGAGATTCTATATGTGCTGAGTTAACCAGCCTGGATACTGGATGTGCTTCCATTAATTTTGATGGGAAAGGCCTCAATAATTGCTTTAATTCTACGGGATTAATCCCTTTCAACCAATCCTGATAATCATTAGAGGTTAATATCACCGGCATTCTTTCGTGATATGGTTTGACAATTTCGTTTGCGGAGCAGGTAATTATTGAACAAGACAAAAGTTCGCTTCCCTCAGGTGATTGCCAAAGATCCCATATCCCTGCAAATGAAAACAATTTGTGATCCTTCAATGTAAAGTAGTAAGGCTGTGATCCCGAACTTTTATCTTTCGCGCGGTACCATTCATAAAAACCGTCCGCAAGGATCAAACATCTGCGGCGAGCGAAAGAGTTTTTAAACGATGGTTTTTGGTCAATTGTTTCACTTCGCGCGTTGATTAACCGGCTGCCAATTTCAATATCTTTTGCCCAGGACGGCACCAATCCCCACCGCATGAATTCCAGCTTTTCAAGTGTGGGATTTGTTAAAACTGCCACGGGTTGGGTCGGCGCGACATTAAAACGAGGTTTCCATTCAACTGGTGTTTCTGCCAATCCCAATTCCATCTGAAGTGCCGCCGCCTCAATTGTAATTGTAAATCGTCCGCACATGGTTTTCCTGAATCTTTTACTTATATTGTATTATACCCTTACCAAAAATTAATTAGAACTTATCTTCCCGGAATGGGATTTATTGATAATTGGCCAAAGTTATTAGCGCCTTTGTGGTATATAATTACCTGCGCATATTACCCATCTCAAATTAAGACTAGCTTTTTCAAAAGGGGTTTCCCAATGGCTAAACAAATCGTTGAGTGTATTCCCAATTTTTCCGAAGCGCGCAAACCGGAAATTGTCCAGGCGATTGCCGCATCGATTTCTAACATCAAAGATGTGCAAGTTCTAGACCAGCACTCCGATCTGGATCATAATCGAACTGTCATCACCTTTGTGGGCACAAAAGAGGCAGTTGAGATTGCCGCTTTCGACAGCATAAAAACAGCAGCCTCACTCATCGATCTTAACCAACATAGCGGAGAACATCCACGAATAGGAGCAACGGATGTCGTTCCCTTTGTCCCTATCAGCAGCGTTTCGATGGAAGAATGTATTGAAATGGCGCACCGTGTTGCAAAGCGTGTCGCTACAGAGTTAAACATTCCCGTCTACCTTTATGAAGATGCCGCCCAAAACCCTGATCGGAAAAACCTGGAAAATATTCGCAAAGGTCAATTTGAGGGCCTTAAGCAAGAAATCTTAACCAATCCCAAAAGACAACCTGATTATGGCCCATCCCAACTTGGCCCGGCAGGAGCCACAGTCATTGGCGCGCGAAGCCCGTTGATCGCATTTAATGTTTATCTCACTACCGATGAAGTCGAAATTGCCCAAAAAATCGCCCGCACCATCCGTTTCTCTAACGGTGGTCTCCGTTTTGTAAAAGGCATGGGTGTTTTGGTAGAAGGCCGCGCGCAAGTTTCCATGAATCTCACTAATTTTCGAAAGACTCCCATTGCTCAAGTAATTGAAATGATTCGACGCGAAGCCCAACGTTATGGTGTTGGAATTCACCATAGCGAGCTGGTCGGTCTGATCCCGCAGGAAGCCCTGGATGATGCGGCCATTTGGTACTTACAGCTTGATCAATTCGAAAAAAACCAAATTCTGGAAAATCGGCTGGCAGATCTGGCACTGAACCAGTCCGCGCAGTCCGTCCCAGAACCATCATTTCTCAATCAGATTGCCAGCGGCTCACCCACTCCTGGCGGCGGCTCTGCCGCCGCATACGCGGGCGCGATGGCTGCCGCATTGGTCTGCATGGTCAGCCGCGTGACACTTGGCAAGAAAAAATATGCTGAGGTTGAATCTCAGATGCTTACATTAATCGATCAGACTGAACCAATGCGCCAGTTTTTGGAACAATGCGTTCAAAAAGACGCCGCGGTCTTTGAGAATTTCATGCAAGCCCGCCGCTTGCCAAAAGAGACCCCTCAGCAAGGTTCAGTCCGTGACCAGGCAATTATTGAAGCTTCATATCAGGCAGCGCTCGTGCCGTTGAGTGTGGCAGACACCAGTTTACAAGTGTTAGGCCGCGCGCTGATTGCCCTGCAAATTGGAAACGCCAACGCGATCAGTGATGCCGCCACAGCTGCCGCGCTCTGCCAGGCAGCCATCACTGGAGCTGCCCACAACGTGCGCATTAACTTGATTGGCCTTGAGGAACAAGAAAAAGCGGTTCAGATGCTTAATCAAATCAAGCAAATTGAAACCCAATCCTTAGAGCTGCAAAGCAAAGTCCCAGAAATTATTAAGGAACGCAGTCTTTAGACTGATTTTTACGCCATGCGGAATTCAATTCATAAATTCTTACTAGCCGGGCTGCTCATCAGCCTGCTCTTGAGTGGCTGCGCGGCTCAATCTTCACGGTCTGATGAAGTAATTATAAATACTGATAACTTCACTTCCTCTTCACCAATCGCGCCAACAACTACGCCGCAATCAGAGCCCACCCCCACAAACACCCCAACGACCGTTTGGGTCAATCCTTTTTTACCCGAATCCTTGCTATCAAATGTGACATTAAATCCGAAATGGCAGCAAGTAGGAGAACCTGACGGAGCCGATATTCTCCTCACAGTTTCGGAGGAATCACCCATCAGTACCTGGGTGTACGCCCTTGCAGCACCATTTCCTACCATCGCGGATGATATACCAGCCGCATCTGTTTTACAACTCTGGTTGGGCCAAAGTGACCCAGAGATGCCAGTACAACATTTACTTTTGGATGCCGAAACAGCTGGAATATTTGAAGAAATATGGGGTAAACCCTCCAAACAAACCGTTGAAATTGCTCCCAGTGTGGATATTTCCACGTTTTGCTGGCAATCACCCGATACCTGGACCATCCTTCCATTTGAGAAACTAGATCACACCTGGAAAATCGTCGCCATAGATGGGCAATCACCTATCCGTAAGGATTTTGACACCAGTCAATACCTTCTGAAAGCGCCCATCAGCATGATCACCAACCATGAAAATATTGATATTAAGCAAAACGACATTCTTAGCATTCCAATCAGCAATCGAGATCCGGAAAAATTATCCACCGTTGTTCTCACCGGTGTTACCGCTCTTGTACGCGCCACTGCCCAGTTGATGGAACTTAATGGAATGACCTACCCGGCTCAAGATATTGGTCCCTGGCTGCGCGAAGCCGACATCTTGCACATTAACAATGAAGTTCCCTTTGCTGCCAATTGCCCTCCGCCTTTTCCTCGAGAAAACAACCTGGTGTTTTGCAGTAAAGAAAAATACATTCAACTGCTTGAAGACATTGGAACGGATGTTGTAGAATTAAGTGGTGACCATTTTCAGGATTGGGGCGACGAGGCTGTCCACTTTACTTTGGATTTATACCGTGAGCGTGGGTGGAAGTATTATGGCGGCGGAGAAAACCTTGCAGATGGCCAAAAACCATTGCTGATGGAACACAATGGCAACCGATTTGCCTTCCTGGGTTGCAACGCCAAAGGACGGGGTTATGCAAGTGCCAGTGAAACCCAACCCGGAGCAGTTTTTTGCAATTTCGATGTTTTAACCACCCAAATAGAAGAACTTCGCCAACAAGGCTATTTGCCAATTGTTACATTTCAACACTTGGAATATTACGATTACAAAATTAGTCCGCATCTGCAGGAGGATTTTGTTAAAGTTGCTCAGGCAGGAGCGATCATCGTTAGCGGAAGCCAGGCGCACCAACCCCACGCCTTTGAATTCTTTAATGACGCGTTTCTACATTACGGTCTGGGAAACCTATTCTTCGATCAACTCAAAGAAGGCATCCCAATGCAGCAAGCTTTCATAGACCGGCACGTTTTCTATGATGGAAAACACATTAGTACGGAATTATTAACCATCCGCTTTGTAGATTATGCCCGCTCGCGCCCAATGACACCCGAAGAGCGCGCCGAATTGTTGCAGACTGTTTTTTCACTTAGTATCTGGCATCAGCCGTGAATCAACCCGGGATTCTAAATCTGGGATAAATTTCAAAATGCAGGAGAATAGAATGGGACTTAAACCCGATCATTGGATTCGTAAAATGGCGCTTGAAGAGGGAATGATTGAACCCTTCGTAGATCACCAGGTTCGCAATGGGGTTGTCTCTTACGGCGTATCCTCATACGGATATGATGTCCGTGTGGCAAATGAGTATAAAATCTTTACCAACGTGTTTTCCGCGACTGTGGATCCTAAGAACTTCGATCCACGTTCGATGATCGATTTTGTTGGAGATGTTTGTGTTATTCCCCCTAATTCCTTCGCGCTGGCAAAGACTGTTGAATATTTCCGCATTCCCCGCAAAGTGCTAACTGTTTGTTTGGGAAAAAGCACTTACGCCCGCTGTGGAATCATCGTCAACGTTACCCCTTTTGAGCCCCAATGGGAAGGCTATGTAACCCTCGAAATTTCCAATACCACTCCCCTGCCAGCAAAAATATATTCCAATGAAGGCATTGCCCAGGTCCTATTCTTTGAAGCGGATGAAGAGTGCGAAATTTCCTACGCGGACAAAAAAGGTAAATACCAATACCAACAATCAATCCTCCTGCCTAAACTTTAGCCTCAAGGTTATTAAAAAAAGTGGGGCTGTCCAAAAAGTAGAGGACAGCCCCTTTACATTTTTAAAAAGCAATGATTCAATAAAGGAATGAGAAGAAAACAAGCCCGCCCCGTGTTTAAGCCCTATGTAATGAACCAGGTAGCCTTGCTGCCGCCCAGCTACGATGAGATGATCCCGGCCAACCATCTGGTGCGGATCGTTGACGAGGCTGTGGAGAAGATCGACCTCAGCCCACTCATGCAGCAATACAAAGGGGGCGGGACCTCCAGCTATCATCCGAAAATGCTGCTGAAGGTATTGGTGTATGCCTATGCAGAGAAGATATACTCCTCGCGTCGGATCGCTAAATCGTTGCGAGAAAACATTCATTTCATGTGGATTAGTGGGGAGAACCGGCCAGACTTTCGTACGTTGAACCATTTTCGCAGCAGCCGGATGAAGGCAGTGATCGGGGAGGTGTTTGCGGCAGTATTGGAATATCTGGTGGCGGCGGGGCATGTGAAACTGGAGGATTACTTTGTGGATGGGACGAAGATAGAAGCCAATGCCAACAAACACAAGGTGGTGTGGGCAAAACGGCGCGAGAAATACCAACGCCGGGTGCAGGAGCAAATCAAAGAGCTGTTTGAGCAGATCGAAGCAGAAAACCAAGCCGAGCAAGAAAAATATGGCGATGAAGACCTGGAAGAACTGGGCGGAAGTGGCCGGGATGATGTCCATAGTGAAGCCTTGAAACAGAAGATCGCTGAACTCAATCAGCGCTTGCGTGAACAAATACAGCCCAAGAAAGCGACCCAACCGGTCCGCAAGGCACTGAAGAAGTTGGAAAGCGATTGTCTGGTGCGGTTGAAGAAATACGAAGAACAAGAAGAAATCCTGGCCAGGCGGAACAGCTACGCCAAAACCGACCCAGATGCCAGCTGTATGCGTATGAAGGAGGATCGAGGGGCAGAAAAACCCTGGCCGAAACCGGCCTACAATGTGCAGATGGGTACTGAGGGTCAATTTATTGTGGGCTACAGTGTGCATGGGCGTGTGGGAGACACCGCTTGCCTGATCCCGCATTTGGAAGGAGTGCGGCAGCAATTAGGCGGCTTGCCCCGCAGGATTGTGGCAGACGCGGGCTACGGCAGTGAAGAGAACTATGCCTATCTACAGCAACATGGCTTGGAGAATTTTGTCAAATACAACACTTTTTATCAGGACACCCATCACTACCGTAAGCCGGAAGTGCTGCGCAAACACCAGTTCCGGGCAGAGAATTTTGGTTATGACCCCCAAACGGATGAATTCATCTGTCCAGCAAATCAACGTTTACATTTCGTGGCTACCACCCGCTATGTAACAGACAATGGTTACCAAACTGATCGGCGTTATTATGCATGCGATCACTGTGACGCCTGTCCCCTTAAGTCACAATGTACCAAGGCCAAAGGCGGTCGACGCATCAAGATTAGTTTCCGCTTGCTGGAATACCGCCGACAAGCCAGAGTCAACCTCACCAGTCAGGAAGGCCAGCGGCTGCGATCTGAACGCTCCACGGAAGTGGAAACAGTTTTCGGATGCATCAAACACAATATGGAATTCAGAAGATTCCATTTGAGAGGGTTGGATAAAGTCAATATTGAATGGGGTTTGATCAGTATTGCCCATAATATGCGAAAATTGGCAGCCAGGTAGGCTGCCAATTTTTTGCTTTTTCGTATTTTTTTGATTTGCAGCAAATTTTTGGGGCTGTTTCCAAGTTCTTTAGAGACAGCCCCACTTTTTGAAACAATCAGATTACCCCGTTTATATACTTGAGTCTCCCGCGCCAGGAAAGCAAAATACTGCTCTCTTCCTGCCACAATGCCATCCCTTCTAAAAAGTCTGGCCAATGCTCTTCAATAGGTTCCAGGAAGATGTGTGCCAAAATACACGCCAGATAAGAATCATGACTCACATAAATATGAATTGCTGGCGTGGATTGTTTTGTTTTGACCATGAAACGCAGTGATTCTACCACTCGATCAGGAAGAGGATCGCTTGATCGGAAATTAACAATGTTCCGACGAGTTGGCTGCATGAATGGAAAACTTAACACTCTTTCCGCTCTAACATTGGCCGCATAACCTGCTCCACGCGCGATCCCATGGGCGGTATCAATACATCTGCCAACCGGACTGGAAAAGAAACCGTCCAGCCGATAACCGTTTTGATTAAGCCATTTGCCCAGGTCTTCAGCCATAGCCACACCTTGCGAAGTAAGCTGAGCCTGATATGGGTCAGATTCATCTGGTATTGGATAACGCGCCGAATGGCGCAATAAAAGCGCCACACTTCTTTCGCGTGGCGCACTCAAAATGGTATCCTCAATTCGGATACCCGCGGTGCCAATGATTGTCGAGAACATCACCTCTCCAAAGAATTAAGCTGGAGAAATCATATCACGATTGGCATTTTGTGGCAGGAATTCGGTTAATCTTCCGCAATCATCACATTTGATGATTTGATCACTGCGTAAACTTCCTTGCCCACCTTCAACTCCAAAGACTCCGCTGAGCTCTTCGTGATTACTGAAACCAATTCCTCACCACCTTTTAGTTCCAGCACAATTTCAGAATTTACCGCACCATGAACAACTTTTTTGACCTTACCCTTCAATACATTGCGCGCACTAATTTTCATAATAAATCTCCCACTTTATTAAACAATATGGATATGTTTAGTTATATATTAGCTGTAATCACAATCAGGTTCAATATTAGTGATCAAGGTCTTCTAATCAATTTTTTTCGATTTTGGCAAGAAATCAACGCAGCGCGGAATAAACCGCAAATCCTCCAGGATTAGCATTACTGCCACATGTTAAGCTGCTTTAATCCCTTACCTTTGGAATCGTTCCAACAATAGCATCGGCACCATAGCTTCCAGGCAAAAGGGCATCAGATATGACCGCCCAGAAACATCGCCTGAATGACAATTACGCCTACAAACCAATTCTTCCGCATCCAATTCCTCGTTTTTGGTATGTACTATTTTGTGCATATTTTTTATATTGATTCAAACAACCATAGGCAAATAGTCTTTTTTATCCTGCAAATTTTCTTGCCGTCAACCTGCTTCGAGAATATACTAGATAGAATGAACGCAACCGATTCTCCCCTTTACCAGCAAATCGCCGAACAAATTCGCAGAGAGATCATTGAAGGCCAGCTTAAACCAGGCGACCGTCTGCCTTCTGTGCGCCAGATGACCAAAAAATGGGACTGCACTCCCGGAACTGTTCAACACGCGTATCGTGAATTGGCACGCCAAAATCTGGTTACCAGCCGGCCTGGCCAGGGCACCCACATTCTGGATGAACCCATTCGCCAGATAAACCCAACCCTGAAAAAAGCCAGGCTGGTACACCAGGCGGAAAAGTTTATCCTGGAAGCTGTCACAAACTCCTATTCCACAAAGGATATTGAACAGGCATTTCAAACAGCTTTGGACCGTTGGAAAATCGCGAGCCAGGAAAATGAAAACCTGGAGCGCACCGTATTGCAATTTAATGGCAGTCACGATGTTGCCGTGAATTGGATCGCCGCCCATTTTTCATCTCAGCATCCACAGTATGAAATGCAGGCAAAATACTCTGGCAGTTTGGGTGGTTTGATTGCACTGGCAGAAAAAAAAGCCACCCTGGCAGGGGCACATTTATGGGATCCCAGCAGCAATACATATAATTCTTCATACATCCAAAAAATCTTGCCCGGTAAAAAAGCAGCATTAATAACAGTTGCGTACCGACGTTTGGGCATTATTGTTGAAAATGGAAACCCGTTGGACATTCAATCCCTTAATGACCTTGCTAAACCAACAGTAAAATTTATCAATCGGCAAACCGGCTCAGGCACGCGGGTGTGGTTGGACCGTAAGCTGAGTGAAGCATCTATACCATCCCATCTGATTTCTGGATTTGATAAAGAGGTATCCACCCATTCCGAAGTAGCCAGGCAAATTGCGGAAGGCTATGCCAACGCGGGCATCGGTTTGGAGGCTGCCGCTTTGGCATACGGACTCACTTTTGTATTTCTAACCCTTGAGTGCTACGACTTCATCATCCCATCAGAACATTATAAAGAACCCGCCGTGCAAGCCTTGCTGAATTGGCTTAATTTACCTGCTACTCGGGCTTCGATCGCAAGTTTGGGTGGGTATGATACCCAACACACCGGCCAAATTCGTTGGATTGAATAAAAGAAAAAAAGGCGGGAGATCCGCCTTTTTTTGTGTAAGTATTCTAACGCTTCAATCTGCCAGTGAATACTGACCGTATCCTTGTTGTTTCGCCCGCCTCATGGCAGTGTTGGCTAATTTTAAAGTCTCAACCATGCTCACTCCATTCTTCGGGAAAATCGCAACCCCAATGCTTAAGCTAAGATTGGGTAATTTTTTTCCATTAAAAATGATGGGGAATTGTTTTATCGAGGAGCGAATCGCCTCAACTCGCTTGATAGCCGCTTCTTGCGGAAGCCCGGGCAAGATAATCACAAACTCTTCTCCACTATACCGGCAGGCGATATCACTGCCGCGAATGTGTCCTTTTACGAATTCACCCATTTGTTTTAATACAAAATCGCCGGCAGCAAACCCATATTCATCATTTATATTCCGAAAACCATCGATATCAATTTTAATGACAGCCACGGGAAACTCTCTGCGTTCGGGGTGGAATATATTGCGGTTAATCGTCTCCAACAAATAACGACGGTTGAATAAGCCTGTCAGCGAATCAAGAACTGTCCGCATTTCCAACTGCTCTCGCAGGCGCAAATTGATAATCACTAAAGAAAGCAAGTCGGCAATAACTACCGCCATTGACTCGCAATTCTTAACCTCGAGGCTGGTTTGAAACCGAAAGTGCAATAATCCCAGCTTCTCGTTCTGGTAACTAAGCGGCACACATAGATATGGACTAAATGAATCAGAAGGCATCGTCATGCGAACATGCTCGCAGGTAATTTCCTCTGCGGAGGCGACATGCACATAGGGCAAATTGTCCCGCACAGCCTGGCAATCCTCCATAGCGAATACCGCTTCATCAGCAAGCGGAACACCCCATTGTGCCACCAATTCGGATAATTCGTTGTCTTTATTCAAAACATAAAGCCCGCCTCCACACTGTGGAAAGAAATCGGCTCCATACTGCGCAAAGACCGAATATACGTCTTCAATTGTCAAGCAACGCTTAAGCAACTCGCCCATCTTAATCAGCATGATCTTACCCCTTCTCAAGAAGAACGTGATCACGAATAATCAGTAATAACATCTTAATTGTATACCACATTCACTCGCTTTTATGCTTGCAATATTGTTAGTAAATTGTCTGTCGCCGTTCACTAACCTCAGTGAAGTTGCCAGGTTCAACTTTCACGCCATCCTGATCCATAACTGCGACATGGGTGACTACCTGATCCAAAAAATATCTGTCATGAGATACAACCAAAACAGTTCCCTCGAAATTTTCCAACGCGGTTTCCAGCACCTCCGCGGATTGAATATCAAGATGATTGGTTGGTTCATCCAATAATAAGAAATTTGGTTTCTTAAGCATCACCAAAGCCAGTTGCAACCGGCTTCGTTCTCCCCCCGATAATTCTTTAATTCGCGTTTGGCCTTGCTGGTAAGAGAATAAGAATTTATCCATGAAAGCAGCCGCTTCCCGCTCAGAGAAATTCCCTTCGTAGCGTATAGTGTCCATCAATGTTTTTTCCGGGTTTAAAGTCTCATGCTCCTGGGCGTAATATCCCACAGAGACACTTGGGCCTATTTCAATTTCTCCCCCACTCGGGGGCATTTGCCCTAAAACCATTTTCAATAAGGCTGATTTGCCACAGCCATTTGGACCCAACAAGCCAATCCGCTGCCTGCGCAGCACCAGCAGGTTCACATTTTCAAAAAGCAATTTGCGCGGCTCGCCGGGATTTTCGAACAATTTTTTCAACCCGGTTACCTCCAAAACTTTTTCGCTCCCCCTCCATCCAGAAAATTGAAGCGCCATTCTTTCCCGTTCTACCGCGGGTTGATCCACTTTGTCCATCTTATCAATCCGCTTTAAGATGTTCGCGCCGCGCTTTGAAAACTTGGGGTTATCATATACCTTTCCCCATACCAGCAGGCGCTTGGCTGCTTGCTCCAACCTGAAGATCTCTTTCTGTTGAGCCGCAAATAGCATCTGCTGTCGCGCAAGCCTTACCTGCTTATCAAACATGTATTCAGAATAATTACCAGTGAATATGGAGATTTGACCGTTTTCAATTTCCGCAATTTCATCACACACCAGATCCAGTAAATACCGGTCGTGTGAAACAAGAATAACACCCCCGTTGAAATCACTGATTGTCTGTTCTAACAGTTTTTTTCCGCGTAAATCCAGGTGATTATCGGGCTCATCTAAAAGCAGCAGATCGGGCGATTGTACCAAGAGTATCGCCAGGCCTAACAATTTCTTTTGTCCACCGCTTAACACCCTCACTGGCAAATCAACATCCTCGTCCGAAAAACCCAATTTGTTTAGTATCGAACGAGCGCGTCCCTCAAAACCTGCCCCACCTAAATTTTGGTAATCTTCAAACAACTTTTCTTGCTGGTCGAGCATGTTGGCCAGCCGAGAAGCGCTTTCATAAACCTTTGGGTCTCCAAGCTTTACTTCAACTTCATGCAATTGCCGCTCTACTTCATGAAGCTCCGCGTGGCTTTCGACCACTTTTTTAAGTACAGTCAAATCTCCATCAAATATTGGATGCTGCTGCATATACCCTATTCTTAAACCGTCTTTTCGGACGACAAAACCGGTCTCAGATTGGATTTCCCCAGCGATCAACCTCAATAATGTGGATTTTCCGCTGCCATTGTAACCAATTAAGCCAACACAACGATTGTCATGAATTTCCCACGACAATTCATTGAAGATGGGTGTATCATGGTAAATAACTTTAGTTCGATCAAGATTTACGACTATCATGCAAGTTACCCCAATTTTTGCACAATCTTATCAGAAAATTCCTGACTTGTTCGAATAAATGTTGATATAATCGTGCAAATTGATATCAGAATGGATGTAAAGTATGGAATACAAAATCATTGCCACCCTGGGGCCTAGCAGTAATTCTCCGCTAATGTGGGAAGCCATGTTGGCAGCTGGAGTTGATGCTTTTCGCCTGAATACATCCCACCTTTCTTTGGATGAATTGGAAACCTGGCTGGAGCACATTCAAGCATTTACCAACACACTGGAACCCCATCCGCCCTTAATTTTAGATTTACAAGGCAGCAAATGGAGGCTTGGCCAGTTTGCGACATTTGATCTTCAACCCGGTCAAAAAGTGCAATTGGTTTCTGCCTCATCAAGCCAACAAAATAATGTTTTGCCAGTGCCTCACCTGGATTTCTTTTCCGCTGCTTCATTATCAAGCGGCGAGATTGTGCTGAATGATGCCAAAACTCGGATGAAATTAGAAAGCATAGAGCCCGGCGCGATTACCGCTACTGTGACCCTCGGTGGAACTATTTCTGCCAACAAAGGAATCACTTTCACCGATTCAGAATACCGCATCGAAGCGCTGAACGAAAAAGATCAAGCCATCATTGATAAAACTCGCCGGCTGGGTTTCATTCGCTATGCTATTTCTTACATCAAAGACGCCGCGGAAATGCTGCAATATCGAGCGTTGATGGGAGCATCATCTCACCTGATCGCGAAATTGGAACGTCAACCCGCGATAAATGAAGCCGCTCAAATTGCTGATATTGCCGATGAATTGTGGCTTTGCCGGGGTGATCTGGGTGCCGAACTAGGAATGAAAGACATGGCCGAGGCAGTTTATCAATTTTCCCAAAGATTGCGTGAATACGCTGTCCCAGTTTACCTGGCTGGTCAGGTACTAGAGCATTTAACTCTCCACCAAACCCCCACGCGATCAGAGGTCTGCTACCTGTACGATACCATTCAAAAAGGATATCGAGGACTGGTACTCTCAGACGAGACCGCGATAGGGAAAGACCCGATTTCTGCCTGCCTGAATGCTGCCATGTTTAAATAAGGTTTTGCAAACATTCATAAATTCATAAACTTAAACAAAGAAAATGGCTTTATTTAGCCATTTTCTTTGTTTTTGGTCATTCACTAAATCAGTGGAGATGGCGGGAATCGAACCCGCGTCCGAAAGATTCGACCCTCGAATATCTACGAGCGTAGTTGGTTTTTAAGTTTCACCCGCCGCAGGCAGAGCCAACAAACCCGCCTTGGGTTAGCCGCTTTGTCTTTCGTGTGGATCACGGCTCACCACACGGCACCCTGGTATTGTCTCGCCCGGACTGCCCCGACCAGAGAACGGAAACAGGCGGACGTAGCCTCCGTAGAGACTATGCGCTTGCCTTAGCCAGCCGATTAGGCGGCGAGGGGCATAGCAGCGTATGAAGTGCGGTTGGCACTTAATTGTTTGTGCTGATTTTTCGAGGTCGGCACCTCTCGGCTCGCAATCCGGGACCAGCCTCCCCCGTCGAAGCCTGTCATCCCCTTACGTACTTCTATTATATCAGCTTGCCATTCAAATCGTAAAGCTTGCTATCAGAACAATTAAATTGGTTTGCGGTAAAATTGAATGGTAGATCTCACGATTGGAAAGGAGCAAGCTGCGATGATCTCCATTTATAAGAGCACATCCAGCGGCCTCGAACCGCAAACTGAAATCATAAGCGGATGCTGGATCAATGTTGTCGATCCAACCACCGATGAAATTGAATCGCTTTCCAAATTAGGAATTCCGCAAGATTTTATCACTTATCCGCTCGATGTCGACGAACGTTCCCGTACCGAACGTGAAGATGATGGCACGGTGTTGATCGTATTAAGGGTGCCGTACTTCCAGGGTGTTCGCGCGGATATTCCATACATTACCATTCCACTTGGCATTATTATCAATGACGAATACATTGTCACCATTTGCCGTTGGAAAAATGATGTGATTCAAAAGTTTCTTAATGGTCAGGTAAGATCATTTTCTACCCTCAAACACAACCAATTTGTTCTGCGGATACTCTTGCACACAGCTTCAAAATATTTGATTGATCTGCGAGAAATCAACCGCACAGTAGATATTCTGGAAGATCAACTTCAGCTATCCATGAACAACAACCAGCTTCTTGAAATCTTAAAATATCAAAAAAGCATGGTTTATTTCACCACAGCATTAAAATCTAATGAACTGATGGTCGAACGCTTGCAGCGAAGCCAGTTATTTAGAATGTACGCGGAAGACGAGGATCTGCTGGAAGATGTTATCACCGAAAATCAGCAGGCCATTGAAATGACCAATATATTTAATA
>Ga0351885_10242_pt1 | contig 20515 bp, 18 predicted proteins | sample TotcelFGM3001L13_FD_206771 | JGI IMG/M metagenome (GOLD analysis project Ga0351885, IMG submission 206771) | Enriched cells from coal bed in the Powder River Basin, Montana, United States - Total cells FGM rep3 HSBNCT.FGM.300.1.L13 ... | reverse complement strand
TCCTGGAGGAGCAGCGCTTCGAGCGGGTGGGGGGCCAGCGGCCCATCCAGGTGGACGTGCGCATCGTGGCCGCCACCAATAAGAACCTGGAAGAGGAGATCGCCAAGGGGACCTTCCGGGAAGACCTCTACCACCGCATCAACGTCATTCCCCTCATCGTCCCGGCCCTGAGGGAGCGCCGGGAGGATATCCCCCTGCTGGCGGCCCACTTTCTCAAGGAACTGGCCCGGGAAAACGATGCCCCGGCTAAGAAGTTCAGCCCTGAGGCCCTGGAGCTTCTGGCCGCCCAGCCCTGGCCGGGCAACGTCCGGGAGCTGAAAAACTTCGTCTGGCGCATGGCTATCCTGACCGCCGGGTCCTTCATCGAGGCGACTGACCTGCCGTTTACCGCCCAGGGTCTTACCCCGGAAGAGAGCGGCGAGGGCGAATTCATCGATCCTTTCCTCCAGGTGCCGTCCTTCCGGGAGGCCCGGGGCCTGTTCGAAAAACAGTTCCTGCGGCGCAAACTGGAGGAATACCGGGGCAACGTCAGCCTGCTGGCCGAAAAGATCGGCCTGGAACGCTCCCACCTCTACCGCAAACTCAAATCCTACGGCCTGGAACCCAAGAAGGACGGCTAGAATGTGAAAGGCGGGATGCGCGGCGGTTTCCCGCTCAGGGGTTCTCATACCATTTCGCAGTCGGAGGGCAATAAATAATCTTGTCATTCTGAATGCAGCGCAGCGGAGTGAAGAATCTCAGCGGCTTAAAAAAGAGATTCTTCGCTGCACTCAGAATGACAAATACTAGTCGATAGATTGCTCTTTGGTATCATACCATTTCGCAATCAATTGGTGGCACAGGCGTCTCGCCTGTGCAGGCGCAGGCTACCATAACTTGCTTTTTGATTGCAACTCGGTATCAAAAAGTAATTTATCTTGCCAATCCAGGCTCTTGGCTCATGCCCGCTCCTACATGATCCGGGGGATTGGGGGGAAAGGCTCTCCCTTGGGCGCGGCTTCCTCCACTTCCCCTGCCGCTTCAGGTGGCGGGGCGGCTTTGCGGGGTTTTGCCTTCTTAGGTTTTTTCTTGATAGGCTGTGCAACCTTCACGGGTTGCGGGGAGAGATAGCGGGAGCTTACATACCCTATAGTTCCATCCTGTTTTACCCTGATCTGGGTCCAATTTTCGATTTCCCCCATCTTTTCTACTTCGGTATTTAATTCCAGGGCCGAGATTTTGGGGGAATCCAGGCCGGGACAGGCCCGCAAATTTAGCTGGTCAATGCTCACGTAAAAAGTGGGGCGCACCGGCTGGGGTAGCGCCGCCGCCGGCGGCAGCGCCGGCGGCAAGAGTGGCGCATTATTAACCCGCGGCTGACAGCCCATGAGGGAGATGACCAACCCTAAAGCGCAGATCCAGGCGCCAAAACGCCCATTGGCAGTTGTTTCATCCACTTTACGCAGTTCCCCCGGCTTCCGCCCTGGATACACCGATCACCCCACCAAACCTCATGCTCAAGGGAGGGGCAAGACCACAAGCGGGCGGCCCCCCTCTTGTGAATCCATCTGATACCAAGTTGCCGTCAAACAAGTAATAACCCGCATTGTAGGGGCGGTTCGCGAACCGCCCCTACGGCGGGCGCTACCCTAAAGCCAGAATTACCTCTATGACGGCAACTTGAGACCTCTGCGAAAGTCTCTATCGCTATTCTTCCTCATCAAAATGTGGCGTAGGCGCCCTCGCCTGCGCCTAGATACAGCATGGACAGCCGAGGGCGGCTATCCTACATGAGACTTTCGCAGAGGTCTCAACTTGGTATGAGTCATTCACCGGTCAGTTCTTACCGGCCAAACCTGCAATTCCCGATAGTCAGCAGCCTAGATTACCCCGGAAGGAGATTGGTCGTGAGCAGGGGTATTCCCGGAAGCATCGGGGTGGCGAAAACCAGGCCGCTCGCCAGTTTGACCCGCCGGGAGGGGGGCATTATGGGAATAGCCTGACGGATTGGGGGCAATATTGGGAGATTGAGGCTGGGCCGGATGGCCGGCACGATTATAGGAAGAACCAGGATTATTATGCTGACCCCCATTGGGCGGCTGTTGCCACTGGTGATCATTCCGCCCAGAGGCATTCCGGTGTTGGTTCCAATGCTGTTGGTGGTTATTGCGCCCAGCGGCATTCCAGTGTTGGCCCCACTGGCTGCGCTGATGGCCATTCCAGCCAGAGGCATTGCCGTGAGGCTGATGGCCCTGACGGTTCTGGCCATTCCAGCCGTAAGCCTGGCCACGCGGCTGATGCCACTGGCGGTTCTGGCCATTCCAGCCATAGGCATGACCCCGAGGCTGCTGGTAGTGCTGCGGCTGCCTGTTCCAGGTGTTAACCTGGCCACGCGACTGCGCCGGGCTGAAAGCCTGACGGTTCATCTGCGGGGCTTGGGCACGCGGCTGAGGCCGGTTGAAAGCCTGACGGTTCGGCTGCGGGGCAAACGAACGATTAGGTCCGGCCTGGGCGCTCAAAGGGCTCAGGGCCATAAACAGACCTAGCGTGAGAACAACGCTCCAGCATCTTTCTGGTCTCATGTAATTATCCCTCCTTAAAAAAGATTCTGCACTCCGGATGTATTGGTAATTGTGAAGGCCGCCCGTGTGAAAGGTGAATGATGTTTTCCGAATTTTTAAAAATTCCAGTTTAAATTGCCGGATAAGCCTGGAGTTGCAGGCTGGGAGTAATAGGGTTGAGGCTGCGAGTAAGGAATCCCAATGACCGGGGCAACGGGTGCGACATAAGCGACCGGCGGTCCTCCATAATGCGCATAGTGACGGGGATGTTGTGGACCCTTACAGGAGGGCCGGAAATGCTTCGGGTGGTGGTCATAGCCGTGATGTTTTTTGTGCCAGCCATAGGCATTGCCATGGGGGTGGTGATATGGGTCGGCTTGGACACTCAGGGGGGTTAAGGCCAGGATAAAACCCATGGTCAGGATAACGCTCAACCATCTTTTCAGGTGCATTCGCTTGTCCTCCTGAAAAAAATTTTGCCAACAGGATTTGATAATTAGAAGACGCTCGCTCGGAAAGCGTTAAGAGAGGTTTTGCAAGATTTAAGAAAGAATAGCCGGGAATATGTTACCAAAAGGAGGGTTTTCTCCTGGTTTCTTAGGAACTTGGAAACCAGGATGAAAAAGTTGGCAGAGCGCTTTTACGGAGGAAATTGGCAGAAAACAGGTTGTCCAACCAAGGCGTTGGGTCGTCTCCGGGCAGGCCAGCGCTTATAGCAGCAATTCCGGGGTCAGCCAGGAAAGGCTTTTCAGGGAGAGGCGCGGCCAGAACCGGCTCAGGGGTTCGCGGTAGTAGCGCACCTCGCGGCCATTATCCTCGGTAATCCACACCAGATCGTCGTCTCCCAGGAGGGTTACCCGGTAGGTGCGGGCGGGGGAGATGCCCTCATCAAAGAGGAATGCCGCCTGGCTCGCCAGTTCGGGGCTGCGGATGACGACGCCGTTCTGGGTATCGAGCTTTATGGAGCGCGGGTCAAAGTTAAAAGAACCGACAAACACGGTCTGGCGATCCAGGACGAAGGTCTTGGCGTGCAAAGACCCCCGGGACTCGCTGCCGAACTGGAGGGAGGAGCCGCCGATCTGAATGCGGGAGGCCCCGCGTTGGACGAGGGCGCCGCCGCCCTGGATGAAGGAGTAACAGAGCCGGCGGAAATCACCGGCGAACCGACGGCGGTCCTGATCATGCTGAACTTGCACCAGGGTGGGCTTGATCTCGTAGAGTTCCACTCCCATGCGGAGGAGGTCTTTGCGGTAGCGCATATAGCCGATCTGGGCCAGGGGTGCGTCAGAGGATAGGAAGGAGTTGGTAATGACCTTTATGGTCAGGTTGCGGCCCCGCAGCTTCCGGAAAAATTGCATCCCCACCTCCCGGGGTACGAAATAGGGGGTGACCAGGAGCAGTTCGCTCCGGGCCGATCCCAGGATTTCCTTGAGCTTCTGGGTCATTTTCGCGGCTTGACGTGCGTCATCGGGGTCGATGCACTTTAACGGATGGTCAGCGAGGAATTCCGCCGGCCCCCAGACCAGGGGGACCTGGCCGGCGTCGATCCGTTTCAGGAGATCGTTGTTTTGGACCTTGAGCCAGTAGGTCGACTTTTTGAGAACTTCCCTCTGGGTTTCGAGGTCGCGGCGGAGGCTCTTCAGGTCATCGGCGCTGGGCCGGCGCCGGACCAGGGCGCTGACGGGCATTGCCAGGACGCAGTTCCAGTAATCGTCGAAGATAGCGCTCGCCTCCCGGGCAATCGGGCCCACGGCCATGACATCAACGTCGTAGAAGTTGAATTCATCGCTGGCCCCGAAGTATTCAGCCCCGATATTGCGCCCCCCCACGATGGCCACACTGTTGTCGGCGATAAACGCCTTGTTGTGCAACCGTCCTCTGAGCCGGTCGGGTCCAAAGGCCATCCTGAGGGTGCGGGCCAGAAAGGTTCTTCGATGGGTTCCGAAGGGATTGAACAGGCGCACCTCGAGGTTGGGGTGGGTTGCCAGCGCGGCCAGCAGCCAATCCGTCTCCGGCGTCTGGTGCCAGTCGTCCAGCAGGAGACGCACCCTCACCCCGCGATCAGCCGCGGCCAGAAGGCGGTCGTACACAAACCTGCCCATGAGGTCGTCGTGAAAGATATAGTATTGCAGGTCGAGGGTTTTTTCCGCCCGGTCGATCAGGAGGGCCCGGGCGGTAAAGGCATCCACGCCGGTGGGCAGGAGGTAGAATCCCGACGCCCCCGGGTGGTTAATGGCCCGAGCCTGAACCTTCTTCCCCAGACTGGTCCCTTCGGGCCGGTAAAGGGCGCTGGAAACGGGGCGCGGGTAATCATACGGGATGCTGGCGCACCCATTCAGGAGAAAAAGGAGCAGCAAGCACAACGGGAGGAGGGCGGCTCCAGCCGCCTGGGGACGCGCCATCGGCATTTTCTCCTGAGCCTGCGTATGAAGTTCAAGGTTCAAGGTTCAAAGTCTTTCGTAGGGTGCGTCCTACGCACCATCAATTCAGTTGAATAACGGACGAGGACGCCCGCCCCATCTAACTTTTCATGCTTTAAGCACCGACTAATCAGCCAAAACGGCGGGCAGTGCCCGCCCTACATGCCTGCCTGCTGTTTGATGCGGTCGATGTCTAAGTCCTGGACCCACCGGGGCAGAAGGCTCCAGAACGGGTGAAATCCGAATCCGCCCTCGGTCATCTCCCGGATCGCCTCGTCTTTGCTCCAACCCTGCACCGCGATGCGATAAATTGCGATCATGGTTCCGGTGCGGTCGGACCCATGCTTGCAGTGCACCAGAGCCGGGGTGCGCTTGGGGTCGGTGACAATCTTCAGAAAACGAACTGCTTCCTTTTCCTCGGGATGCCAGGGCTTCATGGTGATGTGCTCGTAAGCCAGGCCGGTATCGCCCATTTCGTCGCGATCCGAGTGAAACGACCGCAGGTTAATGATGGTTTTGAGGCCCAATTCTTTTAAGTTTTGCATGCCTTGGGGGCTGGGCTGGTCGCCCCGATAGAGGTCGCCGGAAACGCGGAACAGGTTCGGCACTCCTTCCAGTTCGACCGGTTGCGCCCAGGTGTCAGGGCGATTGGCCGTGGGGACGCTGGCGCAGCCGACCCAGGTCAGCAGAAATACGCCGGCTGCGGCGATGGCGGCGCCTCGGCTAATCTGACGCCGCGCCCGATGGAGGCTTACGGACACGTTAGCGGAACCCCCCGTGGCGATGAACCCCAGATGTATCCGACCTGTCAGGCATGTCCCGTCCTCCTGGTAATTGAAAACTGGCAGACCGAGTTGCGTTCGAAATGCTATTTTGGTACCCGCAGGCTTTAGTCTGCCCCTGCACAGGCGAGCCGCCTGTGCCACTAGTATTTGAACATGGTTATCACGATGAACTCCTTGCCAGCCATTTTGCAGCCGGCCCCGCGCAGTCGCCCGTTTGCAATCAGACAAAGGCGGCAAAATCCTGGATTTTTACCTTTTGTTGGGCCACTGCCTGGCCGATACGCTGCATGTCGTCAAGATGCTCGACTGAATCGATTTTCTGGACCTCCTCCGGTTGGATGTCCATGAGATTTAACTCAGTCAGTCCTTTAAAGGTCAGTTCGGCGTTATAGCGCAGGTAGGTGAAGAGTTTGGGATTTACCGGCCCTTTCTTGCCGATGAGATCGCCGACTTCACAGTCCAGGGGGTCGCCCGCCAGGCATTTGCCGAAGACCCGACAGAGAAAATCCTGCTCGTTTAAGGCCGCGAACATCAGGGCCAAGGGCAGGGAGGCCGAGTGATATAAAAGGTTCATATCGGAGACCTGGAGCTCGGCATTGGCCTTGGGGTTGGTGCCGGTGCCGATGGAAACCACCAGAATCCGGTCCTCTCCCGCCGGCCAGTTGAGGTTGTAGGGTTCAACCGTGGCCATGAGAAAGGCTTGGAAGGCCGGATTGTTGTAAGTGGTGAGGGCGCCATCCATAAAAATGAACTTTTCGTCACCGACCCGGACGACTTCGGGCGGGAAGAAGCATGGCGCCGCGGTACTGGCCCGCACCAACTGCCAGAGAGGGATATTCAGATTGCAGCCGGGGATATCTCTTTGGTTGAAGGTGGCAAAAGGATTATTGGTGACCGGCCAGGGCGAGTCCGTAGTGGCATTGCGCATCACCGCCATTATCAGGGTCTTGAGCCGGTCGCTGCCCAGGGTCGTCTCGGCCCCGAACACCTCGTGGAGCTTCTGGGAGAGTTTCGTGTCTTCGTATTTGTAGCGGAACCGCCGTAAGACGCTCGCCTGCTCGAACATCTGTCTGCCGGTGTCCAGATAGAAATTGCGGATGTCGGTCACCGACATACCCAGGGAGAGGGCGGTGCCGATAATCGCCCCGGTACTGGTTCCCGCAATAAAGTCGAAGTAATCGGCCAGCACGAAATCATCCCGGCCTCCGGATTTTTCCCGCAACAGGCTTTCAATTCTGGCCAGGATTTCTAAAGTGACTATGCCCCGGATGCCGCCGCCGTCCAACGCCAGGATGCGTTTGGGGCCTGTGGCTCTGATCCTCTCCGATAAAGTCATGAGCCCCTCCTTTCACCAGAAAGCTCATAGGCTTCGAGTCAACATCACAAGTTATGCCGCAGGCCCGGTCATGGGTCAGAAAATATTTTTGGAAATCTGTATTCCCGAGTTTGACCCCCGCGCCGGCGTCTCATTTGTCTGTGGGAGGAATGATAGCACTAATTTTAACTTAAAAAAGTAATTTTTCCAAAAGTCTGCGCCTACCTATGCCTCAGTACCAGAATACTTCGCTGCGATGAACCCACCCCGGGGCGGTCCGACGTTCCTTGCGCCTGGACCTTGGCTAATTATATTATATTGACAATCCCCCCACCGTGAGTAATTATAAAAGTTCAGCCCGGTTTCATTCGGGGAAGGCGAAGCTATGGCCATAGATCTGAACATCGTGATCGGCGGGGCCGCGGGGCAGGGAGTCCACACCATTACGGGGCTCCTGGCCAAGATCCTGGTGCGGCAGGGGTGCCAGGTCCTGTTCGTCCAGGACTATCAATCCCGCATCCGGGGCGGTCATCTTTTCAACCGCATCCGCGTCTCCGATCAACCCCTGATTTCCTCCCGGGAGGGCATTGATCTTTTAGTAGCCCTGAACCAGGAAACCGTCCTCCGCCACCGGGACGAACTGTCGCCGGACGCCGTGATCATTTACGACGCCGCCGTGGTCAAGGAATTGCCTGAGAGGGTGAGCACCCTGGCGCTTACGGCGGATGATCTGCTGCCGGAGAAGAAAGCCGCCGAAGTGGCCATCAATACGGGGGCCTCCGGGGCGCTCCTGGGGCTGCTCAAGGTTCCGTTGGAACCCCTGATGGCAATGCTGTTGGAGGCTTTTGAGGACAAGGGCGCCGAAGTGGTGGGTTGGAACCACAAGGCCGCCGCTGCAGGCTATCGATTAGGAGCGGCCGCGGGCAATCACCATTCCCTGGCGGGGATCGCCGCCCCGCCCCAGCCCCGGCTCCTGCTCAACGGCCATGAAGCCGTTGCCGTGGGGGCCCTGGCCGCGGGTCTGCAATTTATCAGCGGTTACCCCATGACACCCTGGAGCAGCGTCTTTAACGCCATCGGCCAGCGGGCCGAGAGGTTCGGCGTGGTGGTGGAGCAGGCGGAAGACGAGATCGCGGCCATCAACCTGACCATCGGCGCCTCCTACGCCGGGGTCCGAGCCATGACCGGCTCCTCCGGCGGCGGTTTCGCCCTGATGGTGGAAGCCCTGGGCCTGGCGGGGTGCTCCGAAACCCCCCTGGTCATCCTGGAGTCCCAGCGCCCCGGCCCCAGCACCGGCCTGCCCACCCGCACCGAGCAGGGCGACCTCAGTTTTGTACTCTCCGCCGGGCAGGGCGACTTTCCCCGGGCGGTGCTGGCCCCGGGGACCCCGGCCCAGGGATTCGCCTTGACGGCCCGGGCCTTCAACCTGGCCGACCGCTATCAGTTGCCGGTGTTCGTGATCACGGACCAATATTTCGGGGACACTAATTTCACCCACGAGCCGGGAGATTTTCCCGCCGCAGTCGAGATCGAACGGGCCATCGACACCGGCCCGGTTGAGGGCGTCTACGAGCGCTATGCCCTCACCGATAGCGGCATCTCACCCCGGCGCCTACCGGGTTTCGGCCCGGTGGTAGTGGCCGATTCCGATGAACACACCCCTGACGGCCACCTCACCGAGGATCTGGCGGTGCGGGTTACGATGCATGACAAGCGTCTGCGGAAGCTCACGGGGCTGGCCCGGGAGTTGGACGGCATCACTACCCTGGGCCCGGACGACGCCCCGCTGACCCTGGCCTGCTGGGGCTCCAGCCTGGGTCCGGTCGCCGAAGCGGTGGGCCGCCTCAACGCCCAGTCCACCCCGGCCCGGATGGTGCATTTCAGCGAACTGTGGCCGTTTCCGGCCCAGGCGGTGGCCAGGTCCCTGGGAAGCCCGAAAAGACTGGTGATGGTGGAGATGAACGCCACCGGGCAGTTTAACCGCCTGCTGCGCCAGGAGACGGGTATCGCCGCGGATCAACTGGTGCTCAAGTATGACGGGGCTCCCCTGACTCCGGAGTATATCCTCCGGGCTCTCGCCAGGCACGCCTGAGGAGGTTGTCATGCTGCCGCTGGACTTATATCAGGGAATCGAGTCGGCCTGGTGCCCGGGCTGCGGCAATTTCGGCATGCTGAAGGCCTTCAAGCAGGCCCTGGCGGAGCTGGAGGTTAAGCCCGAGGAGATCGCCATCGTCTCGGGTATCGGCCAGTCGGGGAAATTTCCCCACTATCTCAAGTGCAACATGATTAACGGGATTCACGGCCGCACCCTGCCGGTGGCCACCGGTATTCGCCTGGCCAATCATGCCCTGAAGGTAGTGGCGACGGCTGGGGATGGCGACTGCTACGGCGAAGGGGGCAACCACCTGCTGGCGGCGTTGCGGAAGAACCCCGAGATCACCCTGGTGGTGCACAACAACCAGATCTACGCCCTTACCAAGGGGCAGGCCTCGCCCACCACCGACCAGGGAATTAAAACCCTGTTGCAGCCTCACGGGGTGGCCTATCCGCCGCTGCACGCCCTGGCCATCGCCGTGGCCCAGGACGCATCCTGGCTGGGCCGGGGGTTTGCCGGCCGCGGCGAGCACCTCACCGGCCTGTATAAACAAGCCCTGACCCATAAAGGCTTTGCCTTGCTGGAAGTGCTGCAACCGTGCGTGTCCTTCAACAAGGTCAATACGTTTCAATGGTATGAAAAACGGGTCTATGACGTGGAGGCCGAACCGGACTACGACCCGGAGAACGAACTTTGGGCTTATCAGAAGGCCAAGGAGTGGGGGGACCGTATCCCCATCGGGGTGATTTACCGCCGGTCCCGGCCCACGCTGGAGGAGGCGCATCCGGCGCTTCAGGCCGGTCCGTTGGTGCGACAACACCCAGAGCGACCCGTAGCGGAGCTTCTGGCCGATTTTATCTAGAGAGGAAACCATCATGACGGCAGAAAAAGAAATCCAGTCCTGGGATATCCTGCGGGGTCCCAATCGCATCTTGCTGGAGGAAGACTACGGCTCCACGATGGAGCTCTTGATTTACACTCTCACCTGGGCCGTGGAGCTCGGGCTCTGTTTCGTATTCGCCATCTCCTATCTCCGGGGCTAACCATTTAGGGCCGGCCGCAGAGGCGGGGCGTACAACTGCCGGTCCTGCCCGTGGGTGGGGTCGACTTTGAGTCGAGAGCCCGTCAGGGTCAAGGGACCACCCGGTGGGTGCGCCCTGACCGGCTCGAGTTGAGGTATTCCGGGGAGTATCTTTGCACCACCGCCGCGTTTGACCGGGATAACAGCTTGTCTTGCTGCAATAATTCCGGTTTCCAGGGAAAGGTCCGCGCAGTCAATTTAATTGTGAAAATAGGCATAAATATTTTGCTATTGTTGTTGAAATTAACCTGCATACGGCATAAAATATTAACAGAGGAGAATTACCAGCATCAGATTTCTGCCGAATCCGTTAACTAACCGGAATCAGGCAGTAAAGAGGCGCGAGGCAGGAACCCACCATTCCTGGGGGTTACCACAGGCACTGGCGTAAGGCATTCGCAGAGCTGAGGAACCTTTCGTGGCAAAGGCTCAGGGAGGTGTGGTGAAACATGATTAATGAACTGTTAGCTCCGGGCGGCAGCCTGGAAATGGTGGAGGCGGTTTTTCAGAGCGGCGCCAATGCCGTTTATGTTGGGGCCAAGGGCTTCAGCCGCCGGAAGTGCGCCTGGGAACTGGAAGACAGCCAGATCGGGGAAGCGGTTCGCATTGCCGCCGATTACCAGGGGAAGATTCGAGTAGCCCTGAACGCCGAAATCCTGGCGGAAAAAATACCCCTGGTAGTGGAAAAGGTGGAAAAGTACGCCCACTTCGGTGTCGAAGGGGTGATCGTGAAGACACCGGCGGTGATTCAGGAGATTCACCGGCGTTTTCCGGAACTGGTTATTCATGCCAGCGTTGGCGCCAACATCCAGACCCAGGAGGACATGGCCCGGTTTAAGGCTTACGGCGCCACCCAGTTGGTGGCATCCACGGAAATCGACACCGCGGCCAAACTGGCCCGGTTCAAACGGGAAGCCGACGAACTGGGGCTTAAGACGGAGATCCTGGTTCACGGCAACCGCTGCATCGGCGGAGTCGGAAACTGTATGTTCCACGAACTCATCGCCGACTCGTACGTCCGCAAAGTATATCGGGATGAGGACGGCAACGAAGTCGTGGAATACGAAGGCTGGCCCGACCGGAGCGGCAGTTGTTTTCGCATCTGCCTGCTCACTGACGAACAGCGCCGCAAAATTTTGGCTAAACGGGGGCAGCCGCCTGATAAGATCGAGGCCATCAACGAGCGGGTCCGGAAACACCCCAACGTCGCCTTCGCGATCCTGGGCGACGAGTTGAAGGCCTACTTGGACTTGGGGATAGCCACCATAAAGGTCCAGGGCCGGGAATATGCCGTTTCCATGATCTCCTCCATGATCAGCTGTTACCGGCAACTCATCGATGCTCACATGCGGGGCGATGACATTAACGGTCCATTTTTTCAGAAGATTCAGGACCGTCTGGCGGCCCTGGTGGCCGAGCGGGATGCCGCCCGGATGGAAAAGACCAAGGAACTCCACCGAAACATTGTCGGCCTGTAATTGTCAGCATTTTTGTTGAAAACCTGCATAATTTCCTTTATGGTCGAGAAAGCCTGCCCTATAATGGGGCAGGCTTTTTTATGCCGCGGGCCTGGGAGTTTTAACTAATCCAGGCAATTGACGGTCTGTATTATAGCGGTTGCCAAAAGTTCTTTCCTCTTGTCCCCTCTCCCCCCAGCGGGGGGAGAGGGTTAGGGTTGAGGGGGGAGAAGAAAGAACTTTTGGCAATGAGTGTATATGATTGCTTTAAGAAAGCCGGGGTCGGCAGAGACCAGGAAGGTCCGCCGCCGTTCAAATTTTGTGTGACGAGGCGTTGACGGACTGTGAAACTGCCTGACCAGTCTTCCAAACCTGCCGGCCTGGCCTTGTGGTTCGGCCTGCTGCTGGGCGCCCTGATTCTGGTCGGCAGCTTCTATAACCTGGCGAATTATCCTACCATCTGGTGGGATGAAGCCATATTTTCCGAGGCGGCCGCCAATCTGGCGCAGCATGGCCGCTACGCCTTTACGGTGCAAAGTCCAAATCAGCTGGTCGATTTGGACTTTCGAATCAGCGCCGGGCCCGCGGTGATCCTGCCCGTGGCCCTGGCGTACAAGCTGTTTGGAGTAAGCCTGCTCTCGGGACGGCTGGTGGCCGGGGTCTACCTGGTTTTCGCCTTCTTGGCCCTGTTCCTGGGGGCCAGGCGCCTTTGGGGTTCCGTCACGGCGCTCCTGGCCGTGGCCCTGGCCTTTCTGGGGACCGATGTCTTTTACTGGGGCCGGTCGGTGCTGGGGGATATCCCTGCGCTGGGGCTCTTTCTCTGCGCCACCTGGTTTCTGGTCCGGGGTCTCGAGTCCCGCTCCCTCTGGCCCCTTTTTTGGGGGGGGATATTTGTGGGGCTGGCCTTCAATGCCAAGGAGTTTTATGGGCTGGCCGGTCTGCCGCCCCTGGTGGTTTTGGCTCAGCAGTATTGGCGGGATAAGCGGCGTCTGACCCAGAGCGTCCTGGCCTTCGTCGTCGGTGCGGCGATCCCGCCGCTGGCCTACCTGGCGCTCAAGGCGGTGATTCTGGGGAGCCTGACCGGGGCTATTTTTCATTTCCTGGACCAGAAAAAACTCCTGTGCCACGAATTCTTCACGCCTTTCACCATCGGCCGCATCTACCCGGAGAGTCTCCTGTTCCTGTTGCAGAATCCCCTTTTCTGGCTGGGATGCCTGGGGGTCGGTTGGATCTGGCGGAAAGAGACCCCATCTCCCGGGGTTAAATTGTGGATCCTGAACTTCTTCCTCTGGAGCGGGGTTTACCTCACCGCGGTTTACTGGCACCGCTTTGCCCTGCCGGGTTTATTCCTGGCCTGCCCATTGGCGGCCTATTTTCTCGGCAAAGTTGCCACCCGGTTGGCTGCCAAGGTTTTCACGCCCCCGCCCCGGTGGTTGGCGCCGGGTATCATCGTTGCGGTTCTGGTCTTGTTTTCTCCCATCGGCGGCCTGGATTTCTTCAAACAGATTCTTGTCTGCCGGGGCTCGGCCCCCGTGCGTTTAGTGCAGTATCTTCGCACCCATGTGCCACGCAGCTGTCTCATCGAAACCCCGGAATACGAACTGGCCTTCCTGGACGACGACCACCGCATCCATCACATGCCGTCGTATTTCTTTGTGGAATCAACGCCGGATAAGATTGTGCTGCTCAACCCCCGGAAGCAGCCTTACGAATTCAACCGAGTGGGGGCCGACATCCTGATTCTGGGAAGGTTTGGCAAGGGCGTCTTCAAGCAAGTCTATCTCCCGGGCCTCATTAAACGGGAGTGGCGCCGGGTCGCCCAGGTAGATTGTTATGATATCTATGTATCCAAAAAATCGGAAAAAAAGATGTTAAGCTTGATGAGTCAAACTCTGGCCTCATACCAAAAGGCTAGCCTGATCAAACCTGCCAGTCAGAATAATGTCCCGGGAATCGCAGTTGATTCGTTCTATCAATGAGGTCCGCCGGAATTATCGGCAGCTGGGTTCCGGGGACGTGATTATCGGCGTCCTGGCCTTGCGGCCGGGCGAGGAGATCAAGGTCCTGGACCTGGCGGAGCGCGGCGTCGCCTTCTTCCCGCCGGTTTTGGCTCAACTCCTGGGCCGCTCCAAGGTGGCCCAGGCCGAAGTCCTGGGGGAATACATGGTTCCCGGGACTTTCGTCGCTTACTCCCTGGCGGACCTGGCCGGGAAACTCCCCGAATTCCATTCCCTGGGGGCGGTGATTGCTAAGCGCGACCGGGCTCACCTGGGCCTGGGGGTCAGTCTCTGGCCCTCCCTGGAAACCCTATACAGCCTGGCGGGCCTCCAGGGGCTTACCTACCCCCTGGTGGTGCAGCCTTTTGTTCCCGACGCCCGGGACTTGAGGGTGGTGGCGCTGGCCGGCTACGTCGAGGCCTATGAGCGGGTTAACCCCCACAGTTTTCGTAAAAATCTCTTTCAGGGGGGATCATCCCAACCCGCCGCCCTCACCCCGGATCAGCAGAATTTTTGTGGCCAGGTGATGACCCGGGGAAAGTTTCCTTATGCGATTCTGGACCTGCTCCTGGATTCCCGGGATGGCAGTACTTATCTTTCAGAAATAAGCTTCAAGGGAGGATTGACCGGGGCCCGTCTCTCTCAGGCTGAATTCCACCGCCGCGTCACCGCCCTGGAAGAGGATTTTATTCGCCAATGGGAAATCTCATCGAAGACCCGGCCTTAAGGGATCGTCTCCACGTCTTTGTCGATCGAGCCGGCGCCGGCCAGCAGTTGGCCGTTCACCTCAGCGGGTATCGCGGCCAGGAGATTCACCTCTTCGCCATTCCGGCCGGGGGCGTGCCGGTGGCGGCCGAGATCAGCCGTGCCCTGTCGATTCCCCTGGACCTCATCATTGTCCGCAAAATCCAGCTCCCCTGGACCACGGAAGCCGGCTTCGGCGCCCTGGATCCCGCCGGCCAGGCCATTTTTAACCAAGACCTGCTGCGCCGTATGCCCATGTCCCCCGAGGACATCGAGGCCCAGGTGAAAAAGACCGCGGAAGCTATGCGGCAGCGGGAAGAGCGCTTCAGGGGCGGTAAGCCCTACGCCCGCCTGGACGGACAGACGGCCCTGGTGGTGGATGACGGCCTGGCGTCGGGTTACACCATGCAGGCGGCCCTCCAGTTCTTGAAAGCCCAGGGGGCTGGCCGGCTCATCGTCGCGGTGCCTACCGGGTCCGAGCGCACCGTTTGGGACCTGCTCCCCCTGGTGGATGAACTCTACTGCCTCAATGTCCGGGGCGGCTTTTCCTTTGCCGTGGCCGACGCCTACGAAAACTGGTATGATCTGACCGAGGGGGAAGTCCTGGCTATCCTGGCCTCCCTCATAAACGAGCCGTAACCTGACCGGTCCTATTTCCGGCCCATTTGGCGCTGCCTTAATACCATGCGTTTCCCATGAGTCTCAAACCTTTGCCACTTAAACCATTGCCGGTCCGAATTCCCCGGGACCAATTGGCCTTTGACATCGACGGGGTGGTGGCCGATATCATGACCACCTTTCTGGCCCTGGCCCGGGAACGCTATGACCAGGGGCACCACCTCCGCTACGAGCACATCACCACCTTCTTCCTGGAAGACTGCCTGGACCTGCCGGCGTGGATCATCGACGCCCTGATTCGGGAACTCATCGACCGCCCCCACGAACTGCCGGTGGAACCCTTCCCCCACGCCGTACCGGTTCTCACCCGCCTGGCCGGGGAGGCGCCGCTGTTGTTCGTCACCGCCCGGGACCGGCGGCGGCCCATCGAACACTGGCTGCACCGTAACCTGGCCCCGGTGCCGCCTGCCGACATCCGGGTCCTGGCCACGGGCGACCCCGACACCAAGATCCACTACCTCAAGGACCACGGCATCCAGTTCTTCGTGGAAGACCGTCTGGAAACCTGCCTGCAACTGGCCGACCACGGCATCACCCCCATCCTCTTCGCCCAACCCTGGAATCGCCGGCCCCACCCGTTTATCGAGGTCGCCGACTGGCCGGAGCTGGCCGGGCTGCTGTTTGGGGAGTGAGCAGTAAGCGGTGATAAAAATGGGTGGGCTGGAGCAGTGGGGCGGTAAAATTCAGCGAATCGGACGAAACCTGGAGTGAAAACGTCCGGTGGCCGGGGGCGCGACCGGGGTGCCGGTTTACCTGAACCAGGAGGGCAGAAACGCCGGCTCGGGGTAGGGGAGAGACAGGTTGCTCAGGGACTCTTCGGCTTCCTGGCCTAAGAGGAGGCGCAGAAACGAGAACCCTTCCTTTTCGGCGTAAACGGCCTTCACCTTGCCCTGGATGCCGCCCAGGCGGCCGGCGCGTTCGATGGCGTCGGTGAGGTTGCCGAACTCGTCCACCAGGCCCACCTGCTTGGCTTCCTCGCCGGTGTATATCCGGCCTTCCGCCAGGGTCTTCACCCTGGCCAAAGGAATCTTGCGGTTATGGGCCACATCGCTGATAAACTGCTGGTAGATGTTGTCGAGGAAACCCTGGAGATAGGCCTTGTCTTCCGGGCTCATGGTGCGGAAGGGCGAGCCCACGTCCTTATAGCGCCCGGACTTTAGGTTAAAGAAGTCGAGCCCGAGCTTCTTGCTCAAGCCCTCGACGTTGGTAAACTGCATGAGGACGCCGATACTGCCGGTGGCGGTGCCCCGGTTGGACATGATGAGGTTGGCCCCCGAGGCGATGTAGTAGCCCCCGGAGGCGGCCACGGTCCCCAGGGAGGCGACGATTTTCTTCTTGGTGCGGACCTTCTCCACTTCCCGGAGGATCTCCTGGGCGGGCCCCACGGCGCCGCCCGGGGAGTTGATCCGGAGCACGATGGCCTTGATGTTATCGTCGTCCCGGTAGCGGTCCAGTTGCTTGATGGCGGTGCGGGAATCGGTGAGCAATCCCTTGATTTCCACCACCCCAACCCGCTCCTGGGAGCTGAAGAAACTGCCCTTGCCCAGGAGCGCCAGAACTACCCCGGAGATTCCCAGGAAAAAGAGAACCGCCACGAAGCTGACCAAGCAACCGGTCCACAGAGAGCGCGATTTCATGAGGCCTTATACCATGTTTCGATTCAAAAGAAACCAATCAGCCCATTAATTTGCCGACATTACAAATCCTTATCAACCGAAAACGGCCTTAGTTGTTGTCCTTGCTCTGTTTTTCTTCCAGGGTCTCCCGAATCAGATCACCGATGTTGGTGGTGGCTTCGGTGCGGGAGTGCATGTAATCCCGGTAATGGGATTGCTCCTCATCGGTCTCCAGTTTCCGGATGCTCAAACCGATGCGGCGTTCGGTAGCCGAGGCGTGAATCACCTTGGCCCGGATCAGGTCTCCCACCTTGAGGGCGGCCATTTTCTGCTTATCCCGGCTCTGCTCCGAGATGTGGATAAGGCCTTCGATGCCTTCCTCCACTTCGACAAAGAGGCCGAAATCAGTGATGTTGGTGATGGGGCCGGAGACTATGGAACCCATGGGGAAACGCTGGTCGATGGTCTGCCAGGGGTTGTCGGCCAGATCCTTGATGCTCAGGGAGAAACGCTCGTTGTCCTTGTCGATGTAAAGGACCTTGGCCTGGATCACCTGGCCCTTCTTGAATAACTCCGAGGGGTGCTTAAAGCGCTTGGTCCAGGAAATGTCGGAGATGTGCACCAGGCCGTCGATGCCTTCGTCGATGCCGATGAAGATGCCGAAGTCAGTGATGTTCTTGATTTTGCCTTCGATCACCGAGCCCACCGGATATTTTTCCCCGATGACTTCCCAGGGATTGGGCTCCACCTGTTTCAGACTCAGGGAGATGCGCTTGCGCTGGGGTTCCACCTCCAGGACGGTGGCCTCCACCACGTCGCCCACGCTCAGCACCTGGGACGGATGGCGCACCTTGCGGGTCCAGGACATCTCCGAGATGTGAATGAGCCCTTCCACGCCGGGCTCCAGTTCCACAAAGGCCCCGTAATCGGTAAGGCTGACCACGCTGCCGGTCACCCGGCTGCCCAGGGGGAATTTCTCATCCACCACGCTCCAGGGATCGGGCGTCAGTTGCTTCAGCCCCAGGGAAATGCGCTCTTTCTCCAGATCGAAGCTCATGACCTTGACCATGATGGTGTCGCCTACCTTAAAGAGATCGGCAGGATGGCGCACCCGGCCATAGGAGAGGTCGGTGATGTGCAGCAGCCCGTCCAGACCGCCCAGGTCCACGAAGATGCCGTAATCGGTGATGTTTTTGACCACCCCCGGCACGATCTTGCCCTCTTCCAGCGAGGCCAGGAGGGTGGTTTTGGCTTCGTTTCTATCTTTTTCCAGCAAGGCCCGCCGGGAAAGTACGACGTTGCGCCGTTTACGGTTGAATTTCAAAACCTTGAATAAATGGCGCTGGCCTATGAGGTGGTCGGTATGGCGCATGGGCGCCAGGTCAACCTGAGAGCCGGGCAGGAAGGCGATAATGCCTCCCAGGTCCACGGACAGACCCCCTTTGACCTTGGCCACGATGGTGCCTTCCACTTCCCCATCGTCGTTGTAGGCCGAACCGACTTCTTCCCACACCTTGATCTTGGAGGCTTTATTCTTGGAGAGCATGAGCGCGCCTTCTTCATCTTCGCGGCTCTCCATCAGGGCTTCCACGTCCTCCCCCACCTTGGCGGTGATTTCACCCTCAGGGGTGGTGAATTCGTGGATGGGGATCTGGCCTTCGGACTTGTAGCCGATGTCCACCATGACGTAATCCTTAGTGATGGACACGATGCGGCCTTTGACGACTTCCCCTTCCTGGACTCGCCTCAAGCTCTCTTCGTAGAGTTCGCTCATGGATTCCATATCCTGATCCTGCATTTCGCCGGCAGCTTCTGCCGCGGATGCGGAATCCGAATCCGAGGTTGCGACCTCTGCGGTTTGCGGCCGATCTTCGTCAAATTCCTCCGGCCGGGTGTGGTTAGTCAGTTCGTTGTTTTCCATACCGTCCATGTTAGGTTAACCCCCTGTTCCTTTAGTACCAGTTAATGGTTTATTTTATCTCCGGCCCTCAGCCGATTGTTGTTCCAAATACTTAACTTTGAAGCCACATATCTGGGATAGCTTTGGTTTTACCAGTAAGCCCCCATATCAATGTGGGGGTTTCCGAAGGTGCATTTGGATCATCACCAAACTTCAATCCACCATAAACAGAAAATCTCCAAAGACTAAGATATGGGCATTCAACACTTTGAATACCTTTATATCGGATGGTTCCCTCTCCAAGTTCACCGTTTACTTGCTGATTCGAAATCCCGCTAAAAAAGTTTTGAAAGAATTGTTCTGCCATCTTCATTATGCAGCCAGCTCTGACAAAAATATTAGATGTAACTAAGATTTTCCAATGATGCCAAATAAGACCCTTGACAATAAAACAGAAAAGTTTATCAAGCTTATAGGAATCAAAAGGTATTTTAAGTTTGGTAACGTAAAGACCATTTTCGAATACCCATACTTTCTGTTTGTTTTGCGCAAGATGTCGAGCCAATTTTCTATTTTTTTCTAAGCGACGAGGCGTCATTATTTCTAAGTTGGTAAAAGCGTCTTTATGTTGACCTCCGAAAGGCAACACGGTTGTTAAGTAATGTTCTAGTTTTGATTTCTCGATGTTGCATATTTTGCAAGCCGGAACTTGCGGAAGATTGTCCCTCCTATTTAGAAGAAAAAATTCTCTGGCAAAGATGTGATCCCCTGTTTGTGAGGATTTTGGTGTGCCACAGTAGACACAGGTTTTGCCTTTGAACTTCTTGCTCATAGCTTGGTGCGCTCTATAAGATTATTGCGCTTTTTATTATTTTCCTCTTTTAACACAAACCTCCAATCACAAGACTCCAATTTCAGCCAGGCACTGCTTTAACACTGCTTCGATGCTCAAATCGGTGGTGTCGATGACGCAGGCGTCCTCGGGGACGCGTAACGGCGCCTCAACCCGGGTTTCGTCCCGCAGGTCCCGGGCAGCGATGTCCGCCATCATATCGACCAGCGAGGGCGCATCGCCTTCTCCCTGCCACTCCCGGCGCCGGCGCTCCGCCCGGGTGGCCAGGGCCGCAGAGAGATAAAATTTATGGGCGGCCCCGGGGAAGACCACGGTGCCTTGATCCCGGCCTTCAGCCACCACCCCGCCGTTGGCGCCCAGGTGGCGCAGCCGGTCTTTGACCCACCGGCGCACCAGAGGCCGCGTCGCCAACCGGGACGACTCCCGGGTCGCCTCCGGAGACCTGAGGCCCTGGCTCACCTCGACGCCGTCGATCACCAGGTGAAAGCCCCGGGAATCGGCGGTCAGCTCCGGAGCGAAGTCCGCCAGGAATTCTTCCAGGGTCGAGTCGCGCTCCAGGTCCAGCCCCAGTTGCCGGGCCTGCCAGGCCACGGCCCGATAGAGGGCGCCGCTGTCCAGGTAGAGGTACCCCAGGGATTGGGCCAGGAGGCGGGCCACCGTGCTCTTGCCCGCCCCGGCCGGACCGTCGATGGTGACGATTCCCCGACTACCCACTCAGTTGCCCGACCCCAGGACCTTTTGTAAAGCTTCGATGAACCGCCGGTTTTCTTCTGGCAGTCCCACGTTGACTCGGATGTATTCGGGGAAACCGTAGGCGTCCATGGCCCGGATGATGACCCCTTGCCGGAGCATGGCCTGAAAGACTTCTTGGCCTAACCGGGGGACCCGGATGAGCATAAAATTGGTCTGGCTGGGGATAAACGGCAGGCCGAGGCGTGTCAGTTCCCGGTAGAGCAGGTCTTTGCCTTCCAGCACCAGCTCCCGGGTCCGGGCCAGAAAATCGACGTCGTGAAGCGCGGCCCGGGCGCCCGCCT